>ERZ506542.7-NODE-7-length-210479-cov-22.322_pt1 | contig 210479 bp, 176 predicted proteins | sample MGYA00512769_ERZ506542 | MGnify/ENA metagenome assembly ERZ506542
CGGATTGAAAATTCGATGTCAAGTTGAAAATACCAGTTCCCGGATTCTCATACTTTTACTGTAAGTGCATTATGATTTTTTAAATTTCTAAAATGGAATTTTCACCTTTTCATTTACCTCCCCCCTTGAAGCAAGGGGAGGTATACTATAAGACTTTCATTCTGAATATAAAATATCAAATTTTATATTGCATGGGCCAATATTGGAATCATCGCCGGATTTTCAATCCGCTTTTCCTCTTTTCGTGAAATAACGCGGAGAAGACATAAAAAAGACCGCCCCCCGGAAACGGGGAGCGGCCCTTGAAGTGTGGGTGGAGAGAACAGGTTAGCGTTCGTTGTCGAAGTTGATGGTATCGTTCAACATGTCTTCGGCAAGTTCCGCCGCTTCCTCTTCTTCGCTGGCCGACGCGATTTCTTCTGCGCCCTCTGCGGGTTCCACTTCAATCTTGCTGTAACGGGAGAATCCGGTGCCGGCGGGAATGAGGTGGCCCATGATGACGTTTTCCTTGAAGCCTTCCAGCGTATCGGTCTTGCCGAGGGTGGATGCTTCCGTCAGAACGCGCGTGGTATCCTGGAAGGATGCCGCGGAAATGAAGGATTCCGTTTCCAGGGAGGCCTTCGTGATGCCGAGCAGAACGGGCTTGGCTGCGGCCGGTTGGCCTCCCTGGGCTACGGTTTGTTCATTGATGCGGTCGAACGTAGTCTTGTCCACCTGGTCTCCCCACAGGAATTCGGTATTGCCGGGTTCCGTGATGACTACCTTGCGAAGCATCTGGCGCACGATGATTTCCACATGCTTGTCGTTGATTTCCACACCCTGGAGGCGGTACACTTCCTGAACTTCGTTGACGAGGTGTTCCTGAAGGCGTTCCTTGCCGCAGACATCCAGAATTTCTTCCGGAGAGACGGGGCCTTCCGTAAGCTGGTCGCCCAGATGCACATGGTCGTCTTCATGAACGATAACGTGCTTGTTCATCGGAACCAGATGATCCACCAGTTCGCCCGTGGGTGTTTCAATGGTAATGACCTTCTTGCCGCGGGAGGTATTCTTGCTGCTGAGGCGCACAATGCCCTCCACGCGTGCAATGGTGCAGGCATCCTTGGGCTTGCGGGCTTCAAACAGTTCCGCCACGCGGGGCAGACCGCCGGTGATGTCCTTCGTCTTGGCTACCTTGCGGGGCGTCTTGGCCACCATCGTGCCGGCGGAGATGGTTTCCCCGTCCTTCACGGTGAGGTTGGCGCCTGCGGGAATGGCATGATGAGCCAGAACTTCACGGGTCTTGGCATCGCGGATGACCACCTGCGGGTGAAGTTCCTGCTTGTGTTCCATCACGACAAGAGAGGAGGCGCCGGTTTCCCGGTCCGTTTCCTTGGAAACGGTGATGCCGACGATCATGTCCTTGAATTCGACGATGCCGCCCTTTTCTGCGATTACGGGCACGTTGTACGGGTCCCAGGTGGCGAGAGTGTCATCCTTCTTGATGGCGCCGCCGTTGGGCACGTACAGGATGGTGCCGATGACGGGCTGGTAGGATTCCAGTTCGCGGCCCTGTTCGTTTTCGATGCGGACGGAGCAGTTTTTATTCAGAACGACAAAGTTGCCGTCTGCGTTTTCCACCGTGCGGAGATCTTCCGTGTAGATGACGCGGCCGTCGTTCTTGGCTTTCACAATGGGCTGCTTGAACGCCGTGGTGGCCGTTCCGCCCACGTGGAACGTACGCATGGTGAGCTGCGTGCCGGGTTCGCCGATGGACTGGGCGGCAATAATGCCGACCGCTTCCCCGATCTTCACTTCCTGTCCGGTGGCCAGGTTCAGGCCGTAGCACTTGGCGCAGCAGCCCTTCTTGAGTTCGCAGGTGAGCACGGAACGGATTTTCAGCCGTTCAATGCCGATTTTTTCCAGTTGTTCCGCCTGCTTTTCGTTAATGAGGTCGTTGATGTCCACGATAACCTCGCCGCTGACGGGGTCAACGATGCGTTCGCAGGAAGTCCGGCCGTAGATACGGGAGGCAAGGGACGCCACTTCTTCGTCGCCGTCATAAATGGCGTGAACGGTGATGCCGTTGCTGGTGCCGCAGTCTTCCGCGTGGACGATGACATCCTGGGCCACGTCCACGAGTTTGCGGGTCATGTAGCCGGAGTCTGCCGTTTTCAGGGCGGTATCCGCCAGACCCTTGCGAGCGCCGTGGGTGGAGATGAAGTATTCCAGCACGGAAAGGCCTTCACGGAAGTTGGCCGTGATGGGGCGTTCGATAATTTCGCCGCTGGGTTTCGCCATCAAACCGCGCATACCGGAGAGCTGCTTGATCTGCGCCTTGTTGCCTCGGGCGCCGGAGTCCACCATCATGAAGAGCGGGCTGGCCATCTTGGAGCCTTCGTTGTGTTCCAGCTTGCGGTACAGAGCCGCCTGGATGACATCCGTAGTCTGGGTCCAGATGTCCACCACCTTCTGGTAGCGTTCCCCATCCGTGATAATACCGTTCTTATACTGGCGGGTCACCTTGTCCAGTTCCGCATAGGCTTTTTCAATTTCCGTCTTTTTCTGGGAGGGAACCACCATGTCCACGATGCCGATGGAGCAGCCGGAACGGGTTGCTTCCTTGAAGCCCAGGTTTTTCAGGGCGTCCAGAGTCTGTACGGTACGTTCCTTGCCGACGGTCTGGTAGCAGCGCCAGATGATGTCGCCCATCTGTTTCTTGCCTACGTTGCGGTTAATGTAACCGAGTTCCCGGGGCCAGATTTCATTGAAACGCACGCGTCCGGCAGTAGTGATGATAACCTTCTTGGTGACATCTCCATACACCACTTCGGAAGGCTTTTTACCGTAGTCCGGGTTGTGCAGGCGGATCCAGTCATGGTAGCCGATTTTGCGGGCGGCAATGGCGTATTCCACCTCGTCAATGGATTCGAAGAGGGGAAGATGGTGATGATTATCCTGATTGTTCTGTACTTCCGCAGCACGGGTGTGTGTCAGGAAGTACGCGCCCAGAATGATGTCCTGCGTGGGTGTGGCAATGGGCTTGCCGGAGGCAGGCGAGAAAATATTATTGGGCGCCAGCATGAGCTGGCGGGCTTCCATCTGCGCTTCCACGGACAGAGGCACGTGTACAGCCATCTGGTCGCCGTCGAAGTCCGCGTTGTACGCATTACAGACGAGCGGGTGCAGACGGATGGCGGAGCCTTCAATCAGAACCGGTTCAAAAGCCTGGATGGAGAGGCGGTGCAGGGTGGGCGCGCGGTTGAGCATGACCGGGTGGCCCTTGGTCACTTCTTCCAGGATATCCCACACCTCCGGCGTCTTGCGGTCAATGAGCTTCTTGGCGGAGCGCACCGTGTGCACGTAGCCCAGCTCTTTCAGACGGTGGATGATGAAGGGCTCAAACAGAATGAGCGCCATCTTCTTGGGAAGACCGCACTGGTTGAGTTTCAATTCCGGACCGATGACGATAACGGAGCGGCCGGAGTAGTCCACGCGCTTGCCGAGCAGGTTCTGGCGGAAACGGCCTCCCTTGCCCTTCAGCATGTCGGAGAGGGATTTGAGGGGGCGGTTGCCGGCGCCGGTGACGGCACGACCGTGGCGGCCGTTGTCAAACAGGGCATCCACGGCTTCCTGAAGCATGCGTTTTTCATTACGGATGATGACTTCCGGAGTTTTGAGGCTCAGGAGGGTTTTCAGGCGGTTGTTGCGGTTGATGACGCGGCGGTACAGGTCATTCAGGTCAGACGTTGCGAAACGACCGCCTTCCAGGGGAACCAGCGGGCGCAGGTCCGGAGGAATGACGGGCAGAACGTTCAAAATCATCCATTCCGGGCGCGTGTTGGACTGAAGGAACCCCTGGGCCAGTTTCAGACGCTTGGCAATCTTGCGCTTGTTCTGTTTGGAGTTGGTATTGTCCAGCTGTTCCTGAAGATCCGCGACGAGGGTGGGCAGATCAATGGCCGCCAGCATTTTCTGGATGGCTTCCGCGCCCATGCCGGCTTCAAAGCTGTCATAGCCGTATTCGTCTTCCGCATTGCGGAATTCTTCTTCCGTCAGGATGGCCCCCTTTTCCAGAGGGGTACTTCCGGGATCTACCACGATGTAGTCTTCATAGTAAATCACGCGTTCCAAATGGCGGGCCGTCATGTCCAGCATAAGGCCGATGCGGCTGGGCATGCATTTGTAAAACCAGATGTGGGAGACCGGAACGGCCAGTTCAATGTGGCCCATTCGTTCGCGGCGCACGCGCGCGTTGGTTACTTCCACGCCGCAGCGGTCGCAGGTGATGCCCTTATGCTTGATGCGCTTGTACTTGCCGCAGGCGCATTCCATGTCTCGGGTGGGCCCGAAGATGCGTTCGCAGAACAGGCCGCCTTTTTCCGGCTTGAACGTGCGGTAGTTGATGGTTTCCGGGTTGACGACTTCACCGAATGACCAGCTGCGGATGGTATCCGGATCTGCCACGGTGATGGCAACCTGGTCAAAGGTCCGGGGCTTGTCGCTCAGGCCGTGCATTTCCCTGATGGTGGGGGTGTCAGACATATATTGAAAGTTTAAAGGAGGTTTGGTGTCCGCCCCCGCGTTTTGCGGCGCGGGGGCGGAATGCGGTGGATATTAGAATTTGAGGTCGGAGAAGTCGACGTCCGCCAGGCCGGCCATGTCGTCGCTGTCAAAGCCTTCCGTCATGCCGTCCACAGGAGTGAGATCCGTGCCGCCGAGTTGCAGGGAGGGTTGTTCATCCTTGCTTCCGGGGCGTACGTTCAGCCCCAGGGACTGCATTTCCTTCATCAGAACGTTGAAGGATTCCGGAGTTCCGGCTTCCAGGGTATTATCCCCCTTCACGATGGATTCGTAAATGCGGGTACGGCCCTGAACGTCGTCGGACTTGACGGTGAGAAGCTCTTGGAGGGTATAGGCGGCGCCATAGGCTTCCAGCGCCCACACTTCCATTTCCCCGAAACGCTGGCCGCCGTATTGGGCCTTGCCGCCCAGGGGCTGCTGCGTGACCAGGCTGTACGGACCCACGGCACGGGCGTGAATCTTGTCCGCCACCAGGTGGTTCAACTTGAGCATGTAGGTCTGGCCTACCACCACCGGGTTGTGGAAAGGTTCGCCGGTCAGGCCGTCATAAAGGGTGCTCTTCCCGCCTACGGTTCCGTCCTTGCCGTCGCCGATCCATGTGAAACCGTCCACCTTCTTGGCTTCGGACATGTAATTCCAGATGGTTTCTTCACTGATGCCGTCGAACACCGGAGTGGCCACTTTGAAGCCGAGGGCTCTGGCAGCGATGCCGAGGTGAGCTTCAAGCACCTGTCCCACATTCATTCGGGAAGGCACGCCCAAGGGGTTCAGCACGATGTCCACCGGAGTGCCGTCCGCGAGGAAAGGCATATCCTGTTCCGGAACGATTTTGGCGACAACGCCCTTGTTGCCGTGGCGGCCGGCCATCTTGTCACCCACACCGAGCTTGCGCTTGGCGGCGATGTATACTTTGACTTCTTTCAGTCCGCCGGGTTCGGATTCGTCTCCGGATTCCATCTGATCCAGTCGGTGTTCCCGTTCGTCATCCAGTTCCGTAAAGCGGCCTTCAAAGGAGGTGATGATTTCCAGAATCTTGTTGCGGATCGGGCTGGGCTCGATTTCGATGTGGTCGTGAACCAGGGCCAGCTTGCGCAGCAGGGTCTTGGTGATCTTGCGGTTGGCCGGGATGATGATTTCACCGGTCTGTTCGTTGACGACGTCCAACGGGATTTTTTCGCCCAGAAGAATGTCGGAGAGCTTCTTGGTCAACTGGTCAATAAGCTGCTCTTTCTTCTTCTTGTGTTCGTCGTTGATTTTCTTGAACTGCTTTTTCTTCTCCGCGCTGTCCACGACGAGGTCGCCGCGGTGGTGGCCGGAGCCTGTGGAAGAAATGCGCACATCCATCACGATGCCGGTGCAGCCGGAGGGGACGCGGAGGGATGTGTCTTTCACTTCCGCAGCCTTTTCACCGAAGATGGCGCGAAGGAGACGTTCTTCCGGGGCCAGTTCCGTTTCCGATTTGGGGGTGATTTTACCGACGAGGATGTCGCCGGGCTTCACTTCCGCGCCGATGCGGATGACGCCGTCATGGTCCAGGTTTTTCAGGGCTTCATCACCGGCGTTCGGGATATCACGGGTGATTTCTTCCGGGCCCAGCTTGGTGTCACGGGCCTGAACTTCAAATTCGGAGATATGAATGGAGGTGAAGGTGTCTTCCTTCACGGTTTTTTCGGAGATGACAATAGCGTCTTCAAAGTTGTAGCCGTTCCACGGCATATAGGCTACCAGAACGTTGCGGCCGAGGGCCAGTTCGCCCTGGTCCGTGTTCGGTCCGTCCGCCAGCACGTCGCCGGTTTTGATTTTGTCGCCGCGGCGCACGATCGGACGCTGGTTGATGCAGGTTCCGGCATTGGAACGCATGAACTTGCGCAGGGGATAGACGTAAACGCCATTGTCGCGGTCCGTGCGCACACTGTCGGGATCGGACAGGAACACTTCCGGGCGCACGGGCAGTTCCCCGTCCTTCGTGGTGATGATGACTTCAGCCGTGGCGGAGGCCACGATGCCGTCCGCTTCCGCCAGAACGACGGAACGGGAGTCTCTGGCGCACTTGCCTTCAATGCCGGTTCCCACGTATGGAGATTCCGCTACCATCAGAGGCACGCCCTGGCGCTGCATGTTGGAACCCATCAGGGCGCGGTTGGCGTCGTCATGTTCCAGGAAGGGGATAAGACCGGCGGCGATGGAAACGAGCTGCTTGGGAGAAACGTCCATGTAATGCACGTCTGCCGGATCCACTTCGATGAATTCGCCTTTTTCACGGGCGGTTACGCGGGAGGTCGTGAAGTTGCCCTGTTCGTCCAACGGGTTATTGGCCTGGGCGATGAGATAGCCTTCTTCCTGATCGGCGGTGACGTATTCAATGGTATTGGTGACCCGGCCGTTTTCCACCTTGCGGTAAGGCGTTTCAATGAACCCGAATTCATTGATGCGGGCGTAGGTGCACATGGAGTTGATCAGGCCGATGTTGGGGCCTTCCGGCGTTTCAATGGGGCAAATGCGCCCGTAGTGGGAGGGATGCACGTCCCGGACTTCGAAACCGGCCCGGTCGCGGTTCAGGCCGCCGGGTCCCAGGGCGGAGAGACGGCGCTTGTGCGTCAATTCCGCGAGGGGGTTGATCTGGTCCATGAATTGGGAAAGCTGGGAGCGGCCGAAGAAATCGCGCACGACGGCGCTGAGGGCCTTCGGATTGATGAGTTTGCTGGGCGTGACGCCTTCAATGTTCTGGTCAATGAGGGTCATGCGTTCCTTGACCAGGCGTTCGGTGCGGGCGAGACCTACGCGGCACTGATTGGCCATGAGTTCGCCTACGGCACGTACGCGGCGGCTGCCCAGGTGGTCGATGTCGTCCACCATGCCTTCGCCCTTCTTGAGACGCAGGAGGTATTTGAGGGCGGCCAGGAAATCTTCCGCCGTCATCAGGCGCTGGTCCAGACTGGTGTCCAGTCCGAGTTTCTGGTTGATTTTGTAGCGCCCCACGCGGGTGAGGTCGTATTTCTTGGGATCGTCAAAAAGCCTCTTAAGCAGGGTGCGTGCCTGAGCGGCAGTAGCGGGATCTCCGGGACGCAGGCGCTTGTAGATTTCCTTGAGGGCGGATTCTTCGTCGTGAGCGGGATCCTTCTTCAGGGTTTTAATCAGCACGTCGTCCTCGCTCTGGTCAATGACGTCGATTTTCTTGATGCCGAACTGGAGGAGCTGGCGAACCACACCCATATTGAGCTGTTCGAAAGCCTTGGCAAGAACGAGATCCTTGTCCTTGATCGTGTCCACAGCCACAAGGTTGTGCAGATCTTCTTCCGTCATGTCTTCGCTCAGGGGAAGCGTGCGGATGTTGTAGAACTGGCTGACGATGTCGCGGTCCGTTTTGAAGCCCAGGTAGCGCATAAACGTCGTCGCAAGGAACTTGCGGCGGCGGCGGCGGCGGTCAAGGTAGACGTAGAGCAGGTCGTTGGTGTCAAACTGGACTTCCAGCCAGGAGCCGCGGTCCGGAATGATGCGGAAGGAGTGGAGCAGTTTGCCGTTCAGGTGCTGGGCGCTTTCAAAGCAAATGCCCGGGGAACGGTGAAGCTGGGACACGATGACGCGTTCGGCGCCGTTGATGACAAAGGTGCCGCGGTTGGTCATCATGGGGAGTTCCCCCATATAAACCGTTTCTTCCTTGGACTCGTTGTCGGATTTGAGCTTGAAGGTGACCTGAAGGGCGGCGCTGTAGGTTTCCCCCGCGCGGATGGCCTCGTAATCGCTCATCTTCGGCTGTTCAATGTCGTAGGAGACGAAGTCGAGCTCAATGTTTTCGTCATAGCTCTTGATAGGAAAGATTTCCTTCAGAACGCCTTGTAACCCGATGTTTTTCCTGGCCGCGGCCGGCGTGTCCTGTTGTAGAAAATCGAAGTATGATTGAAGTTGAATCTCAATAAGGTTCGGAGGTTCGATGACTTCCTTGATATTCCCGAAGTAGAGTCGCTTTGACATGGGCTGCTGTGGCGGAGATGTTATGGTTTGCATCCTGAAGAACCCGGATGCTGGGCTGGGCGGTCCTTTCCCTGAAGGGCGGAACCGACTGGAAGCGTTTTACGGGATAAAAAGCCTCTAGTCGATCACGCGGGATGTGAAGACGAGGAAGCGCAACAGGAGAAAAACGGCTTTTCTCCTGTTGCGCGGGAAGTAAAAAGCTTACTTGACGTCCACCTTGGCGCCGGCTTCTTCCAGCTTGGCCTTGGCGGCGTTGGCTTCGTCCTTGGAGACGGCTTCCAGGATGACGGCGGGAGTGCCTTCAACCAGTTTCTTGGCGTCCACCAGGCCGAGACCGGCCTTCACTTCGCGGACGGCCTTAATTACGGCGATCTTGTTGGCGCCGGCTTCCGTCAGGACGACGTTGAATTCGGTCTTCTCTTCTTCAGCTTCGGCAGGAGCGGCGGCGGCGCCGGCGGCAGCTACGGGAGCAGCGGCGGAAACGCCCCACTTTTCTTCCAGGAGCTTGACGAGGTCGGCAGCTTCCAGGATGGTAAGGGTGCCGAGTTCTTCAGCGATTTTGTTAATATCAGCCATTGTATTATTTTCTAGTTTGGTTTCGAGTCGCGCCAAGAGCCAACTTGGCATTTCAGTTCTCCGGCCGGAGTTCCGACAAGGAACCTGTAGGAGAGTCGGGTCCGGTTTTCACACATTTGGCTAGAGTGCAACCGGACCGTCCGGTCAAGGGGTTGGTATTAGGCGGCGGGTTCTTCGCTGCCGCCGTTTTCTTTGTCCACATATGCCTGAATAACTCGGGCAAGAGCGGAACCGGCCGCGTTGATAGTGCCAAGGAGCTTGGCAAGCAACTGATCGCGGGGAGGCAGTTCGCCGATGGCGCGGATTTCGTCCGCGGAAAGAATGGCTCCATCCAGGATCGCCACCTTGTATTCGGCTTTCTTGGAAGCCTTGGCAAAGGTGTTGATGGCCTTGGCGGCGCCTGCTACGTCGGATGCGCCGGTCACGAAAGCGGTCTGGCCGACGAGGTGTTCTCCGATGTCGGGAAGGCCGGCATCCGTCAGAGCCGTGCGCATGAAGTTGTTCTTGGCTACGTGGCACTGAGCGCCGCAGGCGGCCAGGGCGGAACGCAGATTGGTGAACTCAGGCACGGTGATCGAGGTGTAGTCCACGACGATCAGGAACGGGGAGGCGTTGACGCGAGCGGTCAGGTCGTCAATGATGATACGCTTGTCAGGATTCATGGTGTGCTAAATCGGTTCGGGTTACAGTTTGGCGATGGAAGCGGTGTCAACCGGCAGACCGGGGCACATGGCGCATGAAACGGTGACAGATTCGATGTAGGCGCCCTTGGCGGAAGCCGGGCGGGCCTTGACGACGGAATCAATCAGGGCAGCGATGTTTTCGGCGATGCTTTCGTTGGAGAAAGACAGTTTGCCTACAGCGGCGGAGATATTGGCGTTCTTGTCAACCTTGTAGTCAACGCGGCCGGCCTTCACTTCCTTCACAGCCTTGGCCGTATCGTCCGTGACGGTACCGGTTTTCGGGTTGGGCATCAGGCCGCGCGGACCCAGAACACGGGCAACCTTGCGAACCTCCGTCATGGCGTCGGGGGTGGCAATGGCCGTATCAAAGTCAACAAATCCTCCCTGGACTTTCTTGATGAGATCTTCAAACCCCACGAATTCGGCTCCGGCTTCCTGGGCGGCCTTGGCGGCATCGCCCTGAGCGAAGACGAGGACGCGGACGTTTTTGCCCGTGCCGTTAGGCAGGGAAACGCTGCCGCGAACCATCTGGTCGGATTTGCGGGGGTCCACAGTCAGGTGGAAGGAGACGGTGACGGTCGGGTCGAATTTCGGTGCCGGGAAGGATTTCATGGTTTCCACGGCTTCCGTGATGCTGTAGTTCTTGTTAGGAATAACAAGCTTTGCTGCTTCTTGATATCGCTTGCTGCGTTTGGTAGACATGTGTGTATTTGGCAGTGCGTTCGGACTGGTTTAATCCTCCTGCGGTGAGTGTTACATACCTTCAACTTCAATGCCCATCTGGCGAGCCTGGCCGGCAAGAATGCGGGCGGCGCGTTCAGGGTCTTTTGTGTTGAGGTCAGGGAGTTTGGTGTTGACAACTTCCATCAGCTTAGCCTTGGAAAGAGTGGCGACTTTCTTTTTGTTCGGTTCGCCGGAGCCGGAGGCGATGCCTGCGGCTTTCTTGAGAAGCACGCTGCCCGGGGGCTGCTTGGTGATGAAAGAAAATGACTTGTCCTTGTAAACCGTGATGACGGTCGGCAGGAGATCGCCGGCCTGCTTTTGCGTGGCGGCGTTGAATTCCTTGCAGAATGCCATGATGTTTACACCGGCCTGACCAAGTGCCGGACCCACGGGCGGGGAGGGGTTAGCGGCTCCGGCATTGATCTGGAGCTTGATGATTTTGGTTATTTCTTTTGCCATGGTTTTGCTTTGTTAGCGGAGAAAATGAACGGGAGAAGCTTGCTGCCTGCCGGCGAATGGGGCTCAGGCTTTTTCCACCTGCCAGTATTCCAGGTCCACCGGAGTGGCGCGGCCAAAGATGGAGACGCTGACGCGCAGTTTGCCTTTTTCGGGGTCGATTTCTTCGATGGTGCCTTCCTGGCTCTGGAACGGGCCTTCGCAGACGCGCACGGGATCGCCGACGGCGAATTCCACCTTGGGACGGGCGGCGACGGCTTCCGCATCCAGCAGGGGCAGAAGATCCTCCACCTCGCGCTTGCGCATGGGCAGGGGAGCGTTGCGGGAACCGGCGATGCTGATGACGCCGTCAATCTGCTGGATGAAGTACCAGAGGTCCTTGTTCAGGGTGCCGTCCGCTTCCAGCAGGTACATGTTGGCATAGACGTACCCGGGGAAGAGTTTGCTGTGGCGTTCCGTCTTTTTGCCGTTGCGCACTTCGGAGATGAGTTCCGTGGGGACTTCCACCCGGTAGATGAAGTCGGAAAGTTCGGCGTCCTTCGCCTTGCGGATAATGCGGTCACGAACGCTGTTTTCCTGTCCGGAGAGGACGTGAAGAACATACCATTGTTCGTGAGGCTCTGGGGTACTGGGCATGATCGGAGAAAGAAAGTGGGAGTAAAACTAGATTGCCAACTGGATGAGGTAGTTGACCACGCTGTGAAGGAAGATGTCGAACGATGCAACAAACGCGCCAAGGAAGACCATGGCAATCAGTACGACGAGAGTGGAACCCCAGAGTTCGCGGAATTTTTTAAAACCTTTCACCTTGGGATCGCTTTCCCAGGGCCAGGTGGTCTTCTTAAGTTCGCCCTTAACTTCGGCGATGAATTGAGAAATCTTGCGAAACATGCTTCAAGGTGGGGTGATGTATTTGGAAAGAAGTGGCAGGTCAGGAGGGACTCGAACCCCCAACTTTTGGTTTTGGAGACCAACGCTCTACCAATTGAACTACTGACCTGTTGGTGTCTCTTCTTTCGTGGGAAATGAGGGGGCCTGCGGGGAGGCCCCCTCATTAAACCTATGTAGATTCCTCTACAAGTTCCGGGGGAACTTAGTCAAGGATTTCGCTGATACGACCGGCACCCACGGTGCGGCCGCCTTCGCGGATAGCGAATCGCATGGCTTTTTCCATGGCGATCGGAGTGATGAGCTGGACTTCCAGGTTGACGTTGTCGCCGGGCATCACCATTTCCACGCCTTCGGGAAGGGTGCAGCAGCCGGTCACGTCCGTCGTGCGGAAGTAGAACTGCGGGCGGTAGTTGTTGAAGAACGGGGTGTGACGGCCGCCTTCTTCCTTGGTCAGGACGTAAACTTCAGCCTTAAAGTTCTTGTGGGGCTTCACGGTGCCGGGCTTGATGATCACCTGGCCGCGTTCGATGTCTTCCTTCTTCAGGCCGCGGAGGAGCAGGCCAACGTTGTCACCGGCCTGGCCTTCGTCAAGCAGCTTGCGGAACATTTCGATGTCCGTAACGGCGGTCTTCTGGGTGTCCTTGATGCCGATGATTTCGACTTCTTCCATCTTCTTGACGATGCCGCGTTCGATACGGCCGGTAGCCACGGTGCCGCGGCCGGAGATGGAGAACACGTCTTCCACGGGCATGAGGAAGGGCTGGTCCACGGGGCGTTCGGGCTGCGGGATGTAGGAGTCAACGGCAGCCATGAGTTCCATGATGGAGTCTTCAGCGGCGGCGTCGCCTTCCAGAGCCTTAACGGCGGAACCCTTGATGATGGGGGTGTCGTCGCCCGGGAATTCGTATTCGTTGAGAAGTTCGCGGATTTCCATTTCCACGAGTTCGATCAGGTCGGGGTCGTCAACCAGGTCGCACTTGTTCATGTAAACGACGATGGCGGGGACGCCCACCTGGCGGGCAAGGAGGATGTGTTCGCGGGTCTGCGGCATCGGGCCGTCGGAAGCGGCAACCACGAGGATGGCGCCGTCCATCTGGGCAGCTCCGGTGATCATGTTCTTCACATAGTCGGCGTGTCCGGGGCAGTCAACGTGGGCATAGTGACGGTTTTCCGTTTCGTATTCAACGTGGGCCGTGGAGATGGTAATGCCGCGTTCGCGTTCTTCGGGAGCGGCGTCGATCTGGTCATAGCCGCGTGCTTCGGCGAAACCCTTCTTAGCGAGCACTGAAGTAATGGCGGCGGTAAGGGAGGTTTTGCCGTGGTCAACGTGACCGATGGTGCCCACGTTCACGTGGGGCTTGTTGCGCTGGAATTGCTCTTTAGCCATAATGTTTTGTTTAGGTTTGGGCTGCTATGGGTCTAGCTTGAAGATGGAGCTTCTGGCGGGAATTGAACCCGCGACCTCATCCTTACCAAGGATGCGCTCTACCCCTGAGCTACAGAAGCATAGACTTCTTCCGCCTTTCGCTGCTCTTAGAGAGTTGTAAATCCGCCCAAACCTGCGGTTCTAGCGGATAAATAGCATCCTCCCGTGTTGCCTGACGAAAAGCGGACGCTATGTTACGTTTTTAAATACGGGATGTCAATGAAAACATGAACATTTTTTTATCATTATGCCGCAAATACGGGGTGTTCATGTGTAATATCTTTATCAGGAATGCGTTGAATATTTGGATCTGTTCAGATCCTCCGTCAATTTGAGATTGGGGTCAACGTCTTCATCCAGAGAGTGGAACAGTCCCCTGCGGGCTTTAAGGCAGGTGACATAGGCGATCATGGCGGCATTGTCCGTCGTCAGGTCAAAGTCCGGCAGGACCAGTTCCACGTTTTCACGGTCGCAGGCGGCTTTCAGGCGGGAGCGCAGTTCCCCGTTGCAGGAGACGCCGCCGGAAACGGAAAGGGTGCGGTGGCCGGAAACGCGCAGGGCATGCAGCGCCTTGTGAATCAGTACGTCCGTCACGGCACGCTGGAAGGAGGCGCAGAGATCGCGCAGGGTCTGTTCCGGCAGGTCGTGAGGGGCGCCGCTTGCCGTCAGCCTGGGGAGGGTGTAGAGAACGGCCGTTTTCAGGCCGGAGAAGGAGACATTGGCCGTGTGCTCCTTCATCAGGGCGCGGGGGAAGGAGAAGGCCTGCGGGTCGCCGTGCGCCGCCATGCGGTCGATTTCCGGGCCGCCGGGGTAGGGGAGGCCGAGCATTTTTCCCACCTTGTCAAAGGCTTCCCCTGCGGCGTCGTCCAGGGAACGGCCCAGGAGGCGGTAGTCCCCCACGCCGCGCACATCCACAAAGAGGGTATGGCCGCCGGAGACGACCATGCCCAGATGGGGAACGGGGCCTCCGGGACGTTTAAGGAAGGGGGAGAGCAAATGGCCTTCCAGATGGTTGACGGAGACGAAGGGCTTTCCCGTCGCCAGCGCCAGCGCCTTGGCCGTGCTGTTGCCTACCAGCAGGGCGGCTACCAGGCCGGGGCCGCCCGTGGCGCCGAAGACATCGATGTCCGCCGGGGTCACGCCGGCTTCACGGCACGCGGCCCGGATGACTCCGGGAAGGTCCGCCGAGTGGTTGCGGGAGGCCAGCTCCGGCACCACGCCGCCGTGCCGGCGGTGGATGGCGATCTGGGAGGAGATGATGGAGGAGAGTATTTCCGGCGCTTTTCCCTCCCCGGCGGAACGCAGGATGGCGACCGCCGTTTCATCACAGGAGGATTCTATTCCCAGAACGGTGAGGGATTCCGGCATGGCGGAGAAGCGGGGGAGTTAGGAGGCCTGGCGGATTTGCGCCGGTTTTTTGTCGGTAACCGTTTCCCTGGTGATGGTGACGGAGTCCGCGTCTTCCATGCTGGGCACCTTGTACATGACGTCCAGCATGAGGGTTTCAAAGATGGAACGCAGGGCGCGGGCTCCCGTGCCGCGTTCCATGGCTTCCGCGGCCATGGCTTTCAGGGCGTCCGGCTGCACATCCAGCCTGGCGCCGTACATGGCGAGCAGTTTGGAGTATTGCTTGACCAGGGCATTTTTAGGTTCCGTGAGCAGGCGGACGAGCTGGCCTTCATCCAGCTTGGAGAGCGGGCAGAAGATGGGCAGGCGTCCTACGAGCTCCGGAATCATGCCGAAGGAGAAGAGGTCTTCCGGCATCGCCTGGGCCAGGACTTCCTCTTCCGAGTATTCCTTGCGGTCGCGCTGTTCCGTGATGGCTCCGAACCCCATCTGGGTGGCGCCGAGGCGTTTGCGGATGATGTCTTCCAGTCCGACGAAGGCCCCGCCCACGATGAAGAGGATTTTTTCCGTGTTGACGCGGATGTATTCCTGCTGCGGGTGTTTGCGGCCCCCGGTGGGCGGAACGTTGCAGATGGTGCCTTCAATGATTTTCAGCAGGGCCTGCTGCACGCCTTCCCCGGAGACGTCCCGCGTGACGGAGACGTTCTGGGTCTTGCGGCCGATCTTGTCGATTTCATCCACATAGATGATGCCCTGTTCCGCCTTGGCTACGTCAAAGTTCGCGGCCTGGAGAAGGCGCAGGATGATGTTTTCCACGTCTTCCCCCACGTAGCCGGCTTCCGTCAGCGTGGTGGCGTCCACAATGCAGAAGGGGACGTTGAGCATTTTCGCCAGCGTTTTCGCCAGCAGGGTTTTTCCGGAGCCGGTAGGGCCGGCCAGCAGGATGTTGGATTTTTCAATTTCCACGTCGTCCAGGGATTCGTCCTCCAGCATCACGGCGCTCTGGCGCAGGCGCATGTAGTGGTTGTACACGGCTACAGAGAGCACTTTTTTGGCGTAATCCTGGCCAATGACGTACTGGTTGAGCGTAGCGCACATTTCTTCCGGCGTGGGCAGCGGTCCTTCGTAGGAGGCCGGGGCGCCCGGCGTTTCCTTGAGCATATCCGCGGCAGCGGCCTTGCGGGCCTCCGCCTGGCACATGGCATAGGCGGAGGGCTCCATGCTCAGAATGCCGCGGATGAAGCGGGTCGCCAGCGGAAGGCCGGTATCCTTCACAATCATGTTGACGCAAATTTCAACGCAATTGTTGCAGATATAGAAGTCTTCCGCTATCTGGATGAGCTTGTCCACCTTGTTCCCGGGCTTGCCGCAGCAGGAACAGGCAGGAATATGAGGGTTGGAACCGGACATGGTTTTTCAGGGAGAGAGAAATGGGGGAGGCAGGGGTCAGGCCTTGGCCTTTTTCTTGTCGTCCCGTCCGTCGGAATGATGCGTCAGCACCTTGTCCACCAGGCCGTAGGCCGCGGCTTCCTCAGCGGTCATGTAGTTGTCGCGGTCGGCGTCCTTTTCAATCTGCTTTTCCGTTTTGCCGGTGTGCTTGGCCAGAATGCCGTTGAGGCGCTTCTTGAGGTTGAACATGAAGCCGATGGTGCGTTCCACGTCGGAGGCGGTGCCCTGGGCGCCGCCGGAAACCTGGTGGATCATCACATGGGAGTTCGGCAGGCAGAAGCGCTTGCCGGGCGTGCCCGCCGCCAGAAGGACGGACCCCATGGAGGCGGCGATGCCCAGGCAGTACGTGTTCACGTCACAGGAGACGAACTGCATCGTGTCGTAAATCGCCAGGCCCGCGGTGACGGAGCCGCCGGGGGAGTTGATGTACACGTGGATGTCTTTTTTCGGGTCGGCCATCTGGAGGAACAGAAGCTGGGCAATCACGGAGTTCGCCACATCGTCGTCAATGGCGGAACCGATGAAGATGACGCGGTCCTTCAGGAGGCGGGAGTAAATGTCAAAGGCTCGTTCGCCGCGGCCGTCCTGCTCCACCACCATGGGGACGTAGTAGGCGTTCATGGGGCCTGATTTGGAAGATTGGTCTTGAAACATGTTTGTTGAAGATGGGATGTTGTTTTATTTAATGTATGCTACCCGTCTGCAGGATGCAAAACGGGGGAGTCGGGCATGTGCGCGCCAACTCCCCCTGGTAAGGTGTCTTGTGCAGAGGAGGGTTATTGCTCGTCTACCGTTACTTTGGCCTCTTTTGTCAGGAAGTCCAGAACCTTGGCTGTCAGCAGGCTCATTCTGATGCCATGCACGCGGCCTTCGCGCTGAAGTTCGCGGATGTAGGACTTGAGGTTCTTTTTCTGCTGGCGGGCCTGGCGGGCCACTTCATTGTAGAGTTCCATTTCCGTGACGGCGATTTTTTCCACCTGGGCCACTTCCTGGAGCATGAAGAAGACCTTGAGATTGCGCTTGGCTTCCTTTCTGGCTTCTTCGCGGGCTTCCTCCACAAACTTGTCCATGTCCGCCGGGGCGTTCCCGCTGTACATGGCCTGCTGCATCTTCTGCTGGAGGATGCCGTACACTTCGCGTTCCACGACGGCTTCCGGCAGGTTGAAGTCAAGCATGTCCGCCAGCTTTTCCGTGATCTGGTCGGCCTTGGCTTCGTCAATCTGCATGGTCTTGCGCTGGGCCAGGTTTTCCTTCAGGGCGGTTTTCAGTTCTTCCAGGTTCTTGCCGGGAAGCACCTTTTCCGCAAAGGCGTCATCCATGGCCGGGAGCTGCTTTTCACGCACTTCCTTCACGGTGGTGTGGAACACGAGTTCCTTGCCGCGCAGTTCCGCCATCGGGAAGGTATCCGGAATGGTGACGGTGATATCCTTGCTGTCGCCGGCCTTCAAGCCTTCCAAGGCGGAGGCGAAGCCGGGCAGGAACTGGTCTTCCTCCACTTTCATCCACTGGCCGTCGCGGCCTTCCAGGAAGCCTACGGGCTTGCCCGCGGCTTCCGCTACGGGCTTGCCGTCCAGGGTGGTCTTGAAATCAATGATCGCCACGTCATCCTTCTTCGCGGCGCGGTCCACGGGGGTAAATTCCGCAATCTGTTCGGCCAGGGAGTTCAGGGCTTCCTCCACGTCCGCTTCCGTCACTTCGGAGGAGGGGACCTTGACTTCGATGCCCTTGTATTCCGGCAGTTCGAATTCGGGAACCACGGTCATCGCGCTGGTGGCGGTGTAATTTCCCTGGTCGTCGAGGGATTGTTCCGGCTTGCCGAAGTTGAGCACTTTCAATTTGGGATTTTCTTCCAGAGCGGCGGAGCAGGCCGTTTCAAAAAGAGTGTCCAGCAGTTCTTCTTCAATTTCCTTCTTGAAACGTTTTTCAATGATGGACTTGGGCGTTTTGCCGGGGCGGAAGCCGGGCAGCTTGGCTTTGCCGGCGTAGGAATCCACAATAGAGGCGCGGCGCGCGGCCGTGGTTTCTGCGGGGATGGAAGCTTTCAGCGTGGCTGTGCAGTCCGGTTGAATATCAACGTTGATTTCCATAAATAATACGGTCAGTGTTAATTGAAAGTGGTTCTGTCTCGGCTCCGGTATGGCGGCAGCGGTCAAAACACGAGCGGCAATAAATGTAATGAGCGGGTATCTGGAGTGCAAGCTATTGCACGGGAATGACACAATTGCCTTTCTCAGGCGCACATGCGCGCGCAACGTAAGAAATGCAGGGCAACTGCGTTCTACGCGGAATCACGTCTTGACTATGCGGACGGAAAAGTCCTTTATATCCCAAGCATTAAGTTCAGCTCTCATGATTCGTCCCGTTTTTTTGTGTGTTTCCTTTCCCCTGATAGCATGTTCGGCTGCTTTGGCCCAGGATAAGACTTCCCTTAACAGAGGCGGCTACGGTTCCGTAATGACCCCGGAACAGGTGGTGCGGGAACTCGGTCCGGAAACGGGGCTTCTGCCCGGTGACCAGGCGTATGAGGGGCGTCCCGTGAAAAGCGTCTCCGTGCGTTATAGAAGCACCGGCAAGACCGTGTCCGAAGACCGCCTGAAAAACCTGCTGGCTACCCAGCCGGGCACCAATTATTCCCCGGAAGTGGTGAACAAGGACTTGGAACGGCTGCTGGAAAGCGGCCTGGTAGGCGGCAATACGACGGTGGCTGTGGAACCTTCCGGCGACGGCGTGACCGTGGTGTTTGAAATGGCGGCCCAGAACCTGCTGGGCGGCGTGGGCTTCCGCGGCAACACCGCGTTCGACAACCGGGACCTTTCCGAGGAATGCGGCTTGAAGGGAGGGGAAGCCCTCAGCGACAAGGCCCTCAGCAGCGCCATCTCCAAGCTGCGCACCTATTATCAGGAAGCCCGGTATCCGGATGTGCGCGTTTCCTATTTTTACCAGAAGACGGAGCGCCCCGGCTTTGTGGACGTGGTCTTTGACATCAATGAAGGCAAGAAGGCCAATATCATCAACATCGATTTTGTAGGCAACGACCACATCAGCGCCAAGGACCTCCGCCAGGTGATGAAGACCAAGGAGAAGGGCTGGCTGACCTGGATTACCAAGTCCGGCCGCATTGACCGCGAGCAATTGGAGGACGATCTGGCGGAACTGGTGACTTATTACCGCAACAAGGGCTACCTGCGCGTCAAGCTGGACAAGGTGGAATACTTTGACGCCGGCAAGGGCAACGAGCAGAAGCTGACGATGAGGATCACGCTTACCGAAGGGCGGCGCTACAAGGTCAATCAGGTCGCCTTCGGCCCCACCAAGGTGTTTACGGCCCAGGAGCTGATTCCCGGCTTGAGCATGTACAACGGGGATACCTATTCCGCCCAGAAGGTGGCCGACGACGTGACGATGATTCGCCGTTATTACGGCTCCCGCGGGTATGCGGACGCCGCCGTGCGCCCGGACATCCAGGAAGTGGGCATTGATCCCAGGACCGGCTATGGGCAGATCAACATTGTTTACCATGTGACGGAAGGCAGCCCCTACCGCGTAGGCAACATCCGCCTGACCGGGAACAACCGCACCAAGGATTACGTCATCCGCCAGGAACTTCCCCTCCAGTCCAACGACCCCATGAACTCCGTGGACCTGGATACCGCCCAGAAGCGTCTCCAGAACCTGAACTATTTTGACATGGTGGACGTGGCCCAGGTGGGTTCCACGCGGCCCGGCTACCGTGACATCAACATTGAAGTGGCGGAAAAACGCACCGGTTCCCTGAACATTGGCGTGGCGTTCTCCTCCATTGAAAGCGTGTACCTCTTCGCGGGCATCACCCAGTCCAACTTCGACATGTATGACTGGTCCTCCTTCGTGGGCGGCGGCCAGCGCTTCGCCATCAATACCCGCGTGGGTTTTGAAACGCAGGATGCCAGCATCTCCTGGGTGGACCCGTGGTTCCTGCACCGCAAGCTGGCCTTCGGCACGGAAATCTTCTACAGCAATTCCACGTACTTCTCCGACTATTACGACCAGCAGAACTACGGCTTTGCCGTTTCCCTGCGCAAGCCGATCGGGGAACTGGATTACGTGAAGCTGGAATACCGCCTGGAACAGTACCAGATTGACGCCAAGGGTAACGCCCCCATCTTCTTCTGGCTGCAGGACGGCGATTACCTGCGCAGCCACGTGGAACTTTCCTACACCATTGATACCCGTGACGCGCAAATCTTCCCCCGCAAGGGCGGCAAGTTTGAAGTGCTGGCCGGTTATTCCGGCCTGGGCGGCGATGTGAAGACTTACAACTTCGGCATCAACGGCTCTTATTACTGGAACTTGCGCGGAGACACCATTTTCAGCATCAATGCCGGTGCGGCCACCGTGGATTCCTACGGCGACCATGACGTACCCATTTTTGAACGCCTCTACCTCGGCGGCCCGTACAACATGCGCGGCTTCCGCTTCCGGGACGTGGCTCCATACAATCCGGCTTTGAGCGGTGATGAAACGATGGGCGGCCGTTCCTCCTTCTTCTGCCAGTTTGAATATTCCATTCCGGTGATTGAAGAAGTGCGCGTCGCCGTGTTCTACGACATCGGCTTCGTCAACGGGGACGCCTTTGACTTCAGCGCATCCAAGATCGTTTCCGACTACGGGATCGGCCTGCGCCTGAACCTGCCCATCGGTCCTCTGGCGGTGGACTATGCCATTCCGATTCAGAAGAACAACGCCATCGACCGCGGAGGACAATTCCAGTTCTATCTCAACTATTCCTACTAATTTTATTCAATAATCCCTCTACCATTTGACGACATGAGCAATTTCCGCATCCTTATTCTGGTGTTCCTGGTGGTGGTGCTGGCCGTTCTGGGAATGATCTATGTGAACATTTCCTCAAGGATGGATGTGATTCAACAGCAGCAGATAGCCCCCGTGCCCGCTCCGGCAGCCGTCAATCCCTCTCCTTACCTTCCCATGCCCACGCAGACGCCCGGCACCGCCGTTCAGCCGGTAGTCGTGGCGGACCCGGTGGTGAGCGAGGAGCTGGCCCATGCCACGGCCGAGCTGGAACGGATGAAGAAGGAGAATGAAGATTTGAAGAAGCGCCACGCCATGGCGGAGGAGGAACGCGCCCTGCTGGAACGCCGGAGCATTGAAAAGGGAGACCCCCGCCTGCAATGGCTCAATGAGATCAAGGACGCCGAACAGGTGGGACGCGTGACGGAATACTACCGTGACGCCAACCTTGTCCTGTTCCAGTCCATCGGCCAGCCTGACCTGAAAGTGGGGCAGGAACTGGGCATCCGCAGGCGCGGAAGCATCTTTGTCTCCCTGATTATCGACGGAGTTGACCCGGACGGGAAGGTGTTCCAGTCCTACGTGAAGCGCAACACGCTTTTTGACAACAATGACAAGGAGCCCATCAAGCCGGGGGATGAAGTGATTGTCCCGCCCGCAAGCTGGCAGGAAAACATGATGGGAGAAGGCGAGCCTGGCGCGGCCCCGTCTGCCGCTCCCGCTCCTGCGGCGGCGCCCCAGCCGGTAATGATTCCCATGGAGCCGTAATGCGGGTCCGGATAGAGCCAAGCCAAATAAAGAAAAAGTGCATCTGAGAGAAAGATTGCAGTCGGGCGCGGGCCCCAGTCTGTCCTTTGAATTTTTCCCGCCCAAGAACGAGCAGGCTGCGGCGGCCCTGTACCAGACCATCCGTGAACTGGAACCGTACCATCCCAGTTTTGTCAGCGTGACATACGGCGCGGGCGGCTCCACCCGTGAGCTTACCCGGGAGGTGGTGCTGCGCATCCAGCATGAATCCCGCATTCCCACGGTGCCCCACCTTACTTGCGTAGGCCACAGCCGGGAGGAAGTATGGAGCATTCTGGACCAGTACGCCCAGGCAGGGGTGCGGGCCGTTCTGGCCCTGCGGGGAGATCCCCCGCGCGGCACGGAAAATTACAACCGTGATGCGGATGCCTTCCGCCATGCGGCGGAACTGGTGGCTTTTATTCGTGAATATAACGAATCCGGACGCCATCCTGATCCGGACGGGTTCGCCATAGGCGTGGCCGGCTTCCCTGAAGGCCATCCGTCCACGCCCAACCGCCTGCGCGAGATGGATTTTCTGAAAGCGAAGGTGGATGCCGGCGCGGATTATATCTGCACCCAGTTGTTTTTTGACAACCATTCTTTTCTGGATTACCGGGAACGCTGCCTGCTGGCCGGCATCAAGGTGCCCATTCTGGCCGGAATCATGCCCGTAACCAGCCTGTCCGGCATGAACCGCATGGCGGAGCTTTCCGGGGGCACGTGTTTTCCGGCCCGGCTGCTCAAGGCGCTGAAACGCGCCGGCTCCAATCCGGACGCCGTTCAGGAGGTAGGCATCCAGTACGCCTCCAGCCAATGTGCGGAGCTGCTGGATTCCGGCGTGGACGGCATTCATTTTTATACGCTCAACCAGAGCCGCGCCACGCGGCAGATCTACAGGAACCTGGGCCTGAAGGATTCCCTCCAGCTTCTGGAACATGGCGAAGATAAGTAAAAAGCTGATTGATTTGGCCGGGACAACACGATAGAAACCTCTTCAACATATTATGGATATCAAGGATATTAAACGGGCCATGGACAATATGCCGATGGGCGACGGAAGCGCGTTTGCGGAAATCTCCGTCGGTCCGGCCAAGCATGAACAGTTTTTGGATGAACACTACGGAAAGGTTGCGCTGGTCGTGCTGCTGTGCGTTCTCGGAGCCGCCGGATGGATCATTTACAACGGCATGCAGGATTCCATGGAAAGAAAGGCAGGCGCCGCGCTGGTGGCCGCCATGCCGGAATCCCCCGCTACCGGGGAAATCTCCCTGAATGAACAGGGGCTTCAGCAGGTGGTGGCGGATTTTGACGATTCCCGCGCCGCCGTCACCGCCACCTATCTTCAGGCGGTCGCCCTGTGGAACGCCGGCAAGGAGGATGAAGGCGTAGCCAGGATGAAAGCTTTTATTGATTCCGCTCCCACGGAGGAATGGAAGGCCCAGGCTTCCGTTACCCTGGCATGCCGCCTGATGAACCGCGGGAAGGCGGATGAGGCGGATGGCCTGTTCCGTTCCGTGGTGGACGCGGGGGATCCCACTTTTTCCGGTTTTGCCACCATGTGCCTGGGGGACATTGCCCGGGCGAAGAAGGACAATGCCGCCGCGGGAGCCTTTTACCGTGAATTGGCGGAAAAGTTCCCGTCCAGCGCGTTTGTCCTCCAGCGCGGAGGCTACCTGTTGCGCAAGAGCCTGTTTGATATTCAGAGCCCCGTCCGCATCGAACCCGCTGCGGAGCAGAAATAATCCGGGCGGACTTTTCCGGAGCTTTCCGGAAGATGAACGCTTTCTACATCCGCATGTCTGTTCTTTTGCAGCGCATGCGGATTTTCGTGTCCAGGAGCGCCGGAACAGGGCGTTCCAAAGGGTCCGCTGTGCATAACAGGCGTCATGATTCCGGGAATTTCTCTCCGGGCTGTGACATGCTTAAACAAATCATGCGGGCACGCCGCGCTTACTGGATGTAAGCCGGGCTGCCGGCATTACCAATATTTCACACCATGAACAAGCATATCAAATCCCTCTGGCTCCTTCCCCTGGCCGGGCTGTCTCTTTCCCTGATGCCGTCCTGCACGACGGACAGTTACGGAAACAGCACCGTGACGCCTGGCGGGGCCGCCGCCATCGGCGTGGGCGCGCTGGCCGCCGGGGCTGCCATCGGCGCGGCGGTCCAGCATGACCGCGACAAGGACAGGTATCGCAATGACTGGCATCATCACAATCCTCCGCCTCCGCCGCCCCGTCCGCCCCACCGACCCCATTGGAGGCGGTAAGGGAAAGCCCATGGCCCGCAAATCCTGCGGCGCTCCAGCTTTGCGGGAAGAGCGCGGCGCAACGTGGTATTTCCGGAGTCCCGTAGAGTTCTCAGGACTGGCGGATGCCGCGGAGCGCCCAGGTCATGCGCTGCCTGGCGCTCTCCGGGTCATTGAGGATGGAGCCCAGCAGATCCAGCACGGGCCGCACGGCATTCGGGTCGTGCACTTGGAGTTGTCCGGAAAGGATAAAAGGAGCCCCGCCGCAGCAGACGAGGTAGATGAGGATGTTCATGGGGTCTCCCTGGAGCACGGAACCTTCCTCCTGGGCTTCCCGTATGGTTTCCAGCAGGACGAGGGGGTGGCGCGTATGGATTCCTGAAATGAAGCGGATGGCCGCCCGTTCTCCCGCCAGGGCGTCCAGCACCAGCTGGGCAATGAACTGGCCGTGGCGCAGCAGGAACTCCATGACGTCTTCCAGGATGGCTTCCAGTTTTTCAAAGGCCGGAAGATGAATGTTGGCGTGGGTTCTGACGCCGGTGAACAACGGTTCGTACCAGCGTTCCAGCAGTTCGTTCAGAAAAGCTTCCCGGTTGCCGAAGTGATAGACAAAGCTCCCCGTATTGGTGCCGGCGCGCAGGGACAGGCCGCGGATGGTGAGAGCGCGGAGCCCGGATTCCCCGACGATCATGGCTCCCGTATTGAGCAGGTGCTCTCTGGTGGATTTCCGTTTGGGCATGACGGTGAAGCTTAAGCACCCATGTGTGCTCCTTATCGGCCCGGAAGGCAAGGACTTGTTACGTCTGTCATTGTAAAAGGCGGAACCGGGGCCTCGTCCTTCCCCGGTTCCGCCGCTGGAATCCCGAATGGATCAGGAGGTTGCTTCCAATTCTTTCCGGCGGGAGGAAATCCAGCGGGAGAAGAGTTTGGCTGTGGCCGGAATGATGAGCAGGTTCAGGATGGTGGCTGAAACCAGTCCGCCGAACTGGACGATGGCCAGCGGCCCGAGCAGTTCGCCCCCGGGCTTGTCAATGGCCCAGATCAGGGGGAGCAGGCCGAGCACCGTTGTAAGGGAGGTCATGATGATGGGAACCACGCGTTCCAGCGAACCTTCCCGGATGGCTTCCGCCGGGTTCATGCCCTTGTGTTCCAGCGCCCGGTACCTGTTGAGCAGGATCAGGCCGCTGCGGATGGCGAAGCCGATGACGGTAACGAACCCCACGATGGAAGCCACGGAGAGGATGGGCGGAATGTACGCGGCGCCGAACAGGGAGGACAGCGTGCCGGGGGAGGCCAGGAAGACGGCTACAATGCCGCCCACCAGGCACAGCGGAATATTCACCAGCGTCAGCATGGCGCGGCGGACGCTCCCCAGCGCGGAGGAAAGCAGCAGCACAATGAGCACCATCACGATGGCTCCCAGCACGTAAAGCCGCTCGGAGGCGGATTCCCGCGCCTTGATGGTGCCGTCATAGTCCACTGTGCAGCCCATGGCGTTCATCACCGGGTCCAATTGTTCCCGGCAGGCTTTTGCCAGGTCCCCCAGGTTGGAATTGGGGGAGGGGTTGCAGGAGATCATGGCCTTCCGCATGGTGTTGTCCCTCAGGATGAGGTTGGAGACCTCCTCCCGGTACACCTGCGCCACGTCGGCCAGGCGCACGGTCTTTTTATTGGGGGAAATGAGTTCCAGGTTCTTGATGTCTTCCATGGACGTCTTCAGCCTGGGATCAATGCGCAGGACAATGTTCCAGTGGTCCTGGTTCTTGATCACTTCCCCCAGCTTCTGGCCGTTCATGGCCGTGGAAACCTGTTCCGCGGCGTTCGCCATGGTCAGGCCGTGGGAGGCCAGGGCTTCCTGGTTGTACTGCACGCGGATGGTATCCACCATGATCTCCCGGTTGGCGCGCGCGTCCGCCACCTCCGGCATGTTCGCCAGAATCTCCTTGGCCTTCTGGGCCGCCAGGCGGAGCTGGGGCAGCTCCGTGCCGTAAATATTGATGGCGATTTCCGAGTTGGAGCCGGAGAGGGCGGAACTGATGCGGTGCGCCAGCGGATAGCCGATCATGGAGCTGGTGCCGGGAATATCGTCAATGCACTTCTTGATGGCGGCGCGCAGTTCCTTCTGGTCCTTCTCCAGGTCTACGCGCACGAGCAGTTCGGAAGCGCTGACGGGTTCCGCGTGTTCGTCGTTTTCCGCGCGTCCCGTGCGCTGGGTGACGCTGAGAACGCCCGGAATGCGTTCAATGTCCTTCATCACCGTCCGGGAGATGCGCTCCGTTTCATCCAGGGAAGTGCCCGGCACCGTGCTGACGAAGACCGTGTAGCAGTCCTCGTTGAACGGCGGCAGGAAGCTGGTTCCGAAGGTGGACCCCAGCCACAGGGCCAGCAGCGTGATGGCCGCCATGATGGCGCAGACCGTCTTGGAGAAGCGCAGGCAGAATTCAAGAATGGGCGCATAAATGCGCTTGATGAGGCGGGAGCTGAAGGAGTCCCCGCTTTCCAGCGTGGCGGCGTTTTTGCTCTTCTTGAACCACATGTAGCAGAGCACCGGGGTAATGGTGACGGCTACGATGAGGGAGGAGAGCAGGGCCAGCATGTAGGAGATGCCCAAGGGGCGGAAGAACTGGCCTTCCAGCCCGGACAGGAAGAGGACCGGCGTGAACACCAGCAGGATGATGACGGAGGAGAAGGAGATGGAACCCACGATTTCCCCCTTGGCCTTCATCAGCACCTCATACTTGCTCTTGCGCTTGTCCTCCGGCAGGGCGGCGTTCCGGTTCAGGTGGCGCCACGCTATTTCCACGAAAATGATGGCGTTGTCCACCACGTCCCCCACGGCCACGGCCAGGCCGCCCAGGGTCATGATGTTAATGGCCAGCCCGAAAATGGGGAACATCATCATCCCGAACAGGACGGACAGGGGCATGGAAATCAGCGTGATGATGGCCGTGCGCAGGTTCAGCAGCGTCAGGAAGATGACGATCATGACCACCGCTCCCGCAATGAGCAGGGTCTCCGTGCCGTTGTCCAGGGACATTTCAATGAAATCCGCCTGGCGGTAGGCGGTGGTGTGCAGTTTCATGCCCTTGGGAAGCTGGCTCTGGCTGAACTCCTTGACGGCTGCGTCCACAGCCTGCGTCAGGGCCAGCGTATTGGCTCCCGGCACCTTCTGCACGGAAAGCACCACGGCGTCTTCCCCCATGAACCCGGCGTCGCCCCGTCGCGGCGCGCCGTCTATCTTGACCTCCGCTACGTCCTGAAGCCGGAGAATGCCGGAGGCGTGGTCCGGAACCAGGGCGCGGTTCAGCTGTTCAATATTGGCGGTGCGGGTATCCTGCTGAATGGGGAGCTCCTGCCCGGCCACGTCCTCCAGGTACCCGGCGGGCACGGAAGACTGGGATTCCTCAATGGCCGTTTTCAGGCTGGAAAGGTCCACCCCTGCCAGCTTGAGCTTGTTGGGATCGTAAACCACCTGGTATTCCGGCAGGCGGCCGCCCAGCACCGTGACCTGCCCCACGCCGGGGATGGCCAGCAGGCGCGTGCGCAGCTTGTATTCCGCCAATTGCCGCATGTCCAGCGTGGAGGTGTCCTTGTCCCCCGTCAGGGCGATCAGCATGATTTCCCCCGTTACGGAGACGATGGGCGCCAGCTCCGGGGACGTGCCTTCCGGCAAGGACTCTCGGACCGCGCCCAGGCGTTCCGTTACGATCTGGCGCGCCTGGTAGATATCCTTGTCCCAGTCAAAGTCCACCCATACGAAGGAGAGGCCGCTGCCGGAGGAGGAGCGCACGCCCTTGACCCCGGCGGTGCCGTTCATGGCGGACTCAATGGGAATGGTGATATACTGCTCCACTTCCTCCGCGGTAAGGCCAGGGGCTTCCGTCTGGATGGTGACGCGCGGAACCTTCAGTTCCGGAAACACGTCCACGGGAATATTTTTCACCACGAAAATGCTGATGACCGCCAGCGCAATTGTCAGCAGAATCACGGTGATTCTGTTATTCAGGCAGAATGAAATTAGAAAGTTCATCGAATTCCTGTTTCTATTAACCGTTCTCTAATCACGTTGAGCTGAAAATCAATGTTCCCCTTCGTGGAACTGGCCGTCCGCATGGAAATGCCCGGCCGCCTTCTTGCTGCCGGCGTCTCCCGTGGGCAGGATGTATTTCAATTCATAGCCGCCTTTGGTCACGATGGTTTGTCCCGGCGTCAACCCCTTGACGGGCGTTTTTCCCTGCCGTGCGGGCAGTGTTTCCACCTTCTTCATGACGAAGGTATCGTCCGCCGCCTTGATGAAGACCACGTCGTTCACCCCCACCTTGACGACGGCGCTGTTGGGAACGGGAATAAAGCCGTCCGTGGCGGCGTCATGGGAATACAGGTCCAGCCGGGCAAGCTGTCCGGCATGCGTCCCTTCCGGCATGCGGTCCGGAACGAAGTACAGGGCACGGGACTGCGTGGCGGGGTCCACCTGGTCCGCCACCCGCAGGGTGCCGTCCAGCACTTCCGTATTTTTTCCGCTGGTCAGGGCCAGCTGGGCCTTCGCGTAATGGACGGGGTCAGCCCCGTAAATGGTGGTGGCGAATTCCAGTTCCCCCTTGTTGGTCATGACGAGGGCGGGCGCGCCCTGTTCCCCCCAGGAACCCTGGGTCATGTTCACGGACTGGACGGAGCCGTCCGCCGCGGCGTACACGTAAAGGAGGTTGTTTTTCAAAGCTCCGGAATCCGTCACCAGCTTCAGTTTATTATTGCTGGCGTCCAGAGCGGCCCGGAGGCTGTGGATTTCCGCTTCCTTGAACTGGATGGAGGTGTTCAATTCACTGTTACGGGTGCCGATTTTTTCCAGTTGGGCCCGGCGTTCCTTGAGGGTATTGAGTTCCGCCGCGGCGCGGTCAAGGGCAGCCTGCGCCTGGGAGGCGTTTCCTTCCATCTCCACGATGTCCGGTGAGGCCAGCGTGTACAGCAGTTCCCCCTTGCGTACCTGCTGGGCGGACTTGACGTTGAAGGTGACGCGCCCGGCGGCGGGAAGGGCGTACGTCGTTACCGCATGGGGAGGAATAACCATCTGGCCGTGAAGGGTCTTTTCCGCGCCGTGAGTGGCTTCCGTCACCTTTTCAAAGCGCATGTCCAGGGAATGGCGCGCCTTTTCATCCACATGCACGGGAATCATGTCCCCCGGCTGGCCGGAACCTTTCTCCGCGGTCTCTTCATGTTCGTGGTCGCCCGTGCAGGCTTCCCCCTCTGCATGCTGGTGGCCCTCAGGCTCGTGGTCGCCTGTGCAGACGGAGCCGTCCGCGTGCTTGTGTTCCTCATGGGCGTGGCCCTCGGCGCAGGTTTCCCCTTCCTTGTGCTGGTGGTCTTCATGGCCGTGGTCCGCCGTGCAGGCGGTGCCGTCCTCGTGTTTGTGTTCCGTAGGTGCCGGCTGCTCTCCGCGTGCGGGATTGAGGCTGAAAACGGGAGCCAGGCCCAGGATGATGGAAAAATAGAGACGTTTCATGTTCGTTAAAATGATGAAGATTTTTATTTGGATTGAAGGTTGGCGTGGGTGAGGTAGCGCAGCTGGGCCTGAATGGCCAGCAGCTTGTCCAGATTGTCCAGGAAAGCCAGACGGCTTTCATAAAGCTGGTGGCGGTTTTCCGCCAGCTCCAGCAGGGAGGCTTCCCCGATGCCGTGCAGTTTCTCCATGGTCCGGACGGAGGAGGCGAAGGACTCCATGCGCTGAAGCTCCGTCCGGCAGTGGCGGAGCACCATCTGCTGGCTGGCGTCAAGCTGTCGGGCGTTGAACAACTCCGTTTTCCAAAGCTGGATGGTTTCCTGCCTGGACAGGTTCCGTGTGCCGCGCGCTTCCGCAATGGCCTTGCGGTTGCGGTTCCAGAGGGGAAGATTGAACCCTATTTCTCCGCCCACTTCCTTTTCCCCGTCGTCACGGGTGAAGGAGGGCCCGAGCTCCAGTTCCGGGTACTGCCGGCGGATCTCCGTCTTGAACAGGGTTTCCGTGGTGGCGTAGGTTGCCAGTTGGGCCTTGATTTTCGGGGCTGAGGCCAGGGCGGCGGGGCCGGGCGCCGGCACGGCGGCGGGCAGTTGGAAGCCCTGTCCCGTCAGGAAGCCGAGCTTCCGTGCCGCGGAGGGATGCAGCCCCATCAGCCTGACCAGCTCCATCTTCTGCTCCAGTTCCGTTTCCGTCACAGTCTGGAGTTCCCGGATGGCGTCGTTCATGCGCTGGGAAGCCACTTGGCGGGAGGAAAATTCCACTTCCCCTGCGCCAATGAGTTTTTCAATCACGCCGTTTTCCTGCCGCACCGCATCCAGGCGTTCCCGGATGACTGCCTTGCGGCGCTGGGTAACGGCCAGCTTGCTCCAGGCCTGGTCCAGGGAACTGAGAAAATCCAGTTCCGCCTGGCGGAGGGTCCAGAAGTCCGCCTCCTTGTACTGCTCCGCCACCTTTTTTTCCAGGGCGGGAAGACCCGTCACGGGAATGGTGAAGCCCAGGCTGCCGGACATGTTGAGCGTATTTTCCTGGAGGACTTGTTCAATATCCCAGGAAAAGGACGGATCGTTCCACCAGCCCGATTGTTTGGCTGCTTCATTGCTGGAAGCCAGTTTCAGGCGTGCCTTGTTCAGATCCGGATTCATGACCAGGCCGATCTGGCGTGCCTGGTTCCGGGTAACGGAGATGTGTGTGTCCACGCGGGATGCTTCTTTCCAGGAGGCTTCCTCCGCATTCAGGTCGATGGGTGCGCTGTGATAGACGCTGCATGAACTGAGGAAGGCGGTCAGGCCTAGCCCAGCGAAAAATGGTATGGATTTCATGATGAAAAAGAGAATAGAAATAGTTCGGTCCAATCAGGTTTGGACAATGCGGCAAATAATTCCGCGGAAACAAATAAGGCCGGACGCAATCAACAAGCAGCGTTCAGCCGGAAACGTCCCTGGGACGTTTCTGAAAAAGGGCCGTTAAATCAGCAGGGGAAGTTGAAAGCCTTCATGTATCGGGCCGTCGTCCCTGAAGGGGTCAGGGGGGGCGGGTATTGCGGAATCCGATGTTTGGCTTGTTAAAAGAAGAGACTGTGCCAGATGATGGAAATCCGGGAAGGTCTGCCAGATAATGCAGGGCTGGGGAAGCGGCGCATGAAGAACGGGCAGCGTCAGGTCGTCAATCTCCAGACGCTGGTGTTCGCAGAGGTGCCCGGCCAGCGGGCTGGAAGTGCTGCTGCCGGGACCGTGGTCCCCACGGCATCCGCAGGGTGCGGCATCGTGATGGCAGGAGCAGGAAAAGAGGAAGACCTCCTGATGGCAGGGGCATACGGAAACCATGCCCGTTCCGCCTACAATGACCAGCAGAAGGGTGAGCAGCATGATGCCGTTGCGCAATGCTCTAACCATGGTATGCCGCGAATCCTAGAAAGGAGCCGTGAAAGCGTCAAGAGCAAAGTGGCGGATGTCGGAACCATGGCATCGTAGGATCATGTTAGCAGCGGTATTTTATGTTTTTATATATTTTATAAGAATTTATTATAAAACGTTTTAGAATTGAAGATTAACATAAAAGACCCGTTGACTACTTAAGGAAAATTCTAAGGATAGGATCCAGTGGCATCCCTATAATTTATGAAATTTATAGGAATATCATAAAAAATTAAAAAACAATAATAAATTTATGAGAAAAAATCCTATTCCTCCTTATAAAAAATGGTTTGATTCCAAATCAGAGCCTGCAGTCCGCAGGCTTTCCGAAGGAAAACCACACCAACAAGGTGAAAAGATTGATGAACATTCGGACGGCAAATCTCAGGGACCGCCCAGCAGTTCATCTGATAGTTTCACGTTTTCCCATAGCTTTGAAGTGCCTTTTAAGGAAAATGAAGCTGCGGAGCAGGAGCCTATTCAAGCCCTTTGTTCGATCAGCCTTACTGTTGATGATTGGGGAACAGCCTCCGTTGACGGTAAGAAAGTAGTGGACTTGACCTCAGGCGTTGAAGATGGCGGAAAACATGGCGGCCACCAGCTGTGGACCGGTTCCGGTTCCTGTACTGTTTCTTCCGGTTCCCATACTCTTTCCGTTCAGCATACCAACATTGATATGCCGGACCCGAATTGGAACCAGGCTGTATGTAATTATTCCATCAGTGTGGTTGAATTGGAACCCGGTGGTGAGAAATGTGAAGAAGAGTGCGGCTGTGGAGAAAATGAACCGGGCGATCCCCCTGGAGGCGTGCCGCCCGAATCCTCTTCTTTTTCGTCTCGCAGCAATGCCGTGACTTTGTCGCCTTTTGATTCTTCCGGCGCCGGCAGCGGAGTAGTTGCTACGGCTACAGGGTGGGATATGCTTTGGTCGTGCCGAATGGGAACGTTCCGAGGTATTGGAGACCTGCCTCCCGGAAAACTGCAGATTCATGCCAAGGAGTTTTCTTCTGCTTTGGCTGGTCCAGCTGCTTTGCAGTTCAGCCATCCTCTGACGAGCCGGCTGAATGTTCCGGAAGGTGGCATCGTTCCTGGAGCCCGCTTTGAGCTGGTGCAGGGAGCTCGCGTTATTGCCATGCGCTGTTATACGGATGGCTCCGTACACCCTGTTGGCGTGGATACGTCGGGCGGCGGCAGAGCTACGCTCATGTCCATAGACGGAACCTCTTATTTGCGCTGGATGCCGGTAGACGGTTCTACGTATCTTTTTACAGCGGCTGCGGGGGAACTTTATTCCTATACCAGTCCTAATAAGGCTATTCTCAGCAATGTCAGCGATTATTTTTCCATCAAGCGGAATCCCTCGGATCATTCCCTACGCCAGATATGGAATTACTGGGATGGACTGATGAATATTGAAAACATCACTTCTACCGGATACAAGGTTGCCTTTTATATGCCTTTCCAAGTAACGGGCATTGACCCTCAAACCGGGCTGTATACGGTGGAAGAAGGTGCGGTTCCCTTCAAGAGTTTTGAAATGGAGTGGAATTCTTCGGAATTTGTCATCATTGAACGCACTCCCCAGCGGCAGGATTATGTCTGTACTTGGTCGTGCAGCAACCAAGCCTGGAGTTTGTCGAAGGGCAGCGGAGCGGATGCCATTGTTACGCAACGTACCCGTACTGAATTGGAACCCACCGCTTCCGGCAATCTGGCCGTCTGGCAACTCGTGACTGAAGTTTCCAAGGGCGGCGCAGTGGCTTCACGCGTTTGTGAAGTGTATCAGACGGCCCCTGTCGGAGAGCTATTGTTGACCCGTGTAGACGGTTACGGTTTTGATGAGGCCCAAACCACCGCTTATGAATATAACGGGGCAGGACGTCTGAGCAGGCAGACCAATCCGGATGGAAGCGTCCATGCCTTTACTTACGACGCTACAGGACGCCTGGAACGCAAGACGGAGCCGTGGGGGGAAGATGCTGTTCTTGTAACTCATTATGAATACGCTCATTCCGATGAAGATAATTATAATGCGGATCTTGCCTCCATTACACGTAATATCAGCCCTGCTTCGGGCGTGCTGGTGGAACTCAGCAAGGAGACATATACTTATACCTACGAAAATAATATTAAACGGGTGGAGACACGCACCCGCGCCTTGGGAAGTCCCCATACGCAAATCACTGCCGTTGAAAAGTGGCTGGCGACGGCGGAAAACGCTTTTGCCCGTGGCCGTACGCGTATGGAACAAGCGGCCAATGGGATACAGACGTGGTACGATTATGCCGCCGCCATGCTGCATGGGGCTCTTTATTCCGTGACCAAGGAGACAAAGGTACAGGGGGAATTGGTTCCGGGTCAGTCCACTCGCAGCGTGAGCTTTGTTTCAGCGGAAGGCAATACCGTACGGGAGGAATTGTATGCTCTGCTTCCGGACAATACCTGGGAACAACTGGAGGGCGTTTCCTATACTTTTGATGAGCAAAACCGATGGATTACGCGCACCCGGGATAATGGGCGCAGTTTCAGCCGCGCTCTGATGTGCACCGGGGATCCCCTGTGGGAAGTAGATGAAGATGGCGTGCGTACGGATTACGCCTATGATTCGGCCCGTGTCTTGATTGAAACAACCCGCAGTGAAACTCCCACCACTCCGGAAACCATTGTGGAATATGAAAAGGATGGTGAAGGCCGCATTACTCGCTCGACTACCCGTGTGGGCGCCATGGAAACGACCTCCGCCCGCAGTTATGATATTCTTGGACGTGTTTCCAGTGAAACGGATGTTTTGGGCCGTGTTACCACATATGCCTACAGCAGTGACGGGCTGACCACAACCAGGACAGTTCCAGGCGGGGCAACCTACATTTCCCGTCGTCTTCCGGACAACCGTGTCAAGGAGGAAACAGGTTCCGGTCAGCGTACCCTGTATCATGGCTATGAAGCTTCAAGCAGCGGTGTTGTCCATACTACCTGGCTTTCCGACGGCATTACCATGCTTCAGCAGGAAGTGACCAACGGGTTCGGGCAGCCGGTTTCACGCATTAAACCTACCACCCGGGAGGGAGAAGTTTTGGAGGAGATCAGTGAATACAATGCTCTTGGACAGCTCTCCCGCAAGCGGACGGGCATGGAGGCTCCCACTGTCTATACATATGATTCCATGAGCCATGTTATCAGGCAAGTCCTGGTACTTGATGAACTTCATCCAGATGATCCCCTTGCCAATCGTGTGCAGGAAATGACGACATCCTTTGCCTTGGAATCCGATGGTGTGTATCAGGTAACGGTCAGTTCCCGTTTTACCGAGGCGGGAGACAGGCTTACCAGTTCCCGGAAAGAGCTTCTCAGCCAGTTGAGCAATACCGTGGCAGCCAAGCGCATCAGCACTGATGCACGCGGAGAAACAAACATAGAGGAAGTTTCCTACCATCAGACTATGGCAGGCAGGTTGACAACTGTGAGCAATCCTGCATCGGATGTTGCGTCAACCTCCTTGGAAGTGGACGGTTTTATTGTCAGTCAAACTGATTTTTCAGGGTTGGCAAGATCGTTCGCCCGGTCTTATACAAGCTCCGGAATCGTATATACGGATACGGACCCGCGGGGCAATACGGCTACCATGAAAGCGGATATTGCCGGAAGAACCATTGAAGAGGCGAATGCCGACGGCAGTTTCGTCGTGGCTCAATATGGTTCCCATGGTGATGATCCTGTCCGGGTGGAGACCGGGTCGGGATTGGTTGCCTGCTATAAATTTGACATTCGCGGTCGCAAAGTTGCAGAATACGGGACTGCCATCCAGCCGGTTTGCTACAGTTATAATGATGCCAATCTGCTGACCTCCATGACAACATACAGGTCGCGGGGAGAATCGGAACTCGACGATCCCAGCGACAGGACGGATGGCGACACTACTTCCTGGCTGTATCATGAAGCCACGGGGCTTCAGATTCAAAAAAACTATCCGGACGGCTCCGTGGAACGAGTTTCGTACGATGGACAGAACCGGCTGGTTGAAAGCACGGACGCCAGAGGGATTGTGACCACGCGCGCATATGCTCCCCTGACCGGGGATATTGTTTCCATTGAGTATTCGGACGGGACACCATCTAAGGAATTCGCCTACAACTATCTCGGATTGCTCTCCCGGGTAACTGATGAATCCGGCACCCGAACCTTGACATATAACCAGTACGGAGAAAATGAAAGTGAGAGAGTCGAGGTGGGCGGAATCGGTATCACGGTGGAAGAAAAATTTGATGTATTGGGACGTTCCACAGGTTATTCCCTCTTGAGGGGAGAAGAGGAAGTCATTTCCACGCAAATCGGGTATGATCCCCGGGGGAGAATTTCCAGTCTGAACGTCCATGGAGTAAATGGCGTTTCTTCTCCTTTCGGCTGGACGTATGATTCCTCCAGTGGCCTGCTTAGAGAGCTTGCCTATGCTAACGGCATCGTTCGCAAGCATTCCTATGAGACAAGCCGCGACCTGTTGAGCAAGATTGACTATTGGAGGCCCAACAGCGCAAATTCGGCCGCCAGGCATGAATACAGTTACGATATTCTGGGGCGTCCCACGCAAAAAAAGGATACGTGGAACACGCCGGCCCCCGGTACCGTCCATGCGTTCTCCTACAATGATCACAGTGAACTCATTCAGGATTCCGTAACCGGAACCGGGGCTGGCGCTTATACGTTTGACTATGACAACATCGGCAATCGCAAGACAGCGATGGAATTGGCCGAAGAAGTGGAATACGGCGCCAATAACCTTAACCAATATACTGCCATTACCAGGTCGGGGAATTCCGTTTTCGCTCCTGTCTATGACGCCGCGGGCAATCAGACCCTTGTGCAGACAAGTACCGGAATCTGGACTGTATCGTATAATGCCGAAAACCGCCCTGTGCGTTTCTCTGATGACACCGCTTCCACAGTGGTTGAATGTGGCTATGATTACATGGGACGCCGGGTGATGAAAAAGGTAACGGTGGAAAATGCAGTGACATACCACGCCTTTTACATTTATCGCGGCCATGTGCAAATCGCGGAGCTTAACCTCCTTGAAGCGAACAAGTCTGTTGTAAACCAATACGTATGGGATCCCTCGGAACCGACGGCTACACGTATCCTCTTGTGGGTGCGCGGAAGCGAGCCGATCTATCCGACACATGACCAGACTAAAAATGTTTCAGCCCTGTTCGGGCAGGCTCGTGGGCGGCGCGCTCTTTATGAATATTCCCCCTATGGCAATATTACCCGTACGGAAGGAGATCTGGCTGGAGAGTTCAAGTTCCGCTGGTCCAGCGAATATGCAGATGACGAACTGGGAATGATATATTATAACTATCGCCATTACAATCCTGCAGATGGCCGCTGGATTGGCCGTGACATGCTTGGGGAGGAAGCTTCTCCGAATTTATACGTTTATGCGGATTCCAATCCAGCTTCCATGTATGATTCCCTGGGACTTGCCTGCCTGCAGAAACAGAATCCTGCCATAGGACGCCCGATTAAAACTGGTCTCGGAGGCGCGCTCATTGTCTTCCTGGATTATGGCATCTCCACTGAGTATGAGGCGTGCTGCATCAAGTGTGCGGATAATTCCAAAGGATATTCTCTTTCCGGCAAGGCGGCTTTGTCAGTCATGTTTACTGCTGAAATGGCAACTTACTCCTTCTTCGCAAGCGTCAGCAAGGATTTCGGTCCTTTTTCCGGCACGTTGCAAGCGAGAATGTGGGGCGGAGTAAGAATTTATGGACAGCTTTCGGCAGAGACTTCTCTTCAATTTACCTATACTACATGTCCCAATGATTCTCCGTCCGCAGAAGGAAATTTTGCCATCATTGGATCGTTGGGGGTGGAAATTGGGGGAGAGGCTTACGTCCGTGGATCCATTCGTCTAAAAGGGCTGTGGGGGCTTGTCCTCAAGAAATCAATCAAGATAGGAGTTGGTTTTGCCCTTGGCGGAAGGCTGAGCGCGGAATGGACGCCCAGGATATCTTGTGGATTATTGGGTTGCAATTTGACCGGGCCTATTTCATTCTCTATTGCGGGTACGGCACGGGTACTGGTTCTGATGGCTGAAGTGGAATTTTCCCTTAAACAGGAAATTGCAAAAGTGGACAATTTCACGGTGACATTGCCAACCTTCTTCCCGCTTCCCATCCCACCGGGAATCTAATGCAAAACATTCATGAATAAAAAAGTGGTTCGTACAGCCATTATTTATATCGTATCTTTGGCCGTGTTTGCCTGCGCGTTTGCGCAGGCAAACACCCTTTCCGAAAACTGGGGAGCAGCTTTGCTTTTCCAGATTCTTGTATTTTTCATTATCAATGAAGCCTGGTATTGGCTGTGCGCATGGCCGGGCATTTTTCTGGCCCTTTTCCAGCAGGTGAAGGATAAAAATGTTCCGGAGCAAAACCGCGAAAAGTATATAAGAGGCTTAAACAAGCTCGTCCGGATAACAAGTATCATTATTCTCATTCTGCCGCATATTATTTACGGTATGTTGTGGATGGCCAATGTCCTGTCTCAGGGCGCCTTGCAGGGGTGGGGAAAAGTGGACTTGGATGCGTCTCTGTTCTTTCCGTCCTATCTATCCTGCATCATCCTTTTCATTCTGGTTTTTATCTTTTCTATTCAGCCTTATTCCATCAGCCATTTCATGATGGAATGGTTTGAACCTGGTCTGGGTAAGGAGAAAGTGGTTGAAGAAGAAGATGGGGCAAAACTCTCTACGCCCACTGCGCCTCTGAATGTGCGGGATGAGGAACAGGGTAATCATTCCATTCTGTTTGATGCCCATTACAGGAAGGTAGTGAAGGAAATGGAACCCAATGAGGAAATCCTGGCGGTGACGGCCCCCATTCCCTATGCTTTTAACAGGCAGACTCGTATAGAACTCATGATAGGTGTGCCGTTCATTCTGGCCTCTGTATGGGTGGCATCCATGCTTTTCAAGATTGTTTCCCAGTCTGGATTCTCTTTCATTTTCTGGGGGCTCATCCTTATGTTTCTTGTCTTTTTTTCGGTGGGGTGTTTGCTGGTTTTTTCTCCGGCCCGGTGGAGAAAAAGACTTTCAAGGACGGATTATTTTGTTACTTCCAAACGTGTTTTTCTGGCAGAGGGAAGAGATTTACACCAATTTTTTTGGAAAGATGAACCATACGTCTCCTTACAGATGCATAATGAATTGCTGGGAAGCGTCTATATTTCACGCCGAACACATGTCAATGCCTGTTTGGATAAACTATTCGGCAAGGGAAAGGTCAATGCCTATGAGACAGATGAAACAGGTAAAATGAATGGATTGCTGAACATCCCCCAGGCGGGGGATATCTATGCGATGATTGAATCTCTCATGGAGCATTCTAAGGAAAAATGAATATTCGTTTAAAAGCAGGTTCCATCATTTGACTGGAATTTTCTGACAGTGAATTTTTTACCATTCCCTGCCTTGTCCATAATCGGGATGCCGTCCCTTTACGGGGGAGCGGGAAGCGAGCTTTTTCATCAAATCAAGCTTTGGCAACAGTGTTCCTTGCCGCTTCACATCATACCTACACATCCTGTCGAGTTTGATCAGAAATACCTTGCTCATGGGTGCACTCTTCACGCGCTCAATGACTGGGCCTCCATTCCCTCCTCTTCTCTTGTCATCAGCTTTTGCAATCGTGATTTTCTGCGCAATCTTGCCGCCATCCGGCAGCGGGCGCAATATGTCATTTATGTGAATTGCATGGCATGGCTTTATCCGGAAGAAAAGGAAGCCATGCGGCACGGGCTTGTTGACTGCTTTCTTTATCAGAATGAAAAAGTCCTGAATACTCTTGTTCCGCAACTAAGGAGGCTGAACCCGAACCCGCGCATTCAATTTCGAACTTTTGTCCCCTATTTTGACAGTTCATTGTTTCCTTTCGTGGATCACCGGCCTTCCGATTTCTTTTGTGCCGGACATATCTCGCGCCAGGAGCCGGAAAAATTCGCGGTTGATACGTGGCGCATTTATGAAAGTTTTTCTTCTCCCGTGGCTAAAAAAGCCTGTTTTTTAGGATACGACAGGCGCAGCCGGAGCAAGACCGGCCCTCCTCCCGAATGGGTTCAAACCTATCTTGATGAACAGGATTTAAGCCAGCAGGATTTTTACAGAAGCTGCCATGTCGTCTTGCAGCCGACGGATACCGTTGAAAACTGGCCTCGCATTGGTTTTGAAGCGATGGCGAGCGGAAGCGTCCTGATCGTGGACAAGAGAGGAGGTTGGGAACAAATGATTGAACATGGAAAAACGGGCTGGCTCTGTGAGAACGCAGCCGATTTCATTGCCTATGCCTCTAAAATGGCATGGGAACCGCGCTGCCGGGAAGACATGGCCGGAGCTGCACGGGAACGAGGCTCTGCCTTGGGTGGCTTGTCCGCGTCTCTGGAAAGCTGGAAGGAAGTTTTTTATGAAGCCAGTTGTCTGTGTGGGTAAGGATCCCTTCCTTTTTCTAAACCGGTTATTTCCCGGCCGCTTTGCGGAGCAGGTCCACGGTGTGTTCAAAGGCTACGCCGCGGACGTCAATGATCTGGGAGTTTTCCGCTACGGCTCCGGTGATTTCCTCCTTGAATTTTCCGGCATGTTCTTCCGTGAGCAGATTTCTTGAGATCAGGGAGCGCGTAATGAGCTGGAGCACGTACTCCGTTTCTACAAAGGACTGGCGCCCTACGGCCTTGCTCATGGCTTCCATGAATTCGGGGGCGTGTTCAGGCGAGAGGGCCGCAACGGCTTTTTCATAAGCCTGTGCAAAGGTGTTCACCGGGGCCTTGGAAACTTCCGTCTTGGTCAGGTCAAAGCTGGATTGGTAGGCCAGGGCCCCTTCCTCCGCCAGTTGAAGGGCGTTCTTGCCGAATTTGTTGACGGCATTCATGTCCGCCCCTTTTTCCAGCAGCAGGGCCGCCACCTGGAAGTTGCCGCGCATGGCCGCCAGCATCAGCGGCGTAAAGCCGTTGCCCTCCCGGTTGTTGATGTCCGCCTTCTTTTCAATCAGCATGTCGGACAAGCGGTCCAGCCCGCTCCAGGAAGCCCAGTGCAGAGCGGTCCATCCGTCCTTGTCCTTCTGGTCGATTTCCACGCGGGGGTCTTCCAGCAGGCGTCCCAGGTAGGGCGCACGCTTGGCTTCCAGCTTCAGCGTGGTTTCAATGTTGTTGTAGTTGGCGTAGCACACCCACATGACGGGCGTTCTGCCGTGGGGGTCCGTCATGTTGACGAAGGCTTTTCCTTCCTTCGCCGCCAGTTGTTCCCCTTCTTCCAAGGTTTGGTCGAACTCCTTCATTCCCTTGACCCTGGCTTCCTGTTCCTCCTGTTCAGAGGAGGCATTGACTTCCTTGGCCTCCGCCTTTTTCATCACGGTGATGAGGTCCAGGGCCGGATTGGGGTCTCCGGAGAAGGATTTGGAAACCACCAGGCTGATCCCGCCCAGAATGGAACTGAAAGCCACCAGGATGAGGGAGTCCACAATGATGTTGCGCGTGTGCTGGTTCATCGTCTTGAGAGGTTAGGAGTTGGCTTCCGTGAGTTCTTCCGCCGTGACGGCGGGGTCCATTTCCGTCTCAATGGCCGCAATGGGCGGGGAGTCCGCGTCTTCCTCCGGATGGTCGGAGGTGATGGTCTTGCGGGTCATGATGATGGCGATGGGGCTGATGACGGCCATGGCCAGGTAAATGGTCCACATGAATTCGGGTGAATCCCAGAAGCCGATGTGCCCGGTATCCATCTTGGCGCAGATGCCGTCGTAGCAGAGGTAGGCGACCAGCAGGCCGCCGATGATGCCGTTGATGGGCTTGGCAATGAACATGGGCAATGCCGCCAGGGACATGTAGGAGGCCACCTTGTCCTTGGGGGCCACACGGGCCACATATTCCGAGAAACGGGGGGAGAACAGCAGTTCCCCGAACGCGAACACCAGAATCTGCGTCACAATGGCTACCAGATACGCCTGGGAGCGCGTTTCAATGCCGGGCACCACATAGTACCATTCAATGGGAATGGCCATGAAGACAAGGGAGAAAGCGGAAATGGACATGCCCACGATCATGAGGCTGACGGTGGAGAAGCGTCCCAGCACCGGAATGAGCAGGATGAGGCCGGAGACGATGATGGCCGGGTTGATGGCATTGATGGAGCCGATGGCAAAGTCATCATACAGGGTGCGCACGTAGTATTTGGGCATGACCAGGAATTGCAGCGTGAAGACGATGCGCACGCCCATGGTCAGCACCAGGAAGAGGATGAGCTTGCGGAAGGCGGATTCCTTCCACACTTCCCGGAAAAGCTGCAGGGGCCGGCGGAGGGGCGCTTTCAGGTTGGCCTCCTTTTCACTGGGTTCCGCGTAGTTGTTTTCGTCAATGAAGCGGGTGGTGATGCAGCCCAGCAGCACCATCAGCGTGCCGAAGTTGATGATCCAGTAGCCGCCGTCCACAGCGCCGAAGTGCTTGCGGAAGAATTCAATCAGGAATACGTTCGCGATCACGGCGGCGATGTTCATCAGCAGATAATAAATATTGAACCCCGTGGCGCGCGCATTCAGCGGGGCGAAGCGCCGGATGGAGGTCTGGATGACGGGGGACATGAACGCCGTGCCGAAGGACATGATCAGAATCCCTGTCATGACCACCAGCCTCCCGGAGTCCACGGTTGGGCTCAGATCCGGCCCGAATCCCATGATGAGACGCCCGGCGATGAGGATGATGAAGCCGATCAGGTACGTGCGCCGTATGCCGATGATGTCGCAGATGGAACCCACCGCAAAGACGAAGGCGGAGATGAACAGGGTATACAGCCCCACCCACAGGGCCGCGTCCGCATCGTTGAAACTGCAGTAATCCGTCAGGTAGAGGACAAAAACCGTAATCAGGGAGAAGTAGGCCATGCCGTCGAAGAACTGTACGACGTTGGTGAGCCAGAAATCTTTGGATACGGTTTTTAGGATTTTGAACTCGGAAAAGTACTTGATGATAGGGTTGGCGGACTCGTTCATGCAGAAGAGAGTAAATTTTGACGACGGTGGAAGAGTGGGTTACCCGCACTCCCGTTTCAAGTTTTTTTCTCTCAAAAGCCGGATTAACCGGAAAAATGCGCGCCTCCGTCACGGCGCATCCCCTATCTGGGAAGAATGCGCCGGAAGCCCGCCACATTGCACCATGACAATGCTTTCAGGCATTGTTCCACGGCCATGGCGTCTGAGGGCAGCAGGGGCCACAATCCGGCTTCCTTCAGCCCGGATTTGGCTATTTCCGCCGCCTTCCATTCACGGAACTGGGTGGGAAGGGCGGAGAAGGTGAAGAAGGCCCAGCAGGCCAGCCCGATAGCCAGCGCAATCTGGAACTTCAACAGCCCGGTGGCCAGCATCCCCAGCAGGATGAGGGCTGTGAAGAAGGGAATCATCATGGCGCGGGCTGCGGCGGTTTTGCGGGCTTTGGCCGCAGCAGGGTCTTCCCGGACCAGGCTGCTCATGGCCCAGGTGTGGGCCACGCAGGCCAGGCGTCCCGCAGTCACCTTGCCCTCCCAGGCGGGGGGAAGGCTGATGAGCCCGTTTTCATCCACGCCGGGAAAACGGGCCTCCGCCAGTTTCCGCTGGCGTTTTTCCGCGCCGTCCAGGCGGTGAATCAGCCCCGCCGGACCCGGAAATCCCGGCAATTCCCGCGATTCGTAGGTACGCAGCGGAATGACGCCCTTGGTGAAGCGCAACGCGGCAATGACGCCGAGCACGACCACGGAAAGGAAAATCACTACTGCGAATAGCATAGACCGCTTTTTCTCATACAGCCGCCTGTCCGTCAATCTCCCCGGATGGCATGACCCGCGCTCTGGCGGTTCTCCGGGTGCGGATGGCCCTCTCCTCCGGGAAACGCTGGATTTGGATTGCTTTTGCGGCTCTTTTCATGTAATTGCTGACCGCAATGGTCCATATCCGGGAATGCATGAGGAAGTGGCTGCCGTTTGTTCTGATGGCGGCGGCTCTCGGAGTGTCTCCGGCCCAGGATGTGGCGAGTCCCGATGCCGCGGAGCTGGACCTGGACCTGGTTAAATTGAAGAAGGGGCCCAAGGGCAAACAGCGGGAAGCCATGCGGAAGGCCCTTCTGCTCGTGCATCTGAAGCAGAAGGAAACCTGGCTGGCGGAGTCCACGGGGGAAGCCGCCCTTCACCTGAAGGCGGAAATTTCCTTCCGGCGGTACCTTGCCGCGGTGGATATGGCCGGCTGCCCGGAGGAATTCAAACGCGCGTTCCGCAATTATGCAAAGCTTCTGAATTCCTTTGAAGAAAAAGATTTGAAGAGCGTGCGGGATTTTCCCTCCGTTCCCTTGCAGGAGGCCGGAAGGGAGCTTTTCCGGGTATTGCTCAATTACCGTCTGGAGCCGGAGCATCTTCTGGAGGAAATGAAAGCGCTGGTGGATGAAGAGGTGGAAGGTAAAGAGGAGCTGTCTCCGGAGCAGATGATGGACATTGTCCGGGAAGTGCGGGAGGCCCTCCAATCCGGCAAACGCCCCTTTCCTGCGGAAAGGGCTCCGGAGGACAGGGAATGAGGCATGGCCTGTTTTTCACCTGTAGTTTTGTTGAATCCATTCAACAGCTTTCGGGTTTTGCGGCAGGTAGGTTTTTAAAACTTCCCTGATACGCTCCCTGGATTGACGGTTCGCGGGGACCTCTCCGTCCATGGCGGCAGGCATGATCGGGAACGCTTTCTGCCGCTGTGCCTGTTGAAGATAGCGGGCATAGGCGTCCGGGTGCCGTTCCGCCTCCTCCCTGGACGGAATTTCCAGTTTTCCCATCAGGTAGAGCAGGTAAAGGGCCTCCGGGTTATTCAGCGCGGCGGCTTTTTGGTAAAACTCCATGGCTTTCCGTTCATCCCGCATGATGCCGTATTCTTCGTCTCCGCAGGCATACAGCCGTCCCAGTTCCAGGGAGGCGGGTGCGTAAGACTGCCTGTCCGCCTGTATCAGATAAGCGAGGACCTCGGAAGGGTTTTCGGAAATGCATTCCGTGAAAGCTTCATACTGGGCCTGCGGGCTTCCATGGTCCGCCGCTTTTTTGATCCAGTAATTGTATTCCTCGGCTTTGAGATCGTTTTTGGAGATGAAGTTATGATCCGCCATTTGGCGCATGGCGGGAATGCAGCCAGCCTGCGCCGCTTTTTTCAACAGTTTCTCCTTCTGGTCAAATTGCTCAAAGGGGGAAAGCTGCATGTATTGCCGGTACAGTTCCTCGGGACAGGCTTCCCTCGGGGCGGCTATCCAGTAAATGCCCAGGGCGGCAGCGAGGATGGCGCCTGAAATGATTAATGCGGATTTAATGCTCACAATAGGTGAGCGGCTGCCCGGCAGAATTTTGTCTAAAAAAACGGTCGGAAAAAGGAGTGGGCGCAGACGGTTACGGTTTCCAGGCAGCGGCCATCAGGGTCTGGAAATGGGGCGGTTCCGGTTCCCTGTCCACAATGTCCGTATGGATGTTCCGGAATCCGGCTTCCTTGAGCATGCTTTCCAGCGCGGCGGGCGTGAAGCCCAGCCAGCGGTCCGCGTACAGATCCCGCGCCTCCTCCTGCCCGTGCTGGAGCAGGTCCAGCACCACCAGGCAGCCGCCCGGTTTCAGGATGGTCCACGCGGCTTCCAGGGCCTTGACCGGCTTTTGCGCATGGTGCAGGGCCTGGCTGAGCAGGGCCAGGTCCACCGTGCCGGGATCAATGGGCGGCGTTTCGATGTCGCCCAGGCGGTATTCCAGATTATCCAGCCCGTGCTTGCGCGCCAGTTCCTGCCCCAGTTCCACCATGCTGGGGGAGTTGTCCACGGCGATCACCTGCTTGGCGCTGGGGGAGATGAGCTGGGAGACGAAGCCTTCCCCGGCGCCCAGGTCCGCCACCACGTCATAGTTCAGGATGCGGAGCAGGGCTCCGGCCAGCGCCTTCCAGGAGCGGCCCGGCGCGTAGTTTTTCCCCAGCCGGCACACCACTTCGTCAAAGTAAGCCTGCGTGCGGTTCTTGCGCTTGTCCAGGATGACCTGGAGGGCTTTTTTATCCGTTTCCGCCTCCGGCAGTTCCTCACAGGCTTTCAAGGCTACGTTGTGCAGGTCGTTGGCCAGGGAAAGGGTGTAAAAAACGTTTTTCCCGGAGCGTGTGTCTTCCACCACTCCTTCCTGCCGGAGCTGGGCCAGTTGCGTGGAGATGCGGCTCTGCCCCATGCCCAGGATTTCCTGAAGCTCCGCAACGCTCAGGGATTCTTCATTCAGAACGTTGATGATGCGCAGGCGGGTGGGGTCCGTCAGGAGTTTGAGCGTTTTTAGGATTGACTTCATGGTGGAATAATATATCAACGCATCGAGATTTATCGATATGAGTAAAAACAACCCTCACATCTTCACGTCGGAATCCGTTGGAGAAGGCCATCCGGACAAGGTGGCCGACTACATTTCCGACTCTATTTTAGACGCCTGCCTGGCTCAAGACAAAACTAGCCGCGTCGCGTGCGAAACTTTGGTGAAGAGCAACATGGTCATCATCGCCGGAGAGCTGACGACCAAGGCGGTAATCAATCCGGAAAAGATCGCCCGCCAGGCCATCCGGGAGATCGGGTACTGCAACCGGCAGGACGACGACGTGTTCCATGCGGATACCGTCTTTTTCACGAACCTGCTCACGGAACAGTCTCCGGACATCGCCCAGGGCGTGGACGCGCGGGAAGCGGAGGGCAAGGGCCACGCGGAGCAGGGCGCCGGGGACCAGGGCATCATGTTCGGCTTCGCGACGAACGAGACGCCGGAGCTGCTGCCGGCCCCCATCGTGTTCGCCCACAAGCTGCTCATGGAACTGGCCAAGCGCCGCAAGCGCGGGCATGTGGACTGGCTGCGACCGGATTGCAAGTCCCAGGTGGCCGTGGCCTATGATGAGGCCGGACGCCCCGTGCATATTGAGAACGTGGTTATCTCCACCCAGCACACGGAGGAAGTGGACCATGATACGATTTACAATTACTGCGTCAGACTCATTAAGACCGTGCTTCCTGCGGAACTGCTGGATGACAGGACGGAGTACTTCATCAATCCCACGGGGAAATTCGTGGTGGGCGGCCCCCACGGGGATTCCGGCCTGACGGGCCGCAAGATCATTGTGGATACGTACGGCGGCATGGGCCGCCACGGCGGCGGCGCCTTCTCCGGGAAGGACCCGTCCAAGGTGGACCGTTCCGCGGCATACATGTGCCGCTGGGTCGCCAAGCACATCGTAGCCGCCGGGCTGGCGGACAAGTGTGAATTGCAGGTGGCCTACGCCATCGGCTACCCCACTCCCGTTTCCATCCGGGTGGATACCTTCGGCACCGGAAAGGTGGAGGAAAAAGCCATTGAAAGTGCGCTGGAAGGCATTTTCTCCTTCAAGCCCGCGGACATGGTGGAACAGCTCGACCTGCTGCAGCCCATCTACCGCAAGACGACGCATTACGGGCATTTCACCAATCCGGAACTGCCGTGGGAACAACTGGACGAAGCTCGCCTGGCCTCCCTGAAACAACTTCTTCATTAATCCAACGACAACGTTACAGACATGTTTTCAGAAACGGAACAATACAAGGTGCGCGATATCAGCCTGGCGGATTTCGGACGCAAGGAACTGGACATTGCGGAACATGAAATGCCCGGCCTGATGGCCGTGCGTGAAAAGTACGCGGCCGCCAGGCCCCTGGAGGGCGTGCGCATCATGGGCTCCCTGCATATGACGGTGCAGACGGCCGTGCTGATTGAAACGCTGACGGCCCTGGGAGCCTCCGTCCGCTGGGCGAGCTGCAACATTTTCTCCACCCAGGACCACGCCGCCGCCGCCATTGCCAAATCCGGCACGCCCGTGTTCGCCTGGAAGGGGGAAACGCTCCGGGATTACTGGGACTGCACCTGGAAGGCCATGAACTTTCCGGACGGCCTGGGACCGCAATTGATTGTGGACGACGGCGGAGACGCTACCCTGCTCATCCACCGCGGGTATGAAATGGAGGAAGGTTCCGGCTGGGTGGACACTCCGTCCGAATCGGAAGAGGAGGAAGTCATCAAGGACCTCCTGAAAAAGATTGCCGCGGAAACTCCGGGCATTTTCCACCGCTGGCTGCCCGAGCTGAAGGGCGTTTCCGAGGAAACGACCACCGGCGTGCACCGCCTGTACCAGATGCAGGCCGCGGGCCGCCTGCTGATTCCGGCCATCAACGTGAACGATTCCGTGACCAAGTCCAAGTTTGACAACCTGTACGGCTGCCGCGAGTCCCTGGTGGACGGCATCAAGCGCGCCACGGACGTCATGATCGCCGGTAAGGTGGCCGTGGTCTGCGGCTACGGGGACGTGGGCAAGGGCTGCGCCCAGTCCCTGCGCGGCATGGGCGCCCAGGTGGTCGTGACGGAAATAGACCCCATCTGCGCGCTCCAGGCCGCCATGGAAGGCTACCGCGTGCTGACGGTGGAGGACACGCTGGGCTGGGCGGACATTTACGTAACCACCACGGGGAACTGCGGCATCATCCGCATTGAGCACATGGAAAAGATGAAGGACCAGGCCATTGTGTGCAATATCGGCCACTTCGACAATGAAATCCAGGTGCACAAGCTCCAGACCTATCCCGGCATCAAACACCTCAACATCAAGCCTCAGGTGGACCGTTACACGTTCCCGTCCGGCAACAGCCTGTACCTGCTGGCGGAAGGCCGCCTGGTCAACCTGGGCTGCGCCACGGGGCACCCCAGCTTCGTGATGTCCAACAGCTTCGCCAACCAGGTTCTGGCGCAGCTGGAACTGTGGAATACCCGTGAAAACCGCCCCGCGGGCGTGGAAGTGCTCCCCAAGGTGCTGGATGAGGAGGTGGCGCGCCTGCACCTCGGCAAGATCGGCTGCAAGCTTACCGTCCTGCGTCCGGAACAGGCGGACTACATCGGCGTTCCGGTGGAAGGTCCGTACAAGCCGGACTTTTACAGGTATTGATCCGGCGGGGGCTCCGTTTTCCGGCCGTTTCATCGGGAAGCTTTCCCGGTGGAACGGCTTTTTCCATTTGCGCGGCGGAGCAGGAGAGGGAATGCAGGTGTGCCCACTGTTTTTTCCGTAAAAAGATAAGAGGGGAGAAAATGCTTTCCGGCATCGGCCATTGTTGAAGGAGCGGGAAAATGAAGTCCGTTTCCGGCGCAGAATGGGGTTTTGGCTCCGCGCCCTGGATGGAGGGAATGAAAGAAATATTCTTCCGGAGTGAGCTTCATGTTTTGCTTTCCTGTTATATCAGCCAGTATTCCAACTCAACGTTTCCCCTTGAACACACCACTGCCGGAGAAAAGAAGAAGCCGGTTCCGGAACGCAGGGAGGAATTCGGGAAAATTAAAGTAGCACCGGCTTGTTTCCTGCTGGTATCATGCGGCTTGCTTGCAGGCTTAAAACAGCCCTGTTTCACGGGCGGGTTTGAAATCCGGTGAGACTCTGCAGTCCGGAAAAGTTATGCTCCGGGATGGTGGGCGCAGATCCTGAATCAACGCTCCATCAGTTCTTTTTCACGGGTGCGTGTCGCCTGGGAGCCAGGGCCTCCCGGGCCTGATGGACATTCCCTCCGGAGCGCAGAGACGGTTATGCAAGCAAGAGCTTACGCCATGCTCCGGAAGGGGTTTCAGCCACGAGATGCCGGAATCTTCCGTTCCCGGGAGCCGGAGCCGCAGCTTCGCCGTTCATCACCGTCGCGCCGTTCCCGTTCCTGCCTGCGCCATTTTTTGTGTTATACCCTCCCGGCTTTTTTGAAATGAAAAGAAAGCTTATTTACGTCAAGAACGGCTTCTGTCGATGCCGGAGTATTGGCAAACGGAATTTTCCGAAAATGTTTTTCTTTCAAATGTGCAGGCTTGACCCCGGATTTCAAATCCGTAATGTATTCATGAAGCCGTTTTAATGGCGCATGCTCCCAGGGTGCAATCCATGTTTTTCCAATGCCTTCCGTTGAAGGGCGCGGGTTGCTCCCCTACATCAAACGTACCATGGATACTTCTTCCCGGAAAACGGCTCTCGTTGTGTTGTTCAACCACCAGTATGACCGCAACATTCCGGTAATCAGGGAGATTTATTCAAGGCGTTTTTCCGGGCTGCTTCAATTAATGCCCTATTACAGGGGGGACGCTCCGGACGTATGTTCCGTATTCGGCAATTCATTCCAGTTTTATAATTATATTTTACAGGCCCGGGAAAGAATCAGGAAGCTGGATGGCGATTATATTCTCATCATCGGAGACGACCTGCTCCTGAATCCCCGGTTTGACGAGTTTTCCACGCCGTCCCTGCTGGGAATCCATGGGGAGGATACGTGCTACCTGGATGGTTTTGTGGATGTCTCCCTGCCGGTGTGCTACCGTGGAACGGTGGAGGCCCACCGTTTTTCCACGGCTCCCGCCGGCATTGATGCGGACAGCGTCAACAAGAATGTTCCGCCGTACGGGGAAGCCCGTCAGATTTTGAAATCCAGGAACCTCATGCAGCATGACGAGCTGTCCCGCGTGCGCATGTTCCTGCCCAAGTGGAATCCCGGCGGCGGCATCCATGCCAACTGGAAGGTGCTGAAGGGCAGAATCTGGCATCTGCTGAACCACTGGAAGCACCGGATCAAAAAGTACCGGTATTCCTATCCCGTCGTCTTCGGTTATTCGGACATCGTGTGCATTCCGAAAGGGAAGTTTGACGATTTTTGTCGCATCCTTGAGGTATTTTCCGCATGGAACATGTTTGTGGAGCTTGCTATTCCCACAGCCTTGCAGCTCCTTCCCGGAACGCGGCTGGCTACGCTGGAAGACACGCCGTACAAGTCCGGAAACGTCTGGTTCCCGCAGGATCCGGAACATTTTGAGGCCATGAACGCCGTCATTGACGGGCTGGTGTCCTCTTCCGGCGGAGACCTGGGCAAATTGCTTGCCTCCTTTCCGCAGGAATACCTGTACCTCCATCCCGTGAAATTGTCCAAATTCGGTGCGCGTGGTCTTTAATCCATTGATTTTCTTTATTCCATGATGAAATATGCTGTGATCGGAGCCGGAGTTTCCGGATTGTCCATGGCCGGAATGCTCTTGAAAAAGGGGCATGAGGTGGTGGTTTACGAGAAGGACAGCCGCCCCGGCGGCCTGGTCAAGTGCGCGGAGGTGCAGGGCAATTTGTACCACCTGGTAGGCGGTCATGTGTTCAATTCCCGGCAGCAGGAGGTATTGGACTGGTTCTGGTCCCGGTTTGACAGGGAGCGTGATTTTGTTTCCGCCCGCCGCCGTGCCGTCATTTCCCTGGAGGGCGGGGCTGTGGTGGATTATCCCATTGAGAACCATCTCGACCAGTTTCCGGAGGCCGTCCGTTCCTCCATTGTCCATGAACTGCTGGAGCTTTACAGGAATCCCCCTGCGGAACCCAGTTCCCTGGGAGAATTTTTCCGGAACCGTTTCGGGAAGACCCTGAACGACCTTTATTTCACGCCCTACAACAACAAGGTGTGGCGGCAGGACATCAACGGAATCGCCATGGACTGGCTGGAAGACAAGCTTCCCATGCCGACCGTGGCGGAAATCCTGTTGAATAACATTGGTCGCGTCAACGAAAGCGCCATGGTGCACAGCTCCTTCTTTTATGCAAAGCGCGGCGGCTCCCAGTTCCTGGCGGATACGCTGGCGCGCGGCCTGAAGGTCAGGTACCGGGCGGAGGCTGCGGACATCCGTGCGCAGGATGGAAAATGGCTCGTGCAGGGAGAATTGTTTGACCGGGTTGTTTTTACAGGGAATGCCAGGCAGCTTGCGGACTGCTTTCCCGGCGTGGATGAACTCCGTCCGTTCCTTCCCCGGATTTCGGCATTGCGCTCCCACGGCACCACCTCCGTGCTGTGCCGGATTGACCCCAACGGCTATAGCTGGATTTACATGCCCTCCCCGGACCACCGTTCCCACCGCATCATCTGCACGGGGAATTTTTCCAGGAACAACAATAACGGAGACATTACCACCGCCACCATTGAGTTTTCCGAGCAAATGACGGAAGAGGAAATCAGGACGCAGCTGAAGCTCATCCCCTTTTCCCCCTCCTACCTGGCCCATCACTGGGAGGAATATACCTATCCCGTGCAGGATGCGTCCAGCCGCGCCCTGATCCGGGAGCTGAAGGAGCGCCTGGAACCCAGGGGCATTTACCTGCTGGGGCGTTTTGCGGAGTGGGAATATTACAACATGGATGCGGCCATCGGCGCCGCCATGGACCTGGACAAGAGGCTGGACGCGGAGCTTCAGCCATAAGGGCGCCCCCCGCGGACGCGGGAATATAAGAAAGACTTTTATCGGCAAGTATCCGGCCAACGCTGTGGATTGTTAATCCGCTGTCAATGGAAAATTTTAACGGAGAACGAATTCCAGATATTTGACGTGTAATAAAAAAGATTTTCCATCATCCCCGTAGGATGGCCTGAACAGACAACTTTTTCAGGGTTATATTTTTACAGGTCCTCTTTTATTTTCTCCAAACAAGCGGATTAACAACTCGCTAGAAAGGGCGTGCAGAAAGCATGGCCCATGTTCTACCCGGCCATGCGTTTACCCGGAATCAACGCGCATGGCTATTCGTTATTGTTCTTTCGCGACACGCGGCTACCGCTGGCGGCAGTGGATGCGGATGACAAGTTTAAAGCTGGCGGAGCCTTCCGTGGAATTGTCTTTCTGGAATCTTGGCCGTCTGCTGTCCGCAGGCATCAGGCGCGAAGTGCCCTGGTTTGACCCTCATTTGCATGGGGCTGGTTACTGGTGCTGGAAACCCTTCATCATGCTCAGGGAACTGGAAAGCCTGCAGGAAGGGGACTATTTGCTTTACACGGATGCGGGGCGTCCGCCGGGAACGCTTTTCCGCCATTCAGTACAGCCTCTTGTCCAATGGCTGGAGGAGAAGGGGCAGGATATCCTGCCGGGAGTGAATATCTCCTATTACACGGGAGATTTGTCAAGATGGTGCAAGCAGAGCGTTTTTGACGCATTGAATCTGGATATCAGGGATTTCGAGCATAGCCCCCTGATTCAGCCGACTCCGTGTTTCCTGAAAAAATCGGAAGAAAGCGTCCGGATTCTTCGTGAATGGATGGAACTATGCCGGCAGTTCAGCCTGGTGTCTTCCCCGACTCCGGAGGAAAAAAGCCGCTGCCGTGACAATTTTGCGGACCATACGCATGACCAGACGCTGTGGTCGCTTGTTGCGGCCATGAACCATCTGGATTGCCTTTATTCCGGGAAGGGAGTCATCCATCTTGACGGGAGGCAGCCCTTTTTACGGCACCCCGGATTTGATGACAAGGATCCGGACTTCTTTTTGGGAGAGCTTGGAGCGGAGAGGGTGGAAAGGCCTTTGCTTACCTTTCTCTCCGGCGTTCACCAGGGGATTGCTTTTTGCGAGAAGGCCGTGAATAAATTGTCCAAGATCGCCGGATTGGGCCCCCTCAAAGGTTTTTACGGGTAAGGCCGGGGTGGAATAGCCGTTACCGGGGTGTGATACCCAGGGAATAAAAAGGCGCCGGAATCTTCCGGCGCCTGGGAAAAGTTCCGCTGGAACGGCTTCCTACCAGGAAGCGTCAAATTTGGGGATGGGCGTTCCCTTTCCTCCGGGGCTGTTTTCCGGGACCTTGTAGGCCTTGCGGAGTTCGTTGTAGCGCTTCTTGAGCTGTTCCACGGTGGACTTGTAGGCGGGATCGTCAATGACGTTCTTCATCTGCATGGGATCCTTCTTCATGTCAAAGAGCATCCATTCGTCACTGGTCCAGATGTAGGAGAGCGTGTAGCGGTCCGTCCGGATGCCGTCGTGGCGCGGGGCGTTGTGTTCGCCGGGATTCTCGTAGAAGCAGTAGTAGATGGCGTCCCTCCAGTTGTCCGGCTTCTTGCCCGTAAAGGCCGTGGGAAGCAGGGAAACGCCCTGGAAGGTATCCATGTTTTCCGGGGTGTCCGCTCCTGCTGCGGAAACGATGGTGGGAGCGTAGTCGATGTTCTGCACCATGGTGGTATTGCGGATGCCCGCGGGAATTTTGCCGGGCCATCTCATGATGAGGGGCATGCGGAGCGATTCCTCAAAAATCCAGCGCTTGTCGTACATGCCGTGTTCGCCCATGTAGAAACCCTGGTCGCCGCAGTAGATGACCAGCGTGTCTTTGGAAAGGCCTTCCTTGTCCAGATATTTCATCAGGCGTCCGATGCTGTCGTCCACGGAAAGCAGGCAGCCCAGGTAGTCTTCCATGTAGGCGTGCCATTTCCATTCCGCGAAGGCTTTCGGGTCTTTCAATTTTCCGGATTTCATGCCGTCCACCAGGGACTTGGTGCGCTTGGCGTAGTAATCCGTCCAGGTCTTCCGTTCTTCCGGGGTCATGCGGTTGATTTCGCCCAGGTCCCAGCCGTAGCCGGGGGAGACGATGCTCTTGCGCATGTCTTCCGGCACTTGGTCCTTGAGCACCTTGAGGTCGGAATAAATCGCCATGTGCCTGGCTACGGTCTGCTGGTTTTTCTTCAGGAATTCCGGGCGGTTGGCGTAGTCGTCATGGAAGTTGGCGGGTGGCGTCAGCTTGGACGTGTTCACCTTGCCCAGATGGCGCAGGGCGGGGCACCAGGCGCGGTGGGGGGCCTTGTGGCCTACGACGAGCAGGAAAGGCTTGTCCTTGTCCCGGTTTTCCAGCCACTGGATGGATTTGTCCGTGACCACGTCCGTGGCGTAGCCGGGAAAGCGCTTCGTCTGGCGCTTCCCGTTCGGCTTGAGGCTGATGAAATCCGGATTGTAGTAGCTGCCCTGTCCGGGGAAGATTTCCCACGTGTCAAAGCCGGTGGGGTCTGATTCCAGGTGCCATTTGCCGAACAGGCCCGTTTGGTAGCCGGCTTTTTGCAGCATCTTCGGGTAGGTGGGCTGGGAGCCGTCCAGCGGCCTCTGGCCGTTGAAGACGAAGCCGTTCATGTGGGAGTGCCTTCCGGTCAGGATGCAGGCGCGGGAGGGTCCGCACAGGGAGTTGGCGCAGTAGCTGCGGTCAAAGACCATGCCTTGCCTGCCCAGCTTGTTGAAGTTGGGCAGCGCGACGGGGGAATCGTTCTTGGAGGTGCCCAGCGTCTGGTAGGCGTGGTCATCCGTAATGATGAAGAGGATGTTCGGCTTTTTATTCCCCGCAGCCTTGGTCTGGGCCATGAGGGGGGCTGCCGCCAGCAGGGCCAGAGTCCCGGCGATGATGGTTTTTAAGGGTCTCATATTGCATGGAGGATATAGGATGAGGGCACCGTGTCAATGTCATAGGATTCCTTTTGCCGGGATTTTCCGTTATGGTATCCTTCCCGCCATGCATTCCTCCCCGTTGGAAGACACCCTGCGTTTGTTCGGAAAGGAGCGGTTCCGCCCCATGCAGCGGGAGCTGATGGAGTGCGCGCTGGCGGGCCGGTCCTGCATCGGCATTTTGCCTACGGGTTCCGGCAAGAGCCTTTGCTACCAGATTCCGGCAGTGCTGGGAGACGGGGTGACGGTGGTGGTTTCCCCGCTGATCGCCCTGATGCGCGACCAGGTGGCCGGGCTGGAAAAGCTGGGCGTGGCTGCGGCCAGGTATGATTCCTCCCTGGCGGAGGAAGAGAAGGGCGCCCTGCTGGACAGCCTGAAGTCCGGGGCCGTCCGCCTGCTGTTCGCCGCGCCGGAGTCTCTGGAATCCCCGTGGATGCAGCAGGCCATGGAGTTTGTTTCCCCCGGCCTGTTCGTGGTGGATGAGGCGCACTGCCTCTCGGAGTGGGGGCACAGTTTCCGCCCGGATTACCTGGGGCTTCCCGTTTTTTTTAAAAAGCATGGGTTCCGGAGCGTTATGGCCCTGACGGCCACGGCTACGGAACGGGTGTGCCGCGACCTGGCCGCCCTGTTTGACGTGCAGGAGGACTGCATCTTCCGCGCCGCGCCTTACCGGGCGAATATTTTCCGCCAGGCGGAAGTGCTGAAGGAACAGGATAAAACCGCGCGGCTGGTGGAGTTTTTGAAGGAGGACGGCCACCGTCCCGCCGTGGTGTACATCCGCACCCGGAAGGATGCGGAGAATCTTTCCTATGAACTGGGGAAGGCCGGTTTTTCCGTCAAGTCCTACCATGCGGGCATGCCGCCGGAAACGCGGGGGCTGGTGCAGGATGAGTTTGTGACGGGGGCGGCGGACGTGCTGGTGGCGACGATCGCCTTCGGCATGGGGATTGACAAGCCGGACGTGCGCTCCGTGGTGCATTACCATCCCCCCGCCAGCCTGGAGGCGTATGTGCAGGAATCCGGCCGTGCCGGGCGCGACGGGCTGCCTTCCTTCAGTCTGGTGATGCTGTCCGGGCGCGACGGCGTGGCCGTGGTCAACCGCCTGCATGCGGCGGAGCCGGAACGCCATGGCGTAAAAGGGCTGGCGTCCCTGCTGTCCCGGAGGGGAGAGCATATTGTGTCCCTGTATGAGGCCTCCGCGGTCCATGACTTGCCGGATGTGGCGGTGGACCGGATGCTCTTTGACCTGAAGCGTTCCGGTTCCGTCCGGGAACAGGGCATGGGGTACAAGTATTACAAGGTGCGCCCCCTGTTCCGGATGGAGGAAATCCTGTGCGGCCGCGATGGGGAGGAACGTTCCCGGCTGCAATGGATGGACGGCCACCGGGAGGGGGAAGTGGAGGCTCTGGCCGCGGAATGGGGGATTTCCTGGGAAGAAGCCGGCGCATGGCTTGACGAGCTGGCCCTTTCCGGGGAATGGAAGGTGGACCTGCGCCAGACAGCCCTTCACTTGCATTCGGAAGGGTTTGATGCGGAAGAAGCCGCGGAGGAATTCGCGCAGTATTTTTCCCGGTCCCGGCTGAACGGGCTGGAACGCTGGAAAACGTGCGTTTCCACGCTGACGTCTTCCGCCTGCCTCAACAGGAGCCTGGACGCCTACTTCGGCTTCCGGGAGCCGTCCGGACCCTGCGGGCATTGTCCGGGGTGCTGCGGCGCAGTACCTGCGGAGATGGAATTGGAGGACCCCGGACCGCTTCCGGAAGAACTGCGTTCCGCCGTCATGGAGCTGGCGGCGCAGAGGAAGCCCGCGCTGGCCCGCCCTTCCCAGTTGACGCGTTTTCTGCTGGGGCTGGCTTCTCCGGCGGCCATGCGCGCGCGGCTGTGGGGGCACCCCCTTTACGGGACGCTGGCGGACAGAAGCTGGGAGGACGTGTGGATAGAGGCCCGCGCCCTGTTGGGGAATTAGCGGTCAGCTGCCGCCTTTGGCGGCCTCATAAGCGGCAATGATGCGCTTGCAGGAGTTTTCCGCATGCAGCAGGGAGCACCAGTAGCGGGAAATTTCCTCCGGGCTGCGTTTTCCTTCATCCCAGGCGCGGATTTCCTCCAGCAGCGCCCCGGAGACGCTTTCCGGGGTGTCTTTTGGGCTGAGCGTGCCGGAATCATGGGAAACGTACCATTGCAGGCAGTTCAGCAGGGGCGTAAGGCGCGGACCAACGACGGAAGCCCCGGCGCAGAGCGCTTCCGCGGAGGCGACGTGCGTTCCCTCGGACCGGGAGGTGCAGAGGCTGATTCTGGCTTGGGAGTATTTCTTTTGCAGCTCCGCGTTGGGCAGGTAGCCGGCCAGGCGGATGCGGGCGCGGAGGTCTTCCGGAAGATTGCCGTGCCATTCCCGGAGGAGGGGAGGGATGTTCCCGTAGATTTCCGCTTCCCAGTGCGGTGCGCGGGGCAGGGCCTGTTCCAGCGTGGCCATCAGCAGGAAGGGGCGTTTGTAGAGAAGGTCGTCCCAGCGGCCCACGGCCATGATGATGTTGCGTTTCTCCCCGGCATAGCGGCAGGTGGAGGAAATGGGGTTGGGAATGAGGGCCAGTTTCCGGACGATGGATTTTCCGTAGAGCCATTCCCGGTCCTGAATGGATTTGACGGCTGCCGGCATGGGGAAGGCTACCATGTCCCCCTGGTCCAGGTGTTTTCTTCTTCCCCGGCTGGCCAGGTTCCAGGTGTGCTGTTTCAGCAGGCGCAGCAGGAAAAAAGCGGTGCCCCTGATTTTTCCGCGGGCGAAGACGTCCCTGGTCCACATGTTTTCCGCGATGGGGAGCCAGTATTGCCACGGAAAAAACAGTCCGGAGGAATCCATGTACACCACCAGGAAGATGCCCGCGTCATGGATGGCCCTGGCGATGGGAAGATATTTGCCCGTGCCCCAGGCGTACAGGACCAGTCCGTCAATGCCCAGGGATTTCCACCAGGCGGCGTCTTCCAGGTTGGCGTACTCCGTGCGGATGAGGTCGGGGTCGTCCCCCTCCTGGACGGGCGTGGGCATGATGGCCCTGCTTTCCAAGCCGATCCGCTGGAAGGCTTTGCAGAAAGCCCCGGAATCACGGGAAAAGAAGGTGTGGTCCCCTTTGAAGGGAACGGGAGTGCAGGTGTACCATTTCATGATGCCGCGATGTTGGGGGATTGACGGAAGAGGCGGAGTTCCTCAAGAAGGCTGCCCATGGACTGAAGCCATGCGGCGGGGGAATACGTGGAGGACAGGAGCTGCTGCCCGTGCGCGCCCATGGACGGCCAGCGTTCCTCTTCCTCCAGGGCGGTGCGCAGCGTTTCCGCCAGCGCGTCCGCGGAAGGTTCCCGGGCAATCCAGCCGTTCCGGCCGTGGCTGATGAGCTCCGGCAGCCCGCCGCGGGGGGTGACGATGACGGGCGTGCCGTGGAGCCATGATTCCAGGACGACCATGCCGAAGGTTTCCTCCCACAGGGAGGGCGCCACGGCCAGTCCGCAGGCGGCGCGCACGGCGCCCTGTTCCTCATGGGGAATGAACCCGGTCAGGCGGATGGATTCAAGGCGGCGGGAAGCGACGTAGCGCTCCAGTTCCCCGCGCAGGGGGCCGTCCCCCATCAGGTAGAGGGTGCGTCCGGGAGGGGCAAGGCGTTCCCACGCCTGAACCAGTGGGAGGACGCCTTTTTCCTGCGTAAGGCGTCCGGCGTAAAGAACGTCCCGGCGGGGGAGGTCCGGCGGGGGAGGTTTTTTGCCGGATGAAGTGGGGGATGACCCTGATTTTGTCCTCCGGTATTCCGGTTTGGATGAGGAGCTCCCGCTGGCGGCGGCTGACGGCGATGTAGGAGGAAAGGCGGTTCCAGGTGCCCATGCGGCGCGTTTTATACAGCGTAGCGGCCGCCAGGGCGGAATAGGCCGCGCTGCCGCGCCAGCAGGCGTGCAGGATGCCGGGAAGGTAGTTGCCGTTTTTACAGGAGAAGCAGGGGGAGCCGTCCCGGTAGAATACCCCGTTGAGGCATCCGGCGCGGTAGTTGTGCAGGTAGTGGATGACGGGAACGGATTGCTTCAGGGCCAGCCCGTAGACGCAGGGGGACATGGCCGGGAACGTGTTGTGGATGATCCACGCGTCATAGCGGTCTCTGCGCAGGCATTCGCGCAGCTTTTCCTCCACGTCCCTGTTGCGGAGCATGTAGCGCATTTTCGTCAGCGCGCCGTGGGGGCTCTGGAACAGCTCCGCGGTGGAATAGACAAAGGGGGTGACGTCCGCCACGGCACGCAGCTCTTCCGTGATGGCGCGGAAGCAGACTTCCTCCCCCCCCACGTCGCCGTAGCGGCTGAAAATATGTAGAATGCGTGGACGTTGCATGGCCGCGGCGGAACGGACTATCCCTGGAGTTCCCTCCTGAGCTTCTGGGGATCCTTCAAAAGCTCCCTCTGGATGGCTTCCTGCTGCTGGCGCAGGCGGTCTTCCCGGGACTGGAGGGCTTTTCTCCCGGGGCCCACTTCGGAATTGACGAAGGGGTTGTTATCCCCCCATTTGGACCAGGGGCCGCGGGGGATGCGGTAGAATTCCACAAAGCGCCAGTGGACGACGGCCGTTCCGCCGGTGATGCCCAGGTAGTCGCGGACGGCGGGGGAGATGTCGATGCCCGCTCCCTTGTTCTGGGTGTTGACGGGGGGCTTGTCGCCGAAGACATAGGGCCAGTCTTCCGTGGTGAAGGGGCCGCAGTCCTCCCACTGGGCAAAGCAGGAGCGCTTGTTGTAGACGATCTGCACCCACCTGCCTTTGCAGACGGATTGCCCTTTCCCCGTGTATTCCCGGCGGAACCACGGGATGACGCGTGACGCCTCCGTCTTGTGCTCTCCCTTGCAAACGTCATTGTAGGGCAGCGCCACGTAAAAAGGATTTTGCCGGGGAACGAACGTTTTCGGGCGGAAGTCCACGGTGCGGCACACGGGGTCCGGATTGTCGAAACCGCCGAAGTTTTCCCGCCAGGCGGAGTCCCACGAGCTCTTGTGGTTGGCTACCGGGTTGCGCTCCGTGGAATCCTCCCCCACCCAGAAGACCGTGGCGGTGATATTGAGCCGCCAGGGATAGGTGCCGGGGCTCTGCCTGGCCGTCCTGGGAAGGATGCGGGGCTGGGGCGCCGGGCGTTTGCCGGTCGCGGCCGCGGCGGGCGATTTGACGATGACCCTGGGCAGCGGGTCCCGCTGCGTGGGGGTGATGATGACGGGGCCTTTGGGCCGTCCGGAGCTGTCCGCCAGGGCGCGGGTTGCGCTCCGGCCCGTCTGGATGTCCGCCCTGGCGGCCCCTGCCGGAGCCAGGGCCAGAAACGCAAGCAGGCATGCGGAAAGGAAGGAGTTCCCAGCGGAACCCTTCCGGAATGCCTGTTGACGTTGCCAGTGTTTTACCATCGGTGCAGTTGAGTGACGAAGCGGTGATCCAGCTTGCCGGGATAATCCGTGTTGAAGTGGAGCCCGCGGCTTTCATTGCGCCGCATGGCGCAGTCCACGATCAGGGAGGCCACCGCCACCAGGTTGCGCAGTTCCAGGATGTCCGGCGTGATGCGGTACCCCCAGTAGAAGTCCTTCACCTCCCGGTGAAGCATCCGGAGGCGCGTGGCCGCGCGGTCCAGCCTTTTGTTGGTCCGCACGATGGAGACATAATCCCACATCAGGCGGCGGATTTCATCCCAATTGTGATAGATGACGGAAAGTTCGTCCGGCAGGGCGGTATCCCCGTGGTGCCACGCGGGGATGTCGTAAGAAGTGGGGGCATCCTTTCTCAGCGGCTGGAGGGAGAGCATGGAGTCCAGCGCGCGCTTGGCGACCACCACGCATTCCAGCAGGGAGTTGGAGGCCAGGCGGTTGGCGCCGTGGAGGCCCGTGCACCCGGTTTCCCCGGCGGCGTAAAGGCCATCCAGGCTGGTCTGGCCGTTGACGTCCGTCAGGACGCCGCCGCACTGGAAGTGCGCTGCGGGAACGACCGGAATGGGCTCCCTGGCGGGGTTGATGCCGTAGCGGCTGCAGGTCTCGTAAATCAGGGGGAAGCGCTCCTGGACGAAGCCCTCCGGCTTATGGGAGATATCCAGATAGACGCACATGCTGCCCGTCCTCTTCATTTCCGAGTCCACGGCGCGGGCGGTAATGTCGCGCGGGGCCAGGGATTTGCGGGGATCGTACTTGTGCATGAATTCCTTCCCGTCCGCTCCGATCAGTACGCCGCCTTCGCCCCGCACGGCCTCGGAGATGAGGAAGGAGCGCGCTTCCGCTCCTTCCGCGCGGGTGTTGAAGAAGCAGGTGGGGTGGAACTGCACGAATTCCATGTTGGCGATGGTGGCTCCCGCGCGCCAGGCCATGGCTACGCCGTCCCCCGTGGCGGAATCATTGTTGGTGGTGTACAGGTACACGCGTCCGCAGCCGCCGGTGGCGAGCAGCACGCGGTCTGACCGGAAAATTTCCACTTCCCCGGAGGCGCGGTCCAGCACGTAGGCCCCAAGCACGCGGTCTTCCGTGACCAGGCCTAGTTTGGTCGTCGTAATCAGGTCGATGGCGAAGTGGTCTTCCAGCAGTTGGATGTTGGGGTGGAGCTTGGCCGCCTCCAGCAGCTTGGAGGTGATTTCCAGGCCGGTGGCGTCCTTGGCGTGGAGGATGCGCCGCTTGGTATGGCCTCCCTCCCGGGCCAGTTCGTAATCCTCCCCCTGGTTGCCGGGGTCAAAATTGACGCCCCATTCAAGCAGTTCCCGGATGGCGCCGGGGCCTTCCTCCACAATGGTGCGTACGGCCTGTTCGTTGCAGAGGCCCGCGCCGGCGTCCAGCGTGTCCGCAATGTGGTCTTCAAAGGAGTCGTTGCGGTCCCAAACGGCGGCTATGCCGCCCTGCGCCTTGGCGGAACTGCAATCCAGAAATTTGCCTTTTGTAATGACGGCAACCTTGCCGTGTTCCGCCGCTCTCAAGGCGAAACTCAATCCGGCAACACCTGCCCCAATGACTAAAAAGTCGCTCGTCTTCATCTTGAATGGTACGGAACTGTAGCATAACGGAGACCCTCAAGTCACGCCCAATGATGGGGCGGCGGGGCATATTTGTCTGGAAAAGAAGCGTGAAACACGCTAATTCATGGGCATGAGACCCCAAGGGAACGAACAGGAGGCGCGCCGGAACAAGCATGTGCGCAGCGCTCCGGCCAAAATTGCCGTGAAGGCGCTGGGAGAGGATGTGCTGGACGGGATTCTGGACAAGTCTCCCAACCCCCTGCTGCTGATTCTGGACTGCGTGCAGGACCCCCACAACCTGGGAGCCATTCTGCGGACGGCGGACGGCGCGGGCGTGGATGCCGTAATCGCTCCGCGTGACAAGTCCGTGGGCATTACGGAGACCGTGCTGCGCGTCTCCGTGGGGGCGGCGGAAAAGGTGCCTTTCATCCAGGTGACCAACCTGGCGCGCACCATGAAGCAGCTCCAGGGCCGCGGCATCTGGATATTCGGCACCTCGGACAAGGGGGACCGCGACCTGTATGAAACGGATTTCACGGGGCCGGCCGCGCTGGTGATGGGCGCGGAAGGGGAAGGAATGAGGCGGCTGACGGAAGAGAATTGCGACTTCCTGATCAGGATTCCCATGAAGGGGAGCGTTCCGTGCCTGAACGTGTCCGTAGCTACGGGCGTGTGCCTGTATGAGATGGTGCGGCAGCGGCTGCGCTCCTGATTCCATGGTTGTTTTCCTCCTCCCTCCGTCCTTATGATTCAGGAACTTGACCTTGCTCCGGGAGAACGTGCCCGGTTCATTTCAGACGTCCACTTCGGCCATGCCAAGGCGCTGGCCCGGGAGCCGGAGGAGCTGGCTTTCCTGCTGGAGGGGTGCACTCATCTGGTGGTGTGCGGGGACCTCAGTGAAACCCGTGAAAGCCCCTGCCAGGCGGAAGGGCTGGAAAAACGCGCCCGTTTCCTGCAAATGTGCCGGGATGCCGGAGTGCAGCCCGTGTTGCTGGCCGGCAACCATGACCCGGATGAGAAGGCCGGACTGCTGAAATTGCAGGGGGGACGCGTCTGCGCCCTGCACGGTCATGCCCTGTTCAAGGAGGTGGCCCCGTGGGGATGGGAATATTTGAAAAACAAGCAGGCCTCCCGTGAGCTGATTGCCGCGTTCCCGGAGGCGGATACGGATTTGCGGCGGCGGCTGGAACTGGCGCGCGCCATGAGCGTGCTGGTTCCCCCCATTTACACGCGTTCCGGGGCGTGCCGGAACAAGCTGGTGCGTTTTCTGGCGCATTCCGCCTGGCCGCCGGAGCGGCCCGCGCAGATTCTTCTGGCATGGCTGACGATGATGCGGCGCATGCGGAAATTCACGGAACGCTTTTTCCCGGAAGCGGAAGTCGTCATCTTCGGCCATCTGCACCGCCGTGCGGTGACCGGGAAAAGGGGAGGGCGGCTGTACGTCAATCTGGGCGCCTGCTTCCACCATGCCGAGTGCTGGGCGGCGGACGTGACGGCGGAGGGGGGCGTCTCCATCCGCAGCTATACGCCTGAAGGGTATGACGGTCCGGCGGTGGTTCTCCGCTGACCGCGTCCCGCAGAGGAAGGAAAAAAGGGAAGGGGAACGCGCCCGTGTTTAGGCGATAATGTGTTAGAGCACCGGATGACTAGTCCATACAGTTTGTGGACGCGTTCCCCAAGGAGTTTGGCTGCGCCTGTTTTCCCTTGTTGCCGGAGGGACAATTTTTCCCGGAGCATTTCAGGGCGCAGCCCCGGCAGCAGCAGGGGCGCGAGGCGGGAAAGAACCTGGAGAAGAAGGACTCCGTTCTGGCGGGAACGCCGCCGGAGCATTTTCTCCCGTTGTTTCTTTCCGGGTTTGGGCTGACCATGAATGAAAGTTAGTGTAATCTAACTTGTTTTGCAAGAAAAAAGTTTGTCTCACCTAATATTTTTCAAGAAGAGGTTGACTTGACCGGAGCTTGGGTTATTGTTTTTGTTAGTTAAACCTAATAAGCATCAGTCATGATACGCAAAAACTTTCCCTCCCTGGAGCTGAGCAACAGCCTGGAGGATTACATTGAGGCCGTCCGCAACATCGAGCTGGAAAAAGGGTGCGCCGCCGTAGGAGAGATCGCGGAGGCGCTGAACGTGAAAAAGCCTTCCGTCTCCCTGGCCATGAAGCAGTTGAAGGAACGCGGCCTGGTTGAATATACGCAGTATTCCCCCATTGTGCTGACCCGGGAGGGCCGTTATTACGCGGACCGGGTTATTTCCTGCCATACCATGGTGAAAGAATTCCTGATCACGGTGCTGAAGATGGAGGAGAAGCGCGCGGACGAAGTGGCCTGCGGCATTGAACACATCATGACGCTGGAGGAAATTTCCCGGTTCCAGCTCCTGACGGAGCATTGCCGGAAGAGCGGAGAATAGGAAGGCCCAGGACGTTTTTCAAAGGGATGGTTCATTTCCACATGAACCATCCCTTTCCTTTTACTGCGGAGTGCCGACCGGGGGCAGGCAGCGGCGCGTGCTGCGCGCGCTGACGTACACCGTGGAGGCATTGTGGAGGAATGCGGAAAGGGCCGGGGTAATCAGCCCGAACATGCCCAGCAGAATCAGGGAGGTGTTGAACCCGACGATGAAGCGGTAGTTGCGCTCTATTTTTTCAAGGACGGCGCAGCTTAGTTCCCTTAAAACCGCCAGTTCACTCAGGGAGCTGGACAGCAGGGAAATGTCCGCTACTTCACGGGCGATGTCGGAGGAATCCTTCATGGAGACGGAGACGTCCGCGCAGGAAAGGGCGGGGGAATCGTTGATGCCGTCACCCACCATGCACACCGTTCTTCCGGACTGCTTCAACTGCTGGATGAAGCGCGCCTTGTCCTCCGGCAGAACCTGGGAGCGGTATTCCGTGATGCCCAGCTGGCGGCTGATGGCGCGGGCGGCGGACTCGCTGTCTCCGGTGAGCATGATGATGGAGGAAATGCCCTGCCGCTTCAGCCGGGCGATCGTTTCCCTGGCTTCCGGCCTGGGAGGATCGCTGACGCCGATCATGCCGATCGCCCTGCGGCCTATGGCCAGGAAGATGTTGGATTTGCCCCTGGCGTGGCTGCGGATAGTCTGCCGCTGTTCTTCCGTGAGGGGGATGCCTTCATCTTCAAAAAGGAAGTGGTAGCTGCCCACGAGGACCTTCTTCCCATGCAGGCGGGAGGAGATGCCGTGGGCCACGATGTATTCCACCTCCGCGTGCTCTTCCTCATGGTGCAGGCCTTCCTCCAGCGCCTTGCGCACGACGGCCCGCGCCACGCTGTGGGGGAAGTGCTCTTCCAGGCAGGCGGCCGTTTTCAGGATGTATTCCCGGCTGCAGTCGCTCAGGGGGACAATCTGCGTCACCTGGGGGCAGGCGGAGGTCAGCGTGCCCGTCTTGTCAAAAACGATGGTGTCCGCCCTGGCGAACAGCTCCATGAATTTTCCGCCCTTGATCATGATCTTGCGCGCGGAAGCTTCCTTCATGGCGGAGATGACGGAAATGGGCGTGGCGAGCTTGATGGCGCAGGAATAATCCACCATCAGCACGGAGAGCGCCTTGGAGATGTTCCGGGTGAACAGGAACAGCGCACCCGCCGTGAGCAGGGTGAGGGGAACGATGGAATCCGCGAGTTTTTCCGCCCGGCTCTGGATGCGGGCCTTCAATTCCTCCGAATGGTCAATCAGGGCGATGATGTTGTTGATGCGGGACTGGTCGCCCATGGCGTCCACCCGGATGACGAGGGAGCCTGTTTCCAGCGTGGTCCCGGCGAAGACGACGGAGCCTTCCTGCTTGGCTGCCGCTTCCGATTCTCCCGTCATGGCGGCCTGGTTCACTTCCGCCTCCCCGGACAGGACGGCGCCGTCCACGGGGATGACGTTGCCGGCGTCCACTCGGATCTTGTCCCCGGGCCGGATTTGTTCCATGGGAACCTGGCGCATGCCGTCCTTTTCCACCCTCCAGACCTGGTCCACGTTGATGCTCAGGCTGGCCGCAAGCGCCGCCCGGGTCTTCTTCCGCGTGTAATTTTCCAGCAGGTCTGAAATGGAAAGAAGGAACATGATGGAATTGGCCGTTCCGTAGGCCCTGGTGCCGATGGAGACCCCGATGGATACGGCGTCCAGAACCGCCACATTGAGCCTGCCGCTGCCCAGGCCTGCCATTCCGCGCCGGAAATAGGAGCCGTAGTTCCAGAAAGCCTTGGCCATTCTGAGAGGGGGCGGCAGGAATAATTTGCAGAGCAGGAAGGAAGAAACTTTCCCGGCTATCTTAAGGGAAAAGGATTGGCCCAGTTTCCTGGCTTCCGCTCGTTCTTCCGGTTCATGGCTGCGGAGCGTTTCCGGCCTGAGCCTGTCCAGCGCGCGGAAAATGGTCTGGGGATTCGCCCCTTCGTACAGGATGAACACCCCCCCGTTGCAGGGAGTGGCCTTGACGGAGCTGACCCCTTTCAGCTTCAGGAGCCTGCATTCAATGCCGCAGGCCTGGTCATGGTTGAACATGCCGCGGCCGCAGCGCACCCGGAGCCTGCCGGGCGTATGGTGGATAACCTGATAGTGCATCGGTTTGGAAAAATGAAAAAGGGGGAAACGCCCTTCTCCGTGCGTTTCCCCCGTTGGAGGCTGCCCGTTCCGCCGGCGGAGAAGGAAACGGGCTGCCCCAGTATGATGATGAACAATGAGATTGTTACTGTTCCGGCTTGCGGTTTTCAGCGGCGGCCTCGTGGCACAAGTCCTGCGCTTCTTCACGGATATTGGCCAGTTGCTCCATGGCCTTCTGCTGGATGAGCATGGCTTTGGAAAGCCCCTGGACGGCCAATTTCCTGGTAGCGGGGCTTTTAACCACTTTCGTGCCGATGGCGGCGGCGATGACTCCGCCGACGAAGCCCCAGAGGCCCTTGTTGTTGATGTAACTCATGGTAATGTTTTTTGTTGGGTTCAGCCGGCCTTGGCGGCATGCAGCCGTTTCTTTCCCGGAAGGGTTGGATGATCTCCAATAGGCCTGCTTTTTTGTAACGTTCCGCAGGTTTCAGGTCAAGTTGAATTAGTTTCAACTAATTTTTTTACGGTACGTAAAATTATTTTAAAGATTTTTCAATACATTGATCATAAAAGAGGTATGAAACGTGCTTCATGGAAGGAGTTCCAAATTGGAAAAGGGCTAAGGGAGAAAAAGTGTTGACTCAATAGTTAGTTCTATCTAACTTTGCCGCGTTGCATGAACTTGACCCATACAGGACTTCACCGTTTCTTCCGCCGGATTTGCCGGTACCGGAAACTGGCCGGGCTTCTCGTCCGGCGTCCCAGATACCGCCTGCTCTGCGGGGACTGTGAGTTCTGTATGGGCGCATGCGGCAAAGCCGTGGATGCGCAGTCCGCCGCAGGCCGGGAGCAGGAATGCTCCTCCGCCATGGAAGGCTGAACATCCGCGATTGACGAGGAAGACTCAAGATACAGCATTACTATGAAGAAACGCTACATGATACCCGCCCTGCTGGCCTGCTCCGGCTTCTGCATGGCCGGTACGGCATCCGTAGCCACTACCGCCGCCGCTCCGGCTGCGGAAGAGGCTGAAGGCAAAGGTTCCATTCTGGACGACATCGACCTGTTCGGGGACGAATACGGCGATGAAAGCACGCCCATTCCGAACGATCTTCTGACCAGGGCCCTGACGGATCTGCATAAAGGCGCTTACGAGAAAGCCGGCTTCCAGTTCCTGGTGGAGCAGGCGTTCCTCTATACCAAGGGCCACCATGCGGCCGCGAACGAAGAGACTGCCGGTTCCAGCCAGAGCTGGTACAAATTCCACGCCCAGGCCGGGCTGCAGCTGTTCAAATCCAGCCGCAACCAGGGAACCTGGATCAAGAGCGAGCTTTCCGGCTCCGTGGCCCTGAACAGGCATACGCACCGCACCACGCTGGACGACTCCTGGGGCGCGAGCGGCCCCGCCAACTGCGACGTTTTTGAAGACGGCTACTTCTACCTGCCGGAACTCCTCCTTTCCCAGGGTTTCATGGACGGCCAGCTCGTCATCATGGGCGGCATGATCAACCAGACGAACTATTTTGACGCCAATACGTATGCCAACACCACCTTCGGGCAGTTCGGCGGCGCTCCCTTCGTCAACAACCAGGTGCTTCCGCTGGGGGACTCCAACTTCGGGTTCGTGGGGCAGTACCAGTTCAATGAAAACTGGTTCATCCAGGTGGGCGGCAACATGATGGACAATGAACCCCGCCGCAACCCGTTCCGCCACACGACCGGAAAATCCTTCAACCTGCTCGGTGAAATCGGCTGGACGCATGAAAAGGCCTTCGGCATCGGCACGGGCACGTACCGCCTGCAGCCGTTCATGTTCCATGCGGACGGCAAGAACCATGGAGGCGTGGCGTTCAACCTGGAACAGGACCTGGGCAGCAGCCCGTTCGCCCTGTTCGCCCGCGCCGGCTGGAGCAGCGCCGAATCAGGCAACATCTGCGGAGCGGAAGCCCAGGCGTCCGCCGGGGTCATTTTCAAGAAACCTCTGGAAGTCATGACCGGCTTGAAAGAAGCGGACGGCAACTTCTTCGGCGTAGGCTTCTCCGTGAGCAAGCCGGATGCCGACACGCTGGCGGAAACGCGGCCCGGGCATGACCGGGAAATGATTCTGGAATGCACGTACAGCTTCTCCATTACGCCGTACTGCCTCATCCAGCCTTCCTACCAGTATGTGAAGAATCCTTCCGGGCGGGATGACGTCAACTCCGCCAATATCTTCTCCGTACAATGCGTCGTCACGTTCTAGGCGGGAAATGTCCCGAATCTGTGGAAGCGCAATAATAATCAAGTCTTCCTTGTCCGTCTGCATGCAGAGAGCGGAATCCTGCGTGCAAGGGCATTGAAGGGGTCTGCATGACCTGGCGGCAACGTCGCATTCTCGATCAGGTAGGGGGTGCGGCGTTGCTTATTCTTTATCTCAAAGGAAGCGAGAGGCGCTTGAAACGCCTGTGTTCCTGAACCCCGTCATTCCGTTGTCCGGACTGGGGCGCTGCGGAAGAGGCCTGTACGGAGGAGGCCGGCGCCGTATTCCGCACCGGTTCCCTGCGGGCCGTATCCGCCTGACAGGAGGCTGCCAGCAGGCAGGCGGCTCCTATCATGATACATGTGTACTTGTTCATCATCTTATGTTGTGCGGCTGGTTGTAGCCGCTGATGGTTAGATTAGCACTTCTTTCCATCTGTTGAAAGTTCTTTGGTTTGACTAACAACAAGTTAGGTGAATTAAACACGAAGAAGAACGTTAAGGTCAGCGCCTTGCACGCTGCCGGATTTATGACAATTGATGACATTTCCGGCGTCAGGAAACATTTAAAACCATGTTGACTTGGATAGGAACTGTCTTAAACTGACAGAATGAGTAAGGTTCAATGGGAAATTTCAAATGATGAAGTGACCGACCGTGATACTGCTCTGCGCCGCTTGCAGGAGGGAACGACTGGCCATGTGGTATGCGCCCGCGACGGCGCGTGCCTCCAGTCCTACAAGGAAGCGGACGGCATCTACCACTGTGAAATCGTGTTCAAGACGGGCTCATGCTGCCCGCCGGTATTCGCCGCTCCGGAAGGGGTGACGGGGCAGGAGCTGGAAACGCTGTACGACCGTTTTGCCAGCGGTGACGACTTCTCCTTTGTGGAAAAGGAATGGGAGCCCCTGATGGCCGTGGAGTACCGCCACCGCCACAATGTGATGTGGTTCATCTTCCTGTTTATCGCGCTGGTGATTGCGGCCATGGCGGCGTACCAGCACGGCTGGATCGGTTAAGGAGGGAGCGCATGCGGCATGCGCAGAAGGAAAGAACCTGCAAACCGCGGGCGGTCTGCAGGTTCTGAAAGAAAGGGCTGAGACTGGGCTCAGTCCTGTTTTTCTTGATCGTCGTCGTGATGGTGGCCTCCGCAGCAACCGCCGCCGCTGCCGCAGCAGCTATCGCCGCCGTTGCCGCACCCGTCACAGTTGCCGCAGCACTTGCCGCGCTTGCTGAACGTTTTATACAGCGCGTAGGCCAGGGCCAGGAAAAGGAGGGTGGCAATGATATATGTTCCCATGTTGGTGAGTGGGTTAGGAGTGGGTATGAGGGTTATTTGGAGGGTGCGGAGGGTTTCTTCACCACCAGGTAAATGAGGCCCAGCAGGAGCAATACGGCGAGCCCCTGCCCGATGCCGAAGGAAGCTTCCGTATAAAGCCATGCTCCCATCTGGTAAATCAGGAAGGCCAGGCAGTACGCCAGGGCGCACATGTAGCCGATGGCGAAGAAAGTCCATTTGGCGCTGTTCATTTCCCTTCTGATGGCTCCCATGGCGGCAAAGCAGGGGGCGCAGAGAAGGTTGAAAATCATGAAGGAGAAGGCGCTCAGGAACGTGAAGGCTCCCGCCTGGACCAGGCGGTCCCCGGTTTCCCTGATTTCAGCGTCTTCATCTTCCTCCTCTTCAGCGGCGGCTTCCTCGGCGGCAGCTTCTTCAGAGGCGCCCTCCAGGGATGCCTGGAGCTCCTGGCCGGCGGGGGACATTTCCTGCGTTTCGGCGGGTTCTTCCTCCGCCTCTTCCCCGGAACTGCCGTCCGCATACAGAACGCCGAAGGTGCCGACCACGTTTTCCTTGGCAATCAGTCCGGTGATGGTGGCCATGGTAGGTTTCCATTCGCCCCAGCCCAGCGGCTGGAAGACGGGTGCGGCCACGTTGCCGATGGAGGCCAGCATGCTGTCATTCTGCTCCACGGAATCAACCTTCCAGTTGTAGCTGGAAAGGAACCAGATCAGGGCGCTGGACACGAAGATAACCGTCCCGGCTTTTTGCACGAAGGCCTTGCAGCGTTCCCACGCGTGGATGATGACGTTCTTCCAGGCGGGAACGTGGTAAATGGGAAGTTCCATGACGAAGGGGGTGGGATCCCCGGAGAACATGGCGGTCTTTTTCAAAATGAGGCCGGAAAGGATGATGGCGCCCACCCCGATGAAGTAGGCTCCCGGGGCCACCCAGGAATTTTCCGGGAAGAAGGCGCCTGCAATCAGGGCGATGATGGGCGTTTTAGCTCCGCATGGAATGAACGTGGTGGTCATGATGGTCATGCGCCTGTCCTTTTCATTCTCAATAGTGCGGGTGGCCATGATGCCCGGAACGCCGCAGCCCATGGAAACGAGCATGGGGATGAAGGACTTCCCGGAAAGGCCGAATTTGCGGAAAATGCGGTCCATGATGAAGGCCACGCGGGCCATGTAGCCGCAATCTTCCAGAATACCCAGGCACAGGAACAGCACCGCCATCTGCGGCAGGAAGCCCAGGACGGCCCCCACGCCGGCAATCACGCCGTCCTGAATCAGGCTTTCCAGCCACGGGGCGCAGTTGGCGCTTTCCAGCAGGCCGCCCACCCATTCCGGAACCCATTCCCCGAAGAAGGTGTCATTGGCCCAGTCCGTTCCCCATGCGCCCACCGTCTGGATGGAAATGTAATACACCGCCCACATGACGACGGCAAAGATGGGGAGGCCCAGCCAGCGGTTGGTGATGATGCGGTCGATCCTGTCGCTTCCCGTCAGGCTGCCGATACCGGCCTTGACGACGGAATCCGCGGTAATGCGTGAAATGGAATTGTAGCGCTCGTTGGTGATGATGGATTCGCTGTCGTCATCCATCTCCTGTTCCATGGCTTCAATGATCCCGTTGATGCGGGACTGCTCCTCAGGGGTGAGCGCGAGCTGGTCCGCGACTTTCTGGTCCCTTTCAAAAACCTTGACGGCAAACCATTTTTTCTGCTGGTCCAGGCATTTGCCGGTGATTATTTCCCCTATTTCCCCGATGGCTTTTTCCAGACGGTCCGGGAAGTGCACGGCGCGCGGGGCCCGGGCATCCTCCGAGGTGGCCGTTTTTACGACGGCGTCCACCAGTTCACGGATTCCGGTCCCTTTCAGGGCGCTGATTTCCAGCACCTGGCAGCCGAGATCCCGGGAAAGCTTTTCCGTGTCAATGCGGTCGCCGCGCTTCCGGACAATGTCCATCATGTTCAGGGCGATGATGACGGGAACGCCCAGCTCGCAAAGCTGGGTGGTGAGGTAAAGATTGCGTTCCAGGTTGCTGCCGTCAACCAGGTTCAGGATGAGGGAGGGATGGTCCGTGACCAGGTAATTCCGGCTGACGACTTCCTCCAGGGTGTAGGGGGAAAGGGAATAAATGCCCGGAAGGTCTTCAATGATGATGTTCTTGTGGCCTTTCAGGCGGCCTTCCTTTTTTTCCACAGTAACGCCGGGCCAGTTCCCGACGTACTGGCTGGCGCCTGTCAGGGCGTTGAAGAGAGTGGTTTTTCCGCAGTTGGGATTGCCCGCCAGGGCGATGGTAATGTTGCTCATGGATGTTTCCTTGTCTTGATGTATGGGTGCGCCGTCTTGCTGTCAGGTCAGGAAACGTGCGGTAATAAGGGCGGAATCAATGGATATGGATGTTCTCGGCTTCCGATTTGCGGATGGAGAGTTCGTAGCCGCGGACAGTAACTTCAATGGGATCTCCCAGGGGGGCGACTTTGCGGATGAAAATCTGCGTTCCCTTGGTGACTCCCATGTCCATGATGCGCCTTCTGACCGGGCCTTCCCCCGCCAGTTTCCCGACGGTGACGGTTTCCCCGATCAGGGCGTCTCTTAATGTACGGTGTTTGGTCATAGAATGATGGCTGATTGTTGGATGAGAAGGTTCAGGCCACGAATATCTTGCACGCAAGAGCCTTGCTGAGAGCTATCCGGGACCCCTTGACATTGACGATGAAGTTTCCGCCGTTTTCAGAAACGATGGAAACTGTGCTGCCGGCAACGAAGCCCAGGCTTTCCAGAAAACGCCGGGTTTCATCCCTGCCATGAATTTTGTTAACCTGGCGAATATCGCCGATGTTGAGCATGGAGAGTGGCATGGTGTGTGTATGAATCAAATCCGGGAGAAAGTTAGTTTCATCAAACTAGTAAGTCAATGATATTATGCGCCTGTGTTTTCAATTTGGATAAAAATTATTCATCATGAATCATTTACCCATTAGTTTAATCTAAGTATGACGCGGAGGAAAAGCCGGAAACGGGGGTTTTCCGGCAATAAGCCGGAAGGGGGAATACAAAAAAGCCGCGCCATGAAGGTTCATGGCGCGGCTGGAAAAAATGCTTTCCTCTGGCTCAGGAGGCGGGGCAGACTTCGCCCTGGACGGGCTTGCCGTTGTATTCCCCGGTCAGGGTTTTCAGGAAGGCCACCAGCAGGCTCACCTCCTTCTTGTCCAATTTGTCGTAGCCGAGCTGGTAGTGGTACATCTTGGTGATGGCTTCCTCCAGCGTCTGGGCGGAGGCGTCATGCATGTACGGCCAGGTAAGCTCCACGTTGCGGAGGGTGGGAACGCGGAACCTGTGCCTGTCTGATTCCTTCTTGGAAAAGTTCATCAGGCCGTTGTCGTCATTGGTCTTGGCGCGTCCGGCAAAGAAGTCTCCCTTGAGGTCGGCGTATTCAAAGGACTGGCCGCCCATGGCGGGGCCGGTGTGGCAGGTCTGGCAACCGAGCTTGAGGAAGAGCCTGTAGCCCTTCTTGGCATTCTCGCTGATGGCGTTTTCATCACCCTTCAAATAACGGTCGAACGGGCTGTTCGGCGTGATGAGGGTCTTTTCATATTCCGCGATGGCGTTTGTGATGGTTTCTCCGTTGAAGCCCTGGGGATAAACCTTCCTGAATTCCGCGGCAAACGCGGTGTCCTGGTTCAGCTTGGCGGCGATCTGGTTCCAGTCGTCCGGATGTTCGTAACCCATTTCCACCGGGTTCAGGGGAGGTCCGCCCGCCTGTTCCTGGAGGCTGGCGGCGCGTCCGTCCCAGAACTGCTTGGTGTGGAAGGCGGCGTTGAAGACGGTGGGGGCGTTGATGCCGCCCTTCTGGCCGCGGACTCCGGTGGAGGTGGCCAGGTTGTCCGTGCCGGCCTTCTCCAGGGAGTGGCAGGAGGCGCAGGAAACGGTATTGTCCGTGGAGAGGCGCACGTCATGGAACAGCTTGTAGCCCAGGGCCACCTTGGCCGGATCCGTGGGAAGGGCGTCTGGAATGGGGGAGATGGCGGTGATGGCGTACTCCTTGCCCACCATGTCGCCGAAGATTTTCAGGCGTTCATCCTTGACCCACTGGAGCATGGCTGCTTTTTCCGGAAGGGTGAGCGTGCTGCCCCAGTGCACCATGGTGTAGGAGGTGGGTGGCATGGAATTGATCTGGAGCACGTGTTCCAGTTTGGAAAGGGTCACGGCAGTGGGCGGTTCATCCATGTTGTAGCTGCGCTGTCCGTCCCGGATGTGGCGCGCCAGCAGGCCGCCGGAAAGGGTGTTCACCAATTCGGAAATGTGGGTGCCGGGCTTATGGCAGTCCGCACACTTGGAGTTCATGGTATGTGCGGTGATTTCCGCCGCCTGGGCGGATGTCAGGGGCTTGATATTCTGGTTCGGCAGGAACAGGGGCGCGACTGCCGCCGTCACGATGACCGTGCCGCCCAGAATGGCCCCGGCCGTGATGAAGGAACGTGTTTTGCTCATGAGATTCTCAATGACGTGGAATTGCCTGTATGGTAAAAGGGAAGGGTTAATATATCAAGATTTATTCTAAAGTTCGCCGGCCTTTCTCAAATCTTCGTTAATGGCCTCCAGCACGTCCGCTTCCGGGGTGAAATTGGCGGCATGGTAGGAGCTGCGGACCAGCGGCCCGGACGCCACGTGCCTGAAGCCCTTGGCTCGCGCGACCTCCTCATAACGGACGAAGTCGTCCGGATGGATGTATTTGACCACCGGCAGGTGGTTGCGGGAGGGGCGCAGGTACTGCCCCAGCGTCAGCACCGTGACGCCGTGTTCCAGCAGGTCGTCCATGGACCGGAAAAGCTCGTCTTCCGTCTCTCCCAGGCCCAGCATGATGCCGCTTTTGGTGGAAACCTTGCCGTCCACGCAGTCCAGCGCCATCCGGAGGACGCGCAGGGAGCGCTGGTACTGGGCGCGGAAGCGCACGATGGGCGTCAGGCGTTCCACCGTTTCCAGATTGTGGCCGAAGATGTGGGGACGTGCCGCCATCAGCGTCCGGATGGAGGAGGGCTTCTCATTCAGGTCCGAGGCCAGCACCTCAATGATGGTGGAGGGACTGGCTTTTCTGACGGCCCGGATTACTTGGGCGAAGTGGGCGGCGGCTCCGTCCGGAAGGTCGTCCCGGGTGACCATGGTAATGACGGCGTGGCGCAGCTTCATGTGCACGACGGCGTCCGCCACGTGCTGCGGCTCCTCCGGGTCCAGCGGAAAGGGCTTGGCGGTTTTTACGGCGCAATAGGCGCAGGCGCGCGTGCACCGCTCCCCGGCGATCATGAAAGTGGCCGTGCCCTGGTTCCAGCATTCGTAGCGGTTGGGGCAGTGGGCTTCTTCACAGACGGTGAACAGGTGCTTGCCTTCCACAAGCTGCTTGACGTCCCAGAATTCCCGGCCGTTGGGCAGGCGCACCTTGATCCAGGACGGCTTGCGTTCCGTCCCTTCCGCAGTCTCGTTGTCGTTCCGGTGTTCCATAGCCCCGCTAGCTTGCCGTGAGTCCGCTGCTTTGGCAAATGCAAAGTGCTTTATTCGGGGCCGTCTTCCCCGTTTTCATCCGGGATTGCGCGGGAGTCCGCAGCCAGCTTCTTCCGTTCTTTGGCCGCCAGCCGCGCCGCACGGAAAAATTCCTGGAGGTGGTGCAGGCATTCGTCCCCCAGAACGCCGGGACGCACCTCGCACTTGTGGTTGAGGGGAGGGTTGGAATCCAGCAGGTTGATCCAGCCTCCCGCGGCTCCGGTCCTGGCGTCCGGACAGCCGAAGACCACCCTGTCCGGGCGGCAGTGGACGATGGCCCCCGCGCACATGGGGCACGGTTCCTTGGTGACGTACAGGGTGCAGCCTTCCAGCCGCCAGTCGCCCAGAGCCTCCTGGGCTGCCGTCAGGGCGATCATCTCCGCATGGGCCGTGGCGTCCTTGAGGACCTCCACCTGGTTCCAGCCCCGGCCGATCACGCGGCCGTCTTTCACCACGATGGCCCCGATGGGCACCTCCCCCTTCACCAGGGCTTTTCTGGATTCTTTCATGGCTTGGCGCATGAACCATTCGTCCGAACCGGGCATTTCCATCATCACGGCGCCTATCATGGACTGGACGGCGCATCCCTGGCAAGCCCTTTCTGGAGGATATTTATTGTATTTTATACAAGAAGTTCGGCATGCCGCGGAAAGGGATGGGTGTGAATGCGTTTTTGCGTTGATTCCAGGGGGTGCGTGGCATAAGTATGAACCATGAGCTTTTCAGAACCCTGCGCATTGGCCGTGGACTTCGGCGGTACGAGCATCAAAATGGGCGTGACGGCGGGGGACCGTATTCTGGCGACAGCGGACCGCATCCCCACCGCCATGTTTGAAAGTCCCCAGGCGATTATTGAGGCCATGATTGCGGCGGCCCTGAACCTGCGCGGGCAATTCCCGTCCGCCTGCGTGATGGGCATGGGGATGCCGGGATGGTGCGATTACTACAGGGGGACTCTTTACCAGCTTACCAATGTCCGGGTATGGGACCATGAAGTTCCGGTGAAGGAGCTGATGGAGCAGGCGCTGGGCCTCCCCGTCGTGCTGGACAATGACGCCAACTGCATGGCGTATGCGGAATGGAAGTTGGGCGCCGGTCGCGGCATGTCCAGCCTGGTGTGCCTGACCATGGGGACGGGCATTGGCGGCGGCATTGTGGTGAATGACCGCATCCTCCGGGGGAAACGGCTTTCCACCGGGGAGCTGGGCCAGACGAGCATCCATTACCAGGGCAAGCCCGGCCCGTTCGGCAACCGGGGAGCCATTGAAGAATACATCGGCAACAACGAACTGGCGGCGGAGGCGGTCAAACGGTATGCCGGGGCGGGAATCGTCAAAACCGTGAACGAATGCACGCCCAGGGACCTGGACGAAGCCGCCCGCGCGGGCTGTCCCATCGCCCTTCAGCTATGGGAGGACACGGCGGAAATGCTGGCCTGTCTCATCATGAACCTGATGTACACGCTGGTGCCGGACGCCTTCATCATTGGCGGGGGGGTAGCCAAGGCCGGAGACCTGCTCATGAAGCCCCTGCTGAAGAACCTCATGGAGCAATTGTTCCCCATGCACATGGAGGAGCTGAAAATCCTGCCCGCCAGATTTGGCGCGGAAGCGGGGCTGCTGGGCGCCGGCGCCATGGCGATGGACGAATTCCTGGGGCAGGGAGTTCTGGAACGTTTTAAGAAAGAAGAAGTAGCAAAAGCTCTATGTTAGATTGAACTAACATAGGACTTGCCATAGCGTAGACGCAGGCGTACAAGCGGAACAGGTCATGAGTATGGAACATTCCCACGAACATTTTTCACAAGGAGCTTCCTGCTGCGCCGGAGGGTGCTGTTCAGGAAGCTGCTGCGGCTCTGGAGACGCCATCAGGCCCGTTCCCGCCGTGCTGGGCATCGCCCTGTTTGTCGCCGCCCTGGTGATGGGAAGCGATTCCTGGAGCGGCATGGCTGCATATGCGGCGGCCTACCTGCTGATAGGCTGGGATGTATTGAAGGCGGCTTTTCTGGGGTTGAGGCACGGGCGTGCCATGGATGAAAATTTCCTGATGAGCATTGCCTCCCTGGGAGCGATGTTCCTGGGGGATTATTCCGAAGCCGTCGGGGTGATGCTTTTCTACCGCGTGGGAGAATATCTCCAGGAGCGCGCGGTGGGCAGTTCCCGCCGGTCCGTGAGCGAACTGATGAACCTGAGGCCTGAATCCGTCCATGTGAGGGAGGGCGGCACTGTCCGTGACGTTCCTCCCGCGGAGGTCCGGCCCGGTTCCGTGATTGAAGTGCGCCCCGGAGAGCGTGTCCCGCTGGACGGCACGGTGACGGAAGGGAATTCCGTCCTGGATACCTCCGCCATGACCGGTGAATCCCTTCCGGTGGAGGCCGGGGCCGGAAGCACCGTGCTGGCCGGGTACATCAACGGACAGGGCGTGCTGGAGGTGCGCACGGACCGGGACTGGCGGCATTCCGCCCTGGCGAGGGTCCAGGAACTGGTGGAAGCCGCTTCCGGCCATAAATCCCCCCTGGAAGGAAGGCTGTCCACGTTTTCACGCATCTATACGCCGCTGGTGATCTCCATTGCCGTTCTGGTGTTCCTGCTTTATCCCTTCGTCACGGGCGGAAGCTGGACGGACGGCCTGTTCCGCGCGCTGGTGCTGCTGGTGATCTCCTGCCCCTGTGCGCTGGTGCTGTCCATCCCGCTGGGCTTCTTTGCCGGGATAGGGCGGGCGGCGCGGCAGGGAATTCTGCTGAAAGGGAGCAACTACCTGGATGCCCTGCGGAAAGTGAAGACGGTGGTGTTTGACAAGACCGGAACCTTGACGGAGGGCGTCTTTTCCGTGGATGAAGTGCTTCCACGTGACGGAGTAACGCCGGAGGAACTGCTGTACTGGGCGGCGCACGCGGAAAGCTCCGCCTCCCACCCGCTGGGGCGTTCCATCGTAAAGGCGTATGAAGGTAGCCTGTTCCCGGACCGTGTGGCGGAGCTGGTGGAAGTAACGGGGGGCGGCGTTTCCGCCCGTGTGGAAGGGAAGGCTGTGCTGGTGGGGAAAAAGGCTTTTCTTCAGGAGGCGGGGGTAGAGGCAGGGGAGGAAAAGGACCGCGGCGTAACCATTTACGTGGCTCTGGACGGCGTTCTGCTGGGACGCCTGCGCCTGTCTGACCGGATCAAGCCGGGGGCGGAACAGGCGGTGCGGGAATTGAGGGGGCTGGGCGTTTCCAACCTGGTGATGCTGACGGGGGATTCCTCCTCCGCCGGTGCGGAGGTGGGGCGCAAGCTGGGACTGGACGAGGTGTTCAGCGGGCTGATGCCGGCCGGCAAGCTGGAGCACGTGCGACGGCTGAAGCCGGAAGAAGGCCTGCTCGCCTTTGTGGGGGACGGCATGAATGACGCTCCTTCCCTGGCTGCCGCGGACATTGGCATAGCCATGGGCGGCGTAGGGTCTGATACGGCTCTCCAGGCTGCGGACGTGGTGGTGATGAAAGGAGACCCCGTTGCCGTTCCGCAGGGGATGGTTCTGTCACGGGCGACGGAGCGCATTATCGTGCAGAACATTGTTCTCATCCTGGGCGTCAAACTGCTGGTGATGGTGCTGGGCATTCTGGGGCTGGCCGGTATGTGGGCCGCCGTCATGGCGGATGTAGGCGTCTGCCTGCTTGCGGTGGGCAACTCCATGCGTATTTTCCGGGTAAAACTGGACGCGTGACGGAGGAGAATCCATTCACTCCACCCCCTTGTTCCGGGCGGAGCGGCTCCCGGCAAACATGCTATCCATGATGTCCATGATGTCCATGATGTCCATGATGTCCATGATGTCCATGATGTCCATGATGTCCATGATGTCCATGATGTCCATGATGTCCATGATATTGCCGCGAAACCCGGAAATGACGGGGAACATCTCCATAAAAAACCTCCGTCCCGGTGAGGGAACGGAGGCGGTAAAGACGGAAAAAGGGAGGTGAACCTTAACGCAACCCTGTCAGCAGGAGTTCCGCATTGTTCTGTGTCTTGGAGATATTTTGCAGGAGGGCCTGGAGGCCTTCCCAGCCCGGCTTCATGGCGAGCTGGCGGCGAAGCTGCATGATCTTGACGAACTCCTGTTCGTTGTACAGCCTGTCGTCATTGCGGGTGCCGCTCTGGGAAAGGGCGATGGCCGGATAAATGCGCCGTTCGGAAAGCTCCCGGTCCAGCCGGATTTCCAAATTGCCCGTTCCCTTGAATTCTTCAAAAATCACTTCATCCATTCTGGACTCCGTATCCACCAGGCACGTGGCGATGATGGTCAGGCTGCCGCCTTCCTCCACGTTGCGCGCGGCGGAAAAGAACTTGCGCGGTTTTTCCAGCGCATTGGAACCCAGGCCGCCGGACATGATGCGTCCTCCCGTCTGGTTGGCGTTGTAGCCGCGGGCCAGCCGGGTAAGGGAGTCCAGCAGGATGACGACGTCCTTGCCCATTTCCACCAGCCGCTTGGCTCTCTCAATGACTAGGTCGGAAACCTGGGCGTGGCGGCGGGAAGGCTCGTCAAAGGTGGAGGCGTACACCGGAGCATCCACGGTTTCTTCAAAATCCGTTACTTCCTCCGGGCGTTCGTCCAGCAGCAGCACGATCAATTCCACTTCCGGATAATTGGCCCTGATGGAACGGGCGATTGTTTTCAGAAGAACGGTTTTGCCGCCGCGCGGGGGCGCCACGATCAGGCCGCGCTGGCCTTTGCCGAAAGGGGTCATGAGGTCCAGCACGCGCATGGCGGCGGAATTGACCTCCTTGTTTTCCAGAAGGAGGCGTTCCTTCGGGAAGAGGGGGGTGAGGCGTTCAAAGTCACTGCGCGCCCGGTACTCTTCTGCGGGGATGCCTTCCACGCTGATGACGGAAGAGGCGGAAAGGTACTTGTCATGGGGACGCAGCTTGCGCAGCCTGACCTTGATCTGCTGGCCTACGCGGAGGTGCAGGGGCTTGATGAGGTTGCCGCCCAGGTAAATATCATCCGGAGAGGTGCGGAAGCTTTTAACCGGATCCCTCAGCATGGCGTAATTGTCCTTGGCCTGTTCCATGACTCCGGAGACGACTACTTCATGGCCCTTTGCCAGAAGCTGCTTTCCCAGCTCAAAAATCAGTTGGGACTTGGTGAGGGAGGCCGCGTTCCGGATAGGGAGGCTTTCCGCCATCTCCTGAAGATCGTTCAGGGGGCGTTCCCGCAGTTCATTGATGTCAATCTGTTCCGGAACGGGAGCGGCGGCTTCCTCCGCCCGGGCCGGGACTGCCGGAGCGCAGGCCGTATCCCCTGCGTTTTCCTCCGGAGCGGCAGCCGGATGTTCCTCAGAAATCCCTTCCGGTGCGGGAAGGGGCTTGGGGGGAGCCGCCTGCGGATCCTCTCCGGAGGGGAGGGGCTTGTTGTCGAGTTCTTCAGTCATGAAAAAAATGTTGGTAGAGTCTTTGGATTTGCTGGCGGAGCAGGTCCGGCGGTCCTTCGTTCCAGAGGACGAAATCGGCCGCGGCCACTTTTTCCATGATAGGACGCTGGGCCGCCAGAATGGCTTCAATCATGTCCTCACGGAATCCGTTCCTGAGAGCCAGGCGGGTCTTCTGCGTTTCCCGGGAAACGGCCACCACGCACACGGCATCCTGGTGGTAGCGCGCCGATGTTTCAAAAAACAGGGGCACGTCAATGACAAACCCGGCTACCGCCGCATTCTGACGCGCCGCCCGCATTTGCGCAAGACATTCTTGGTGCAGCAGGGGGTGAATGATTCCTTCCAGCGTCCTGCGGCTTTCCGGATTCCGGAAGACAAGCTCCCGCAGGAAGTTCCTGTCCGCGCGGCCGTCTTCATCCACGCTGGCGGGTCCGAAGGCGCGGGAGAGCCTCTCCCTGAGCCTGCCGCCGTCCAGCAGCCTGCCTGCCTCCGCATCACAGTCAAAAAGGCGCAGGCGCGGCCCCCCCTCCTCCATCAGCAGGCGGATGGCGGTGGACTTTCCGGTGGCGATTCCGCCGGTCACGATCAGCGTCTTCATGAGGGAAGGGAAAAACCGGGTATGTATGGGACATAAAGAGCGGGTGAAAGGTTCACCCTTTCACCCGCTCCAATATGGACGTTATGCACGCCGCCTACATGGGAGGCAGCAGGCCTTCGGAAGCAGGCAGTGCGCTTTCCGGAGCGGCCGCGGTGGGAAGGGCGTTGCCGCGTACGGGCTGGCCCGTGGCGTCAATGATCTGTCCCGTCACGAAGATCATCAGATTCTTCTTGATGTGGTTGTCGGAGTTGCTGCGGAAGAAGCGTCCGATGAGAGGCAGGTCACCGAAGATCGGCACCTTGTCTTCCACCGTCTGCACGTTTTCCGTGATCAAACCACCGATTGCCACGGTGTGGCCGTCGTAGATGAACAGGGACGTTTCAACGGAACGCTTGGAGAAGATGGGCTGCTCAATGCGGTTTTCCGTCAGAGTCAGGGACATCGGCTTGCCGTCGGAACCAACGCCGGTGGACTGGATCGGGCTGCCGTAGTTCACGAAGCCTTCAAATTCCACGATGCTGGGCTTGAAGTTGAGGTCAATGATGTACTTGTTGTCACCAATGGTGGGCACAACTTCCAGGGTCACGCCGACGGGCTTCATTTCAAACACGCCGGGAGTGGCGGGAGTGACGGGGAAGCTGGTGACCTGGGCCTGGTTTTTGGTGCCTACAAGGTCATCCAGAACGTTGTTCCGGTTATTGTAGTTGCCGCCGCCCCAGCTGCTCACGTTGTTGGGAAGTTCCGGGGGTTCGTATTCGGTGGGGTACCAGAATTCGCGGATGATTTCAATCTTGGCGGTTTCACCGGACTTGGCGGTCACGCTGGGAGCGGTGAGAACGTCGGAACCCTTCTTCTGGGACAGGCCGCGCATCAGCATCTGGAAGGCGCCTTCGTCATAGATGCCCGTCAGGGACATGATGCCGGGAGCCGGATTCTTCTTGGTGGCTTCAGTGCGGTTGGTGCTGTTCAGCAGGTTGTCCACGGAGTTCTTGGCAATGGCGTAGTCGCCCGTGCGGTTGCCGCCGGTGGCGAGGCCGTTGATCAGGCCGTTGCCGTCCGTATTGGTGCTGTTGTTGTTCACGGGCCAGCCGCTTACGCCGCCAGGGGACTGGGTGAAGTCATCGGGAACGAGGCCGGTGCCGTAGTTCGTGCCGCCGCCCAGGAAGGTGCTGCGGTCGTTGCTGACGGAGAACGGCGTAACGATCCAGTCAAAGCCGAGTTCTTCCGTGTTTTCCTGGGTCACTTCCACGAACTTGGTCATGATGCGCACCTGCTGGGATTCGCCGCGGGTGTTTTCAATGAGCTGTTCGATCAGGTCCAGGTTGCCGGAGGTGTTGCGGACGACCAGGGAGGAGTTGCCGTTGACAAGGAATGCCGTGGCGCCTTCCGGGAAGCTGATGCCGCTCTTTTGCAGCAGGCTGCGGATGGAGGGCATGGGCTTGAGGCCGGAGGAGCTTTCACCACCGCCGCCGAAGGGGTCTTCGCTGACGTCGCCGCCGCCGTCGCCGACGGTGGTGCGGAGAGCGGACTGGAAGCCCGGAGGCACGGAGAAGGTGCGCTGGTAGAGATCCACGTCATTGCCGCCGGCAGGAAGGATGGTGACGGCATAGTCTTCCACCTTCTGGCGCAGGCCGGCGTTGCTGCAGATGAAGCGGAGCACTTCCAGCATGGGAACGTTGGTCAGCTTGAGCTGGCCGATCTTGCGGGTGCGGATGCTTTCCTGCGGAGCGGCAACCGGAGCGACTTCCGTGACGTCCGTTGATTCCTCGCCGAAGCCGCCGTCGTCAGCTGCGGGAGCTGTCGGAGTAACGGCTGCGGGCTGGGAGTCGTTGATAACAAAGTTGATGCCGCGTTCGCCGTTCGGGCCTACCGTACGGTCCAGTTCGATAGACTTCTTGCGCAGGTAGTCGATGGCGTCTTCCACGGTGGTGTCTTCAAAGGAGACGGAGGGGATGATGATGCTCTTGAGCTTCATCAGGTTGGCCGTGGCGCCGTTGACATCCGTGATCGGGGCGTTGTCCGCTCCGTCGGCTCCCGTCGGGACTTCCATCGGAATGGGGCGTTCCCACATTTTGTCTACTTCCGCAAGCATGGTGCTGCGGGTCTCGTCGTAGGCGGCCGCATAATAGGCCATTCTGCGGCGGTTGACCGTTTCCTGTCCGCGGCGGGCTGCCACGTTGTACGGGTCAATGGAAAGAACCTTGTTGAATTCGGCGATGGCTTTGTCGTAGTCGCCGAGGTCATAGTAACCATAGGCCATGTGAAGGAGGGTGTTCACCTTTTCCACGTTCTTGACGTGTTCGGGGGTAAGCGCCGGATTCGTGCGAATCGGGTCCTTCATGTATTCGAGCGTCTGCTTGGCAAGCTTGGCGCTCCGGGGATTGAGCTTGATGGCGTCCTGGAGAAGCTTGTCGGCTTCGTCATAGCGGCCCACTTTGATGTATTCCTGAGCAACGGCGATGCTGGCGTCGCCAATGTGGTTGGCGATGGCTTCCTTGCGCTGGTCGTTGATCGGCGCGGAGGGCAGCATGTTGTAAGCGGCATTGTATTTGTCCAGGGCTTCCTTGTACTTGCCTTCGCGGTACAGGTTGCGGCCTTCTGCAAGGAGCTGCATGGCTTCCTGGGTCTGCGCTTCGCGGCGGGCCATGGCTATGCGCGCTGCATCGGACTGGTAGTAACTGCCCGGTCCGGCGTAGGACGATCCCAAGGCACTGGAGGTTCCGACGGCGCCGCCATCACCAGCCTGCGCAAACGGGCAGGAGGCAGCAATGGCCATCAGCGCGATCAGGGAACGCTTCGGTTGATAAAGTGGTGCGTGGTCCATAGTTAGGTTCTTCTTTTTACATGTTTTTCGGATTTGTGAAGCTTTTTTTTCAGAAAAGTTTAAATCCGGGTCTATTTTTTCTTGCTCAGTGTTGTTTGTTCTCCAGTGGTTTTGTTGGCAATGGTTACGGTCTGCGTAGCATTATCAACGGTTTTCAGCGTATAGGTCTGTTTGGTGTCTCCCGGGATCTGGAAGTCGGCGCCTTCCTCCACTTCAAAGCTGGTATCCCGTTCGGGGCCGGCGGCGATAGTAAGGTTTACTTTCTTATCAATGATTGGAATGACGTATTTTGTGCCGCGCCTGATGGTGTAGGTTTGGCCGTTTTTGGTCGGCTTCAAATCCTTGACGACGGCTTCCTCATCCGTTTCCACCATGTCCAGGCTGGGGTTCTTGAATTCCTTGCTGGCGACGCTGACAAGCTCGAACCTGGGTTCGTCTTTCGTGTTCTTGCGGGTGCCGAACTTGCCGTTGGGCTGGACAATGTTTCTCCAAAGCTCCTGCCTGGCGCGGTTCATGCCCTTGAAGGTGAAGTCATTGCCGTCCGACTGCGTGAAGGCCAGGTAAAAGCCGAACTGCTTGATTTCGTCCACAAAGAGCTTGTTGACGAGGGGTGGGTGGCTGTTCGGATCATTGGGATGCGTTTTAGCCTCATATTCCTCCTGTACGGTGAATCCGTCGTTGTCAGGGTCCCGGGTGAGGACGTCCGAGTAAACGAACTCATTTTCCAGACCGTTGTCCAGGAACCATTTGTTCGGGATGTTGCCGTGGATGGGAGGTCCTGAAATAATGTCAAAGGGTTCCATTCCCCCTTCCTTGATCCAGAGATTGGGAGCTACGAAGCCCACGTACTGCTGCGTTTCCTGCGCAATGGGCTTGAGCTCATGGGAGGCGGAAAGCTCCTGATTGACTTCCGCGGCTTTCTTGATGCCGGGAGGAGGTCCAATCGCCTTTTCCGAAACCTGCGTGGTGAACTTGTACTTGTCATTCAGTCCCAGAAGGGTCACCGTACCATAGACGGCTACCCCCAGGCCCAGGACGATGCCGGAGGCCAGCAGGATTTTGTCGTAGTTTTGTTTTTCAGACATGTTGAAAGTATTTGCTGCGGTTGGTTGCCGTAATTAATCTTCAGACGGTTCCTGTGCCTTGGGCTGGTTGAAGTGGACCAGGTTGAGGGAGACCTGGACAAAGATTTGCTCGTTGCCCATGTAAGGTTTGATGAGTTGCTGGATGGCCGGTGCTGCAGGCGCAGCCGCTTCATCAGCCGGCGTCAGGGATGCCGCTCCCGCAGCGGGCTGGGCGGCGGCAGGTTTGGCCGCTGCCGGATTGGCGATGGGGGGAGGCATCATACGCTCGTTGCGGATCCGGATGGAATTAACCGTGAACAGGTAATCCTGGGAGTCCGTAATAGCGTTCATGGCTTTCAGCACGCTTTCCCGGTTGCCCTGGAAGGCGATTTCCAGGGGCATGGGAGTCCAGGGTGCCTGGTTGGGCTCGTCAGCGTCCTCTTCCGGATTGTTCGCCGGATTTTCAATGGGGAGCTGCGGACGGTACACCTTGATGAATTTGGACAGTCCGCAGTCCGTCAGCTTGTTGACGAGGCTGTTGACGGCTTTCAATTCAAAGCCCAGCGTGGAGGCCGCCTGCACGGACGGAGCCTGGGTGCTGTAAACCTGGAAGCCGAGCCAGGAGGAAGTGTCCGTGATCAGGATGTTCTTTTTCTTGCAGGAGGCGATCAGGGCGTCCCTGAACGTTTTCAGTTCATTCTGGAATGCCGTGGGCGTGGTGGGAACCAGCGCGGAGGAAGCAAGGAAGGGCTTGTATGCCGTTTCCAGGCTGGTGACCGCCTTAGCATAGCGGTTCAGTTCCTTTTCCAGCTCCTCATTGGATGCGCGGCTCGGCGTGATTTCAGCGGCGTTGGCGGATTTGATCTCCTTGGAGGCGACGCTGATTTTCTTGTCCAGCTCGCTGCGTTTGGAATTGACGATGTACCCAGTTACGGATAACCCCAGGAATAAGAGAAGCCCCACGCCCGCCACCATGGCGGCGGGCTTGTTGTCTGTAATCCAATTGCTCATAAAATATGTCTTGTTCGGGTTGGGTAATCTTATTTGTTAAAGTTCACGGGAATGGGAGTTTTTAACGGAAGCACCAGCTTGAAGGGGACAAAGGCCCCTGCCGCTGCGTCTACCTTGGCGTCCTTGGCTCCCAGCTCCATGATCTGGCGGGCTTCCAGCTTCACGTCTCCGGGCTTGAAGGTGAACAGGGATTCCTTGTTTCCGTCTATTTTTGCCTGAAGGTCCTGGATGATTCTCTGGCCGCCCAGACTGCGCCGGACAAACCCGGTCAGGCGCACGGCGTTAACGCTGTAAACGGACGGTTCGTCTTCACTGGAGGTGTTCGCGGAGGATTCCGTCCTGATGTCGTCCACCAGGGACGTGTTTTTATCCGACGTGAAGGAATCCTTGATAACGGAGTAGCCTGTGATCTGGGTGGTATCCTCCGGATTGAAGTGGGCCAGCGGTTCGAAGTCCGTGAACCAGTAGGGATAATCCTTGTGTTCCGACTGTTCCAGCAGGTGCTTGATGATGTCCGCATATCCGTAGCGCTGTAGCGTGAGCTGCTGGTAGGAGGCCAGGGTGGCGTCCAGTTTTTTCAGCTCCTGTTCCTTCTGGCGCAGGGCGGATTGCTCCGACTTAATGGAGGTGACGGTGGGGTGCACGCCGGCGAGGGTTTCCTCCGCCTTCTGCACGCCCATATATCCAGTGACGGCATAAGCTGCGGCGCCGAGAACGGCGATGGCGGCTCCGGCGATGATGGCGGGCATCTTCTTCTGGTTGGCGCGCTTTTTGGCAATTGCCGTGGGTTCCAGGTCAATGTTGAGGGAAGCCCTGCCGATGGCGTTGACGGCGGTGCCGATCAGGCCGCCCAGGATAAAGGCTTCACGGGAGATGGTGTTCACGTCCACGCCGGAGCCCACGCCCACGTTGTGCATGGGGTTGAAGAAGGAAATCGGAATGCCCAGCTTGTCTTCCAGGAATTCCTTGGTGTAGGGCAGGGACGCGCCGCCGCCGCACAGGTAGGCCTTCACGGGAGCGCTTCCGTTCATCTGGGCGCGGTAATGGTTGGTGGTGCGCTGGATTTCGGAAGCCAGCCTGGTCATGGCCGTGCGGATGACGGTAGCCAGGTTGGCCGTGGCGGGATCCAGCCCCTCCGTCTGTCCGTTGCTCATGGAAACGAGGCCGCTGGTGGTCTTCAGGCGTTCCGCCTCCATGAAGGGAACGTTGAATTCCCGGGCGATGGCGGAAGTGACGAAGATGCCGCCCGCGGAAATGCTGCGGGTGAAGAAGCGGCCCTGTTCGCTGTAAATCAGGTCCGTGGACTTGGCGCCGATGTCGATGAGCATCACCGGCTCTTTTTCATCCGGGTAGCTGTCCACATACGCGTTGTACAGGGAGGTCAGCGCGCAGTCCACCTTGCCGGTGGAAAGGTTGTGGGAGACGATTTCGTCATTAAGGGAATCCAGATCTTCCGCCTTGATGGCTACAAGGACGGCTTCCCGTTCCAGGCCCTTGGCGGGGAGGAGGTGGTAGTCCCACACCACTTCATCCAGCGGGAAGGGGACGTGCTGCTGGGCTTCAAAGCGGATGAGCTGTTCCACATCGGTATCGTCCAGGGCCGGAAGCTTGACGAAGCGGATGAAAACGGATTGCCCGGAAACGGAATAGTTGGCAACGCTGCCTTTGACATTGAGTTCCTGGACGAGGTCGGCGATTGCCTCCCCTATTTTCGTCAGGCGCAAGCCTTCCGCCGACGGGTCCAGCACTACGAGGCGCGTAGCATAGCGGTCCAGGATAAGGGCGTCTTTGGAGGTCTTGGAAAAGACGCCCATTGAAACTCTCTGGGAACCTACGTTTAATGCGACGATTTGTCGTGAATTAGCCATGGGTGATTTCTGTTAAATAAAAAATGAGATGAGAAAAATGTTGATGGGGCTTTATTCGCCGTCCGCAGCCGGAGCTTCCGTGGGCGTGCCGAACGGGGCCGGGCTGGGAGCCGCCTGCTGGCTGTTGGGCCTCATGATTTCCGGATAACGGTCATACCAGTACACGGAGAAGGGCGTTTCATCCTTGTTCAGGAGGGGATAGTAGGAGGTTTCCACGATGCTGGGGGACTGGATGGTCCACCATTTTTCCATCTTGCCGCGTTCGGAGGAATAAGTGGCGACGATTTTGCCATTGTATTCCACCACCACGCCCTGGTACTTCACCCACTTGCCCCTGCCGCCTTCCGAACCGGTGATGCGCTTGACGGAAGAAGGGGAGAGATAGACGGAGGCATACGTGGCTTCCCCTACCGGAACATTGACGTATTTTACTTCCTTGTACAGTTTCAGGTACTGGCGGGCACGGTCCGGGTTGACTACGGCAATATAGAATTTGAACGTCAGGGAATCAATGTAGCCGGACTTGGGCACGGGAGCGGCTTCCACCTTGAAGGGCATTTCAAAATCCGCCCATCTCTTCGGCTTCGGGAGCGGCCGGGGGTCGTCCTGGGTCATGACATTGGGGGACTGGCGCATGTACAGGGACAGCTTTTCCAACGTGACCTTCACCTGCATTCTGGGATTGCTGGTGGTTTGCGCCGATGCCGCAGGAATGAAAAGCACCGCAGCCAGCATGGCCGTGATAGTGTTAAGGATGGATTTCATAGCACAATTCGATTCCCTGATTAGTTACACCAAAAACCGAACTGTGGCTAGCAAAAATCTCTTGTTTCTTTCCATGTAACGGGTGTTGCGCAGGATGAGGCTCAATCCGGAGGTTCCCCCGTGCGGTCAAGAAAAAATCATGCGGCATGGCTGCGGGCTTGACCTGGAAGGGGTGTTTTCACATGCTCGGCCCATGGCGATTGATTCGGATCTGCTGAAAAAGTTTTCAGAAGCCCACGGTATTTCAGGGCATGAGGATGAAGTACGGAACCTTGTGGCGCAGGAACTTGAAGGATGCGGGGAATTTTCCTCCGACGGTTCGGGAAGCCTGTTCTGCACCAATGGCGATTCAGGCCCCCGCGTGATGCTGGCCGCCCACATGGATGAAATCGGGTTCCTGGTACAGAACATCACGGCAAACGGCTTTCTTCAACTGGTGGGGATAGGCGGCTGGTGGCCGCATACCCTGTTGAGCCAGCGTGTTCTGGTGAAAACGCGTTCAGGCCGCAGCGTTCAGGGGGTGATCGGTTCCAAGCCTCCCCATTTTCTGCCGGAAGGCCAGCGCAACAGCGTCATGAGCATGGAAGCCCTGTTTGTGGACGTGGGCGCTGAAAGCGCGGAACAGGTGAAAAATGAATTCGGCATTCATCTGGGTGATCCCGTGGTGCCGGACGCGGCATTCTCGCCTCTGGAAAATCCGTTCCGGGTCATGGGCAAGGCCTTTGACAACCGTGCCGGCCTTTCCGTGATGATAGAGGCCTTCAAGACATTGTGCCGGGAAGGACACCCCAATACACTGATTGCCGCCGCCACGGTGCAGGAGGAAGTGGGGACGCGTGGCGCGAAGACGGCCGGAGTCGCCATGCGCCCGGATTGCGTGATCGTGCTGGAAGGCCCCCCCGCGGACGATACCCCCGGTTTTACCGTGGCGGATTCCCAGGGAGCCCTGGGCGGCGGCCTGCAGATCAGGTTGTTTGACCCTACGGCCATCACCAATCCCCGTCTGGCCGCCCTGGCCGAGAAAACGGCGGCGGATGCAGGCATCCCCTTCCAGCTGACGGTGCGCCGTTCCGGCGGAACGGATGCGGCGGCCCTTCATCTCTCCGGCAGGGGAGTTCCCACTATCGTGCTGGGAATCCCCACCCGGTACATTCATGCCCATAACGGCGTGCTGGACCTGCGGGACTACCGCGCGGCGGTGGAACTGACGGTGGAGCTAGTGCGCGCCCTGGACCGTGAAGCCGTGGAAGCCCTTACCCATTATCTGCCCTGAAAGGAACGCCCATGAATTTGACCGCTTACGTACACGACCTGGACCCCGTCATCTGGCAGGTGACGGACTCCATTGCCCTGCGCTGGTATGGCGTGGCCTACCTGATGGGCTTCATCGGCGGCTACTTTCTGCTCTCCTGGCTGTCCCGCCGGAAGCTGTATCCCATTCCGCAGGACAGGCTGGCGGACTTTGTCACCTATGTGGCGATCTTCGGCGTCCTGATCGGCGGACGGCTGGGATACGTGCTCTTTTACCAGATACCCAACCACGGCTGGTCCCAGTTCCTGGCGGACCCGCTCATGGCCCTGCGGGTATGGGAAGGGGGCATGGCCAGCCACGGAGGAATGATCGGCGTGGGGCTGTACACGTTCTACTACGCGTGGAAGCACCGCGTCAAGTGGGTGGCCCTGCTGGACGGGCTGGCCATTGTGGCCCCCGTAGGGCTCTTCTTCGGGCGCATGGCCAACTTCATCAATGGGGAACTGTACGGGCGCATTGTATCGCCCGGATCCGCCCAGGGAATGATCTTTCCGGCGGAACTGTCCCAGGACCCGGACTTGTTCGTCCGCGTGGCCTCCCGCATCTATGAAACGCCCGGATTGCTGGACAAGCTTTCCCTCTCCGGAATAACCGTGCCGGACCGCATGACTGCCGCCTGGGTGACCGACCGGGTGAGGGATACGCCCGCCATCAAGGAAATCGTGGGGCAGATGATGCAGGACCATGCGCGCTATCCTTCCCAGTTGTATGAAGCATTTGCGGAAGGAGTGCTTCTCTTTGCCGTTCTGTGGTTCATCCGGGTGAAATTCCCGCGTGCCTGGAATGGCGTGTTCTGCGGCATCTTTGCCATTCTCTATGCTGTCGGGAGAATCGTTTGCGAGGAATACCGGGAACCGGACTCCCCCTTCTCCATGGGATTGACCCGCGGGCAGTTCCTCTCCGTCTTCCTCGTGCTGGTGGGCGTCGCCTTCTTCGTTTATGCCTTTAAAACCAGGCAGACGGTGCAGGAATGCACCTTCTATGATCCTGAAAAAAAGAACAAGGAGGAATCAGCCGGAAAAGCCGCTTAAAACGGGTCCAGGTCAACTTCCCCCGTCTTGGGAATATAACTGGAAGGTCCGCCCTTGAAAATGGCGGAAATTCCGCTGGCGAAAAGCTGCAAATTCTGCTGGTCAAAGGCGAAGCGCTCGAACTCCTTCACGGAAAACAGCGTGATGGGGTCCGTATTGTAGGCCTTGAACTCCATGATGCTGGTGCCCGTGCGCATGTCTGACAGGCGCCCTTCAATGCCTACGTCCCCGCTCATGAAATTGCCGAGGATCAGGGAAGTGCCCGGAAGGGGGGACGCCAGGGAAACCAGGTCGGACATGATATTGCCGCCTACGTCCGTAGGCTTCAGCTTGACCATGGCGATGTAAAGAGTCACGCCGCCCGGTGCGGGGCGGTCAACCAGCTGCCACTTGATCCTTCCTCCGGTCTGTTTGGATTTATTCTCCAGCACCCTGCGGATGTCTTTCTGAAGCTCCGTCCTGAACTGTTCTGCCAGGGCCGGGGCCTCCTTCGGGAATCTGGCCTTGATATAATCAATATTGATGGGGGCCACATACACCTTCAGGCGCGGGGAATTCCAGATGGCCTGCTCTGTGGGGTTGTACCAGACGCCCTGGAAGCAGCTCTGTTTGGAATCCGCATGAAGAGGATGGGTAATCAAGGGGGAAACGGGCATGTGCTGGGAACTGGAACAGGAAAAAACCAATCCCGTTCCCAGCGCCAGCAGGAGCCGTGAAATAGCACCGTACATGCAGGATAAGACGGCGCCCGCATGTCCGGTGTTCGAGTCATGACCCGATTGTCATCAAGAGTTTTCCCCGCCGGGGGGAAATCAGGAATGAGAAGGGTCCTCCTCCAGAATTTCCGCAATCTGCCGGGCAAAACGGTCCAGGTTGTACTTGTCGCAGGCGAACTCCTCAAAATTGTTGCAGGAAAAAATATTGATGGGATCCCTGTTGCGCCCGTAAAATTCCTTCAAGATCGTCCCGTTGTCCAGGGAAACGATGTTGCCTTCAATCCCTACCGCTCCAGAGGCGAAATGATTGATAATGAAGGAAACGCCCGGAATCGGCGAGACGATTCCCACGCCCAGGGCCACGACTTTTCCCCCAACGTCCGTGGGCTTTAATTGGACGATCGCCAGGGAAACCTTCACGCCGGGCGTGCGCGGGCGGTCGCTCAGCACCCAGCGGACATGATTGCCGGGCTTCTCATTATTGCGGTCGATCAAGAGGCGAACCTCCTTTTGCAGGGAATCCCGGAATTCGCGCGCCAGGTAGGGGGAAGCCTCCGGGAACTGCTGCCGGATGGAGCTGATTTCCACGGGGGCGATGTAAACGTACTGCCGCCTTTGCTGTTTCCAGAGGAATTGCCCGGCGGAGGGATGGCACCAGACGCCGCCGAGGTTGCCGCGCGCCTCCTTCAGCTCCGCAGCATGAGTAATGAGCGGGGAAACGGGCCGGTAAGGACCGGAGGAGCAGGAAACGCCCGTGAAAAGAATAGCTGCGGCGGAAAAAACAGCACGGAAAAGCATAAAGCCCAGAATGAACAAAAGAATGCCGGGCCGCAAGAACTTAATATGAACCGCAGGAAGGCCGTTTCGTGTCCGGATGCATGATTGACAAGCTGGAAAAGCGGGGCATGCTGTCGGTATGAGATACGAGCCGCTACCTTCCTCCTTTTTTGCCGGCAATCGTGCGGAACTGGCTTCCCGCCTGCCCGCCGGCAGTATGCTGATCCTGCATGCCAACGACGTGTTCCCCACGAATGCGGACGGCACCTTCGCCCTGCACCAGAATGCCAACCTCTTTTACCTCACCGGGATTGACCAGGAGGAAACCGTCCTCATCATGACCATCCGGGAGGACGGCTGGGATGAAATCCTGCTGTTGCGTGAAACGAATGAACAGATCGCCATCTGGGAAGGAGCCCGTCTCACGCAGGATCAGGCGAGGGAATTGAGCGGCATCCAGGACGTGCGTTGGACCAATGAATATGATACGCTGCTGGATACCCTGGTTCCGGCCGCCACCATGGTCTTTGTGGAAGCCAACCAGCATCCGCGCTGCACCTGCCCGGTGGAAACGCGCAATGCCCGCATGACCAAGGAACTGAAGGAAAAATTCCCGGATGCGGTTCTGAAAAACGTTTATGAAATCATGGCGGAGATGCGCCAGATCAAAAAGCCGGAGGAAATCAAGGCGCTCAGGAAGGCTTGTGACATTACCAATGAAGGCTTCCGGGCGCTGCTCCGGTTCATCAGGCCGGGGGTGGGGGAATGGCAGATCGAGGGCTTTCTGGCTAACGAATTCATCAGCCGGGGGCCGCGCAAATTCTCCTTCCTTCCTATCATTGCCTCCGGAAAGGACACCTGCGTGCTGCACTACATCCAGAACGACAAGAGGTGCGAGGACGGCGGCCTGGTACTCATGGACATAGGCACGGAATACGGAAACTACAACTCCGACATGACCCGCACCGTTCCCGTGAACGGAAAATTCACCCCACGCCAGCGCGCCGTGTATGAAAGCGTGCTGAACATGATGACCTATGCCAAAAGCGTCCTGAGGCCCGGCATCTTGAAATCGGAATATGAGCGCCTGGTGCGCGTCTTCGCTGCCGGAGAACTCATCAAGCTGGGACTTGTCACGCCCGCGCAGGTGGCGGAAAAACCGTCCGATCCTCCCATCGTGCGGAAATACTACATGCACGGCTGCTCCCACTTCCTGGGGCTGGACGTGCACGACGTGGGGGAAACCAACCCCGTCGTGCTGCCGGGCATGGTCTTCACCATTGAGCCGGGCATCTACATAGCGGAGGAAGGCATCGGCATCCGCCTGGAAAACGACATCCTGATCGGGGAAAAGGAAAACATTGACCTGTTGGGGGACGTGCCGCTGCTGCCTGATGACATTGAACGGCTCATGGCCCGGTAAAATGGGCCGGATTCGGTTCTAAACTTGACAATGAGGCCCGCGTGGGTTTTCATTCCCGTCCCATCATGTCGAAGAAACTCAAAATAGCACTTCCCAAAGGCAGTTTGCAGGACTCCACCGTGGAATTGTTCCGCAAGGCCGGCTACAATGTATACGTGTCCAGCCGCGGGTACCGCCCGACCTGTGACGACGACGATCTGGAACTCTTCCTGATCCGCGCCCAGGAAATCGGCCGTTACGTCAATGACGGTTTCATCGACTGCGGCATCACCGGACGCGACTGGATTTATGAAAACCGCGCTGACGTGGAAGTGCTGACGGACCTTCAATACTCCAAGGCCACCTCCAAGCCCACCCGCTGGGTGCTGGTGGTTCCGGAAAACTCCCCTATCACCTGTGCGGAAGACCTGCAGGGCAAGCGCATCGCCACGGAAGGCGTGGGCATCACGGAACGCTGGCTTCAGGAAAAGGGCATCAAGGCCCATGTGGAATTCTCCTGGGGCGCTACGGAAGTGAAAGTGCCGGAGCTGGTGGACGCCATTGTGGACATCACGGAAACGGGCAGCTCCATCAAGGCCAACAAGCTCCGCATCGTGGACACCTTGATGACCTCCTATCCCCAGTTCATCGCGAACCGGGAAACGATGCAGGACGAATGGAAAAAGCAGAAGCTGGAAAGCCTGGTCATGATGCTCAGGGGCGCTCTGGAAGCCCGCCGGAAAGTGGGTCTGAAAATGAACCTCCCCGCCGCTTCCCTCAATGGCCTCGTGGAAGCCCTGCCGTCCCTGCGCCGTCCCACCATCTCCCACCTGGCGGAAGAAGGCTGGCTGGCCGTGGAAACGGTCATTGACGAATCCGTCGTCCGGGATATCATTCCGCAGCTCAAGGCCCTCGGCGCGGAAGGCATCATTGAATACCCGCTCAACAAGCTGGTCTACTAATTTTTCTCACCACAGTAAAACAACAAACGAACCACAATCATGGGATCGCTCAAAAAACGCCGTAAAGCAAAAATCAACAAGCATAAGCGCAGCAAGCGCATGCGTCAGAACCGTCACAAGAAGCGTTTGCGTTACAAGTCCTAAGGTTTGTGCGCTTCGCTGCTCAAACTGGCAGTCTATCCGATTTCCGGAAAATCCCGGCGTCCTCCGTTTTATGGAAGGACGCCGTTTTTTATCTACAGAGCAATAGGTATATATTCAATATTGTTGACAATATTGGGATAAATGCATATAGGTATATATGCCCAACTTTATACTACCTATATTTTTTGTGATATTCATATTCGTATGTACCGCTCATGCAGAAGATGGAGAGAATACAGGTGAACTCAACATAGAATCTAAGACAGAACTATATTCTGCCAATTTGTACATAAAAGCAGAAGATAATGATGTTTCTGAAAAAGAAAAGGAGGATGATCGAAAGAGAGATAAAATAGGTATGGGGGAGACGATAGAGCTTACTCTGTCTGGAAAAGAGGCATTAGTTGGAGATCCAAGTAAAATCGAATGGAAAATCGTGGGGGAAGGAGCAAATTTTGTTGGAGAGACTAAAGGAAAGAAAAAAGTTACTTTGGAGATTTCGAATGAATTGAAAGAAAATATTTCCTTAAAAGTGCAGGCTATTACGGAAGGTCAAAAGGTAATAGAGGGAGAAACTAAACCTGCAGAAAAAGAATTTTTTATCAAAGTTCCGTCTCACCTTACAGCTCAACATGCACGAAAAGCCCCAAAGAGCCAAGAGCGAGGGATTCCTGCAGTAATTAATGGCGTTCTGATGAGTAAAGACGGATGGACTGAAATACTAGGAGCATCTGCGCAATTGGAAGTTACATTTTATCCAACAAATGTCAGTTTTCAAAAGGTAAGAATTAAGGAATTTTCAGAGGATGATAATAAAAAAGTATTTCCCAGTTTGGGAGGAAAACATGAAACTACAGTTTCCGGTTTTCTTATTTATGGAAATCGCTTTTATGATAATATAGCAGCACGCATAACTCTGCCTTCTTTTAAAATAGAAAAACATAACTTGTCTCAAGATTGGACATGGGATTGCTCTATTAAAGTAGTAGGTAGTGAGGATAAAGAAATTTTAGTTGTCCATAAAACAACTCAGTTTTTTGATTGGCGATGGGTGGATATAAATAAATCAGCTGTAGTTGCAACAGTTCGAAAATTTGAAGGTTGTCAGGTAAAAAGAGATAATCGACCAGGAAATAGGCATAGTTATACTGGAGGGCAATCAATTAAACTCACACCAGAAAATGAATAATATTATTATAAATTGTACATTAGGCATAGCATGTATATTTGTTGCTCAAGGCGACTCTGTTACTTTTGACAGAAATGTTTCAATTCCTGTATATCCTCAGGAACTCTTAGAAGAAAAAGTAGGGGATTCGCTTCTCTTGTTGAGGGAGATGCTTGTTAATAATGAATTGGAGAAATTTTATGAGAAGGCTAAAGCGGATTTACAGGCCTCTTCTGTAACTACAGAATTAACTAAGGATGAACTTGTGGAAAGGCTTTGGATATTGTACTATATTTCGCTTGCTCCCATGTATCCTTTGAGTTTAGAGTCAGGTGGGGGAAGATATAATAATGATGATGATATTTCTGTAAAATATTCTGCTTGTACATTTTTAGACAGCATTTTTGTTGAAAAAATTGCTAATGATCTTGATGTTCAAGTTGATCAAATAAAATTTTTGTACGCTGAATATTATTCTCGCATACTGAAGAATTTGCGTGAATCATACGATCCTTTGCTTGAGAAAAAAGAAAAAAATAGACTGGATTTATTGAATAAAGGAAATTTTAATAATAAATTAAAAAATTGGGAAGAAGGTGTTAATTATCGGAATCATTTAGGACGTCTCCGAACAAGAAACGAGATTATCAAATTTAAAATTGATTCTCTGGAAGAAGATTTTGCTCCGATGTTAGTGAGATATTTTTCGAATAAAGCTAAAGATGTACGCAAGTATCTTAAAATGGCCGGGTATGAAAATAGGGAGGCAAATGATTTAATAGATCGATCAATAGGAAGAAATCCAAAAACAGAATTTCTTTATAAAGGTCGACCCATGATGAAAAAGTAATGTATTGATTGTTGAATTCTACGGGAATACTTGAAGAATTCGTGTTTCCCAAAAGTAAGGAAACGATGCGTTGACTGCATTACAGAATATATGAGTGAAGGAGAATAAACTTTCCAGAGTTGCTCTCAACATGGTATTGAGAATGGCATTGATTTTCGCCTGTAAAAAGCATAAAAAAGGTAAATAAGGTAATGTATGCTTAAGATTTTCCTATTTTTCTTTTTATTTTTGTTGCCGTTGCATGCTGAAGATTTGCAACGGCAAAGGCTGGCGTGGCAGATGGAGGGAGGGGATGTGAGGAATATTGCCGGGCTGTGCCGTCAGTATGTGCAGAAGAAGTTTGAGGCTCAGAAGACGTTTTCTGTAGAGGCGTTGCTACAGGACCGGGATGTGGCCCGGGCTTGTTATATGGCCCATTTCTTTTCCCTGGTGGGAAAAGACAGGACGTATCTTCTGCATGAGTTGAAGGATAAGGAGTATGTACAGTGGCTGTTGGAGCATCCGGAGGTGTTTGAAAAACTTTCTTTTGCCCATGCTTCTGGGAAAGATACGCTGGCTGTTTTGCGTAACATTTGGTTGAAGGAAGGGAAGGAGCTTTCCGGGGTTGGCCTCAACATGGCATTGGGTGCGGCGTTGATTTCTACGTCCCGGGAGCCGGAGGCATGCGAAGCCCGGTATGATTTTTACAAAAAGTCTTTTGCGGAGAAAAAACTGTTTCCGCAGTTCATTACGCTGGAACCGTGGGAATTCGGCATTCTTTTCCGGGGCAGGGAAAGTATTGAGGAGCTTGCCTGGGCACAGGATTACCTGGCTGGCAAAAAGAAGATCAAGGCGGGGAACGCAGGGTATGCCTGTTGCGGTCTGATCCCCTACCGGATGAAGAATAAGCAGGGAATCAGCGTGCATGCCGGTGGAGCGTTCTACGATCATAAACCTATTTCTTTGCAAATTTACGTGGAGTATGGGGGTGTGTGCGGCGCCGTTTCCAAAGGGGCGGCCGGATTTGTGAAGGCGAAGGGGATTCCTTCCTACACAATCGGCCAGCCAGGGCATTGCGCCTTTGTGTGGAAGGGGGCAGACGGAGAATGGAAGATAGGAAATAACATTTATGGCTGGATATGGTCGGAAGGCGGGTCCGGCGGACCGTGGAAAGGTTCCGTTTCCACGATTACAGAGCTCCCCCGTTTTTGGAAGGGGAAGGATGCCGCTGCATCCAATCTCTGTTATTATTTATCCCTGCTGGCTGCCGATCCACAGAAGGCGGAAGCACTGCTGAAAGAGGCATTAAAACGGAATGCCTCCAATTATCCCGCATGGCAGGCCTTGATGAGAAGGAATGTCCGCCTGGCGGAGAAAGATAAATTGGCTTTGCTGGAACAATTCAAGGAGGCTTTTCCCGGAAATCCCACTCTTTGGGAGTATTTCATGAAGAATGAACTGGGGCTTGATTGGAAAAAGGCGAATGGCTATGCCGTTTATCCAACATTGCTGGCGCAAAATGAATCATGGGATTCCGTAGACGCGTATATGCGCAATTTCTGCGCTTTAGCCCGGAAAGATATTCCGGACATGGCCGGAAAGTTGCCTTATGAGGTGAAAACCAAGAGAATCTTTTTCAAAAACTGGCTGAAATTTTACCAAGAGAACAAAATCGACCGGAAGGTGAGGGTACAAACCTGCGCTGTGCTGGAAAAGGCGCTTCCTTCGCTCTTGAGTCATGAAAAAACGGCATTGCAGTTTCTAGGGTTTTATGGGCAGGTGCTTGATTTATGGAAAGACAAGCAATTGTCGGCCCGGGCCGATACCTTCCTGACGGTATGGTTGAAGGAAGTAGACAAAGCTTCCGTACGGAAGAAGATGGCGGAAATAGGTCTGAAAGTAGCCGAGCATCTGGGAGACAAAAAAGCGCTGGTTCGTTATGCGGAGACTCAGGCTGGATATTGAATAGCGTGATTCTTTCTATCTACATAGAATAATCGTCTTTTCTGGACTGGTTGGTGATCAACATGGTTTGAGATTATTCAAACTTATACGGTCAATAGTCTGGTAGATGAAGAGAAGTATCTATGTAATTATTGTTAATTTTATGTTGCCAGGTATAGTGGTTTTTTCTTGGATTATCTATTTTTTGCTCTATCATATGCTTTGATGAAATGACACCTGGTGGCAAGTTTACTCGTATTGAGTATGTTATCTGTAGGTCCTGCCAAGAATGCAACCAACCCTTGTAGAGTGGAATTAGTAGGTATCATGTTTTTTACCACTCCTATTGGTTCGGAGGTTCCCAACATAGCAGGTTCCCAGGATGAATTGGAGATTGATTGGGAGAGTGCTGCAAAAGATTTACTGGAAGAAAAATTAGGATCTGTCGTTTCGGTGAGAGTGGATACAATTTCATTGTTGGCATTTATTAATTCAAATGGGAAATTTTTTGCAAATGTCCGTTTAGTGTACGCTTACAGATTTCTTCACCATCATAAACCTGTTACTGCATGGAAATTGAAACAACAGAATAACTTGATGGATAACGGTATAGACTATTATCAAGTTGGGACGGCTGGAGTAAGAAGTGCTAAAGCGGCCGTTTTAAATGCTAAAAGAAAAATTCTTAGTGGCTTGGAAAAAGAATTGAAGGAACAATGTAAAGAACATCAGTAAATAATTATGAAATATTTAATGCTATTTAATGCTTGGATTTTTTGTTTTGCAGGCATTGCAGATTCAAATGCCGTCGAAAGCAATATTTCTGTACTGGAGGGAATTGGTTATGAAATGACCAATCCCATTTCTGTAAAAGGAGTTAAATCAAGAAAAGAACTTGATGAATATTGCCGGAATTATGTATCACAACATCTTCCTTCTTATGAAATAGGAGATACGATGATTTATATTTTAGGACAAGATACTGTACTTGAATTGGAATGCCGGGAGAAGGAAGGAAGCGCAAAAGTTTCATTGTATTTTAACATCTCGGAGTATATGGATAAAGTTAAGAAACAGAATAAGAAGTCTAACTCTAAATTCTTAAAATCCGTGAAACCGATGGATTTCCCGGAAGGGATTTCCTTACGCAAGCCTATTGTATTAAAAAAGGCTGTCACCCGTGAAGAAGTACAGAAACAGCAAGAGCAATATTTGGAAAAAAAGTATCCGGGTTATAAAATCACCCGAAAGGAAACCTGGATTTTCCATAAGAAGTTTTTGGAGAGGGTGAGTTTGAAAAAAGATGACGAGGAATTAATCGTCAATTTTGATGTTTCCGATTATATGAAAGAGTATGAAAAGAAGCATCAGTTAAAGAAAATTCAATTGTCTCCTGGTGTAGAAAGAGTGGAACTGCAACACGCGCCCATTCCGTGAACCGTGAAGCAATTCCGCCGGGTTGGAGAGTCTGTTTTTTCTCCCGGATTCAACAGCAATCATATCAGGCTGTGCCGCATCGGAATCTTATGCCTCCTTTTCTTCCCGGAACCGTTTCAGAGGAATGGTGATGGTGAAGACGGTTTCCCGGTGGGGAGTGCTGGAGACGGTGATGGCGCCGTCGTGAGCCTCCACGGCGCGTTTGACGATGGAAAGGCCCAGGCCCGTTCCCTTGATTTCCGAGGAGTGGTGGGTTTCCACCCGGTAGAAGCGGTTAAAGAGGAAGGGAAGGCTTTCCGCGGGGATGCCTACGCCCGTGTCCGTGACGGTGATCACGCAGGCTTCCGGTGTTCTGGCCGCGGCCACAGTGACGGAAAGGCCCGGTTCCGTGTTTTGCTTGAGAGCGTTTTCCACCAGGTTGAACAGAACCTGCGTCCAGTAGAAGGGGTCCCCGTAGAGTTCCCAGTCCGGCGGAATGTTCATGTGCAGGGCGGCCTGTTTTTTCTCCCGGATGGAGTCCAGGCGGGAGAAGACATCATCTACGCAGGAGGTGAGGTGGAACCATTGTTCCTTCAGGATGGCCTTGTGGCCTGATTCCAGCTTGGAGATCATGAGCATGTCTTCAATGATGTTCATGAGCCGCTGGCTGTTCTGGTGCATGACGCCGATGAATTTGCGCGCCAGTCCGGGGCTTTCCTCCATCAGATTGTCTTCCATCAGGTTTTCCAGATATCCCACGATGATGGTGAGCGGGGTGCGCAGCTCGTGGGAGGCGTTCGCCACGAAGTCCCGGCGCATCTGGTTGGTGAGGTAGTTTTGCGTGACGTTGCGCAGCAGGATGCGTTTTTCCTTGATCGGGGTGTCCGTGATGGCGCTGTCCAGGTGCCACGCCGTGATGCCGTTTTGCACTCCGCCGGGGGAGTTGGCGGCGCTCAGCGTAAATTCCTTGGTGACGGGGCCATCCGTGTCAAAGGCTTCCTGAACATGCCCCAGCAGTTCCTGGTTGCACACCAGGGCTCCCACTTTGCGTCCTTCCAGCCTTTCTTCCTGAAAGAGTTCTTTGGCCAGCGTATTGGCCAGCACGATGTGCCCGGCGGGACCGATGAGCAGGAAGGCCTCACCCAGAGCTTCCAGAAAGCGCCGTTTGTCCACGATGGCCTGTTCCTGGGCTTCCTCTCCGCGTTTCAGCAGGCGTTGGGCGTCCCGCAAGGCCTTTTTCCGGGCTTTCATGGCGGACCGGCATACCTGGACCAGGTGCCAGTTCAGGTACAGGGAGGCCAGAACAAGGATGATGAGGATGTAGTCGATGGCCGACATGGAACCGGAGCGTTAGACCTCTTCCTCCGGGGGACGCCGCCCCGGCAGGGTAAAGCGGTAGCCGATGCTGCGGACGGTTTCAATGCAGTCCGCATAGGGTGCCAGTTTCTGGCGCAGCCGTTTCATGTGCGTGTCCAGCGTGCGGCTCTGGGCCTGGTGGCTGTATCCCCACACGCAGCTGAGCAGGTCGTTGCGGTTCAGGGTCTGGCCTTCCCGTTCAATCATGTAGATCATGAGCTTGAATTCCGTGGCCGTCAGGTCCACTTCCTCCTTGTCGATGTAGAATTTGAGGGCGTTTTTGTCAAACGTGAAGGGCCCGTATTCCGCGATGACGCTGCCCGGCGTGTGTTCGCACCGTTTCAGCACGCTGCCTACGCGCAGCACGAGTTCCTTGGGGCTGAATGGCTTGGTCACATAGTCGTCCGCTCCCAGCTCCAGCCCCTGGATGCGGTCTTCCGCCTGGGCCTTGGCGGTCAGGAAGATGACGGGAATGTTCTGCGTGCGGCTGTCCCGGCGCAGCTCTCTCAGTACGCCGTGGCCGTCCATGCCGGGCATCATCTGGTCCAGCAGAATCAGTTCCGGCCTGTCCCTGCGCGCCACTTCCAGCGCGGTCAGGCCGTCATAGGCCGCCAGGGGCGTGTGGCCTGCGCGTTCCAGGTTGTAGGCCACGAGGTCTGAGATGGCGTGATCGTCTTCAGCGATAAGAATGGTTGCCATGGCTGTTTTTTACGATGAAGGAAGGGGCGGTGTCCCGATATTAGATGTGACGATTCGTTCACATTTCCCCGTCCGGAAGGGTGTTCCGGACAGCTAAAGTCTTTCCTTATGCAAACAGACTGTAACGGAGGCGTTTCCGTTTTGCAAGACTGGCCTAGATTCAACTTCTCTTCCCTGCGTCATGTGATACACTTGCGCCGCAACAGTTATATTGTTATGCGAAGCGATAGAGTTAAAGCAGGGTTCGAGCGTGCGCCGCACCGCAGTCTGATGCGTGCCACGGGGATGACGGATGAGGATTTAAGCCGTCCCTTCATTGCCATTTGCAATTCCTTTAATGAGGTGATTCCGGGCCATGTTCACCTGAACAAGGTAGCCGCCCTCATCAAGGAGGAAGTGCGCAAGGCCGGAGGAACTCCCGTGGAGTTCAACCTGCCCGGCGTTTGTGACGGCATTGCCATGGGCCACGGCGGCATGAAGTTTTCCCTGGCCAGCCGTGAGTTGATCGCGGACAGCGTGGAGACGATGCTGAGCGCCCACGCGTTTGACGCCATGATCTGCATTCCGAATTGCGACAAGATTGTTCCCGGCATGATCATGGGCGCCCTGCGCTGCAATATTCCCACTATTTTCTGCAGCGGCGGCCCGATGGCCGCCGGCATGGCGGAGGACGGCACCGTACTGGACCTGAACAGCGTGTTTGAGGCCGTCGCCCGCTTCAAGGCAGGCAAAATCAATGCGGAGGAACTCCATTCCCTGGAATGCCGCGCCTGCCCCGGCGCCGGTTCCTGTTCCGGCATGTTTACGGCCAATTCCATGAATTGCCTGAGCGAGGTAATCGGCCTGGCCCTTCCCGGCAACGGTTCCCTGCTGGCTACTTCCGAGGAACGCAGGGAGTTCTGGAAGCAGACCGCGCGCCGCGCCGTGGAGATGGCGAAGGCGGACGGCCCCCTGCCGCGCGACATCGTGAACCGTGACGCCATCGACAATGCCTTTGCGATCGACATGGCGATGGGCGGCAGCTCCAATACCGTGCTTCATACGCTGGCTATCGCCCGGGAAGCCGGCGTGGAGTATGACCTCCAGCGCATCAATGACATTTCCAAACGCACCCCGAATATCTGCAAGGTGGCCCCCTCCTCCCGCTTCCACATGCAGGATGTCCTGCGCGCCGGCGGCGTGAGCGCCATCATTCATGAGATCGCCAGGATTCCCGGGGCCCTCCACCTGGATTCCATGACCGTGAGCGGAAAGACGCTGGGTGAAACGGTTGAAGGATGCGGCATTACGGATGAAACGGTAATCCATCCGCTGGAAAAGGCTTATTCCCGTGACGGCGGCCTGGCGATCCTGTTCGGCAACCTGGCCCAGGAAGGCGCCGTGGTGAAGAAGGCCGGCGTGCATCCGGACATGATGAGCTTCCGCGGACCCGCCGTGATTTTCGAGTCCCAGGAGGAAGCCTGCGAAGGCATCCTTGCCGGGAAGGTGAAGTCCGGCGACGTGGTCGTCATCCGCAATGAGGGACCCAAGGGCGGCCCCGGCATGCAGGAGATGCTGGCCCCCACGTCCTATATCATGGGGCAGGGCCTTGGCGCGGAAGTGGCGCTTATCACGGACGGCCGTTTTTCCGGAGCCACCCACGGAGCCTGCATCGGCCATATTTCCCCGGAAGCGGCGGAAGGCGGCCTCATCGGCCTGTTGCGGAACGGGGATATTATTGAGTATTCCATTCCGGACCGTACGCTGAACGCCCATTTGAGCGAGGATGAGATTGCACGCCGCCGTGCGGACTGGCAGCCCACGTACAACAAGGTTTCCTCCTCCTGGCTGAGCCGTTACCGCCACCTCGCCACGAATGCCAGCAATGGCGCCGTTCTCCGGCGCGGGGAATAATGGCTCCCTTTTAAATGGCAGCCGCTTTCCCTGGTGGGAAAGCGGTTTTTTTATGACTGCCTCCGTTTCACAGGCGGCTGGCAAGCGGTATGGCCGGATTGCCTGCCCGGCAGGAATGAGCGGACGCCGGCGCATTCATGCCGGAGGCGGCCGCCATAAAAGGTCTGTCCGGTTAAAGCGGAACCGCTTCCCTCAACAGGAAGCGGTTCCTAATCAACAATTCATACTTTCCCGGGAAATTTTTCTATTTGGAGATTTTGAAGGGGCCGCCCATTCCTTCCGGGGAGAGAACGGTGGATTCATATTTGGTTGCCGAGTAGTAGCCCTCCGTTGCGGAAGTAAAGGTCATTTCTCCGGAGCTGGTGATGGTGGAGGGATGTTCCCCTCCGTCAGTCAGCGTCATGGAGAACCGGGCGGAAGCCGGACCCGGCGCATAGGAGTACGTTCCGGAAAAGCGGCCGTTCCCCGTTTCCAGCGTAGTGGGGGAGATGATTTTGTAGGAGACTCCATGGCCGTCCGTCATGCTGATGACGGAGCCTGTTTCCAGTGTTTGCGGGGGCTGGACTCCGGAGGAGTCCGATTTGCCGGAGCTGCCGCCGCAGGAGGCCAGCAGGACCGCACAGCCCAGCGTCAGGATGGGGCGGATTATTGTTGAAGAAGGCATGAAGAGAAGGGTTGAGGATTGCCTCCCCGGTCCCGTGGGGAACCGGGGAGACTGGAATAGGAACGCCCGTTAGAATGAGTAACTGACGGAGCCGTTGATTCCCTGGGCCGTCAGCCCGGCCCTGCTTTCCAGGGAGTACCCGATGCGGGCTCCCCATCTGCTGCCGAAGGCGGCGCTTACCCCTGCGTTGACGCGCAGGGCGGTGCGGCCTACGTTAACGCCGCGCGCCGTCCAGGTTCCCAGCTCACTGCTGACGGTTCCCTTGGGGTTGAGGCGGCTGAGGTCCTGCGCCACGGCAACCGTCACGCTGGGCGTCAGCGTGGTTTTGGCGCCTGCCGCATAGGTGCGGGAGAGAGTGACGCCTACGGGCAGCGTCCAGTTCTGGGCGCGTGCTCCGCTAAAGGTCCGGGCCAGGTCTCCGTGTTCGGAGAAGCTGTCCGTCTTCCCGGTCATGAATTCCAGCCCGGCAAACGGCGCGATGACCAGTTTGCTGCGGAGCTGTTCCGTCCAGGTGGCATAGACGGCGGCTCCGAAGGAGTCGGAATCAAATTTCCCGCTGGCGGAGGTGTCCGCCATGCGGGCCTTTCCGTCAAAGGACGTGGTGCCGAAGGCGGCATAACCGTCCAGGGCCAGCTTGGAAGCCCCTGCGGGCGTGTAGCGGCCGTAAAGCATGGCCATGAAGGAGTCCGCGTCATAGCTGGACAACCCTCCCTTGTCCTGGAAGGTTCCGTAGGACTGGCCGATGGCTACCCCAGCCAGGGCGGAGGAGGAGAGCTTGCAGTCCGCGCCCACGGCATAGCCGCCTGCGTCGTATTTGTAGCCGTCGATGCCGCTCCGTGCGCTCTGGTCTGTCCAGGAACCCAGTCCGCCCACCCATACGGAGCCGCGGCCTGAGGCCACCGGCGCCATGGCGATGGGGGAGCCCTTCGCGTCTGCGGACTGGACCGGCTTCGCCGCCGGAGCGTTCAGCCCCTGTGCGGCGGAAATGGCTCCCTGCGTCCTGCCCAGGGCGGCAAAGCCCTTGAGGGCGTCATTGGAGGCCCACGCCGCGTTGACCACGGTTTCACCGCTGACGGATTGAATCATGGCTGCCGCCGCGTCCGCGCTGGAGGTTCCCAGGAGGGTTTCAAAGAACCTGTGTGCGGCTGAACCGTCCCGGACTCCCGTCCGGGCCTGTTCCATGCCGGCTGCCGCGCCGGAGACGTTTCCGGAATATCCCTGCATGGGGGCGGCTACTCCGTGCATGTTCTGCGTCAACCGGATGGTTCCGTCTTCATGAAGTGCGGCGTTAGTGGAGACAAAGGCGGAGTTGAACAGGGGCAGTTCGCTGACATCGGCTCCGGTGATGGTGACGTTGTCCACGGAAGAAGTTCCGGCTGCGGTGTGGGTGAGGTCCCTTCCGTCGCCCGTTTCACCGGCATTCCAGAGCTTGATGGAGGAATGGCCGTTGAACGCGATGCCATTGAGGAGGAGGGAAGATCCCTCGCCCATTTCAATCACGGCGTTTCCGTTGAGTTCCAGCGTGTCGCCGGCCAGGGTGGAATCCTCCGTCAGAATAACTCCTCCTCCGTTGATTTCATAGTCCGTCAGGCCTTCAACGCCCAGTTGCGCGCCTTCCATGACCAGGGTGTCATCCACTTCAGCCAGATGGCCCACGATCAGGGAACCGGCTCCGGAATCCTGGATGAATGTTCCTCCGAATCCGTTGTCTTCCGTGTCCCGGCCGCCGTAGAGCAGGCCGCCGCTGCCCGTTTGCACCAGCGTGGCGGAACCGCGCGTCCACGGACCGTCGTCAAGGGAGTAGTAGTCCGCGTCGGAAATGCCGCTGTTGATGACGGTGACATCGTCCGCGGCGGAGTCCACCAGGATGACGGAGCCGTCTTCGGCAAAAATGTCGTTGGCTTCTTCCCCGGCCATATTGCCGTCAAAGAAGGCTCCGGAGCCAATCAGAAGAAGACGGTCTTCCATCAGATGGATGGCCCCTCCCAGTCCGGCGGCGGTGTTGTCCGTGAAGGTGACATTTTTGCCTATCCAGATATTGGCGCCTTCATTTTCAAATAAGTCGTCCACATTATCGCCCTCCTGCATTGCAAGATTGGTCGTCAGCTCGGAGGCGATGGCTCCGCCGTTGGCCCCGGCCGTGTTGCCGGAGAAGACGGAACCGCTCCCTACCGTGATATCAAGAACTTCCGTGGTCAGTCTGGAGGTGCGTTCCCCGTTTTCATAGGTGATGGCCTCGGCAATGTTGTTCTGGGCGAAGACGGCTCCGCCGGACCCGGCGGCCGTATTGCCGATGAAGCGGTTGTTTTCTCCAATGAGAATGTCTCCGTGCGCGTAGAGGGCGCCCCCTCTGGAAATATCCATGGCGGCGGACCTGCCCGGAGCCTTGCTGTTCATGAACGTGTTGCTGCGGCCCGTGGTGATTTTGTTTTCACGTTCCGTAACGGTAACGGTTCCGTTGAGGATGTCTCCGTTTTCATCCGTGTCAATGATGCTGGCGTGGACGAGGCTGTTATCCGCATCGCTGAAGGCGCTCATGTGGTAGACGGACGCTTCTTCCGTTCCCTGATAGGTCACGTTGTCCCCTAGTATGATGGTGTTTTCCGCGGCTACGGTGGTCATGGTCAGCGTAACGTTGTCGCCAATGACTACGTTCCCGCCATAAGTTCCTTCCGTGTATTCGCCGGAGGCCAGCACGTAGTCGCCGTCCGCGTTCTGCTTGAGCGTTCCTTCAAAGGAGATGGTTCCGCGGGAGGAGGCGCCTTCGTCGTCAATGGCTCCCACCGTATCCCCGGCCCAGATAGCGGCCATCTGGTTGCCGGAAAGGTCGTTATCCCCGGTGATTTCAGTATTGCTGCCGATGTAGATGTCTCCGCCTTCCGCATAGATATCCACGTCGTCCAGCGTGGAATTGGCCCCGATGGAAACGGTGGCCTGGTCTCCTACTGCGGTGGTTATGCGGACGGTACGGGTTCCGTCTTCCCCTTCAGCCATGGAGAAGGAATTCAGTTCCACGGATACGGCATCCAGCGTGACGGATGCCAGCTTTGCCCCTTCTCCGATGAAGATGGAGCCTTTCGCGTCCATGTCATAATTTTCAATGGAGCTGCCGCTGCCGATGGCGATGTCGCCGTACAGCCCCATGGATTCTTCCGTGCTGGTTCCCGGCAGGTAGGCTCCGTCTTCATCTTTCCTGGTAATGCCATGGGAAAGGACGAGGGCTCCCGTCGTAATTTCCGCCCGGTCCGTGGCTTTCAGGATGCTGTTGTTTCCCAGCAGTATTTCGCCGCCCGTGAACCGGTCTCCATCGCCTGCGGTGCTCAGATCGGTATCCGTCATCGTCACGGCTCCCGCGCTGAAGTCAATTCCTCCGCGGGCGCCCACGGATTCCGACTGGCCGATCAGAGTGCCGGACTCTTCGTTTTCGTAAACGGACGTGGTGTTGACGGCGCCTGTGGAGACGAGGGTGGAATCAGCCAGGGCAATATCTCCATGGGAGACAATTTGGCCGCGGACTCCGTCATTCATGGATAAATCCATTTCATTGATTTGGACGTCTTTTCCCAGCTCCATGGCAATTTCTCCCGGTGTGATAGTGACCACCGTGGAGATAAAGGCCCCTGTTTCTGGGTCCAGTCTGGTTTCTATGGAGGTGGAGTGGCTGGTGACGACGTCGTTCCGGTTGAGAATGGCTCCGTCTCCCGCCACCAGCTTGTTGTTTTCCAGGACAAGCCATGTGCCGTCCAGGGTGGAGCCGTCTTCTATGGAAAGGGTGTTTCCGGCGTCGCTCCGTCCGCTGAGCATTCCTTCCGTCATGCTGCCCACGCGGACGGTTCCTTCACCGTCCACATTTAGATCCTGCATCTCCACGGCGGACATGTCCTTGTAGTTGAAGTTGGAGATTTTTCCATGCCCGTCTGATTTGAGGACGATGGCAGCGTCTGCGGGCAATGCGCTCAATTCTATTCCTTCAAAGTCGATGGAGCCGGTAATGTTCAGCGTGTCTCCATTGGCCATCTGGTTCCAGGCGGTCTGGAATTCTTCCAGGGTGGAAGCTGTATATTCGGCGGCGAAGGCCTGGCTTCCAAGGACGCACATGGCTGCCAGCAGAGCCCGGCGCAGCGGGAGGGGTAAACGAAGATTCATGATTTGTTATATTCAGATTAATTCAAGGAAAAGTGGAAATGGGTGCCTTTTCCCTGCTGAATTTCTATGTACAGGATTGTTAATCCTGTGCGTCTGAATATATTCCGTCCGTTTTCCCGCCTCCGGCGCATGAACGGCGCGTTGTGCGGCGGAAGATTGAATCCACGGCTTATCTAACAAATAGATTTTTATTTGTACATAAGAAATTGGCCGTTAAAAGGGATTAATAGATGAAAATATTGTAATTTTTTTCTTGCTAACAGGATTAACAATCCTGTGCATGTATCATGCATTAATATCAAAAACATGGTGTTCGGAATGGCGAAACATGGAGAAAACCGGAATAAATATTTGGCGGCGGAAATGTTGTTGAAAGGAAGCGGTTTGAATATGCTGGATGCCGCCAGCCTGGCCGTGGAATTGCTGAGCCTGTGCGGGGGGCGCCGCAGCATGCGCCGGGCCAGAAAGGCAATTTTCCTGGGAGCGGAGGAATTGAGGAAAGGGGAAAAGACGGTTTCCTTTTCCGCCGCCGTGGAGGAGACGCTGAGGGCGAAGCGCGGGCTTCGTCCCACAACGCTGCGTGATATCAGGTATTTCACCGGAGCCTTGATGCGTAGGTGTCCGGAATTGAAGGATTTCCCGGTCCGGAAACTGACGCCGGAGCGTTGCGCGCGTTTTTTGGAAACTGCGTTTTCCTCCCGCAGGCAGCGTTACAAGGGCCGTGCGGTGATGAGCGGCGTGTTGTCCCTTTCCCTGCGGCGCGGCTGGTGCGGGGAAAATCCCATTGTCCGGGTGGAACCTCCTGCGTTCCGTGAACGGACCATCGCCGTTCTGGTCCCGGAAGAAATAAAAAGCCTCCGGGAGGTGGTGGAAATTCCTGAATTCCGTGACTGCGCTCCGGCGGTCTGGGTCATGCTGTATGCCGGCATCAGGCCGGGGGAAGTGATGCGTCTCCGCTGGAGTGACGTGGATATGGAAGAACGGGTCATTTCCGTAAGGTCCGTAGCCAGTAAGACGGGGGGAGTCCGGCACGTCACCATTCATGCCGTGCTCCGGCGGCTTCTGGCGGAATACGGGGCAGGGGAGAGGGATAGCTTGCTATGCCCTCCCAACTGGCCGGTGCGCTGGAGGCTGCTCCGGAAAAAGGCCGGGTGGGGCGTGCATCACCGCTTCGGGGAATGGAGCGCGGATGCTCTGAGGCATACCTATGCTTCCTATCATGCCAAGTGGTTCCGGGATTTTCCCCTGCTTCAGATGGAGATGGGGCACCGCTCCTCCTCCCTGCTGCGGGCGCGGTACCTGAACATGGAGGGAGTGAGCCGCGACAGGGCACGCCTGTTCTGGGAAGTGCCGGAACACGGAAGGAAAAAGCGGATCGTGCATTGCTGAAAAGGGAACGGGCCGTTCCGCAGGCTTTCCATGAAGAAACAGCCGTTCAGCTGCCGTGGCGGGAGAAGGGCGGCATGCAGGAATTCCCGGTTTTATTCCCTGGGCAGGAAGTAGCCGCGCTGTTTTTCCGAGATGGGCATGCCCAGGCGTTCCATGACGGCCAGCATGTCTTCCCAGACCTTGCGTTTTTCCCGCGGGCTGTCTGATCTCAACAGGTAGCTGGGATGGTAGGTAACGCGCACGGGAATGCCGTTGAGGTCGTGGAACCTGCCGCGCATGGAGCTGACGGAACCCTGTATCCCCAGCAGCCCCACGGCGGCAGTCCCACCCAGGGCTACGATCATCTTCGGCTGGATGACCTGGATTTCATTCATGATGATGGGCAGGCAGGCTTCAATTTCTTCCGGCGTGGGGGCGCGGTTGTTGGTCCGCTGGTTAGGCAGCGCAGGACGGAATTTGACGATGTTGGAGATGTAGACCATGTCTCGGGAGAGTCCCATGGCCTTCAATATCTGGTTGAGTTTTTCCCCGGCGCGGCCCACAAAGGGCTCCTGCTGCACTTCTTCATAATAGCCCGGCGCTTCCCCGATGAGCATGAGCTCCGTATGGGGATTGCCCGTGGCAAAGACCATGGTGTCCCGCAGGGAATTGAGCTCCCGCGCCGGCTGCCAGTTCTGCGCCAGATCCCGCAGGTATTGCAGCTTGTCTTCCATCGTTCCTTCCGGAAGAGCGACGGTGGAGGCCGGTTCCCGGCTCTCCGGAAAGAGCTCCGGCGGTTCCGGTGCCCCGGAAGATACGGAGGCCGGGGCAGGTTCCGCCTGGGGCGGCGGTTCCGGAGAAACGGGGGGAGAGGGTGGAGCTGCGGGAACGGCAGCGGCGGGGCGGCTTCCCTGTTTGGCGGTCACGTACCACGTCCTGAGAACGTTTCTGGCTTCATCCGTCAGGCTCGTGCGCGTTGTTCCCTGCTGGATCAGGGAATCGAGATAATGGCGGAAAAGGCTGTTCGGCGTGGCAGTCATGGGAGGATAAGGCCAGATTAGTCCATGAGAGGCCGTCTGTCACGACGATTTGCAGGGGCCCTTCTTTCCTCATGGAACGCTCCGCTCCGGGGAATGACACGGTAAAAGATGGAATCCTTTGTGAGGGAAGAGGCAAATTGGGCTTCTCCGGTTCAGGCGTGGAAATGGCCTTGGGCAGCCGGCTCTCTCAAATTTTATTTAATCTTCCTATGTCCTTTTCTGAAGAATTAAACGGTCTGATGGACCATCCCTCTTCCCTGGTGCGCCGCTTCATGGCATTGCTGGAACCGGTGGACGACGCCCGCCTGGAGGCGATGGCGCAGGAGAGCCGCCGCCTGACGCGCCTGCATTTCGGCCGGACCATCCGTCTCTTTGCCCCCATTTACCTGTCCAACGAATGCATCAATAATTGCAAGTACTGCGGTTTTTCCCGGGACAACCCCATCATCCGCACCACCCTTACGGTGGATGAAGTGGTGCAGGAGGCCCGTTACCTGCACGGGCTGGGCCTGCGCAGCATCCTGCTGGTGGCCGGGGAGCATCCCAAGTTCGTTTCTGACGGGTACATGCAGGAGTGCCTGGACGCGCTGCATACCTTTATTCCGTCCCTGGGGCTGGAAATAGGGCCGCTTCCGGACGACCGCTATGCGGAAATCGTCCACCATGGGGCGGAACAACTGGCCGTGTACCAGGAGACCTACAACCGGGAGGTGTATGAAACCCTGCATACGGCGGGCATGAAGAAGAATTTCAACTGGCGGCTGGATTGCCCGGAACGCGCCTACCAGGGCGGCTTCCGCCGCATTCAGATAGGCGCCCTGTTCGGCCTGTCCCCCTGGCGGCGGGAGGCCATGGCGCTCGCCGCCCATCTGGACTATTTGCAGAAGCATTGCTGGAAGTCCGCGCTTTCCGTGGCGTTCCCGCGCATGCGTCCCTACGCCGGGAATTACGAGTATGAACCCGATCCGGAACTGATGCTGGACGACCGCCATTTTGTCCAGCTTATGGCCGCCCTGCGCATCTGCTTCCCCAGGATAGGCATGTCCGTCAGCACCCGTGAACCCGCGCCGATGAGGGATGCCCTGATGCATCTGGGCATGACCCACATGTCCGCCATTGCCCGTACGGAACCGGGGGGCTACACGGGGGTGGGAACGGCCACCGCCCATTTGACGGTGCGGGGAAACCAGGTGGACCTTCCCGAGGACCGGAAAGGGCGCTGCAAGGCAACGGAGCAGTTTGAGATTTCCGACCAGCGCACTCCGGAACAGGTGGTCGGCGCCATCCGGAATGCGGGCCTGGAGCCTGTCTGGAAGGACTGGGACGCCGCGCTGGATGTGGTGTAAAGGGAGTCCGGATGCCCGGCGGCCGCTCTGCGGAATGACAGCCATACTTGCGTGATGCTGTGATGGAGCATTGACGGCATGCCCCGTCTGTCATATTTCCGGGGACGATGATTCGTTATTATTGGGGGAGGTTTTGGCCGTTCCTCCTGCTCGCGTTCGGTATTGAGGCGGTGGAAAACCTGTTTACGGTGTTTTTTGAATACCGCAACATGGATTTCGGGGTCATTCCCCTTCTGAAGACGGCATACATTTTCGTGACGGAGTTTTCCATCACCATGTGCTACTGGCTCATCCCTTATGCCGTTTATTTGTGGATTCTGCCGCGCGGTAGGGCGGGGGGAAAGGCGGACCGGTGGATCACCTGCGCATGGTTTTTCCTGTTTGTGCTCGCCAACCTGTTTGAGGACGTGGCGGAAGCCTTCTTCTGGAATGAGTTTGAAGCCAGCTTCAATTTCATTGCAGTGGATTACCTGATTTATACCAAGGAGGTGATCGGGAATATTTATGAATCCTACCCCATCATCCCGATTCTTATCGCCATTCTGGCTGTATCCGTCCTGGCCGTCTGGGGGATGAAGCGTTTTCTGGTTCCCCGCCATGGGGAAGCTCCCGCGGGGTGGAAGCGGGGCTGCGTGGTGCTGTTCCTGCTGGCGTGCATAACGGGAGGGTATTGGCTGGTGGACATCAAGGATGCGGATGCCGTGAACAACCGCTATAACTCGGAAATGGCCAAGGACGGCCTTTACAGCCTGTTCAGCGCCTTTCTCAAGAATGAACTGGACTACCGCGATTATTACAAGACGCTGCCGGACGCGGATGCGGCGGCGTTTCTGGCCCGGGAATTCACGGCGGATGACACGTCCGTGCCTGACGCCGCATCAGGCAGCGTGAAGAGGCGGGTGCGCCCCTCCGGGGAAGCCATCCGGCCCAACGTCGTGGTTGTGGTCATGGAGAGCATGGGGGCGGAGTTTTTAAACGAGTGCCGGGAGGACGGCGCGAATGTCACGCCGTGCCTGAGCCGTCTGGGCAAAGAGGGCATTTTCTTCCCGAATACCTATGCCACGGGCACCCGCTCCGTGCGCGGGCTGGAGGCGGTCAGCACGTCCATACCGCCTCTGCCCGGCATGTCCATCCTCCGCCAGGAGGGGAATGAGCATTTGCAGACCATCGGGTCCATATTCAGGGACAAGGGGTATGACCTCAAGTGGATCTACGGCGGCTACGGGTATTTTGACAACATGAATTACTTCTTCGGGAACAACGGCTTCCAGGTTCTGGACCGCAATTCCATGGATGATTCAGAGGTGACCCATTCCACCATCTGGGGCGTCTGTGATGAAGACCTGTTCCGCCGCGCCGTGCGTGAGGCGGATGAGTCCTTCAAAAGCGGCTCTCCTTTTTTACAGGTGGTGTTCACCACGTCCAACCACCGCCCCTATACCTATCCGGAAGGGCGCATAGACATTCCTTCCCATACCGGGCGCATGGGCGCCGTCAAGTACGCGGATTATGCCGTGGGGGCCTTTGTGGAGGAGGCCAGGAGCAAACCGTGGTTTGAGAATACGCTGTTCGTGTTTGTGGCGGACCATGGCGCGGGCAGCGCCGGGAAACAGACGCTTAATCCGGAAACGCACCGCATTTTCTCCATTTTCTACGCTCCGGCCCTGCTGAAGCCGGAACGGATTGAGACGCCTGTCAGCCAGATTGACGTGCTGCCCACCCTGCTCGGCCTGCTGAAATGGCCGTATGATGCGGCGTTTTATGGAAAGGACGCCTTGAAACCCTCCTACCAGTCCCGGTATTTCGTGAGCAATTACCAGTACATCGGCTACTTGAAGGGAAGGGACATGGTGGTGCTTAAACCCCAGCGCGGCGCGGAGTTTTTCCGTGACGGGGAGCCTGTGAAGCCGGATGCCCGGATGAAGGAGCTGGAAAAGGAGGCGGTTTATTATTATCAGCACGCTTCCGGCTGGCGCACCAGTTTGAAGGAATAAGCCCTTTCCCGTGATGCGGATGCCGCCGTCTCCGCGGCAATCCGCCAAGGGAGGGGAACCGGTTCAGGATTTGGGTTCGTCCCTGTAATCCTGGAGGGCGTCCCAGTGGAACGTGAAATGCTTCTGCATGTGCAGCCCGTTGGCGAGGATGAACATGAGGGAAATGCGGAATTCGTTGTTGGTCAGCCCGTCCAGTTCCTTCTTGTCAATCTTCATGGAAAACTTGCCGCTCTTTTTCCCCAGGCGCTGGGAGAAGGAAACGGCGTCATAGTCCTGGTTGACCGCATAGGGCGGGTCCTGGACGTAGACGTTCAGCGCCTTGACGGTCTGGGGGCTCTTGTAGCTTCCGGAGATGAGAATCTGGTCTCCCTTGAAGGAAATGGCCGTGTCCTTGATTTCCACTTCCGGCCTGCCTTCATAGAATTTCTGTGCCGGAGTGACGGAGAACACTTCACAGGCGTCCAGCAGGGCGCAGCTGGCGGGGGTCAGGAAGGTGGGACTGGTGCCGAACGTGTAGTTTCCCGCGCCCATCAGGGCCGTGCCGTACTTTTTGCCGTCCGAGGCGGTCTGGTGGTTATGGGGCAGGTTGAGGCCGTGGCCCAGCTCATGGGCCAGGCCGCCGTACCATTTGGTCAGCAGCTGCCCTTCCCTGGTTTTCTGGCCCAGGTGCTTGATGTCAAAGGCCGGATAATCCAGGGCAAAGCAATTGCGGCCCATGCCGTAGAAGGGAACGCCGCCGGGATTGTCGGGGCCGTTCTTTTCATCGTTCCAGGTAGGCATGATGACCAGGGTGTGCTGGCTTTTTTTCCTGTCCGGATTGGCCTTGAAAAATTCTTCAAGCTCCTGCGCGGCCTTCCAGCCGCCGCCGTTTTCATACGGATAGTGCGCCGCCGGGTTCTTGGCCTTGTATTCAATGATGTTCACGCGGCCGGGGGATTTGATGTCCAGGCCGAAGGAGCGCGCGCCGTAGCCGTGCCGCTGCATTTCCCTGCCGTAAAACTGCTGGAGGTAAAGCAGCAGTTCGCTGAGGCGCCGTTCGTAATCCGGAACGGGTTCCGTGTCACTGCCCAGAAAGTAAACGACGTTGAGCTGCTGGGCCGTTTTTTTCAGGGCAATCCGGTCTTTCAGAACGTCCGGAACGGTGACCCCGGCAGAAGATATTCCGGAAGCCGTCCCGAGAAGGGCGAAGGAAAAAAATGCGGAGAGAAGTCGTTTAAACATGCTTGCCTACGGTAGGCGCGCGCCCCTCAAAGACAAGGAAATTTACTGTCCGCGCTACCATTTGCGGAACAGGCGCCGGGTCAGGAGGAAGAACGGCGGAAAGGGGTGCGTCATGCCGTGAGGGTAAGTTGAAAAGGCTGAAAGATAGAGATTGCGGCGGCAGTAAATATATGACATCCTCATTAAAGCATGCATCTCCAATCTCTATTTCTATCTGCCGTTGCGGTGAGCTCCGTTTCTCTGGGTTGGGGGGCCCTGGACAAGCCTTCCGCCTCCAACCTGATCTGGTCTGATGAACCGGCCGTAGTTGTTTATCCGCAGGAGGACAAGAACCCCGACGGTAATTTCGGCAAATACAAGAAGCCTTCCGCCGTTTGGGAAGCGGAAGGGTATCCCATCGGCAACGGCCGCGTGGGGGCCATGATTTTCAGCGCGCCCAACCGCGAGCGGTTCGCCCTGAATGAAATCAGCCTGTGGTCCGGCGGCCCCAATCCCGGCGGCGGGTATGGTTACGGGCTCAATGCCGGCACGAACCAGTTCGGCAACTACCTGCCTTTCGGCGATTTGTTCGTAGACTTTAAAAAGGGGGACCAGCCAGCCTCCGTTTCCGTGGAGGATTTTACGCGCGCCCTGGATTTGCGGGACGGCATCCACAAGGTGAATTACAAGGCGGATGGCGTGACGTATGACCGCGAAGCATTCGCCAGCACGCCCGCCAATGTGCTGGTGCTGGAGTACAAGGCCAGCAAGCCCGGCCAGTTCAGCGCGGATTTTTCCATCAACAGCCAGCTTGAATCGGCTATTTCCGCCAAGGGCCCCGTCATCGCCTGGAAGGGAACCCTGAAAAACGGCATGAATTATGAAGGCCGTGTCCTGATCCGTCCCAAAGGCGGTACGCTTTCCACTGCGGACGATAAGATTTCCGTGAAGAACGCGGATTCCTGCATGGTCGTCATCGCCATGGAGACGGATTACCTGATGGACTATAAGAAGGACTGGAAGGGAGAGGCCCCCGCCAAAAAGCTGGACCGTTATGCGGCCAAGGCGGCCTCTGCGGATTATGCCGCCCTGAAACAGGCGCACATCGCCCAGTACAAGTCCATGTTTGACCGGGTGAAGGTCAACTTCGGCAAGACGGAGGCGGATGTAGCCAAACTGCCTATTCCAAAGCGGCTGGAAGCCTATAAGAAGAATCCGGTTGATCCCGATCTGGAAGAAACCATGTTCCAGTATGGCCGTTACCTGCTCCTGTCCAGCTCCCGGCCCGGCACGCTTCCGGCCAACCTCCAGGGGCTCTGGAATGTTTATCTCAATCCGCCCTGGGCCTGTGACTACCATAACAACATCAACGTGCAGATGGCGTACTGGGGTGCGGAACCCGCCAATCTTTCCGAATGCCATGAGGCGCTGATCAATTACGTGGAAGCGATGGCGCCCGGCTGCCGGGACGTCTCCCAGGCCAACAAGGGTTTCAATACCAAGGACGGCAAGCCCGTGCGCGGCTGGACGGTGCGTACCTCCCAGAACATCTTCGGCGGCAACGGCTGGCAGTGGAACATTCCCGGCGCGGCGTGGTATGCGCTGCATGTCTGGGAACATTACGCGTTCACCGGTGACAGGAAATATCTGGAAAAGCAGGCCTATCCCCTGATGAAGGAGATCTGCCATTTCTGGGAAGACCATTTGAAGGAGCTGGGCGCCAGGGGCGAAGGCTTCAAGACGAACGGCAAGGATCCGAACGAAGAGGAGAAGAAGGACCTGGCTGACGTAAAGGCCGGCACCCTGGTGGCCCCCAACGGCTGGTCTCCCGAGCACGGCCCGCGTGAAGACGGCGTGATGCACGACCAGCAGCTCATCGCGGAACTCTTCACCAACACCATCAAGGCCGCCCGCATCCTGGGCAAGGACGCCTCCTGGGCCAAGAGCCTGGAAGGCAAGCTGAAGAGGCTGGCCGGCAACAAGATAGGCAAGGAAGGGAACCTTCAGGAATGGATGATTGACCGCATCCCCAAGACGGACCACCGCCACACGTCCCACCTCTTTGCCGTTTTCCCCGGCAACCAGATCAGCAAGCTCAAGACGCCCAAGCTGGCGGAAGCCGCCCGCCTCTCCCTGGAATGGCGCGGCACGACCGGAGACAGCCGCCGTTCCTGGACGTGGCCGTGGCGCACCGCCCTGTGGGCCCGCCTGGGCGACGGGAACAAGGCGCATGAAATGGTGCAGGGACTTCTGAAATTCAACACCCTGCCGAACATGCTGACCACACACCCGCCCATGCAGATGGACGGCAACTTCGGGATTGTGGGCGGCATTTGTGAAATGCTGGTGCAATCCCATGCCGGCGGCCTGGACATCATGCCCTCCCCTGTGGAGGCGTGGCCTGAAGGCTCCGTGAAGGGGCTGAAAGCCCGCGGCAACGTCACGGTGGACTTCTCCTGGAAGAACGGCAAGGTGAGCAACGTGAAGCTGTATTCCGACCAGCCCAAGGTGCTGCCCGTGCGCGTCAACGGAAAGATGACCCGCATGAAAACCCTGCCGCTGAAACCCGGTGCGGAAGCTCCGCAGGCTGCTGCCAGGTAAAAGGAGGCGATTCCGTACCCGGTTTCAACTCCGGCAGCAAAATGACCATGGCTTCCAGCTCCCTCTTTATGGGGGCTGGAAGTTTTTTATTTTTCCGGCTTCACTGCGGGAAGAAACCGGCGTTTGGTTCAAAAAAGAGCGGAAAGGCACGGAAATGAGTACTGCCCGGAGAAAGGATTTTTTCTCTTAACGGAAAGGCGGCGGGAGACATTCCGGGGAATATCCGGAGGAATTGGCCTGCCTGCTTATGGAAAGAGGCGCAAGACGCTCATTTCTTTCCCATGCGCCCGATCAGCGAGCAGACGGTGCAGGAATGGAGGGAGCACAGGTCCTCGTGAATTTGAAGCAGGGCCTGGTGGTGCCATGCCTTCGCAAGAAAGGCTTTCGCGTCCGGCCTGCCGCCCAGCAGGGATTGGTGGACGGAGAGCACTTTTGTTCCCGCCTGTCCGGCCCGGAGGGAGAGGTAATGCAGCCACGCATGTTCGTCTCCTTTCGCCGGGAGAAGGTGGTTGACGGTAAAGTCCAGAATTCTGTCCCGGCCCATCAGGGCCATGGGGCGGGGGGACGGTGCGGAAGGCAGCGTCACATGGGTGCTCCAGTAGGGGTGCCTGAGGGAGGAAAGATAGTCCGCCAGTTCTTCCGCAGGGCCGGAATGGCAAAGACGCTTGAACGTGGCAAAATCCGCTGCGATGACGGCCAGCGCCCCCGCGCGCCTCTGCGGATGGTTGGCCGGCCTGCTGCCGGAGAACGTCCAGGGGAAGGAGCGCTCCGGCGCCAGTTCAAACTGTTCCCGCAGGGGCCACCATTGGGTCCAGAGTTTTTTATGATGCGCCACGGCTTCCGCCGTGCAGGAATCCGGCAGGACGGGGAGCAGGAATCCCGCCGTGCCGAAGAGGAGGGCCTCCGGGCATTCCCGGATGGCGCGCAGGGGGGCGCGCAAAGCCAGGTGCAGCATGGCGGCCTTGTTGGCATGGTAGCCCAGCGTTTCCGCCAGGCTTTCAAAAAGGGTTTGCTCTTCTCCTGCGTATTTGGCGCGTTCCGCATGGCGGCGGTGCTTGTTCCGGAACCGGTAGGCCGCTGCCGATTCAAGGAGGGTTTCCAGAAGCTCCGGAGGCATGGAGGTTAACAGGTCGGCGTGGCGGCAGTGGCGCACCGGGGCATTGCCGGAAGGGGCCGTTTTTGCCCGCGCCAGCGCAGCGGGAGGAATGACGGCCAGGGGGATGCGCTCGTGCCTGGCGTTGCGGGTGAACCATTCCCTGCGGCTGGGCGCGCAGGCGAGATGCAGGATGACGCCGCTGAATGCCGGGTTGGAGCCGTGCCCGTGGCGTTCCCAGTCTTCCGGAGCGGGGTCCAGTTCAATGTCTCCCGCCTGCGGAACGCCGTTGATGCGGATCCTGGCGTTTAGAAAATCCGGTCCGGCGGATTTGTTCCAGTCACCGAAGTCCAGAATGCGGACCTCCCTGCCCAAGTCATCCGTAAAGGAGGTTCCAAATGCGCCTTCCAGCAGGAGAAGCTGGAGCGTTCTCTCGTCCGGAAGCCCGGCAGGGAGGGAAAAGTCGGGTTCCCTGACGGCGCCTTGCCCTTCCTCCATTGCTGCGGAACGGGCGTCTCCGTACAGGGAGGCCATGGAGCGCATGTCCATGTTGGATAGGGGGAAGGTTATTTATCCTTCTGCCGTTCCAGTTCTTCCTTCAGGCAGTCGGTCACGTTGCGGAATTTTTCTTCGTTCTCTTCGCTCAATTCGCTCAGGGTCAGATGGGAGTTGAGAACGTGCAGAGTCTGGTCCTTGGCATCCAGATGAACGGTGGGAGCGTTCTCCGAGCCCAGGCTGGCGCGTATCTGGTCCACTTTCCCCCTCCAGGGGGCTGTGGGCGGTTCAATGCTGAGCAGGGCGTCCAGTCCCAGGCTTTCCAGCGCGCTCAGGCAGCGTTCGCTGGGGGAGGCGATCTGGACGGAGCCGCCGATGGGCAGCAGCCGGCGCGACAGTCCCGCAAGAGTGCCCATGAAGGTGGAGTCAATGCCGGAGCAGGTTTCCAGGTCAATGACGATCAGGCGTCCTCCGGAAGCGATGTAATCATCCCCCAGGGATTTGACGGTCGGGCTGTTGGCGAAACTTCCGCGTCCGGAGCACCGGATCCAAAGAAATTCGTCAAAAAGGCCGAAAAGAATGGAAGAATTGTTATTCACGTCGTTGGAAAATGGAAACCGTATGAATAACAAGAGAAGACGCCGCGGTCAAGTCAGGATTTAACATGCGCGCCGCCGGAAGAAGGCGTATCCCCCGTGTGCGGGGCCTGCCTCCGGCGGCTCTCTTCCCGTTGTGTGGAGGGAGCGCCGTGCGGTTCAGAAATTCCTGGCGCCTTCCCCCGTGCCGGGGAGGAAGCGGTAATACACCTCCAGCATCAGCGTAGCCAGGCACTGGCGGTAAATTCTATCGTTGGCATGCCGGTTCTGGCTGGTCTGCACCACTCCGCCGGGACCTCCGAAGCCGTTGGGCATAAAGCTCCCGTCGGAGGCCTGGGCGCCGAGGGTGGAGTCACGGAAGGCCCTGTTGTAAGCCTTCCAGACGTCGCCGCCGCGGTTCATGGCCGCCTGCACCCCGTAGTAATGCTGGTAGAGGTTGGAGGAAGTGTTGTTGGCCTTCCAGTTGAACGGCTGGTTGGTATTCTTGAGCATCCAGTCCAGCCCCCTGCGCGCCGTGCTGTCCGAGCCGCTGCCGCACATTTGCAGGGAAAGCACGCCCACGCCCACCAGGGAGGCCCGTGGTTCCCGGCCGTTTTCCTGGTAGGAAAAGAGGCCGTCCGGAAGGGCGGTTTTGCGGCAGTACATGGCCGCCTTCCGCAGGGCCGCGCGTATCTCTCCCCTGGAAGGTTTGATGCCGCCGTGTTCGGCTGCCTTCAGGGCCTGCACGTTCCAGCCGGTGACGGAAAGGTCCGTGTGGGCTCCGGGCTGGGTGTTGTAATTGTAGGCCCAGCCGCCGTTGGCATTCTGCCCCTTCATAATCTGGTCCACGGCCTTGGTGACGACTTGCTCCAGGTTGGCGATGGAGGGAATGTCCATTTGCTTGCAGAAGGTGTAGGCCTCGCACAGGGCATAGGTGGCGATGGCGTGGTCATAGCTGACCTCGTTCATTTGCGGCACCAGGGAGATGACGGGGGATTTCATTCCCTGGTCCACCAGGAAGGAGATGCCCTTCAGGACAGTATCGCCGAAGTCCTCGGAAAGAGGTGTTTCGCAGTGGGCCAGATAGGAGAGCAGGGAGAGCCCGGTCATGGCGCACTTGTAATTCTGGGGGCCGTCCCCCCAGGAGCCGTCCCTGTTCTGCTGCTTCTGGAGCCACTTGAGGGATTTGACCACGGCTTCCTCGCACTGCGGGGTGCCTCCGTTTTCCGTGATGCGCTTCATGCGGTCGTTCAGGTCGCAGCGCTTGGAAAGGACGTCTGTATCCGGTTTGTCCCATCCCGGGCCTTCTCCGTCGTCGAACGCGATTCCGTCTCCGATTTCAATACCCGTGAAAAACTCTTCCGTGGGAGCATCCTGTTCCAAATCCGGAATGGGCACGGCAATATGCAGGGGGGTGCTGGAGGCAATGACTTTCACCTGCTGGCCGGCAGGTGAATTGGAAGGGCGTGTGGCTTTCCTGACGAGTTCGGGTGTGTCGGGTTCCTCCGGTCCCTGGTTTTCCGACGGATAGGTAATGATGGAAGGCGGTTCCGGAAGGAACGTGATGATATTTGCCAGGTAGAGCAGGAGGCCCGTCATGGCGACGCCGAGGGCGGAGACGGAGACCGCCGCGGCCAGGTTTTTAACGCGCTGTTGTTTCAGTGCCGCAAGGGCTTCTTCTGTACTTTCAATATGCAGGCTCATGGAAGGAATGGGGTTTGATTAGGATTCCACCATCTCCCCAAGAGTGCGCAGGGACAAGTTTAAAATTTATAATATACTTATATTTAGCATGTTGTTATTAAAATGTTACTTAAGAAGGCTTGGAAATACCCCTGGCGGAAGAAAAGCGGCCTCCCGTTCCGCGCGAGGGATATGAAAAGCCCCCTTTCCCGGGAAGGAAAGAGGGCTGCGAAAAAGCCGGTGAATTTCGTCAGGAATTCTTGGTGCCTTCACCCGTACCGGGCAGGAAGCGGTAATAGGTTTCCAGCATCAGCGTAGCCAGGCACTGGCGGTAGATGTTTTCAGACTTGCCGGTCATGCCGGAAACGTAACCCACATCGTTCTTCCGGAAGCTGCCGTCCGCATTCTGGCCGCTGAGCACGGCGTCCCGGAACGCTTTGTTGTAGGAGGTCCAGACGTCTCCGCCGCGGTTCATGGCCGCCTGCACGCAGTAGTAGTGCATGTAAAGGTTGCTCTTGACGTTTTCCGTGCCGCTGCCCTGGCCCCACTGGAGGGTCTTGACGTTGTTCTTGATCCAGTCCAGCCCCTTGCGGGCGGCGCTGTCAGAACCGTTGCCCGTCATTTGCAGGGAAAGCACGCCCACGCCTACCAGGGAGGAGCGGGGCATGTTGCCGTTTTCCTTGTAGGCGAACTTGCCGTCCGGCATCACATTCTTGCGCACGTAGCTTGAGGCCTTGCGCAGCGTGGAGCGGATATCCCCCTTGGTGGGCTTGATGCCGCCGTGCTCCGCGGCCTTCAGGGCCTGCACGTTCCAGCCGGTGACGGAAAGGTCCGTGTGGGCGCCTGCCTTCGTGTTGTAATTGTAGGCCCAGCCGCCATCGACGTTCTGGTTGTCCAGAATCTTGTCCACGGCCTTGATGACGACTTTTTCCAGGTTGGCGATGGAGGGAATGTCCATCTGCTTGCAGAAGGTGTAGGCCTCGCACAGGGCGTAGGTGGCTACGGCGTGGTCATAGCAGATTTCCTTCAAGGCGGGCTGTTCCGAGATGACGGGATTTTTCATTCCCAGGTCTACCAGGAAGGAGATGCCCTTCAGGACGTTTTCCCCGAATTCCTCGGAAAGGGGGGTCTCGCAGTGGGCCAGGTAGGCCAGCAGGGAGATGCCGGTCATGGAGGCGCGGAACTGGCCTTCACCCCAGGAGCCGTTGCCGTTCTGCTGTTTTTTAAGCCAGCGGAGGGACTTGACCACGGCTTCCTCGCACTGCGGGGTGCCGCCGTTTTCCGCGATGCGCTTCATGCGGTCGTTCAAGTCGCAGCGCTTGGAAAGAATGCCGGGAATGCCGCCCCCGTCCCCGTCGCCCGTGCCGGTCCCGAAGCCGTCGCCGATGTCGATGCCCATGGAAAGCTCTTCCGAGGGGACGTCCACTTCAATGTCCGGGTTGACCACCGCGACGTCCGCCGTGGCTACGGCGGCAATCACTTTCACCTGCGCGGCAGTGGAAGAACTGCTGGGGCGCTGGGTGGTCTGGGTGACTTCCGGGGTGTCGATGTCCGGATTGTCGCCTTCCTGGGTGGCGTAGGCCACCATGGGGGGATCTTCCGGAATGGCGACGATGATATGCACCAAATAAAGGAGAAGGCCCATGAGGGCGACGCCGAGGAAGGAGACGGAAATGGCGGCGGTCAGCGTCTTGACGCGCTGTTTCTTCAATTCCGCAAGGGCGTCTTCGGTACTTTCAATGTGGAGACTCATAGAGGGACGTGTCTGGTTGGTGCAACGGCAAAAGCTCCCGCATCCTTGAAAAATGGGGAGAATTGCCCGGTTGCAGGTAGATGCTGCTGGCCTGCCTGTTTACGAGGCTGGCAGCATACTAAAACCAGACGCGCCGGTCTGTCAATCAGATTAGGAATTCTTGGTGCCTTCTCCCGTCCCGGGGAGAAAGCGGTAATACACCTCCAGCATCAGCGTGGCGAGGCACTGGCGGTAAATCTTGTCGTTGATGCTGCCCCCGTTGGTGTTCACGAGGCCCCCCGGCCCGGGGAAGCCGTTCGGGGCAAAGCTCCCGTCGGAGGCCTGGGCGCCGAGGGTGGAGTCACGGAAGGCCCTGTTGTAAGCCTTCCAGACGTCGCCGCCGCGGTTCATGGCCGCCTGCACCCCGTAGTAATGCTGGTAGAGGTTGGAGGAAGTGTTGTTGGCCTTCCAGTTGAACGGCTGGTTGGTATTCTTGAGCATCCAGTCCAGCCCCTTGCGCGCCGTGCTGTCCGAGCCGTTGCCGCACATTTGCAGGGAAAGCACGCCCACGCCCACCAGGGAGGGGCGGGCCGTAGCGTCTTCCCGGCCTTCCTGCATATAGGTGAAGAGGCCGTCGGGCTTGCCGCACTTGCGGCAATAGGAGGCCGCCTTGCGCAGGGCCGTGCGTATTTCCCCCTTGGTGGGGCGGATGCCGCCGTGCTCCGCGGCCTTCAGGGCCTGCACGTTCCAGCCGGTGACGGAAAGGTCCGTGTGGGCGCCTGCCTTCGTGTTGTAATTGTAGGCCCAGCCGCCATCGACGTTCTGGTTGTCCAGAATCTTGTCCACGGCCTTGATGACGACTTTTTCCAGGTTGGCGATGGAGGGAATGTCCATCTGCTTGCAGAAGGTGTAGGCCTCGCACAGGGCGTAGGTGGCTACGGCGTGGTCATAGCTGACCTCGTTTCTCTGGGGCACCAGGGAAATGACGGGATTCTTCACGCCCTGGTCCACGAGGAAGGAGATGCCCTTCAGGACGGTCTCCCCGAAGTCTTCCGAAAGAGGGGTCTCGCAGTGGGCCAGGTAGGAGAGCAGGGCCAGGCCCGTCATGGCGCACTTGTAATTCTGGGGAGTCCCGCCCCAGGAGCCGTCCTTGTTCTGCTGCTTCTGGAGCCACTTGAGGGATTTGACCACGGCTTCCTCGCACTGGGGAGTGCCCCCGTTTTCCGTGATGCGCTTCATGCGGTCGTTCAGGTCGCAGCGCTTGGAGATGATGCCGGGAATGCCGCCTCCGTCCCCGTCGCCCGTGCCGGTCCCGAAGCCGTCGCCGATGTCGATGCCCATGGAAAGCTCTTCCGAGGGGACGTCCACTTCAATGTCCGGGTTGACCACCGCGACGTCCGCCGTGGCTACGGCGGCAATCACTTTCACCTGCGCGGCAGTGGAAGAACTGCTGGGGCGCTGGGTGGTCTGGGTGACTTCCGGGGTGTCGATGTCCGGATTGTCGCCTTCCTGGGTGGCGTAGGCCACCATGGGGGGATCTTCCGGAATGGCGACGATGATATGCACCAAATAAAGGAGAAGGCCCATGAGGGCGACGCCGAGGAAGGAGACGGAAATGGCGGCGGTCAGCGTCTTGACGCGCTGTTTCTTCAATTCCGCAAGGGCGTCTTCAGTACTTTCAATGTGCAGGCTCATGCAGTAAGGGAGGTTCCTGAGAATAATATAACGTTTTTTCCGGTTGGGGCGAGTGCAAAGATGTTAATATTCCTCTGGTCTGCATGATGACCAGATATGAATAAAACGGTGTTTTATGGTGAGCGGTTTACGAGTTTTATGGCAGTCGTCCGGGCTGGGGAGGAGCGTTTCCTGGTTTTGTTTGCGGGCCGGAGCATGGGCTGTCCCGGGTGCGGATGAAGAAGGCTGGGGAATACGGAAGGAATGTCCCGCATGTTCAGGCGCGTGTTTTCCCTGCACAGGCTGACCATGGAAAAAGCCTGATGCCCCGGATGCCGTTCGTTTTGCGAAAAAAGCCCTGCCATGGGCTGCATGGCAGGGCGGAAAAGGGAATGATCCTTTAAGGCAGGAAAGGGAATCAATAGTGGCCGTGGCGCGGACCGGTCATCCACTTCCAGGCTGTTTCCACGATGGCTCCGGCGTCCTTGCACCGGGCTTCCCAGCCGAGGATTTCCCTGGCCTTCTTGGGATTGGCAATCAGGCGGGGCGGGTCGCCTTCGCGGCGCGGGCCGTAGCGGACGGGGATTTTCCTGCCGGTGACTTTTTCAGCCGTTTCCAGGATTTCCCGGACGGAAAGCCCCAGGCCGGTTCCCAGATTGAAGCATTCCGTGGAGCCGCCCTTCATCAGGTAGTCCACCGCTCTCAGGTGGGCGTCCGCCAGGTCGTTGACGTGGATGTAGTCGCGGATGCAGGTGCCGTCCGGCGTATCGTAATCCGTGCCGAAGACTTCGATGTATTCCTTTTCCCCGGTCAGCGTGAGCAGGATGTTGGGGATGAGGTGGGTTTCCGGGTCGTGGTCTTCACCGATCAGGCCGTCCTCGCTGCAGCCGGAGGCATTGAAATAGCGCAGGAAAACGCTCTTGAGGCCCCAGGCGCGGTCGCAATCCTTGCAGACCTTTTCCAGCATGTACTTGGAGCTGCCGTAAGGATTGATTGGATCCTGCTTTTCCGTTTCCGGGATTGGAATCTGGGTGGGGACGCCGTACGTGGCGCAGGTGGAGGAGAAGACGAAGCGCTTGACGCCGGCGGCCTGCATGGCTCCCAGGAGGACGAGGGGACGGGCGATGTTGTTCATGTAGTACTTGAGGGGATCCTGGACGGACTCGCCCACGTTGATGAAGGCGGCAAAGTGAATCACGGCGTCAAAGCCGCCCTTCATCAGGAGGGGATACACGACGGAGGCGTCTCCCAGGTCGCCCTTGACCAGTTTCACCTCCGGGTCCACGAGGGCTCCGATGTGGCCGTACACCATGTTGTCCAGCACAGTCACGTCAGCGCCGATTTTGACGAGCTGGCGCACCGTGTGGGAACCAATATATCCGGCGCCGCCGGTTACAAGTACTTTCATGATCTTATCAAATTGCTGTTGGGCCGGTTCAACCTTTTCTCCGGCAAGGGTGTCCGTACGCGCCGGAACCTGCGGAAACTTCCGGTTCGCGGCAGGCTGCGTCACTGTTCCGGACACCTGTAAAAGTGACATGTTTTCCCCTTTTTGTCAATTTGTGATACGTCTGCCGCCGCCCATGCGCAGGATGCCGGACGCATGGGGCGGCAACGCTCCCGTTCCGGTGCGCAAGGGGCAAGGCTCCTTTGCATGGTCCGGGCGCTTTCCTCTGGCGGCGTGCGGGCCGCCTCCGTTTTCATGCCGGAAACTGCCCCGCTTTTTACTGGCTCCTGATGTGCATTTTTGAGAACATCCCCTTATTATGAAACCGTCCGAGATCAGGAATGTTCTGGAAGATCACGAAGTGCGCCCCAGCAAATCCCTGGGACAGAACTTCCTGACGGATGAAAATGTGGCGCGCTGGATTGTGGGCCAGCTTGAAATTCAGCCACAGGACTGCGTGGTGGAAGTAGGGCCCGGAACCGGAGCCCTGACGGAGCACGCCGCCCCTCTTTGCCGCAAATTGATTCTGGTGGAATTCGACTCCCGCCTGGCGGAATACCAGAAAGAGCGCTGGGCCGGAGATCCCCATGTGGAGGTTCACCATGCGGACGGCGCGTCCTGGGACCCGCGGGGATTGTTTGCGGAAGCTCCCGTCAAGTTCCTGGGCAACCTTCCCTATTCCGCGGGAGGCGCCATTCTCCAGAACTTCCTGTCCAGGCCCAGCGCCGTGGAACGGGCCGTGGTGATGCTCCAGAAGGAATTCATCGACCGCATTCTGGCGACTCCGGATGACGACGCCTTCGGGCTGTTGTCCCTGCGCATCCAGAAAAACTGGATTCCCCGCGCCCTGAAAACTATTCCCCCGGAAGCGTTCCATCCCCGGCCCCGGATTGATTCCACCGTGATGCTGCTCACGCCGCGCCCCGTCCGCGACCTGCCCCCGTATGACGACCGGCTGATGGACGAGCTGATGCGCAAGGCTTTCTCCCAGAGGCGCAAGCAGTTGAAAAAACAGCTTCCGGCCTCCCCTCCGTGGGAGGAAGTAGCCGCCTCCCTGGGACTTTCCCCTTCCGCCAGGGCCGAGGAACTGAATTTGGCCCAGTGGGTGGAGCTGGCGCGGGCTTACGACGCCAACCCCCTCAAGGACGTGGCGCAGAGCGGGGACGAATTGTTTGACGTGGTGGACGAACTCAACCAGATGACGGGGCAGGGCACGCGCCGGGAAATCCATGAAGGGAACCTTCTCCACCGCGCCGTGCACATGTTCCTGGTCAACAAGCATGGGGCTGTGCTCCTCCAGAAAAGATCGCTGTGGAAGGACAGGCAGCCGGGCAAGTGGGATTCCTCCGCTGCCGGGCATCTGGATGCCGGGGAAAGCTATGGGGAGGCCGCGGCGCGGGAGCTGAAGGAGGAACTGGGCATCTCCGGCTGCGAGCTGCGGAAAATTGCGGACTTTGACGCAGGTGAAAACAACGGCTGGGAATTCATCGCGCTCTATGAAGGGCGGTACTCCGGGAAAGTTCGTTTTCCCGCGGCGGAAGTGGATAGCGTGCAGTGGTTTACGCCGGAACAAATCCAGGCATGGGTGGAGCGCCGCCCGCAGGACTTCTCCCCCGCGTTCATTCCGTGCTGGAATGCATGGCTGGCCGCGAACAAAAACGCATCATTCTAACTCAAATACATATCATGATTAACCCTGATCAATTATCTCCGGAGCAGGTCCGGTCCATCCGGGACTGGGCGGAAGAAGGGCTGGATTTAAACGCCATCCAGAAGAGGCTGCATGAAGACCTGGGCATCAAGCTGACATTCATGGATACCAGGTTCCTGCTTCAGGACCTGGATATTCAAATCAGGCAGCCGGAACCGGAACCCCAGGCCGAGCAGCCGGCGGAGCTTTCCGGAGCGACGGCTCCCCCCGCCTCTCTGCTGGGTAAAACCCAGGTAACCGTGGATGAGATAACGCCTCCCCATGCCCTGATGGCCGGCAAGATTCTGTTCAGGAGCGGAGCCCAGGGCGTGTGGGACATCGACCGAACGGGCCGCATCAACTGGGACGCCACGCTCGGAGAACCCACGGCGGATGACCTGAGGGAATTTGAAACGGAGCTGCAATCCGTCATCCGCAGCCGCATGGGCGCCATGTAGGGAAAACAGCAGGCATCCCTGTGGAAATGGAACGGAGCAGCAACCCGGAACATCAGCCATGTTGCGATAAAAAAACCGGGAGGGAATCGAAAGTGAGATGACGGTAAATAAGCCGCAATGAAAATGAAATTCAAGATAACAAGCGATTTAAGGCAGGCAAAAAACATCGGGGCGGCTATAAAAAAATGCCTTAATGAAATCGGTGTGTTCACCTTGGCTGATCTTGAGAAAATGACTTCCGTTGAGGCATTTAAAAAAATATGCGGTAACTATCCTGACAAGACGGTGCCTGTATGTTATTACCTGTATTCTCTGGAAGGGGCGTTGCTGAACTTGCACTGGAATGACATTCCCTCTGAATTGAAAGAAGAATTAAAGGCAAAAATCGAGGATTGATCATTGGAATCAAATTATTGAAAAATTAATATTACCTTTACGGAGCCGGCATCCTGGCAGCGCAATTCAGGGGCGGACAGGGGAAAATTCTCCTGAACTTCGTTAGGGTAATCCAAACAGCAGAAGGAAAATCTTATGGAAATACCGGATGAAATGATTGAAACGCTGGTGCCTGCCGTGCGGGAGCAGCTGGAAGCGCCGGACACTGCCTATGTCAAGGCCTGCCTGGAGCGCCTGACGGGCCGGGAAAAACTGGAAGAGCAGGAAGCCCTGGAACTGATGGCGCAGGCCCTTGCCATCACCATTAATGAGATGGTGGTGGGCGGCCGCCCCTTTGATTCGGGAAAGTACAAGGCGCTTTTGAAAGATTTGCCGGCCCTTCCGGATGAGGCTCCGTGATAAATCTCGACAATCTCCGGAATTGATTCATAATCCTTTCTTTCACTTGAAATTTTATGGCAAAAAAACCATTAGAAACAGGTGCTCCGGAAGCGTCCGCAGCCAAAAAAACGGCTGCCCGCAAAACGGCTGCCAAAAAGACGGCCTCTACGACCAAGAAGGCCGCCGCGGCTGAAAAGAAGCCCGCTGCTGACGCCGCTTCCGTAGAAGCGCCCAAAATCAAAACGGTCAAGTCCGCCCCGAAAACCGCGGCCAAGGCAAAAACCGTGAAACCCGCCAAAAAGGCGGCTGACAAGAAGGCCTCCGCCGCTGAAGCGCCGGCTCCTTCCGTGACTCCGGCTCCCGCCGCTCCCGTTGAAAAAAATACCGCTCCCGAGGCTTCCCAAAGGCCTCAGGCTGCCGCTCCGGTCAAGGTCAAGCGCGAATCCTTCCGCCCCAACCGCAACCCGGAACAGCAGGAACGCCATGAACAGCATGGCGGAGACTCCTTTGCCCAGCCGGAAACCGTGGGCGGAGCTTCTGAAGGTTCCTTCAACAAGCGCAAGCGCCGCCGCCGCAATAAAAAGGGCAACGGCTCAGAAGACCGCCAGCCCATGCAGGACTCCGCTTCCTTCAAGCAGCTGGATGGCAAGAAAGTGGCCTCCCGCGCCTGGAAAATGTTCCTGGCGGAAGTGTCTGAAGAAGGGCTTGCCCTGATGGACGACCAGACGGCGCGTGAAGCCGCGCGCCGCGCCTTCCGCTGCGCGGAATTCTTCATGATGGAAGAATCCCGCCGCAAGCACGCCCAGAAGGCCGCCCCCCAGCAGCAGGAAAAAGCTTCCTCTCCGGAGGAAGACCGTGATTCCGAAGAGGATTCCGGCGAAGAATAATCCCGGCCTGTTCCGTTTTTGCCCTGCGGCTTGTGCCGCGGGGCTTTTTTATGCCCTTGGGAAAGACCTCTGAAAGGTGGCGGTGCTCTCCTAGGAAAGGCCGTTCCGGAAATGCGCTGGCGTCGTTTTCCCCTGATTTGCAGAATGGAAAACCCCTGTTTCACGCTTAAAGGTTCTTCCTGAATGGGAGCGAATCGATCTATTCTTCCGGCGTCTGTGAATGGCCGGACTTTTTTATCCGGGACATGGATGAGGGAAACGGGTTGAACCCGGTTGGCTTGACTGGGGCGGAATGGACACTCCTCCATCCATGCCGCTCTCATCAAGGAACGTCATGGGCATGGATGGATGCCGCCGCCTTTTACGGTGGAAAAAAGCAGGGAAGGGTTGCGTTTTTGCCGTATTCCTGTTTATACCTTCTTGCCGCGCCATTTTCCGCTCTTCAGGTACCACCACGCCAGTGCTATCAGGGCAATGCCGTAAACGTGTTCGGAGAACCAGCAGAGAGCCACGTCAGGCTTGAGCCTGATGACGATGTAATAAACGGCGGCGGTGTAAACAGTCAGGGAAATCATCTCCATGATGAAGCCCGCCTTCGTGTTGCCCGTGCCGGATACGGCATTAAACAGGATGAATGCCGGAGCCATGATCAGGGTGGAGGTGGACATCACATAAACGGAATTAATGCTGGCGGCAATCAGGGACGGATTATCCGTGAAAACTCTGAGAACGGGTTCCGGGAACAGGCACAGGATGACAAGCAGCGGAACCAGGATGGCATACGTCAGGTTAAGCGTCATCCCGCAGGTTCTGAACAGATAGCGCTGTTCCCCCGCGCCGATCTGGTTGCTGATGAGGGCCCCCGCCGTGGTGGCGAAGGCGCTGATCACCATGATGAGCAGCGCGGAAATATTGCGCACGATGTTGGTCACGGCCAGGGGGCGTTCCCCCAGATGTTCAATCGCCAGGAAAAAGATGAACCAGATGGAGACGGAAATGAAGGATTGCACCATGGTCCAGCCGGAAATGGACAGCATGCCTTTCAGCAGATGGGGACGGAACGTGAACGCCCGGCGGAAGCCGTACTTCCGCTTGTCTGCCGTCGTGCCCGTGTAAATGATGAAAAAGAGGAGGGAAACGGCCTCCGACACGCTGGAGGCAATGGCCGCCCCGGCGATGCCCATGACGGGAAAGCCGCCTTTCCCGAAAATGAGGCAGTAATTCAGCACCACGTTGCTCAGGAGCATCACGACGGAGTTAATCGTCAGAATCTTCGTTTGGGTAATCCCCACGTAATAGGCGCGGAACATCACGCAGAGGAAGGAGAAAAAGATGCCGTAGGTGCGCCAGTGCAGGTAATCCGCCGTGGCGTCGTAAACCTGCGGGGACTCGATGATATCCCGCAGGATGATGGGCGAAAAATATTGGGAGGCGGTGAACAGAACCACCGCCAGGGCCAGCATGAAATAACAACCCTGGATCATGGTGGGTCCAATGCGGTTGTAACGGCGTTCCCCGTTGCGGCGCGCAATGATGATCTGCGCCCCGAATCCGAAGCCGAAAGCCAGCATGAACATGGCCATGTAATACACGCCGCCCAGGGCGCACGCTCCCAGCGCCACATCCCCCACGCGGCCCAGGAAAATGGCGTCCGTCAGGCCGATCATGTGCTCAATGATCAGGCTGATCATGAGGGGATACGACATGAGCCATATCTTTTGATAGGAAATAAAGGAGGGATTATTCATAACAAGGGCGTCCCGCGGGCATGATCTGCCGGGAGCAGGCGCTAAAGGTCCGGCATTCTTGACTCAAACCGTTTTCATGCAAGAAAGAAATGCGTTTGTCTCCATGCATGTCATGAAAAACGGAGAAAAACCGCGGGTCAGCTGAGGGGAAGCCTGGTTTCCGGATACCGCAGCGGAGACTTGCTGGGCTGTTTCATGAACGCCAGCACGAATGCCACCATGCCCACGCGGCCCACGATCATGTTAAACACGATAATCCATTTGCCTGCATCGCTGAGTTCCGGCGTGACGTTCCAGGAAAAACCTACCGTGGCGAAGGAGCTGACTACCTCGAAAAACAGGCGTTCCAGGCTCAGTTCCGGTTCCGCAAAACACATGACCGTGGTCATCATGCCTACCCAGGCCCCGGCCAGGATAACGGTGATGACGGCGCGCTCCACCACGCTGCGGGCAATCCGGCGCTTGTGCATCACCACGTCCTGCTTGCCCTGCAAGATGCGCGCCACCTCCCCGCAGGAAACGGCGAACGCGGTGGTATGGACGCCCCCCGTCGTGGAACCGGGATTGCCGCCGATGAACATGAGCGCCCCCAGGAACAGGGCGTACGGGACGCTGTTGAGCGCCATGTCTGAAATATTGAACCCGGCGGTGCGCGCCGTGGCGTTGAACAGGCTTTCCCACAGAATCCAGTACCAGGGATCGGCAGAAGTGAACAGGCTGCCGTCAATCGCCTTGATCAGGAACAGGATCAATCCGCCGCCCAGCACCAGCGCGGCGGTCATGCGCACGACCAGCCAGCTGTACGTGGACCAGTGGCGGCTGATAGTGTTCCGGCTGTCCCAGCCCAGGGCCACCCTGGCGCGGCGGACGATCTCCAGGTACATCGCAAACCCCAGGCTGCCGCAGAGCACCATCACCATGATGGTAATCTGGCCGCCCATATTGTAGGCCACATCCGGCGTAGCCAGGTTGTCCGCAAACAGGCTGAACCCTGCGTTGCAGAAGCCGGAAACGGAATGGAACACGGCGTACCACCAGAGCGTGTCCCCCTCCAGCCCCGGTACGTTCCTCCAGGAAAAATAAAGGGCTATGGCTCCCAGCGCCTCCACCCCGAACGTGACGGCAATGATGTTCTTGATGAACCGGTCCACCTGGGCGATGCCCTCTTCATCCAGCAGGTTGCTGATGGTCACCTTGGAACGCAGGCTCAGGCCCTGGCCCACCATCAGGGAGACGAAATAAGTGAACGTCATGATGCCGAAAGCGCCTACCTGGAAAAGCACCAGCAAAATGGTCTGCCCGTAATTGGTGAAATGCTCATGGACGTTCAGGGGCACGAGCCCCGTGACGCAGACGGCGCTGGTGCTGATGAAATAGGCGTCCGTAGGGGAAAGAATGATGCCGTCCTTGGTAGCGCCGGGCGACATGAGGAGGGTTCCCCCCAGCGTAATGAAGGCAATCAGCGTGAGCAGGAAAAGCAGGGCCGGGCGGATGCGCGGCAGGTGGAACCCCCGGTTCCGGCGGGCCAGGCGGAAAAAATACTCCTTCAGGTTTAGCAGGGGAGCCGCTCCGTAGCAGAGGCAGAGGGCGCGGAAAATATTCTGAAGTTCTATTCTGGAAATAAAGGTGGAATTGAAAAAATTCCCGGCCAGCATGACCAGGATAAGGAGGCCCAGCCCCAGCTCCATCCACCGCGGGTTCCGGATGGACCTGGCAAGCCACTTCTCCCGCAGGATGCCGAGAACTCCGGTAAGCTGGCCGAGCACCAGCAGGGACAGGATTTCCCGGAAATAACGCAGGGAAAGCTGGTCCTCATGAATCTCGCCGAAGCCGTTCCACCACAGCAGCCACATCAGGGCGGCCAGCGTACACAGGCCGAACCCCATTTCCATGACCTCAAAACGGTTCAATAGCGGTTTTTCCCTCGTCTCATTCACAAGCCTGCAATGGTGGTGCCTCTGATGCTGAGGGGAGACTACTGCATACGGAAGGATTTGAGAAGCCCTTATATCGTTTCCATGCCGTCCCGGTTGCCGGGAGGAAAGAGGTCCTGGAAAATATTTTCTTTCATGTGCAGGAAAATAGTTGCCAATCCGCCGCCGCTGTGCATAATAACCCCCGTTCTTACCAAACCATGTGCGCTCGTGGCGGAATTGGTAGACGCGCTAGATTCAGGTTCTAGTGGGGGTTCCCCCGTGAAGGTTCGAGTCCTTTCGGGCGCACCAAATAGCCTCTGTAAGTTAATAGCTTACAGAGGCTTCTTGTTTGTAGTCACACTTTAGTCACACTTCGCGGAATTGATTTTTGGAATTATTCTGGTAGAATAAAAGGGTGAGTAAAAAGGGGTATCATAAAAAAGTAGTTCAGGAATTTAGTAACGACGTTCTGATTACGTTGACGGCAAAAAAATCGGCTCCGTATAAGATATGGTATCCTGTCATGTCGGCAGATGGAAAGAGACAAAAAAAATCTCAATACGCTAAATCTCTTGAAAAGGCGGTAAAGCTTGCAGAAACTCGTGTCGAAAGTATAGAGGCTTCAGGATTGGCTCATGTAAAGCCGTTAAGTAAGGATGAGGCATCGGCTATTGACCATTTCAAAAAGAAAAATCCTGACACATCATTGAGTGAAACCGTCAGAGAGTTTAGCTCTAAGAAAGAGAAGATAAGAGCAAATTTGTTTGCAGAAGAAGCCGTTGAACAGTTTGTTAAATGGTGGTCAGTTCAAAGAGAGGTAGGCTCAGGGTCAAAGCAGTATCAGAAGGCATTTGTTAATCGAGTTCAAAGGTTCGCAAAAAGTTTCGAAGGTCACAAAATGTCTTCCTTGTCAGAAGAAGAAGTTGAGGATTGGAAGAATGGATTAACTGATGAAAAAACGGGTAAGCTGCTAAGTTGCAAAGCAAGAAATGAATATCTCAGTACGATAAAGAAGCTATTCACGTTTTGTAGACTTAATACAATAGAGAAATTAGAAAATCTATTGAAGGAAAATCCTCCTAAAGAATTCTATTCTGTTTCAAATGTGGAAAAGATACTCGATGTTTTCAGGCCGAAGAAGTATGAGAATAAGCCGATGCATCCGTGTTATCCAAGTGTCGTATTGAGTATTTTTGCAGGTTTACGACAAAGCGAAGCTATTGTATTGGATTGGTCAGTTTTAAATAAGGCCATGGCTTCTAAAGTAGAAAAAAAGACTTTTGTAATTACGGAGTCAAAAACTGACCCTCGCCAAGTTTTAATGAATGAAACTTTGCTCAAATGGTTGGAAATTGTACCCGAAGAAGAAAGAATTGGAGAAGTTTTTAAGACTAAGGCTAAGAATAAGCAAAGAAAGCAGGATGCTTTTTCGGAGCAATTCCGAAATGCTTTGAAGGGTGTTGTTCGAGTCGCAAAAAATGGTTTGCGTCATTCATGTGCGACATATCTTGTTGCTAAACATAATGATTATCAATTTGTTGCAGACCAAATGGGAAATTCGGTAGCAATGCAAAGGCAGCATTATGTAACTCCATTAACCTATGAAGAAGCCATGGAGTTTTGGAATCTAACCCCCTATTCAGAGGTTGAAGCATTACAAATCGAACTTGAAAAAGAACGCGCCGAAAAAGAACGGCTAGCAAGGGAAGAACAGGAAAAAGAATGGAGAGAACAGTCTAAAAAAGAGGTCGAAAAATGTATTCGTGACACAGGTGGTATTGAACCGTTGCGTTATGCTGAAAATTTATCCGAAGAGGATGTCTGGGAGGATTTCTACGGTGAAGACTAAGAAAAATTGTACTTTCCTCGTCGGGTAATATGAAGAGCGCAAACCGGACGATAAAACACCAGCTACGCCCCAGAACGAGATTTTAGAGCGGTGGGATTCGAATGGTTCAGAATACAAAAAGATGATTATTTTGAGTAAAATCATCTATAATACTTAAAAGCATTTCTGAAGATGACAAAAATGCGAGAAGTATGTTGAAATAAGATGATGGATTTGTAGCTTTTTTCTGGCTCCCCCATTTTCAAAAAGACAGAGATTCCTGCATTTTGAAAACAAGAGTGGGGTGTCTTTTGCAATAAATATATCATTATCTTGATATATAAGAATTAATAGAAATGGAAATAATATTCTTTTTCTATTTATAAATAATTAAGAATAAATTAAAAACACATTTAATCAGATATCATAAAGGATAGATGGCATCATATAAAAAGAATATGAAGAAGAAAAATTATAGTTTAGAAAAAGTATCACAGGGAGAAATGAATTCTTTACAGAAAAAAGAATATGTAAAATATAAAAAACTTCTCGAAGAAATGAAATGTACTTGTAAATCAATAGGTTATAAATTTATTGCTGATAAATACAATCATTGTTTGAGCCATATTTCCTATACAACAATAGTCTGTAAATCAAGAATTTGCCCTTATTGTTCTAAAAAGAATTCTCAAAAATGGATGGCCATATTCAATAAAAATATAAATAAATTCTATGAAGAGAATAAAAAGAATGTGTTTTTTTCGCTTGCCTTGACAGTCAAGAATTGTCCTATAGAGGATGTCAAAGGAGAAGTAGAGAAAATGAGTAAGGGATTCGAAAAACTCTTAACGAGAAAGACCTTTCAATCTCTACAAAATCCTGAAATCAATCCGTCAAAAACAGATTGTTCTAAAAAGCGTTTCCAAGGATACGTGCAAGGGTACGTTAGGAAGCTGGAAGTAGATTATAGTGGCCCAGAAGAAGCTCATCCGCATTTCCATATCCTTTTATGCCTGAAACCCTGCATGTTAGGAAAAAACTATATCTGTAGGAATGTCCTATCTTTGATGTGGCAAGAAGTGATGGGCTTGGATTATGAGCCGCAAGTGAATATGAAGAGATTGAAGGTCAAGGAACAAATCCTTCAGGAATTGCACTACTTTGCCAAGCCTTTGAAAATCGAAGAAAATTTTCGGAGGTACGGTAAGCCTTTTATGGTGTGGCTTTGCAAGTATGAAAAGCAGATGGAGCGTAAGCGCGATATTTCTTTCTCTAAAATTTTTCAGGAATTGAAAAAATCCGCTCCTTACGAAAACCAATCCCTTCAGAAGACCCCACCATATTTTTGGAATCGCGATTTGGAAGACTATGTGGACTATTATTCGCCTCGTTCCACATTGCCACGGGCCTCTTGAGAAGCATTTTCTTCGATAGTCTGGGCAATCCAATCTTCTATTTTCATATTGGCCCTAACGGCCTCTTTCATTGCCAGATTGAGAACATGGCTACTCAGAGGAACCACCAATTGAGATTTCATCTCAGTGGGGGAAAGCCGTTCTCCCGCCATAATGCGGTGCAAAATAGCATGGAAATGGGTAGGTATGGAATTGCGCTTGCTAGAGAACCAGTTATCAACAGTTGACCTTTGTATATCAAGAGCTTTTGCCAACGCGCTCCGCGAAACGGCGTTTTCTTTCATCCATTTTCTTAACTGCTCAAGAGACACAATCGGAGCTTTTTCCATGTCGTCATTTTCTCCTCTATGAGCGATTTTGTCGAAAAATAATCTCTTCATCCTGCAATTCTTCTGGACAATCTGTCATATAATATACTATATACGCTCATAGGAGCGCATATGACGAATATTGTAGCGAAAGAAGAACAGGGCAATTTGATAGTTTTGCCGGATTTGTCCGCGCAGGCTTACGAATGGCTTTGCAAGAAGAGCGTTGAGGAACGGATTTCTGTTTCTGCCCTGATTGAGCGATTGATATTGGTTAAATTGGTTCGTCACAAGCTCTTGAAGAATGTATCTCCAAAATAATTTTTACCATCATAATACTATGAAGAAAAACATACTCATTGCAGGCATTCTCAGTGCCATTTCTCTTGCCGCTATTTCTCAAGCCTCAGATAATCCTTGGGAATACTACTGGGCTGGTAGTTCTCAGAAGAAATCACGGTCCTACAGCCAGTCCTATAATGAAACTACATATGGAGTAGGAATCAAAGGGCTTTATGCTTGGGCCTCTCAGGACTGGGAACCCGATATGGGAGGGGTACTTGCTGATTTCTACGAAAACATCAGTACAGAAAGCGTAATTCATCAGCTTTCAATCACATCTGGGTACATGAAAGGAAGTCATGATTTTGGTATTCAGGATACAAGTAGAAAAATAGTTCCATTGCTAGGGGGCTATACTCTGCATGTTCCTGTCTGTGACAGTGCTTCCCTCTATTTCGGTGCAAAATATGGAATAGCATGGACATGGCTTGACGAGAAATCCAAAACCAGCACGGCTTATCGTGAGGTAAAACAAAGTATTAGTATGTATACGCTCAATGCTGGATTAGTTTTTAATGTCAGTGAAAATGCGAAAATACAAATAGGATATGAGCTTATAGGCATGGGTTCTAATTGCTCTCCGTGGCATGCCATTGAGGCAGGATTTAGTTGGGATTTCTAATTTTCAAAGCATGACTAAACGTCTCTTTTTCTGATTTTGGAAGAAGGGGCGTTTTTTAGATGCGAAAATTAACGTGCATATGAACAAAACTTTAGGCAAATCGATATTGCTAATATTGGCTCTCATTCTCACAGCAGGCGTATGTTGGTTATCGGAAGAAAAAATCAATCAATCACAAAGGGCAAAAGAGAAAGTGGATATGATGACTGAAAATGCTATTAGAAAAGCGATTTTAACACGACAAGGACCCACTTTTGAAGAGGCAGGAAAAGCAGGTCAGAATGCTTTTATGGCGTACAGAGAAGCTTATAAAAATACGGAAAAAAAGGAATATGAAAAATATAATACTTATAATTTGATTCTAATATCATTAGTGATAATAGGATTTATATTAATTGTAGGTGTTATTTTTATTCTTTAAAAATTAGAAAATGAATAATATAAATAATGAAGAATGTAGCAGTGAAGAGCAAAGAAAATCAAAATGGTTTGTAGTTAATCTACTAAGAATATTTGCAGTTCTTCAGTTATTTTTCTCGGTAATTGCATTTGTAACAGCAGTTGGAAATATAGAAGGTACTATAGCCTTTTTAATTTTTGGAATAGGGATAAATATAGCGCTCTTATTTTATTTAGGCTCTGTATTATTCCAGACAATATTTTCTATTAATGATAATTTAAAAGATATTGTTGATAATATTCATCCAAGAAAATTATCTATTTCAAATGAAAATGATGGAGAAGATTCTATTGACGAAGAAATTATTTTTGATAATCAAGATGAAATAAATATTTCAAAATCAAATGCTCGTTGACCTATATAGTTAAAAAATATAAAAATGAATATATTGAATATAAAATCTATGAAAGAAAAAATTAATTTAGTGAGAAATTATTTTGGCAAATTTTCGATAAAACAAAAAATCATAGGGGCAATAATAGTTTTTATGACATTGATTGTAGGAATGTTTTTCTTGTTCTTCTATGAATCGGAAGAAGATAAGTTAAGAATTACTTTAGAGGAAAGGCTTACAAACTTTATGTACGAAGATTTTGAGTTTCCTGAAATGTTAAAGAAAGATTTAGTGAAATATGATGGGTCATTAGAAGATTATCTAAATGGTAAAGCAAAAGCTATCCCAATACATAAAAGCAAATATGATGTAGATGATTATAGCAGAGATATTTATGATACAATTACAAGGAATAAGAGTATAAAAATAAATATTTCAAAGATACATAATGACAAGTACGAATGTTTAGCAGAACTTAGTTCCTATAGAAAAGGTGAAGCTGGAATTTTGTTTTTTGATATGACTGTTCGATTTGAATTAATAGGAAATAGTGAACAATTCTCTACAGATATAACAAAGGTAATTCGTAATATTTATCGAATAAATCCTGATGGAAGTAAAACAAACATGGGTGATTATAAAAATATGGGCCATGCCTCAAGAGATTGTTGGAGGGTTGTGGAATATGAAAAATGATAAAAAGGCAGATGATAATTCTGTATGGGGGGCAGGCCTATTTGCTGGTGTTTTTATAGCTTTACTCTTGATAGGTATTTATTCCCTACTAGGTAGTACGGTAGCTATCATTTGTGGTGTTATATTATTAATATTAGAGATTTATGGAATATGTAAAAGTGACGATTTTGGGAAGGAGGTTCTATGGATAACAATATTCTTTACTTTTGGCGCTTGGGCTCACCTTATTGCTGAAGGAGATAAGGGGGGAGACAAAACTGAATTGAACACAAATGGTGATGTTCAAGAATGGCGCGGAAGTTATGAGACTAAATTGAGGACACAAGAAAACGGTCATGCTTGGAATAGGGCATCTCAGGAGGCAAAAATAAAATGTGCAAAAGCTTTACAACGGGCGTTGAAAAGAGACAATCCTCGATTTTCATATATGGATTACTATCGCATGTGTGAAGAATTCTATAATACATCAGATGAAAAGCTTCTTCGTCGGTCCATAGCTGAAGTTGTCGCCTTCTGTTTGGAGCTACAATACCTTCAGTAGTGTTACTAAAAAATCCTTCCCACATTTTCAGCTTTCAATCATCCAATTTATCAGGGTCTCATGGCCCTGATTTTTTATTCTCATGCGTTATCAAGAAAACACTTGTTTTTATAGTAACATTGTTTTATCATTTATCCATGAATAAGAAGGTCCCCAAGGTAGCTATTCTTTGTCGCGTATCTACAGAAGAACAGGATACCTCCAGACAAGTTTCCGAATTAAAGGCTCTCTGTCATGAAAAAGGCTGGAATGTTGTTGCTGTGGTAGAAAATCAAGAAAGTGGAATGAAACGTTCTCTAGCAGGCTTGGAGACCGTTAAAGAGCTTGCTCGGAAAGGGAAGATTCAAAAAGTCGTGGTTTCTGAAATTTCCCGGATTGCGCGAAGGCTTTCGGTAGTTTCCAAGTTCGTGGAAGAGATGGAAGATTTGAAGGTTTCTATTTTCTGGCAGAACCAAGGCTTGGAGACTTTGCAAGAGAATGGAGAAAGAAACGGAGTGGCAAATATCTTTCTAGCCGCTTTTGCCGAAATAGCCCGTAACGAACGCGAAATGACGGTCAAAAGGATTCGTTCAGGGTTGGCTTCTGCCAGAGAAAAGGGAAAAGTGTTGGGACGTCCTAAAGGCTCTGTACAGCTCATAGAGGATTTTCTCTCCAAGCATAAGGGTATTGTACGTCGTGTTCAGGATGGTCTGTCCTTCAGGGATATTTCCAAACTGGAAAAGTGTTCTTTTAGTACTATTAAGAAGGTAAAAGCCATCCTTAAAGTCACCGATAGCAGAAGAATCTAATCACACTTTAGTCACACTTTTCTAATATTAAATTTGTGAAATTTGTTAAAAATCTAGTTTTTATAAAATCATAACTTACTGACATTCAAATATGACTCTTTCCAAAGTAAATCCATAAAACTTTCGAGTCCTTTCGGGCGCACCAAACAAGGCCGTGCAAGTTAACTGCTTGCACGGCCTTACTGGTTTCTTGAGGATAGCGGTTTCCATTCAAAATGGCATCAGGTGCGGGAAAACGGGGCATTTTTTTGCAAATGACGGGAGTGGTGCTGCGAGGAAAGCTGCGCCCGCGGGGAATGAACGCGGAGCGCCTCAGTATTGTCTTGCAGTCAATAGAGAAATTAAAATCCCATGTTCCCCGTTAAATGTTTTTTCTTTTCCGCTTCCGTTGTTTTATTCCTCATGTGCGCGTTTGCTCCGGCCGGGCGTGCGGAGGCGAAGATTGAGGACGTCGCCTCGTTCAAGGGGGCGCAGGTGACCGGAGTGACGGTGTCGGACAAGGGCAGGATTTTTGTCAATTTTCCCCGCTGGCGGGAGCAGATTCCGTGCTCCGTGGCGGAGGTCCGCAAGGACGGCAGCTATACCCCTTATCCGGATGAGAAAACCAACCGGTGGGAGAAGGGAATGCCCGGAGACGGAGATGCGTTTGTGTGCGTGCAGTCCGTGGTTGCGGACGGAGACAGGCTTTATGTGATTGATACGAAGAATCCCATGATCGGCAAGACTGTCGCCGTTCCTGCATTGTACGTGTATGACCTCAATACGGACAAGCTTGTCAGGAAGTATCCCCTGGCGGAATCCACCAGCCCGGATTCCTATGTTAATGACCTGCGCGTGGACCGTGAGCATGGCAAAATTTATTTTACGGATTCCAACGATCCGGGGTTGATCGTCCTGGACATGAAGAGCGGAGAGAATTACCGAATGCTGGACCATCACCCCTATACGACGGCGGAACAGGACCATGTCACCGTTGAGGGGAAGAGGCATGACGGAAAAGTCCATGCCGACGGGATTGCCCTGGACCGGAAGAACGGCATCCTGTATTTCCACGCCCTGACGGGTAAAACCCTGTATGGAATACCCACCCGCCAACTGATTGACCGGAAGGTGGATGAAAGCAGGATTTTTTCCATGAAAACGCCTTCCCCGGACGGCATGATCATGGACGACCGGGGCAACCTTTACATGGGGGACCTGGAAGAGAACCGCATTGTCTATCTCACTCCGGACCGCAAGGAGATCAAGGTTCTGGCTTCCGGGGACGGAATCAGGTGGCCGGACACGTTCAGCATTCATGACGGGTACCTGTATTTCACCAATTCCCGCATTCAGGAAGCCAGCGAGGATATTTCCAAGATGGAGTTTACGCTGAAAAGGGTGAAGCTGCCGGAATAAGCGGCCTGGGCGGAGCGGAGGATGGCTGAGCCTCCGGCATCTGTGCCGTGAAACCGCTTGCGCCCTGCCGCCCTCCGCCGGAACCGCGACGTGGCTTGCCCCTGTTCCGGAGGTATTCTTCATCTTCCTTTACATGACAGGCGCCCCGGGCTACAGTCCCCGCGTTTTTCAGGAAGGCAATGATTCTTTTCAACTGTGACTACAGTGAAGGCGCCCATGCGGATATTCTCCGCAGGCTGGCGGAAACGAATATGGAACAGACAGCCGGGTACGGGGAGGACCCCTATTGCGACCAGGCCCGGGAGCTGATCGCTAATTTATGCGGCAGAACGGACCTGGACATTCATTTCCTCATTGGAGGAACCCAGACCAATTTCACGGTGATTGCGGCGGCCTTGCGCCCCCATCAATGCGTGCTGTGCGCGGATGCGGGCCATATCAACGTCCATGAGTCGGGAGCGGTGGAGGCGTGCGGCCACAAGGTTTCCGCCATTCCATCCCTGGACGGGAAGCTGACGGCCCGGCAGATTGAGGATGCGTGGCACGCCCATTGGGACGACGAGGCCCATGAACATATGCCTCAGCCCCGGATGGTTTATATTTCCCAGCCGACGGAGCTGGGGACCATTTATTCCCGGAGGGAACTTCAGGAGATTTCCGAAGTCTGCCGCCGCCGGGGGCTGTACCTGTATATGGACGGCGCGCGCCTCGGCTACGGCTTGTGCGATGAAGGCAATGATCTGGATCTGCCGGCAATTGCCTCCCTCTGCGACGCCTTTTACATCGGCGGCACGAAGGTCGGCGCCCTGTTCGGGGAAGCCCTGGTGCTGCGCCATGATGCCCTGAAGGAGGATTTCCGCTACATTGCCAAGCAGAAGGGCGGCCGGCTCGCGAAAGGGAGGCTTCTGGGCATCCAGTTTCTGGAGCTGTTCCGTGACGGCCTTTATTTCCGCCTGGGGGCCCACGCGGACCGTCTGGCCGTGATGCTCCGGGATTTCTGCCGCGCCAGGGGACTGGCGCTCCCCGTTGCCAGCGGGACGAACCAGCAGTTCGTCACGATGCCCGATTACGTCCTGGATGAGTTGGGGAAGAAGTACGGCTTTGCCTACCTGCGCCGGGAGGACCCCTCCCACAGTACCGTGCGTTTCTGCACGAGCTGGGCCACGCGGGAGGAAGACGTGCGGGAGTTGATGGCAGATATCGGCCGTTTGTGCTGAGGTGTTCCCGTTTCCGGGGAGCGCCGGGGTACCTGCACCGGGTTTCATTGTCTGCGGGGGCAGGGGGAAGATCGTTCTCCAGCTCATCCCTGGGAAGCGGTATTGAGCTTTCCGGAATGCGGAAGGGCGGGGATGGCACGGATATGTCCTTGACCGCGCAGCAACCATGGCCGGGGGGACGCGTCCTCCGCCCGGCATGGAATAAATTTTCCGGAAGGATGCTCCGGCTGCGATTTTGGCTGTAAAAGGCTTTTTCATGGTGTATAGGTGGCTTCTGTTGAAACAGAGGCGTTCCGTACGCCGTACTATCATAGCCATGGAACCCTTACTCTCTCCCGACAGCAAACGCATTTATGTGGTGGACGCCCTGCGCGGTTTTGCCGTGATGGCAATCATGCTGCTGCATTTTCTGGAACATTTCATCTACAATTCCTATCCCGTGGCTTCCTCCCCGGTGATGGAGGCGGCCAACCAGCAGTTCAAGGACGCTTTTTTCTTCCTGTTTGCCGGAAAGTCCTACACCATTTTCGCCCTGTTGTTCGGGTTCACCTTTGCCATCCAGTACCGCAACCAGGCCCGGAAGGGCCGTGACTTTGCGGGCAGGTTTGTCTGGCGCATGTGCCTGCTGGCGGTGTTCGCCTGCATGAATGCGGTGTTTTTTCCGGGCGGAGACGTGCTGCTGACCTTCGCCATCGCAGGGCTGCTCCTGGTGCCGTGCCGCCGGCTGAAGACTTCCACTCTGGTGGTATTATCCCTGTTCTTCCTGGCCCAGCCCCTGGAATGGGCGTATGCGGCAGCGCAGTGGGTGAATCCGGGCTGGGCGCCTCCCTCCCTGGCTGTTGCGGAATCGTACGCTGCCCTGAAAACGGCTGTGGATACGGGCAATTTCTGGCTGATGGCGTGGGAGAACCTGACGGTGGGGCAGTGGGCAAGCCTGGCCTGGGGCATTGAGGCGGGGCGCCTGATGCAGGCTCCGGGACTGTTTCTGCTGGGGTTCGTGCTGGGGCGGCAGGATTTCTTTTTGCGGAATGACCGGAATGCCATGTTCTGGACCCGGGGGATGCTTCTTTCCCTGGCCGGAGCCGTGGCGTTTTATGTGGTGATGTCCCTGCCGGATTTGCCTGCCCCGGTGCACACCGTGTTCACCATGTGGCACAATGTCTGCTTTACCGGCGTGTGGGTAGCCGGGTTCGTCCTGCTGTACCGGCTGGAATATTTCAGGAAAGTGACGGTTCCTCTGCTGACTTATGGACGCATGAGCCTGACCAACTATGTCTCCCAGTCTCTGATAGGCTCCCTGATTTTCTTCCCGTACGCGCTGGGGCTGGCTCCTTATTGCGGGTATCTGGCCAGCTTTGCAATCGGCTGCGCTGCCATGGCCGGGCAGATATGGTTCTGCCGCTGGTGGCTGGAGCGGCACCGTTACGGGGTGCTGGAAGGGCTGTGGCACCGGGCAACTTGGATGGGCGCCGGAAAGGTGGCCAAGCCGGAAGCCCGGTAGAAACGGTGATTTTCTCCGGTACAGGTTATTTTGCCGGTACCTGGTCGTAAAAGACGAGGGACGCTTTTTCCAGCGTGTGCTGCCAGAGCTGGAAGCCTACCTGGGCGGCCGGGGTATCCGGAGCCACGGGCAGGGACGCCGTATCCAGCGCATAAACGGTGACCAGGTACAGGTGCCACCCGTGGCCCGGGGGAGGGAAGCTGCCGCTGTAGCCCGTGAATCCGGCGTCATTGCGAATTTGGACCGCCTGCTCCGGCATCAGGCGGGTAGCCGGATTTCCGGCATCCGCGTGCAGTTCCCTGACGGAGGCGGGAATGTTGACGGCCAGCCAGTGCCAGAATCCGCTTCCGGTAGGCGCGTCCCGGTCGTGGATGGTAACGGCAAAGCTTTTTGTTCCTTCCGGCGGATTGGTCCAGAAGAGCTCGGGGGACTGATTGCCGCCGCCTATGCTGGTGTGCCGGTGGACAGGCGTGGCAACGCCGCCCAGGTCCTTGCTGTGGAGTGTAAATGATGAAGGCATAAGGTCAGGATTTTATTTCAGTGTTGTTCGTTCAAAATGAGGGGAAGGGTTCAGGAGATTGTGTGGAGGGGCTTGCTGCCGGGCTGTCCGGCGGCTTTCTCCCGGATGCTCCAGATTCATTCCTTGTTGATTTTTTCCTTCCAGTCGTGTTCGGTTGGTTCCCTGGTACGGGAAAGGGTGCCGTTCCAGATGGCGCTTTCCTTTGAAAGGGAGATGTAGTATTGCGTGGCGTATGGAAGGGCGGACGGACATCGGCGGCTTTTTCGGCCTGGAATTGCCGGAATACGGCAATTTCCCTCAGTGGCATCCCGGCCGGAGCGTGGCCGTGAATTCCGGCAGGCGCGCTTTGGAGTATATCCTGCGCCGCCTGGGGGGCGTGCGCCGTGTCCACGTGCCCCTTTATACGTGCGGAACGGTGCTGGAACCGATGGAACGGCTTCACATTCCCGTTATTCCTTACCGCATTGACGGGCATCTGGAGCCGGAAGAATTGCCGGAGCTGGAGGAAGGAGAATTCCTGCTGTATACAAACTACTTCGGCATCAAGGAGAAGTACGTGGACCGGCTGGCCTCCCGGTATGGCGGCAGGCTGGTTGTGGACAATGCGCTGGCCTTGTATTCTCCCGCCCGTCCCGGCGTGGCGTCCCTGTACAGTCCGCGCAAGTTTTCCGGCCTTCCGGACGGGGGAATCGCCGTCATGGACGCAGACCAGCCGCTGCCGGAACCGGAGGAACGGGATGAGTCTCTGCCGGATGCCGCCTTTCTGCTGGGATGCCTGGAACGTGGGCCGGAAAGGGCTTCCGCCGCCTGCGGACGGAACGAACGGAGGCTGGAAAACGCCCCCCTGCGGAAAATGTCCCGTCTGACGGAGCGGTTAATGCGCGGAATTGATTACGAGCAGGCGCGATTGCGCCGCATGGACAATTTCCTGTTTCTGCACGAAAGGCTGGGACATCTGAACCGCCTTTCCGTGGAGCCGGATTCCTTGTCCGCTCCATTTTGCTATCCGTTTTGGACGGCTTTTCCCGAGCTGAGGAATGTGCTGATTGATGAACGCATCCTGGTTCCCCTGCTGTGGCCGGAGGTGCTGGAACAGGCCCCGGAGGGCAGCCTGGAACGGAAGCTGGCGCTGCATCTTCTGCCGCTTCCCGTGGACCAGCGCTGCGGGCCGCAGGACATGGAGCGCGTCGTCCGGACCGTGGAGAATTTTTATTCCTGAAACAAGGAGGAACTATTTTGTTAGAGCGGCAATAAGGCGTTGACGGTGTGAACGGACTGCTCTAACATTTTTGAATGTCCGACTATCTCTCTTCTCTGGGCTATCCTTTCCGTGGAAGGCCCATGGTTTTTGCCTTTGCCGTCCTCATTGTATGGGCCATGTTCCTGGCGGCCTGGGCGCCCCTCATCGGCTGGATTGCCATTTTTTGTTTCCTGCAACCGTTCATGTGCGCCTTTTTCATGAAGATGGTGCAGCGGTCCGCCATGGGGGAGGAGGAAATCTGCCTCTTTCCGGAGTTGGAGGAATGGCTGGACGATCTGATGATGCCTTACATCCGGCTGGTAATGTGCATGGCAGTCTCCTTCCTGCCTCTGGTCATTTATCTGGGAGTGATGGACTGGGACATGGACAGCCCCCTTATCTGGCTGTTCATTGCGGCGGGTGCAGCTTATTTCCCGGGCGTTTTCATGAGGACTTCCGTGCTGGAAAGTTTTTCCGGGCTTTCTCCCGCGGGCTGGTGGGGGCTTGTCAGAAAGGCGCCTCTTCCCTATGCCGGGCTGCTCGGCGCCATCTGCGCGGGGGGATGGGTGATTCTGAGCCTTCCTTCCGGGTTTCTGATGGATTTTGCCATGGCGCCCGTGAAGCTGTATGTCGCCTGCGTGCTGATGAACATGTGCGGCTTGTTCATGCTCAAGCATGAATTTGCCGGGGAAGAGGAGGAGGGCGGTTTTTCCATCTCCGGTCCCGCCGCTTCATGACTGCCGCCGTTCCGGCAGCGCCGGGGAAAGTGAGGCTTATTTGGCGGACTCCCTGTCCAGATTGAGGATGCCCAGCACGGACATGTTCCCTTCCGCATCCTTGCCGGAGGGAAGGTAGACCTTGGCATTGTTCAGCATGTTTTCAAAGGCCTTGGCGCGGAGCACGTTCGGCCCCATGGCCTTTTCCTTCAGCGCCAGACCCGCCGCTTCCGCCCTGGCGGCTTCCAGGGAAGCTTCCGCGCGCGCTTTCCCCTGCATGACGATGACTTTGGCTTCCGCCTCGCCGCGTGCCAGATTAGCGTTCGCTTCCTGGCGCGCTATTTCCATTTTCATGGCTCCTTCCGCCTCCCCGCGTGCGCGCTGGATGGCGATGTCCTTCCGGGCGATTTGCAGCTCCGTCTCCTTCCGTTCATTTTCCTGGGTGGTCTGCACTTTCTTCACGACGGATTCAATGATGGCCTGCGGAGGATTGGTTTCTCCCACGGCTACGGAATCCACGATGAAGGGGGTGCCGTCCAGTCGCTTGCTCAACTGCGTGTAAACGTTGTCGGAAATCTTTTGCAGGCTGCCGGAGGCGTCCAGGGCGTTGTACTGGCTCAATTCCGCCCGTACGGCGGTGCGGAAGGGCTGCTGGATGAAATTCTTGTAGGCAAACAGCATGATCTCGTCCGCCACTTCGTCGTCATTGCGGCCGGAGCTCTGCGCGATGCCGCCGTAATCCTCCATGAATTCCTTCACTCGGGACGGGTCCAGGCGGTAAACCAGGGAGGCCTTGCAGGAGATGGGCAGTTTGTCCTTGCCCAGGATGGCGCCGCCGTTGCGGGCATCGAATTCCTCCACCGTGGTATCCGGCGTGATGGAAACCTTGCTGACTTCCCTCCGCCATACCCATCCCGTGGAGGATGGCCCGATCAGGATGCCCTCAAACTTGTTCTGGCCGAAAATGGGCTTGGAATAGACGTAGCCGGCAAAACCGGACAGCACGCGCTTGTTGCTGAAATTGTAAAAGGAGAAGGCCGCCGCACCCGCAGCAATGATGACAATGGCGGGAATGAGCAGGGAAAGGAAAGTTCTGGGAGTTTTATTCATGAGAGAGTAGTGGTTGTGACGGTTTCCAACATAAAAGGCACCCGGTGAAAATCAAGTTCTCTTTTTCCGTCCGGCCGCAGGGGAAATTCCGGTGAAGAGCGCGTTTCAGGAAAAGGAAGGCGGCAAAGTATGTCCTCCGCTGAACGGAGGAGAGAGGTGGAAATGTCTTATCCAGTAAAGGTTGTCCGTTCCCGTGCGGGATATTTCCAGCAGTGTTCCGGAGCGCCCTCCGCGGAGACGGGCCGCCATCTGATTTACAGTCATGAATGTAGCCATTACGGGTTCCAGCGGATTTATAGGCAGCCACTTGTCCAGCCGTCTTGCGGTGTTCGGGCATCAGGTGACGCCTTTGTGGCGCTATCTATTCACGCAGGACAGCGTGGATTGCCTGGCGGAGGCTCTGGCGGGATGCCACGCTGTCATCAATCTGGCCGGGGCGCCCATCGACCGGCGGTGGACGGACGCTTACAAGCAGGAACTGGTGGAGAGCCGCATTATGACCACCCGCAAGCTGGTGGAAGCGGTCAATCGTCTGCACGAACCTCCGGAAGTGATGATTTCCACTTCCGCCGTCGGGTATTACAGTCCGGCCGGCGGCTGCCATGGCGAACAGGACGATCCGGCGGCGGATTCCTTTCTGGCGGAATTGTGCGTGGCCTGGGAAAAGGAGGCGGAACTGGTGAACGACTCCGTGCGGCTGGTCCGCACCCGGTTTGGCGTAGTCCTTTCCCCGGATGGGGGAGCGCTCCCCAGAATGGTGCGCCCGGCCCGGTTCGGCATCACGGCGGCGGTAGGGAACCCGGACCATCCCTTTTCCTGGGTGGCGCTGGAGGACCTGGTGGATGCCCTGATTTTCATCATGGGGAAGGAGGACATTTCCGGCCCGGTCAATGTAACGGCTCCGGAACGCACCACCAACCGGGAATTCTACAAGGCTGCCGCAGAACATTTCCACACCCGCTTGTCCATCCATGTTCCGGACGCCGTCCTGCGCCTGCTGATGGGGGAAGCCTCCCAGGTGATTACCAACGGGCAGTGCGCCATTCCGGAGACGCTGATGCGGGAGGGATTTGAGTTTCAATATCCGGATATCCGCACCTTTTTTAACAAAGCATTCCCTGTCAAATCATGAGTATCATACAGACCATCGTTACTTCCCTGTTTCACGGCCATTCCGTCAAAACCGACCCCATGCCGGATTTCAATCTGGAACGTTATCTGGGGGAATGGCACGAAATCGCGCGCCTGGAAAACTGGTTTGAGCGCGGACTTCGCAAGGTGCTTGCCCGGTATGACCATGGAGAGAACGGTACCATTTCCGTTACCAACAGCGGTTATGACGTCCGTACCGGGGAACGGAAGGAGGCTCATGCGAAGGCTGTGGTGGGAGACGCCCCCAATCATTTGAAAGTGTACTTCGTGCCGCTGGTGTACGGCCGGTATGAAGTGGCCTTTCTGGATGAGGATTACAGCCGCGCCGTGGTTTCCGGCGGTTCCCTGAATTACCTGTGGCTGCTGGCCCGGACGCCGCAGTTGAGGGATGAAGAGCTTCAGCCGATGCTCCATTGCGCGGAGGAACTGGGGTATGATACCTCCCAGCTGATTTACTCCAATTCCCTGGCTTCCACGGATAATGGCATTGGGCGGGATCTGTGAGGGATACCGTTCTTGAAATGGGAGTGCGGGGTAGGGATAACGGCTTTATGGAAGAGCCAAGCTCCTTTGTGGAAAAACGCCTCCGCTTCGCTTGGCAGTGAAGGCCGGGAGGCCTTCATTCCCAGGGATGTTTTTACCCAGTCCGGGGGAAGGCGTATTTTCTCCGTGTTTCCCGCTGGGCATCCGCCGGGAACAAGGGCCTTCCGGCCCTTGTAAAAAATGCCTCCGCTGTATTCCGGAACAGGTTCATCCATGAAGGCTGCCCGGCCGTAAAGCGGTTTCATGGCCCTTGTCAGGAATTTCCCGTAAGCGCCCCCATGGGCTCCTTCCTTTCTTCATTCTCCTGCTTTCAAGCTCTTCCCTCCAGCGGGCCCGTCTCCATGCACATAATTTAAAAAACGCAGCCATTCGTTGAAAAGCGCTTGCAATCGGGCGGCGGATGGCTATGTTCTCATTCATCCAAACATTGGATGTTTGGATGAATTACTTAAAGAAGGAGTAACAATGGATATTATTCATGACAACGCCGCTGATCTCAGCGCATTGAACGGCAAGACCATTGCCGTGATCGGATATGGCGCCCAGGGCCGCGCCCAGGCACTTTGCATGCGTGACTCCGGTGTGAACGTGATTATCGGCGTTCGCCCCGGCAAGTCTTTTGACGCCGCCACCCAGGACGGGTTCCAGGTGATGACCGTAGCGGAAGCCGCGGACAAGGCGGACATCATCCACATTCTGCTGCCGGATGAAAGCCACGGCTCCGTGTATGAAGCTGAAATCAAGCCCCACCTGAAGGCCGGCAAGACGCTTTGCTGCTCCCACGGCTTTGCCTACGTGTTCAACACCATCGTCCCCCCCGCGGACGTGGACGTGATCATGGTGGCTCCCAAGGGACCGGGCACGGAAGTGCGCCGCGTGTTTGAAGAAGGCTTCGGCTGCCCCGGCCTCATCGCCGTGCACCAGAATCCCTCCGGCAAGGCCCGCGACGTGGCTCTCGCCATGGCCAAGGCTGAGGGCCTGACCCGCGGCGGCGTGCTGGAATGCACCATGGCCCAGGAAACGTACGAAGACCTATTCGGCGAACAGAACGTGCTGTGCGGCGGCCTGGTGGACCTGATGAAATACGGCTTTGAAACCCTGACGGAAGCCGGTTATCCGCCGGAAATGGCCTACTTTGAATGCGTGCATGAAGCCAAGCTCATCGTGGACCTGATTTACAACGGCGGCATCCAGAAAATGAACTCCGTGATTTCCAACACCGCTGAATTCGGCGAGTACTACAACGGCCCTCAGATTCTGCCCGCCGACGTGAAGGAACGCATGAAGGAATCTCTCAAGCGCATTGAATCCGGCAAGTTCGCCAAGGACTGGCTGGAAGAAGCCGCCAAGGGTGCTCCCAACCTCAAGGCCAAGCGCGAAGCCCTGGGCCAGCACCCGGTGGAAATCGTGGGCGCCAAGATTCGCAGCCTGTTTGAAAGAAACTAAGGTTTCTTTTACGTTGATTACGGGCCGTTCCGCCGTATCCCGGAGGAACGGCCCGGACACTCCCGGGCTTTCCGCGGAAGCCCGCTATTTTTTCAGTTTATGGACAATTCCTTGCCGGCCGTCAATGTGGAGAATGCCAGGGTATACCTGGGCGGCCACGAAATCCTGCACAATATTTCCTGGCAGGTGCAGCGCGGAGAACGCTGCTTCATCCTGGGCGCGAACGGTGCCGGAAAGACGACGCTGGTCAAGGTGCTGATGGGGTTTGCATGGCCTCTCTTCGGCGCCAGAGTACAGGTGCTGGGCAAGACCTTCGGGCACGTGAATCTGCTGGAACTGCGCAAGTCCATCGCGTGGGTGAGCCCGTTCATGCACAAATGGCTGGAGGACGGCGCCTGGAATGGGCGCGACATGGTGCTTTCCGGCCCTGACGGCACTATCGGCCTTCTGCGGGAGCCGACGCCGGAAGAGGAAGAGAAAGCCGCCGGGATCATGAAATCCCTGAAAGCGCAGCATTTGATGGACAGGCCCGTGGTGGCCATGTCTTCCGGAGAACAGGTCAAGGTGCTCATTGCACGGGCGCTGATGACGAACCCGGAGCTGATGATCCTGGACGAACCCAGCGTTTACCTGGACCTGGCGGGACGCGAATTTTTACTGAAAACCATTGAGGAACTGGCGGAGACGCGGCCTGACCTGACCATCGTGTTCATTACCCAGCGTATTGAAGACATCCTCCCCGTATTCAACCGCGGCATGATTTTAAAGTCCGGTGAGATCGTGGCCCACGGAAGCCGGGACGAGGTGTTGACGGAGGAAAATCTAAAGGACGCCTTTGAACTGGATATCCAGTTGATCAAGACGGAGAAGGGACGCCTCTGGACTGTTATTCGCTAACTTTTCATGAAGAAATCCAAGACAATGGAGTTGAAGAAGCCTGTAAGAGTGTCCCTGTCCCGCCAGGTGCTCACCGCCATGGAATCCATGATACGGTCCGGCAAGTGGAAGGTGGGGGACCGCATTCCCGCGGAGGCGGAACTGGCCCGGGCTTTTTCCGTCAGCCACAACACCATCCGCGAGGCCCTTCAATCCCTGATTCATATGGGGATGCTGGAGGCCCGGCCCGGCGACGGCACGTATGTGATGGCGTCAGACCGCTTTGCCGTTGCGGTGAGCAACCGCCTCAAGGAATCCGAACTGCCCCAGATTCTGGAAGCGCGGCTGGCTTTGGAAAAGGAGATTGCGCGGCTGGCCGCCGTTAAAAGGACGGAGGAGGATTTGAAGGAGCTGGAAAGCGCCCTGAAGGACTGTCATGCCAGGGTAAGGCCGGGCATTGAGGACGACATGCTGTTTCACGCCGCCGTGGCCCGCGCCACGCATAACCCGGTGCTTGCGGAATTGTACAACGTGGTGATCCGCCATGTGCAGGAGAATCTGGAAGGCCTGCTGCAGGAGAAGCAGTATGACGCCGGGGCCATGAAGCTGCATGACGACCTGCTGGATGCCATCCGGCAGCGGGAGGCGGACACGGCGGAAAACATTATTGTGAAGATCGTGGAGTTTGATACGGTCAGCATAGGCGGCCAATTCAGCGCCTGATATTCGGGTGTTGGGATGCTTGAACCGGCAGTTTGTCCGGTAACCGGAACGTTCCGGCGTCCTCCGCATGGCGGAAGCCGCCGTCTTTTGCGGAAAAGAGAATGGCGTTCCGGGAAAAAGAGGGGAAATAGCTTGGTAATTCATGGAGCACGATTAGTTTTTCAACCTTTTCTTTACATCTTCAAATAAATAAATTACCCGGATAAGGCAACGATATGCCAACTTCCCCTCCTTGCCATGTTGTCTCTATTTCAAATACGTTCTATCGGCCTGATATTGATGGGCCACTGGTTTGGCGCTTTTGCCCAGGCCGGAGAAGATGTTCCTGATGAAGTACAGGCGCTGGAAATAAAATCGGAAACGACGTTGTGTTCTGCCGATTTCTATATTGCCAAAGAGCAGGGAAAGGATGTGGATGAGAAGACGGACAAGGAGCGCAAAAAACTCGGCATGGGGGAAGATGTTTTGTTGACTTTGACCGGAAAGCCCATGGGGGATGTTTCTCAGTTGCAGTGGAAGATTACCAAAGGAGAAGCTCTTGCCTCTCTTCCCAAAAAAACGGAAGGAAAGGCGAAGGTGGTATTGACGGTGAATAAGCGAATACAAAAGAAGGGAGAGGTGGAAGTCACCGTCACCACGAGTGAAGGCCTGGAAAAAACCATTGCCTTTGAGATTCTTGTGCCAACCAAGCTGACGGCAGCCGTTCCCGTTAAATCCAGTCTTCCGAGTGATCCCAATATCGTTGTTGTGGCGGCGGATGTCAAACTGACGGTAGAGCCTACGGAGGTGAGTTTTAAAAACATTAAACTGATTGAGCGCGATGAAGGGTTGACCTATGTCATGCCGGATCCGCCTCCCGATCCCCGGAAAGGTGAAATAAAGTTGGGCGTGCCGCATACGGGTCATGGATGCAATGACGCCAGGATCATTGAACTAAATAATTCGTTTATTGATCAGGTGATTTATGCGGCATATTACAACGCAGTCTGGGGCGCCAGGCTACCGCAGGAATGGTTGTGGACCTGCGGTTGGAAAGTCCATGATGGAAATGGGGGCGAGGAATCGACCGGGGATGATATTCTCCAAGTGGAAACCGTGGAACAAAGATTCAAGGCCGAATATATGAAATTCGACGGTATGGACGGCAAGGTTGAAGAAGTACAGATCGCCATCAGGAAATTCGGGCGCGCGATCTCCTATGATTTATACAATCACCAAATGAATTATGAATATGTCTGGAAATAATCTGATGAGCCTGTTTTTTTGCCTCGCCGTGTTGTTCTGCGCAGCTGCATTGGGGCAAGTCATTCCTGCTCCGGCTTGCCTGGACCCGTTTAAATCTCCCCCTGCGGAGCTGTCCGGCTTGCGGGAAAAGCTGAAGCAGGGGAAGCTGAGGGAGTTTTATGACGGAGCCGATGCCCTGCTGGGCCAATGCGCTTCCGTTGACAATAAACAGATCACGAGGGAGGAGCTGGCGTTGCAGCTCTGGCTGTTTCATGACATTGCCGCCGCACCCCTGTATCCCGCGGACTACGATAAGGCCACGCCGGAGAGTATTTTTGACAATAAGGACCATGCCGTCAAACATGACATGCTGTCCTTCCTCTACGTGATGAGCCGGGATGTTGCGCCGATGGCGCGCCGCCTGCATCTGCGGGGCAAGACGCTGTCCGACTTGCTGGCCACGTACGCTGCTGCTACCTATGCGCAGTTCCGGAGCCATTATGATCCGGATTTGGAGGCGAAGCACGAGGCCCTGAAGAAGTCGTTTATTCCGTTGAACCGAAAGTACGTGGAAGAAGAGTTCAAGAAGAAGGAGATCGGCAGCCTCGTCAATCCACAGTATCACGTCTTCCTCAACAAGCTGGGAGTAAACGATACCCGGAATAGAAGGCTGGAGCATTATCTTTCCATTTGCTGGATGGAGGAGTTTGTGGAAATGCTGGTGAACCTGTTTCCGGGCCAGAGCGGGGCGGTGAAGAATTACCTCCGGATGGCGGGCTATGCGGACAAGGAAATCCCGGACTTGATCAACCGGACGGTGGGGCGTACTCCGTCCACGGAATTTTTGTACAAGGGAATGCCTAGGGATGCGCAGAAGGTAAAGCCGTGAAGCAGGACAAACGCTTAAGGACAGCAGTTTCCCAAGGCAGACGGAATTTCCTTTCCGGACAACTTAAAGCCGTCTATCCCTTGTTCCCGGAAAAACGGTATTTTTGTGAAGGATGGAGAGGCCGGTAACGCTGTGATTTTTATGCTTTTCTGAACATAAAAGTTTGTTAGAATTCCAGGCATGACTACCCCTGTTGAATTGAAGTGTCCGATGTGCGGCGCGTTGCTGGCGATGGAAGATGTGAATATGGCCACGGATATGGCTTTATGCCGCGCCTGCAACAAGATAAGCAGGTTTTCAGAGCTTGTTCAGGAGGAAAGGGATGAGGAAATCCTTGATTCCATTCCCCGGCGCATGAGCGTGACAAAAACGGCACGGGGATTGGAAGTAACGTACAGGAAGCCCAAGGGAGCCGGATTTTTCCTGTTGCTGTTTGCACTGATTTGGAATGCTATTACATACACCGCCATATTTGTGATGATGGGGAAAATGGCCCATGAGAGTTTATTCGGGCAATTGTTCCTGATTCCTTTCGTTCTGGTCGGGTTCGGTACGTTTTTGGGCGCCGTTTATGTGTTGTTCGGCCGTATGACGCTGACCCTGTCGCCCGGAACGGGAGAGCTGTTCCGCGGGGTTGGGAGCCTGGGCCGCCGCCAGCAGTTTCTTCTGGCGAAGGATTCCCGCATTTCCATTGAGGCGAGTAATATACAGCAGAATAATAAGGTGCTGAACAAGATTGTAGTGGAACAACCGGACGGCAAGCCGTTCGAGTTCGGTACAGGTATTGCGGAGAAGGAAGCCCAGCAGTATGTGGCGGCCCTTCTGCGGCAGATGAGAGGGTAGGGCTGCTGTTCCGGCATTCCAGGGAAGGTGAAGGAATGACAGGGGGAGCCGGCCTTTATTGCCGCCGGATTGGAAACGCCTTGATGGAGCTGTTTCTCCGGCAGCAGGGGGGCGTCTGTCCGTGGGTGCAGCGCGGAAGGAAAGGCTTCGTATCCATTTCCGGGAAATAATCGTCCTGTTTTTAGCAAATTCGTTGCTAAAGAGTCATGGATGCCGCTTGCAGGATTGCCCCGGAAATTTCAGAATTAATATTTTGATTGATATGGCAGGCAAGCCGCGTAAATTAAACTATGATGAAGAAAGCGCATCTATTGTTGATTCTGTGCAGTTTGCTTTGCGGGGCGGCGGGGGCGCAGAGCCGCCCGGCCACTCCGCCGAACATGGTGGTCATTCTGGCGGACGACCTGGGGTACGGGGATTTGGGCTGCACGGGGTCCAGGCAGATTAAAACGCCTTCCCTTGACCGGCTGGCGAAGGAGGGCGTGTTCTGCTCCCGGGCGTATGTAACGGCGCCGATGTGCTCCCCTTCCCGCATGGGGCTGCTGACGGGCCGTTTTCCGAAGCGCTACGGCATTACTACGAATCCCAATATCCAGGTGGATTACCTTCCGGAGTCCCATTACGGGCTGCCCCAGACGGAGAAGCTGATTCCGGAGTATTTGAAGCCTTGCGGGTACCGGAGCGCGGTGTTCGGCAAGTGGCATCTGGGCCACACGCAGGGGTATACGCCGCCGGAACGCGGCTTCACGCGCTGGTGGGGGTTCCTGGGAGGTTCCCGATCTTATTTTCCCGTGAAGAAGGAGGCTGAAGGCCTGAATCCCTCCATGATTGTGTCCAATTTTACGGATAAGACGGATATTACCTACCTGACGGACGATATTACGGACAGGGCGGTTGAGTTCCTCCAGGAGTCCAACAAGGATAAAAAGCCGTTTTTCATGTTCGTTTCCTACAATGCTCCCCATTGGCCCAACGAAGCCAAACCGGAGGACATCGCCAAATTCAAGAACGTGCAGGACAGGGAACGCCGGATTTATTGCGCCATGGTGTATGCGATGGACAAGGGAATAGGCCGCATTCTGGATGCCTTGAAGAAGGACGGTCTGGAAAAGGACACGATTGTCGTGTTCCTGTCGGACAACGGCGGCGCTCCGGAAGCGTCTTCCTGCAACGCTCCTTTCCGGGGTGCCAAGAGGCAGCATTTTGAGGGGGGCGTGCGCGTGCCTTTCATCATCAGGTATCCGGCGGACAAGCGGCTGATTCCCGGAAGCGTCTGCAAGCAGCCCGTTTCCACCGTGGACCTGCTTCCGGCCCTGCTGAAGGCAAACGGACGTCAAATCCCCAAGAAACTGGACGGCATGGATATTCTGGAGCTGGTGGCGAACAGGGGAACGCCTGTTCCGCGCACGCTGTTCTGGTGCACGGATTATACGTCCGCCGTGCTGGACGGGGATATGAAGTACCTGCTGGTGCCGGACCGCGCTCCGCAGTTTTACAGCGTTACGGATGACCCCCAGGAGCAGAAGGATTTATATTTTTCCAGGCACCAGGATGCGGATTCCCTGGCCAGGAAGCTGGGAACGTACCTGACCACGACGCCCGCGTGCCGTTTCCCGGACAGCATCAGCTGGTCCGCCAAGCTGATGAGGGAGTACGACAAGGCCACGCCGGACAAACAGCCTGAATGAGGCCGCATTGGGTCTCGCCAGGGGCCCTGCGCTGCGGTCAATACGCAGCGGCGCCTGCCGGCAGGGTAGCGGGGATGCGGAACCGTCCCTTTCCGCCGCGCGGCATGGTTGCCATTCCCGTGGCTGCCCCTATCCCGCTGCGGATAACCGGGCTGGATGGAGGCCGGGTGGGATCAAACGCCCTGGTTTGGACTGGAACGTTCCGTTGACCGGTACGGGACATGGTTTTCATGGTCCCGTTTTTTCGTTAAAAAAGCGCCTTATTTCAGGCGCTTGGGTTCCGCGATGCGGAGGATATGTTCACCGGGAAGGGCCAGGTTGCCCTTGTCCCGAGCGATCATTTCAAAATAATGGGGGTCCTGGGAAATCCAGATGAATTCGTTTTTAGCCTGTTCCATCTGCTCCCTGGATTTTTCCAGATGCGCCTGGAGGAAGGAACGCTCATGCTCCAGGGAGCGCAGGTCCTTCCATGGCTTGAAACACACCAGGGAAAGCAGCATGGTCAGGCACAAGGCCAGGACGATGGCAAAGAGGCGGAGAGCCCTCTGGACGATCAGGGCACGTTTCTCCCGGCGGATTTCAAGCTCCGCCAAGGTAAAACGATGGTAATAGCGGCGTCTCCAGAGCATTCTTTGCAGTTAAACAAAACATTTTTGATCATAAAATGTGGATTTTGCCACCATAAACTGCGTCATCTCCCAGTTCCTCTTCAATTCTAAGGAGCTGGTTGTATTTGGCCATGCGGTCGGAACGGCTCAGGGAGCCGGTTTTGATTTGCCCGGCATTGGTCGCTACGGCAATGTCCGCAATGGTGGCGTCTTCCGTTTCCCCGGAGCGGTGGGAGATGATGGCGGAGTATTTGTTGTCCTTGGCCAGTTCCACCGTGTCCAGCGTTTCCGTCAGAGAGCCGATCTGGTTGACCTTCACCAGCACGGCGTTCGCCACATGGCGGGAAATGCCCTGGTTCAGGAATTCCACGTTCGTTACGAAGAGGTCGTCCCCCACCAATTGGGTATTGTGGCCCATGGCTTTGGTGAGCTGTTCCCAGCCCAGCCAGTCGTTTTCCGCGCAGCCGTCCTCAATGGAGATGATGGGGTATTTTTTCTGGAGCTCCTGGTAGTAGGCCGTCAGTTCCTCCGCCGTTCTGCCGCGGCCGTCCGATTTCTTGAAGACGTACAGGTTCTGGGAAGGGTCGTAGAATTCGGAGGAAGCCACGTCCAGGGCAATGAAGATGTCCGTGCCCAGCGTGTAGCCGGCGCGTTTCACGGCCTGGGCGATGCATTCCAGGGCGTCATCAGCGGATTTCAGGGAAGGGGCAAAGCCGCCTTCATCCCCCACGGCGGTGGACAGGCCGCGGTCGTGCAGCACGTCCTTGAGCGCATGGAAGACTTCCGCGCCGTAGCGCAGGGCTTCCCGGAAGGTGGGCGCGCCTTTGGGCATGATCATGAATTCCTGGAAGTCAATGGGGGAGTCCGAATGAGCGCCTCCGTTGATGATGTTCATCATCGGGACGGGAAGCACCTTGGCGTTCGGGCCGCCCAGGTATTTGAAGAGGGGAAGATTGAGCTGGATGGCGGCGGCCTTCGCCACGGCCAGGGAAACACCCAGGATGGCGTTGGCCCCCAGGCGGGACTTGTTGGGCGTGCCGTCCAGGTCGATCATGATTTTGTCAATGGCCGGCTGGAGGGTGGCATCGTGCCCGGAGACTTCCGGCGCGATGATCTTGTTGATGTTTTCCACGGCCTTGAGAACGCCCTTGCCGCCGTAGCGCTTGGCGTCCCCGTCCCTGAGCTCCCAGGCTTCATGCTCCCCGGTGGAGGCTCCGCTGGGGACGGACGCGCGTCCGATGGCTCCGCCGGCCAGGGCCACGTCCACTTCCACGGTGGGATTGCCCCGCGAATCGATAATTTCGCGGCCGCGGACGTCGATGATTTCCAGTTCGTTCATGATCATAAGATTTTTTATTGTCTTTTTTGGACCATGGAACGGCTTTTTTCGTTCCAGGGAACCACGTCATGACCGTGAAAATTCCGGGTTCAGGCGCGAAACTGACGCAGAACGGCGGCGATGTATTCAAGAGTCTCCGGGTCTGAAATGCCGCCGGAAAAGTAAAACGGCCTTCCGGAAGGCTGGGGCACGGAGATGCGGCAATAGTCCGTCTTTTCCCCTCCCTTGCGCTCCATCATGATCGGGGCCTGCGCGGGAAGGAGAAAAGCCCATGTGCTCCCCACCGGACCAATGCCCCGGAAAAGGGACGCTTTACCCGGTTCCACCCGGAGAACGGCTTTTCCCAGCATCATGTCAACGCAGAGGAAGATGATGAAGGCTTCCGTGACGGCAAAGAAGGTGGTGAAGACGGGCAGCGCGAAGTCCGTTTTCCCCGGCCCGAAGGACAGGAGGACGAGCACCAGGGTGATGATGCCCCAAACCACGGCCAGTCCCGTGTAAAGAAGTATTTTGGTAAAGGAATGCCTGTAGGTGAGCGTGACTTTTCCATGGGCGGATGTTACCGCCAGATGCCTGGAAGGGGCCGCAGGAACATCATGGAATTCATGCTCCCGGACCAGGGACGTCCAGGGGGTGGAAAGTCCGCAGCTGCTGCAGGTGACCGTGTCCCGGCGGTTGTCCACATCCGCCGCGGAAAAGGGAGTGCCGCATCCGGGACATTTGAATTGTTGAAGGCTGGAGGGCATAGGGGACGGCTTGCTGCCTGTCCGCAGGCTACCACAGAAGACGGGAAGCCGCCAATTCCTTTTTAGGCGCGTCTCCGGAAGGGCCTTCCAAGAGGGATTCCGCATGGGTTCCGCCGCCTCTCATACGGGAATTCCCCCTTGTGCGGCGCATAGCCTCCATGTAGGATGGCGCCCATGATTGAGAGCAGGCGGCAGTTGAGGGAAAGGATTGAGGCGTTGGCGGAACCGGAGTTTCAGAAGTTCTCCGCTTCCCTGATTCCCGGCGCCAACCGTCTGCTGGGTGTTCGCCTCCCCGTTCTCCGGAACCTTGCCCGCGAGGTGGCGGGGGGGAATTGGCGGGAGCTGCTGGAAAATCCAGCCGTTGACCCGTGTGCGGAGGAAGTGATGCTGGACGGCATGCTGATAGCGCTGGCGCGCATGGAGCCGGAAGAGCGCCTGGAACAGGTCGCGCGCTTCGTGCCCCGCATGGATAACTGGGCTGTCTGCGATACTTTCTGCACCAGCCTGAAGTTTTGTAAAAAGCATCCTGCCCTGGTCTGGGAGTTCATCCAGCCGTATTTAACGTCCGCACGGGTCTATGATGTCCGCTTTGCCGTGGTGATGATGCTGGCCCATTTCATTACGGAGGATTACGTGGAGCAGGTGCTGGCCCTGCTGGATGGCGTGCGGCATGAGGATTATTACGTGGGCATGGCGGTGGCCTGGGCGGTTTCCGTCTGTTATGTGAAGTTCCCGGCATTGACGCTGGAGTATTTGAGGAATTCGTCCCTGTCCGATTTCACTTACAACAGGGCTTTGCAAAAAATTATTGAATCCCTGCGTGTTAGCCGGGAAGACAAGAGTTTGATGCGGAGCATGAAACGCAAATAGGCAGCGGCTCCATGTCCGCGCGGAGGGAACCGCAGGAAAAGGGGTGTGCGGAGATAGTGACGCAGGGAGGGGAGCCATGCCGGAACGGGGCCTTGATTCCTTCCCGTGGAGGGTATGGAATGAGACACTTACTATTAAAACCATGCCTAATATTAACGATAACTTCCTCAAGCTGCAGGCGGGATATTTGTTCCCGGAAATAGGGCGCCGCGTGAATGCGTTTGCCGAGTCCCATCCGGAGGCGGCCAAAAGGCTGATCCGCTGCGGCATCGGAGACGTGACGGAACCGCTGCCCATGGCGGCCATTGAAGCCATGCACGAGGCGGTGGACGATTTGGCCACCCATGAGCGCTTTCACGGCTATGGTCCGGAGCAGGGCTATTTCTGGCTGAGGGAGGCTATCGCCAAAAAGGCCTACCAGGTCCACGGCGTGCATGTGGAAGTGGATGAGATTTACGTGTCTGACGGCGCCAAGTGCGATACGGGCAACATTCTGGACATTTTCGGGCCGGGCAACAGGATCGCCGTGCCGGACCCGGTTTATCCCGTGTATGTGGATACCAATGTGATGGCCGGGAATACCGGGGATTCCAGCGCGGACGGTTCGTATGAGGGACTGGTGTACCTCCCCTGCACGCCGGAGAACAATTTTGTGCCGCAATTGCCTGATGAGCATGTGGATTTGATTTACCTGTGCTTCCCGAACAACCCTACCGGGGCCGTGGCTTCCCGGAATGAATTGCTGAAATGGGTGGAGTATGCCCGGGCGAACCACGCCATTATTTTGTACGATTCCGCGTATGAGGCATTTATACAGGATTCCGCCGTTCCCAAGTCCATTTTTGAAATTCCTGGCGCGCGGGATTGCGCCATTGAGTTCCGCTCCTTTTCCAAGCAGGGGGGCTTCACGGGGGTGCGCTGCGGCTACGTGGTGATTCCCAAGGAGCTGCACGGCCATGATTCCGGGGGGAACAAGGTTCTCATCAGCCAGCTGTGGAGCCGCCGCACCAGCACGAAGTTCAACGGAGCTTCCTACATCGTCCAGCGGGGAGCCGCGGCCCTGTTTACGCTGGAAGGCATGGCGCAGACCGCCGTGCTGATCAGCCATTACCTGGGGAATGCCGCGCTGCTGCTGAATGCCTGCCGCCAGGCGGGCATGCGCGTGTGGGGAGGGGAAAACGCCCCGTATGTCTGGGTGCAGTGTCCGGACGGCCTGGATAGCTGGCAGATGTTTGACAAGATGCTGTATGAGGCGAATGTGGTCATTACGCCCGGTTCCGGCTTTGGTTCCAGGGGGGAAGGGTTCTTCCGCATTTCCGCATTCAATTCACGGGAGAACGTGGATGAGGTCTGCCGCCGCATCCATGCCCTGTTTGCCAGATAAGGAGGCGTTCCCAGGCAGATTTTGTCAGGCCGCAGTGCGGGAAGCACTGCGGCTGCGCGCATGATTGTGATGGGGAAAGCCGCATGGAGGCTGTTCCTGCCTAGGATGGCGTAATCCGTCCGGTTTCAGAGGAAAGCCGCCCGGCGCCCGGAAGCGGAGCTTGTTAAGGTCGGCGGAAACGCTCGCCAGGGCGGAGAAAATGAGAGAACTGCATGAGTTCCTCTGGCGTTGCAGGGAACGCCTCGCGCCGGAGTGCCTTTGTTCATGGGAGAAGAAGGAGAGCATTCTGGCTCAATGGCCCGGATAGACCTGTTTCCAGGTTTTGCCTTCGTCCGTGCTTTCATAGATGCCTTTTTCCGCGTACAGGGTAATGTGCCTGTTGTTCGCGGTGTCAATCAGCAGGTTGAAGGCGGCTCCCCAGTCTTCCTTGTCGGAACGCTTCTGCCAGTTTCTGGCGTTGCGTTCGCTGGAGTACACGCCCTTGCCGTCCAGCGGGACGGCGAGCATGAAGGTATCGTCCAGGCGGCGCCTGTCGATCGCCAGCGTGGGCTGCGTGACGGGCAGCCCCTGGAGCACGCGGTTCATGGTGCGGCAGTCATTGAAGGAGGTGTAAACGCCCTGGGTGGAGAAGACGTAGAGCTGGTCTGCGGCGCGGGTGTCGTACACCAGTCTCAGGAAGCCCGCTCCCTGCACTTCGTTTTTCTGGTTCCATTTCTTCCCGTTGTTGGTGGAGATGAAGATTTTGCTGGTGTTGGCCTTGCGGTCCGCCGTCACGGCTCCAATCCTGCCCTGGGCGGTCGTATGGAAGCCGACGTTGGTGACGGGTTCCCCCACCAGGCCCGCGTTGTTCCAGGTGTCTCCGCCGTCCGTGCTCATGAAGAGTCCGGCGCGGTCCGAACCGGCGATGATTTCCCGCGGATTCCGGGGATTGACGGAGATGAGCTCCCCGGCAATGAAGGAGATGGGGGACGGGTCCACTTTTACATCCGGATTGGCGACGGTCCACGTTCTGCCCATATCCTTGCTGCTGAACAGGGCTCCTCCCTGGGAGGTCGGGGCCAGCAGGAACATTTTGTCCCCGGCAAGCGCCATGGAACGGACGGTTTTGACGCCCCTGGGCAGTGTGAGGGGCTTGCGGGCGTAGGTTCCGTTTTTGCGTTCCAGCAGGTCCGCCCCGGAACGGTAGCGCGCCACCGCCAGATCCGGGGAGAGCAGGGAATAGCCGATGATTTTTCCGGCAGGCATGGCGGCGGTTATCTTGTGCGGCTGGAGTTTGACGGGTTTGATGGAGATTCCGTCCATGGCGGCGGAGAAGATGCCCTTGCCCTTGCCCGGAATGGTCCTGAACGTGATGCCGGCGATGGCTTCCTCCTTCATCGGGATGATGCGCTGCATGCCCATTTCCCATTTTTTCATGTCCGGGGAGGTGAAGCAGGTGAATTCATTGCCGCGCCGCATGATGCGCACCCAGGAGTGGTCCTTGTTCAGGGTGAAGGTGGATTGGCGCCCCGTTCCGTAGTCGCTGAAGTCCGCGCTGCACCGGAGGCCGCGGCCCACGGTCCGGAAGACGGCGATTTCATCGTCGTAGTTGGTGGCTCCCGTGTCCTTGCGCACCATGATGCCGGCCCAGCAGTCGTCCCCGGTGTCCAGCGCCTTGTCGCTGATGGAGCTGATGTGGGCTGTCAGCATGAAGTCACCCTTGATTTTTTTGCTGACCAGGTATTCCCCTTCCCCCACGAAGCGAAAGGCGTTTCCCGCGCCGCTGATGGAGTGGGGCAGCCCCGGTTCCCCGCGCAGCATGGCTTCCCAGCCGGGGGTGATGCGGCTCTGGGAATGGACGGGGACGACGGGGGTGTCCACCGTATGGGAACCGTTGTAGAAGACGCGCGCCCACAGTTTGTTTTCTCCGTCAAAGAGCATGAGGGGAGCGGTGAAGGGGGCTGCGTCCGCGGCGGCGGCCAGCTTGGCGCCGTTGTAGTATTCCACCTTGTTCACCCGTCCGGAGGAGATGGCTGTTTTCAGCACGCGTTCCGGTCCCTTGCCGCCCACTTCCAGCCTGGCTTCCGGTATGTCCGCCCGTTTGGGGCGCATGAGGCTGGCGAGCGGTATTTCCTCCATGGGGCGGTTGCCGTGCTGCCAGCCCACCCACGCCACGGTGAATTCGTGTTCCGGCTTTTTCTTGAAGTAGGTCAGCTTGATGGGAGTGACGCCTTTTTCCAGAAAGACGGAGGCGCGCTTTTCCGACGTGCTGTGCAGTCCGTCGTTGTCAATAACGGTTTTTCCGCCGACGTCCAGGCGGCTTCCGTCACAGGTTTGGAGGGCGAAGGTGTAGGCCCCCGTCTGGGGGACGACCAGGAAGCCTTCATATTCAAAGGCGAATCGTCCTTCCCTGGCCCCGCGCAGGGCCGTGTCAAATCCATGGGAGACGCCGGTCCGCAACGGCTTGGAGAAGTCCAATTCCGCCAGTTTGGACCATCCGTCCTTGTTTTCCAGGTATTTGTATTCCAGTCCGCTGGACAGGTCTTTTTTGCCGGGCAGCCCTTTGAGGGGAGTTTCCGCAGCGGCCTTGGCGAGTTTCAGGGTTTTCTGCTGGTCAAAGATGTCCGTGATGGTGAGCCTGACGAAGCATTGGGGGATGTCCCGGGGGAGCGCGACAGCTTTGGTGCGTACGTGCGGGATTTGTTCCTCCACCGTGTAAATGGGAGTTCCGGAGTATTGCGGATTGTCAAAGACCTCTATCTTGTACCCGAACTGCGGGGAGGACGTTTCCGCCAGCGTCCAGTCCACGATCACCTGGCTGCCGTTGTGGCGCGCGTTGCCTTCCGCCGCGATGGCGTCCATCACGGGCTTGTCCGGCTGGTTCAGCTTGAACGTGTGCTTGCGGCCCGGCTCCAGGTTTCTGGGAAATTGCCTGTTTTCCGTATAGGACATGGTCAGGATGGAGTCGTTTTCCGTCTGGTGGACCGTCCAGCCGCTGTATTTCATGCCTCCTTCCTTGGGAACGTTAATGGAAACGGTATCACATTTTTCCCACGCGCCGTTGTGCCTGTAGAAGCCCTTGCCGCGCCACAGTTCCCTCTGCTTGCGGCCCCCGTGCCCGAAGTCCTCCAGAAAGCCGCCGTTCCCCTTGAACCCGGTGGCCGCATAGGGAATGCGGAAGGTGGCGATGTGGTGCCACCGGTTGCCGGCCTGGTCTTTCATCCACCAGCCGGCGTAGCATTCCTTCCTGGCTTCGTCCGCGCCCCAGGTCCGCATGAGCATGGTGTACCACTGCTTGGTCTTGATCCACGGGACGTCGCGCCCCCCGGCCTTTCCGGAAGCTCCTTCACCCACGTATTGCTGGGCGTAGACGTGCGGATTGACGTACACGTTGCGCACCTGCCGCCCTTCGTAAACGGGAGCGGGCCAGAAGGACCATACGGTGGAGGGGCGGTAGGTTTCCAGGTTCGTGTTGTCGTTGGCGTTGGCCGCCACGCCGGCATAGAAGTAGCCGCCCTTGGGGAACATGTCCAGGTTCCAGCAGGAAAAGTAGGTGGATTCCGGCCAGTAGGGGTAGAGCAGGTCCACCATGATGATGTCGGAACCGGCTTTTACTTCGTCACCGTACCAGCTGGCGGAAACGGGAAGCGTTAAAAGAAGCCACAGGGAGAGCAGGAATCTGGTCATGACGATGAAGAGGGGAAAATTTGCAAAAACGTGGAACCGTTCCATTTATCATGAAAAGGGGGGCGTGCGCCAGCTTCAAATGAAATAACGTCATCCCGGTTTTGTCAGCGGATGGGATGACGGCGTCTCCATGGCGCACTCGGTCCTTGCTCCTGTTTGTTTGTGCGGAGTAGGTTTTGGAACATGATCCCGCAGGTGCGCATGAGTTCTTTTTTCCGGCTGGCCGTTGTTTCTGCGTGCTGTTCCTGCCTGCTGGCTGCTGCGGGGACAAGCCGGGGGCAGGAGAGGGAAACGGCTTCCGCCCCGCCGGAGCCGCTTTCCTGCGTTCATGCTCCGGATGGAAGGGTAACGGTGCGGGGTACGGCCATGGGAACGGTGTTTACGGTGCGCGCCTATCCCGGGCACGGGATGGATGCGGCGCAGACGGAGAAGGCCTGCATGGAGTCTCTTGCCTGCGCCGTCCGCTGGGAGAAGGTGATGTCCGCCATGGATGCGGGGAGCGGTCTGGCCCGGTTGAATGCCGCGGAAAACGGCGTTTCCGTCCCCGTTTCCCCGGAGCTGGAAAAGGCTCTTCTGCTGGCCCTGGATTATGCCCGGCTGACAAAGGGCGCCTTTGACCCCACGCTCGGTCCCTGCATCCGCCTGTGGAAGAAGAGCCGCCGCCACGGCGTTCTCCCGTCCGGCGGGGAACTGGAACGTGCGCTCCGGGCGTCCGGATGGGAAAAGCTGTACGTCGGCAAGGGGGCCGCGGTCAAAACGGTTCCCGGAATGAGGGTGGACCTGGGAGGCATGGGCAAGGGGTTTGCCGTGGACCGGATGGCGGAGATTTTGAGAAAAAGAGGAATCCGTTCCTTCTTTATTGACAGCACCAGCGACGTTATGGCCGGCGCCCCCCCACCGGGGGAGCGGGGATGGCGGGTGCTGGTGGATGAAGGTAATGGGAAGAATACGGTGTTGCTGTTGAGCCATGCCGCCGTCTCCACCTCCGGGAGCGCCCGCCAGATGGCGAAGATCGGCGGTGCGGAGTATTCCCATGTGCTGGACCCCCGCACGGGGCTGGGCATGACGGAGGGCAGGCAGGTGAGCGTGCAGGCGCCTTCCGCGGCGCTGGCGGATGCCCTGGCGACGGCGGGGAACGTGATGCGTGAAGAGGATTTCCGCTCCCTGGCGGCACGGTTGCCGGGAGTGTCCGTCCCGGCTTTTTTCCGGAGTTCCTCACGTTTTGCGGAAGGAACGCAGGAACAGGATGGCGCACGGAGGCCGAGATAGACAGCATGATGAAAGAAACGGGGGAGCGGACGCGTTTTTTAAGGTACACCTCCATAGACCAGTTATGAAATTGTACCGTTTTTTCCTGCCTGCCGTGCTTGGCGCCGCCGTATCCTCCTCATTTGGCACGGAGTTCCCGAATCCTTATCCGGCTCCCCCTCCCGGCGTGCGCCTGACTCCTGAAACCCCGCTTTCCCCCTCCGTCAACGGCGCCCGCATTGTTGGCGCCACTCCCGGCGCGCGGGTGCTGTTCCAGGTTCCCGTTTCCGGGGAGCGTCCCATGAAGATTCAGGCGGCTGGGCTTCCCTCCGGCCTGAGGATGGATTCGCGCGGGCTGGTTACGGGTACCGCCCCGGCGAAGAAGGGGGAATACAAGGTGAAGATCCAGGCTTCCAACAGGCATGGAAAAGATGCGAAGGAGTGGATTCTGAAGGTGGGGGATGAGTTGTGCCTGACCCCGCCCATGGGTTGGAGCAGCTGGTATTCCTACAGTGAGGCCGTGGGGCAGGAGAATGTGCTGAAGACGGCCCGGCTTTTTGTGGAGCGGGGGCTTGTCAACCATGGCTGGACCTATATCAATATTGACGATTGCTGGCAGGGCGAGCGAGGCGGACGGAATTTCTCCATCCAGCCCAACAAGCGCTTTCCGGACATGAAGGCCATGTGCGATTCCATTCATGCCATGGGGATGAAGGCGGGCATTTATTCCACGCCCTGGATGGGGACGTATGCCGGGTTCATCGGAGGAAGCTCGCCCAATGCGAAGGCGGATTACGGGGAAATGGCCATTCCGGAGAAGGACCGCAAGCAGAAGAATCAAATTTTCGGGAGTTACCCCGGCGTGCATCGCAGGAAGGCGGACCGTGTAGGCGCCGTCTGGCTGTTTGACCGTGACGCCAGGCAATGGGCGGACTGGGGGTTCGATTACGTGAAGGTGGACTGGAACCCCAATGACGTGCCGACGACGGAACGCATCCGCCAGGCTCTGGACGATTCCGGGCGGGATATTGTGCTCAGCATATCCAATGCCGCCCCGTATAAACAGGTGGAAGAGCTGGGGAAGCTGGCCAATTTGTGGAGGACGACGGGGGATATCCAGGACCACTGGGGCAGCGTCAGCGGCATCGGCTTTTCCCAGGAACGCTGGCAGAAGCACATGCGCCCGGGCCACTGGAATGATCCGGACATTCTCCAGATCGGGAAGCTGGGCAAGCCCAACCAGCCCAATACCACGTTTGTCCAGACGCAGCTGACGCCGGATGAACAGTACACCCATGTGACCCTGTGGTGCCTCCTGTCCGCCCCGCTCATCATTTCCTGTGACCTGGAGCATATCGATTCATTCACGATGGGGCTCCTGACCAACGACGAGGTGATTGCCGTGGACCAGGACCCTGCCGCCCGTCCCGCCCGCAAGGCGTGGCACCGGGGGGATTTCCAGGTCTGGACGAAGGAGTTGTCCGACGGTTCCGTAGCGGCGGGGTTTTTCAATACCGGGAAAGAGAAGGGCGTAGTGAAGGTGAACCTGAGGGAGCTGGGGCTCTCCGGCGCGTATGAAGCCAGGGACCTCTGGAAACGCGCCGACCAGGGAACGGTGACGGGAGATATGGCCGTGGAGTTGAACAGCCATGGAGCGGCCATGTTCCGGTTCAGCAAAAAGAGTTGACGGCAGGGGCAGGAATGGATGCTTTCAAGGACGGCATCCTTTTTTGCCGGCCAGCGGGTCCGTGAATGCCGCGTTTCACTGCCCGTCCATTATTATAGGAATAAAGGGTGAAATGGATAGCCGGCTTTGCAAGGATAGCCTGGCGGGGCGGCGGCTTTAAGAAACGCGCTGTTTCAGCCTTGTTTGCAGGGGGCTTGTGTTGCGGCAAATCCGCTGCCGCCCTTTCCGAGTGAAAGTCTTTATTTTTTCCATAAAAAAGAACCGTCCCGGTTAACCGGAACGGTTCTTATAAAGAGATTGATGTGACTTGCCTTAATCTCTCCGTACAGCTTCCTTAAGCGGCGATGCCGAAGTGCTGCTGGATGGAGGCGAAAATCTTGTCGCGGCGGGCGCGGGCTTTTTCGATGTCACGGGTCTTCAGAGAGAATCTCAGGCGTTCCGCCGTGGAGTCAGGCTTGTGAACCGTGACGTGGCACCACCAAACCCCCCTGTTGTTCCACAGGTGATGGTTGGGGTTGTCATCATTAATTCTAAGAGCGATTTTGGTTTGGGCTTTCATCTGTGTGATCTTTTTCCAGTAGGGGACGTCTTATTTACGTCCGTTGGTATATTAATGTTTCAATAAAACCTTCAACTTGGAGGCGCCTCACTTAAGCAGATGATCCCTTGTCTTTTTGGACATCTTTTTCTGCCAGTTGCTCACCTCGTTGAAGCCTTAGAGTTCAAGTGGTGTAACAACGTTCAAAAAAAAGAATCTTTTTTACAGGAGACCTACCTTTTTAAGAGTGTTGTAAGCACCGTTCTTGTTGATCGTACGCAGGGCCTTGGCGGAAATCTTCATTTTCACGAATTGACCGAGTTCGGGAACCCAGATGCGCTTTTCCTGAAGGTTGGGGAAAACGGTACGATTGACAGTCTTAGTGACGTGACGACCAATACCGCCCTTTTTCTTGGCAAGACCGGAGCGATGGATACGACGACCTTTGTGAGGCATGGTACCTCTGATGATGCAAATTCGGGACATGGCAATCGAAGTTATTTGTTAATGCGAGAGAGATAGTCTAGCGTATTTTCGCCTAAGGTCAAGAACAACCGAACAAAAGACTCGGAATTTGTGCCGGCCCGGCGGAAGCGCTGCCGGACTTTCCTGCGGTCTGGTTCCCTCCGTTCATGGCCGGGGGGGCAGGCGCCGGGGAAAGGCGCGCGCGGCCGGATGGCTTATTTGCCCATGTAAAACGTATCCGGCGCTTGCACGGAGGGAGGCGGCGTGAGAGATTGAAAGCATGAGTGAGAATCATTATGCAGAGTTTTCCGAATGCAGCATGAAACCCCAGGACGTGCTGGAGTATGTTTCCGGTCCCATGCCGGTTCCGGCGGAGGGGGAGGTGCTGATCCGGATGAAGGCGGCCCCGATCAATCCGGCGGACATCAATTTTGTGCAGGGCGTTTACGGTGTGAAGCCCGTGCTGCCCCATTCACGCGCCGGACTGGAAGGCTGCGGCATGGTGCAGGAGTCCCGCGCAGAAGGCTTCCGCAAGGACGATGAAGTGATTCTGCTGCGCGGCGTGGGTTCCTGGAGCGAGTATGTGGCGGTTCCCGCCGTGAACGTGATGAAGCTCCCCGTGAAGGTGGACCCCGTGCAGGCGGCCATGCTGAAGGTGAACCCCCTGACCGCCCTGCGCATGCTGGAAGGGTTCGTTTCCCTGACTCCGGGGGACTGGGTGGTGCAGAACGCCTCCAATTCCGGCGTGGGAAGGTGCATTATTCAACTGGCCCGGGAGATGGGCGTGAAGACGGTGAATTTTGTAAGAAGGCCGGATGAATTGAGGGATGAATTGACCGCGCTGGGCGCCGACCTGGTAGTGGGAGAGGATGACGAGGATGTGGTGAAGAATACCCTGGCCCGGCTGGACGGAAAGAGGCCCGTGCTGGCCTCCAACGCCGTGGGCGGGGAAAGCGCCCTGCGCCTGATGGACATGCTGGCTCCCGGCGGAAGCATGGTGACGTACGGCGCCATGAGCAGGAAGAGCATCAAGGTGCCGAACGGTTTCCTGATTTTCAAGGGCATTAAATTGGAAGGCCTGTGGGTGACGCAGTGGCTCAAGAATGCCCCCGTTCCGGAGATTGAGGCCGCTTATGACAAGCTGGCGCGCCTGATGGCGGACGGCAGGCTGAAGCAGGCCGTGGATACCGTTTATCCGTTGAGCGACGTGCGCCGGGCCGTGGAGAAGGCCCAGGAAGAGTTCCGCAGCGGCAAGGTGGTGCTGAGCATGGAGCGTGCCTGATGCATGGGGGGAGAGAGTTTTTGTTTTCCCGGGCTGCGGAGCGCTGGAGGGATTTTTTCAGCGTTCCGTGGTTCGGTTGGTATTGGCTGCTGGCCTGGGTGATGGCGGGGCTGAGCCTTTATTCCATATGGCAGGCCGGTGATTTTTTTCTGGAAAAGAGCCGTTTTGCCCGGGAGGGCCTGTGTACGGAAGGGACGGTGCGGAACATCACGGAGGATACGGTGAAGTTGTGGAGCCGTTCGCGGGTCATGGGGACGTCCGGTCCCTCTCTGGACGTCTGGGCGCCGGAAGTGCGGTTCCTGCCGCAGACCGGGGAGGGGGAAGTGGTATTCCAGTCCCCCGCTTTTCTTTTCTGGTCTTCCTATTCCAGGGGGGACCGGGTGACGGTCTGCTACCCGCCGGAACGCCCGGAAGACGCCCGTGTGGCGGATAGCTTCATCTGGTGGCCGGAAACGCGCCGGGCCCTGTGGCTGATGGCGTTTCTGCTTGCCGGCGGAACGGTCCTGCTGAGGAAGAGGGAAGTGCGGAGTTCCGTAGGCGCGTAAAGCAGGGATTGCGCCGCGGCACGGCGCCGTTTGCCGTTTCAGCCCAGCGTGGAATCAAGCCACGTGTTGAGGATTTCCACGGCGGCCACCTGGTCGATGATGGGGCGGAAGCTTTTCTCCTTTTTGCCGGCGGCGTGCAGTTTTTCCTGGGCGATGACGGTGGTGAGGCATTCATCCATGAATACCATGGGAAGGCCGGGAAGGGCGGCGGCCAGTTCCCTGCCGAACGCGCGCACCTTGGCGGCGGCGGTTCCTTCCGTGCCGTCCATGCGGACAGGGATGCCCAGCACCAGGGTGCGTATCCCCCGCTCCTGGACGAGCTGGACGATGCGGGTGACGCCGTCCGTTTTGTGCCTGTGGATGGTTTCCACAGGGTGCGCCATGATGCCCACGGGGTCCGTGGCGGCGATGCCGATTCGGGCTTCTCCGTAGTCAATGCCCAGGGCCGGATGCTGGCTGGTCATCTGAGTTCGTCCGGAAGCTGGTTGACGATTTTTTTAATTTCGTCCGCCTTGTTTTTATCCGCAATCAGGATGGCGTCCGCCGTTTCCACCACGATCAGGTTTTCCACGCCCAGCAGGGCCACGTGCTTGTCCCCCCGCTGGGAGAAGACGATGTTGCCGGAGGCGTCCTGCACGGTGATGTCCGTATTGGTGGTGTTTTTGTTGTGGGTTTCCAGATAGTTGGCTACGGATATCCAGGAGCCTACGTCGTCCCAGTCAAAGGTGGCTTCAATGTTCAGCACCCGGTCCGCGTTTTCCATCAGCGCGAAGTCAATGGAGATGGGCGTGAGCGCCGGGAATTCCTCCCGGATGGTTTCCTGCGGGTCCGGGGATTCCGCGATGTGCTCCACGAAGGAGGCCAGCTCCGGGCAGTGCTTGTCAAGCTGTTCGCACACGGTTGGAATGCTCCAGACGAACATGCCGGCGTTCCAGCAGAAGTTGCCCTGGCTCAGGTAGGCGGCGGCCGTGGCCGTGTCAGGCTTTTCCCGGAATTGGATGACTTCGCGGCAGGAGCAGCCCGGTGCGGAAGCGATTTCCTTCCCGCGTTCAATGTAGCCGTAGGAGGGGCAGGGCCAGGTGGGCTTGATGCCCACGGTGACGAGCGCCTTTTCCCGCGCCGCCGTGTCCATGGCGGCTTTCATCAGGGAGCGGAAGGACGCCTGGTCCTGGATGAGCTGGTCGGAAGGGATGACGAGCATGACCCCGTGCGGGTCCGCCGCCTTGATGAGGCCTATGCCCAGGGCGATGGCGGGCGCCGTGTCCCGGCGCACGGGTTCGGAGATGATGTTGTCCACGGGGATGTCGTGGGCCTGGCGGCGGACTTCCGCCTCCTGCAGGTGGTTGGTCAGGATGAAGATGTTCTGCCGGGGCACCAGGCCGTCCAGCCTGTCGATGGCCTGGCGGAGGAGGGTGCCTTCCCCGAACATGTTCAGGAGCTGCTTGGGACGGTGGTCGCGGGAGAGGGGCCAGAAACGGGTGCCGCTGCCGCCGGCCAGAATGAGAGCGTATTGGTTCATGGCGATTCCGTAGGAATGTGGTTTAAAAAAGGGTCAAAGTGCGCCGAAGCGGCGTTTTCTGCGGGAGTAGTCCAGCAGCGCCGCTTCCATGTCACGGTCGCTGAAGTCCGGCCACAGCGTTTCTGTTACATAGAGTTCCGCATAGCTGATCTGCCACAGCAGGAAGTTGGAGACGCGCATTTCCCCGGAGGTGCGGATGAGCAGGTCCGGTTCCGGCATGCCGGCAGTGTCCAGATGCTGGTTGAAGAGGTCTTCCGTGACGGCGTCCGGGTGGAGTTCCCCGCGGGAGGCTTTCTCCGCGATTTTTCTGGCGGCGGCGGCAATTTCCGCCCTGCTGCCGTAGGAGAGGGCCAGAACCAGGTTGAGCCTGGTATTTCCCGCCGTGGCTTCCAGGCTGGATTGCAGCAGTTTCTGGGTTCGCTTGGGAAGGCGTGAAAGGTCGCCTATGGCGTGAAGGCGCACGCCTTTTTCCTGCATCTGGCTGAGGCGTTTTTTCAGGAATTCGTGCAGCAGCAGCATCAGCGCGTGCACCTCCGTCTTGGGGCGGTTCCAGTTTTCCGAGGAGAAGGCGTAAAGCGTGAGCCAGGGAATATCATGGTCAATGCAGAAGTCCACACAGCGCTCCACCGTATCCGCTCCCGCCCGGTGGCCGGCCTGGCGCGGCAGATGGCGGCTGTGCGCCCAGCGGCCGTTGCCGTCCATGATGCAGGCAATATGAACCGGCAGTTTTTCCTTGGGAATGGTAAGCATAGATAGATGTGGCTCCGCTACTCTAGTCCATGACCGGGTCCAGTTCAACACGCAAGTTTTTCAGGATGTATTCCTGTCTTTCCCTCGTGTTTTTGCCCATGTAGAAGGAGAGCAGGTCCTTCACCTTGTGTGAGTCTTCCAGGCGAACGCGGTCCAGGCGCATTCCTTCCCCGATGAAGGCCTTGAATTCCTGGGGGGAGATTTCGCCCAGGCCCTTGAACCGCGTTATTTCCGGGTTTTTGCCCAGCAGGGCGATGGCCGCTTCCCGCTCCGCGTCCGAGTAGCAGTAGATGGTCTGCTGCTTGTTGCGCACGCGGAAGAGGGGAGTTTGGAGGATGAAGAGGTGGCCCTCCCGGATCAGCTCCGGGAAGAACTGGATGAAGAAGGTCATCAGCAGGATGCGGATGTGCATGCCGTCGTCATCGGCGTCCGTGGCGATGACCACTTTGTCGTAGCGCAGGTCTTCCAGCCCGTTTTCAATGTTCAGGGCGTGCTGGAGGAAGTTGAATTCCTCGTTTTCATAGACGACCTTGCGGCTCATCCCGAAGGAGTTCAGCGGCTTGCCGCGCAGGGAGAAGACCGCCTGGATTTCCGCATCCCGCGCCGTGGTGATGGAGCCGGAGGCGGAGATGCCTTCCGTGATGAAGAGGGTGGTTTCCCCCGCGCGGGCGTGCTTGGAGTTGTAGTGCACGCGGCAGTCCCGGAGGTTCTTGTTGTGGATTTTGGCCTTGCGGGCGTTTTCCTTCGCCAGCTTCTGGATGCCGGAGAGTTCCTTGCGGTCCCGCTCGGAGTCTTTGATCTTGGCTTCCAGGGCTTTGGCCGTCTCCGGGTTTTTGTGCAGGTAGTTGTCCAGCTCCCTGGCGATGAAGTTGCCTACGAAGGTGCGGATGGTTTCCCCTTCCGGGCTGATGGTATTGGATCCCAGCTTGGTCTTGGTCTGGGATTCGAAGACGGGTTCCTTTACCTTGATGGAGATGGCGGCCACGAGGGAGGAACGGATGTCCCCGGCCTCATAGTTTTTCTTGAAAAAGTCCCTCAGGGTTTTGACGATGGCCTCCCGGAAGGCCGCCTGGTGGGTGCCCCCCTGCGTGGTGTGCTGCCCGTTGACGAAGGAGTAGTGCTCCTCCCCATACTGGCCGCCATGGGTGAAGGCCACCTCGATGTCGTGCCCTTCCAGATGGATGATGGGGTACAGCGGTTCCTCGCTCATTGCCTCCGTAAGCAGGTCCAGCAGGCCGTTTTTGGAGACGTAGCGGCGTCCGTTGAAGTGCAGGGCCAGCCCCTTGTTGAGGTAGGAGTAGTACCGGCACATTTTTTCAATGTATTCCGGACGGAACTGCGTGGTTACGGGGAAAATGTCCGGGTCTGCGTGGAACGCCGTGCGGGTGCCGTTGGGCTCCTCCGTGGCGCCGTCCTTCCGTCCTTTGGGGAGTTCCTTCCCGCGGCAGAACTGGTAGGAGCGCGTTTCCCCGTCGCGGTAGGCCTGGATTTCAAAAAAGTCGGAAAGGGCGTTCACCGCCTTGATGCCTACGCCGTTGAGCCCTACGGATTTCTTGAAGGCATCGCTGTCGTACTTGGCTCCGGTATTGATTTTCGCGGCGCAGTCCAGCAGTTTGCCCAGCGGAATGCCGCGTCCGAAGTCGCGCACCTCGCACAGGCCGTCCGGAGTCACGTCAATGGTGATTTTTTTGCCGAAGCCCATGACGAATTCGTCAATCGAGTTGTCAATGACTTCCTTCAGCAGGACGTAAATGCCGTCATCCGGAGAGGTTCCGTCGCCCAGTTTGCCGATGTACATCCCCGGACGCATGCGGATATGCTCCCTCCAGTCCAGGGTTTTAATGCTGTTTTCGTCGTAGGCCATGTGCAGCGGGGTCGCGCCTATTATAGCGGAGCCCCCGGAATTTGCGAAGAAAAAATGCGTGCCCGTCCATTTGCGCCCAATGGGGGCTTGACCCGGAGGCCGTCCCTTGGTGGAATCCATGGCGTATGATCAGTTGCAAGGCTCCGTGCAAGGTGAACGTTTCCCTCCGCGTTCTGGGTAAGAGGGCGGACGGTTTCCATGAAGTGGATACCGTGATGGTTCCCCTGGAATTGTGCGACGTGCTGGAGTTTTTCCCGGCGGACGGCCTGGAAATGAGCTGCGACGCCCCGGGAGTTCCGCTGGATGAAAGCAACCTGGTCATGAAGGCGGGGCGGCTGATGGAGCGGGAGCTGGGACGGCCCATGCCGTGGCATGTGCGCCTGGTCAAGAACGTGCCCCATGGCGCGGGGCTGGGCGGCGGCAGCAGCGACGCCGCGTGCGTGCTGTCCGCCCTGAATGAGCTGGAACACGGCGGCCTGTCCCGGAGGCGTCTGGCGGAGCTGGCCGGGGAGATCGGTTCCGATGTGGGATTTTTCATTTATGGAATGGCGTGCCGCTGCACCGGCCGCGGGGAAAAGGTGGAGCCCCTGCCGGAATGGAGGGAATGGCGCCCCCGGATCGTTCTGCTGAAGCCGTCGTTCGGCGTTTCCACGCCGGACGCCTACCGCCGCTGGGCGGGTTCACGGGAATTGCCGGGCATACCGTACGGGGAGCAGCGGGTGGACGGCCATGTGCTGGTGAATGATCTGGAAAGGCCCGTGTTTGAGAAGCATTTGTTCCTGGCGGAGATGAAGCGATGGCTGCTGGAGAGGCCCGGCGTGCGCGGCGCCATGATGTCCGGCTCCGGCTCCACCATGTTCGCCGTGGCGGAGGATGAAGAAGCGGCCCGCAAGTTGATGGAGGACGCCGCGCGGGAACTGGACCCCACGCTGTGGATGTGGTCCGGGCTTGTGATGCGGGAGGGCGCCCGGTAAAAACATGGTTGTGCAGGAGGCCTTGCCTTGACGGCGGGGGATGCATGCCGTTACACTCCGTCCATGATTAAAAGTTTGTTTGCAGGTGTGATGGTGGCGGCTGCGTGCGCCGTCCAGGCCGGTGAATACGGAGACAGCGCCGTCCAGGCCGCCCGGGAGCTTTCCGGAGCGGTGAAAACGGGGGACATGATGTGGATGATTGAGAAGATGTACGCTCCCATGAAGAAGCAGCTTGTTTCTTCCTTCCCGGGAGGGGAGGCCGCGTTCATGAAGACCATGAGGGAAAAGATGCAGGGAGCCGCCGCCGTGATGAAAGAGCGCGGCATGGTGGTGGAGACGTATGAAATAGGCCAGCCTACGGCGGAACATCTGGTGAAGAATGGAGACGAGGTGCTGGTGGTGCTCCCCACGCGGATGGTCATTTCCATGAAGCGTCCGGACGGGATGCCTGTAAAGATAGAGAATACAGGCGTTCTGGTGCTGGTGAAGGATTTGAAGGACAAGGGGCCCTGGACGTTCATTGATGCTTCCAAGATGAATGCGAATGCCCTGCGCTCCATGTTCTATGACCTGCCGGAAAAGGTGAATCTGCCGCCGGTTTCCTCCCGCCAGCTTCCCGTGGGCCAGTAGGGGAGCGTTCCCGTATGAATGGCGCCGGGGCAGATGACGTGGAAGGCGTTAGCGCCTTTGAGGCTTATGTCCACCGGGCATTTGCCCCGGACGGGTTGTTCTCCCGCGCCAGGGATTTTGAATACCGGGCGGAGCAGCAGAATATGGCCCTGGCCGTGGCGAGGGCTCTCCAGGTGGACGCCCCGCTGCTGGTGGAGGCCGGAACGGGCGTAGGCAAGTCCCTGGGCTATCTGCTGCCGGCCGTGAAGTTTGCGCTGGATTTTGACCGGAAAGCGGTCATTTCCACGCATACCATCAATTTGCAGGAGCAGTTGTTCAACAAGGATATTCCGTTGCTGCGCGCCGCCCTGGGGATTGATTTTTCCGCCGCCCTGCTGAAAGGCAGGCAGAATTACCTGTGCCATACCCGCCTGCGGCGCGCGCTGGCCCAGATGGATTCCCTGTTTACGCAGGGGGAAGCCGCGGAGCTGACGCGGATTCAGGACTGGGCGCTGAGAACGCAGGACGGCACCCTGAGCGACATGGCGTTCCGTCCGTCTCCCAAGGTATGGGCCATGGTGTGCAGTGAACCGCATGCGTGCAGCATGCGCCATTGCGGCCCCTCCTGTCCGTACCAGGTGGCCCGCAAGAGGGTGCTGGAGGCCAAGGTGGTGGTGCTGAACCATACCCTGTTTTTCGGCCTGATGGCCCAGGCGGAGGGTTCCGAGGAGGCGGGGTTCGTTTTTCCCGGGGATTTCGTGGTTCTGGATGAGGCCCACATGATTGAGAACATCGCCGCCCGGCAGCTGGGCGTGCAGCTCTCGGAACCGCATCTCAATTATGAACTGCTGCGGATGTTCAATCCGCGCACGCACAAGGGCCTGCTGAAACCGCTGAACAATCCGGCCCTGTTCCAGCGGGTGCAGGACGTGATTGACGCTTCAGGCCTGTTTTTCCAGAATGCGCGGGATGACCTGGGGTTTGCGGGCTCCGGCAAGATTGTCCGCATTCTCCAGCCGGAATGGTCCCAGGACATTCTTTCCCTGCCTCTGGCGGAATTGATCGGAGAATTGAAGAGGGAGGGCGCGAAGCAGGAGGAAAACGTGGCCGTGAAGGATGAACTGGCGGACATGGCCGCCCGCATGGAGGAGGCGCAGGCCTCCCTGAAGGTGCTGATGGACATGACGGAGGAGGGGCACGTGTACTGGGCGGAGCGGTCCGGTCCGGAGGGAAGGAACATGAGCGTGTGCTCCGCCCCCGTGGAGGTGGGCGATATCCTGAGGGAGCGCCTGTTTTCCGCCGGGCGTTCCGCCATTCTGACCTCCGCTACGCTGGGGACGGGGGATGCGGACATGGGCTACTTTGCGGGGCGCGTGGGTGCGGAAAGCGTCCGGAAGCTCCAGATAGGCAGTCCGTTCAATTACCGGGAGCAGATGAGGCTGATCGTGGCCCGTTCCATGCCGGAGCCGGACCAGCCGGAGTATGCGGAAGTGCTGCCGGAATGGATTAAAAGGTATCTGGCGGAGTCCCGCGGCAGGGCCTTCGTGCTGTTCACCAGCTACCGGCTGATGGTGCAGGTGGCGGAAAAGGTGCGCCCGTTCTGTGAAGAACAGGGATGGACCTTGTACGTGCAGGGGCAGGACATGCAGCGGCATGCCATGCTGGAGGCGTTCCGGAAGGATGTGAACAGCGTGCTCTTCGGCACGGACAGTTTCTGGACCGGGGTGGACGTGCCCGGAGAGGCCCTTTCCAACGTTATTGTGACGCGCCTGCCGTTTGAGGTGCCGGACCACCCGCTGGTGGAGTCCCGCTTTGAGAGCATCAGGGCGCGCGGGGGGAACCCGTTTTACGAATATTCCGTGCCCGTAGCCATTCTGAAGCTGCGGCAGGGGGTGGGGCGGCTGATCCGCACGAAAAGCGATTCCGGCATGGTGGTGATCCTGGACCCCCGCGTAGCCACCAAGAGGTACGGGGCGCGGTTCATCAAGTCCCTGCCGGATGCCCGTCTGGAGTTTGTGTAAGGAGTTTTTCCTCCTTAAAATTGGCCGGAGTTCTCCTTCTCCCTGCCGTACTGCATCAGGCGGTAGCTGAGGGGCTGTTCCAGGCGCGCTTCTTCCAGCAAAGCGCAGTCGGCGAAAATGTCCGGAACGGGCGCGTCCGCCAGAATGGAGCCGTCCTTCATCACGATGCAGCGGGTGCACAGGTCCATGACCATGTCCAGGTCATGGGTGGCGATGATTTTGGTATGGGAGAATTGGCGCAGGAGGCTGATGAGGGTGCGGCGGGAGGCCGGGTCCAGGTTCGCGCTGGGTTCGTCCAGAACCAGGATGTCCGGGGTCATGGAGAGGACGGTGGCGATGGAGACGGCGCGTTTTTCCCCGCCGGAAAGGTGGTGGGTCATCTTGTCCGCCAGGGCTTCCGCATGGACGTCCCGCAGAGCCTGCCGCACGCGGCGGCTGACTTCTTCCGGAGGGAGGCCCATGTTGAGCGGGCCGAAGGCCACGTCCTCCCGGACGGTAGGCATGAAAAGCTGGTCGTCCGCCTGCTGGAATACCATTCCCACGCTTTCCCGGACGCGGGCGACGGTTTTGGGCGTGACGGGGATGTCCCCCACCCGCACCTGTCCGGAGGAGGGCTCCAGCAGGCCGTTGAGGTGCAGGAGCAGGGTGGATTTTCCCGCTCCGTTCCCGCCCACGACGGCAACGGATTCCCCGTGGGTGATGCGCAGGGAGACGCGGTTCAGCGCCGGAGGAGAATCCGGGTAGCTGAAGCACAGGTCGATGGTTTCTACAAGGTGGTGGCTCATGAGAGGAGGCTGCGGGCGCACTGGCCCGCCAGCATGGTGACGTTAAAGCAGCGGAACAGGATGACGAGGGCGCAGAAGAGAATGCCGCCCGCCACGCCGCGCATGGTGATGACGCCGGGGGCGCTGACGAATTCAGGGTCTTCCCCTCCCCGGCACAGGACGGCCTGGTAAATGCGTTCCGCGCGACCGAAGGTGCGCAGCAGGAGCTGGCCGGTCATGGCCCCCCAGGTGGAGAGGGGGACGGAACCGGAGCCTCCCCTCCGGGAACGGAACGCCATCAGCATGTTCTGGAATTCATCCATCAGGATGAAGGCGTACCGGTACAGGAAGGCCAGGAGCGTGATCAGGATGCGCGGCGCGCCGAGCTGCCTCAGGCCCCGGCAGAGCGGAGCGAAGCCCGTGGAGGCCAGCAGCGTGAAGGCTCCCAGGATGGTGAGCATGCACCGCAGGATGATGGAGATGAAGGAGATGATGCCCCGGGTAACGGGAATGCCGAACCATTCTCCCGCCGGCGTCCTGTCCACCAGCGGGTTGAAGATGCCGATCATGACGGCGACGGGCAGCAGCCACAGGGTGCGCTTCAGCAGGTAGCCCAGGGGGAGCCCCGCCATGCGGATGACGCAGACCGGGAACAGGAAGAAGGGCAGCAGCCCCGTGATTTCCTGCGGAGGCCAGGAGAGCACGCAGATTTGAAAGACGAGGAAGGCCCCTATTTTAATACGGGCGTCCAGACGGTGGAATCCGGTGTTTCCGCAGGAAAACCGGTCCATCTGGCGGAATTGCCGCGCGGCGTCCGTGAACAGGGGCATGGGGGGTCAGCGGGGGCAGTGGCTGTGCGGTTTTCTGCCGAACAGGAAGCCGGCCGCAAAGACCAGGGCGGCAATGATGACGCTCCCCAGCACGCCGGCCAGGCTGGTTTCAGGGTTGACGATGGAGGAGGCTCCCTCCGTCTCTCCGGAGGAGGCTGTTTCCTCCGCGGCGGGGAGGGCGTAATCCGGCATGATGGCGGTGGATGCCTGTACGGATTCCAGGCTGCGGTGGAGGGAGGAAGGCTCCGCCAGGCTGGTTTCTTCCGACCCGGTGACGCCGGCCACGGACCATTCCAGGCCGTCAGGGTAGGCGGAGGCGAACCAGGAAAGGGCCGCCCCGCAGAGCAGGGCCGCTACCGCAAAGATGCCCAGAACGGTGAAGGAGGCTTTTTTGACGGGGCCGGTTTCCAGATCAGCCGGGCGCAGCAGGGAGGGCTGGGCCCGGCTGATGAAGATGACGATGGCCGCCGTGGCGAGTCCTTCCACCACGCCGATGGCCAGATGGATGGGAAGCATCAGTTCCACGAACTGGGCGAAGGGCAGCGCGGAGATGCCGGAGGCCGTCGTTTCCAGCACGACGGAGAAGGCCCCCAGCTGGAGCCCGATGACAGCGGCGGTGATGCTGGCCAGCGTGATTCGGCCCGTGCCGGGGTTTTTCCCGGCCAGGGGCCTGTAAATGAAGGGGTAGGCTACCAGGCAGGAGAAGAAGCCCATGTTGAAGATGTTGCAGCCCAGGGCCAGCAGCCCTCCGTCCGCAAAGAAAAGCGCCTGCACCGCCAGGATGGCCGCCATGACCAGGAAGCCCGCATACGGCCCCAGCAGGACAGCCAGGATGAGGCCGCCGCCCAGATGGCCGCTGGACCCGGTGCCCGGAATGGTGAAGTTCAGCATCTGGCAGGCGAAGATGAAGGCTCCCAGAACGCCCATGAGCGGGACGAGCCGCACTTCCTTTTCCTGCCTGACCTTGCGCGCGCAGAGCGCCGTGATCGCGGCGGAAGCCGCCCACATGGTGCAGCCTACCGCCGGTGAAATGAAGCCGTCCGCCATATGCATGATGTTTGTGTCTTTCTATTGGATGAAGTGAAGTATTGGTAAGAGCCCCGGACCGGGCAGATTGGCGCCACTTTAGCACAAACACCGCAAAGCCGAAGAAGGAAATGCGGCAACGGGTATAAGTATTTTCCCCGCGCCGCGCGGCCTTGCTCCCTGCGCGGGTCCGGTGGACCGTGTTCCCCGGCAATAGCGCCTTTCCGGGGGAGGGGGAGCGCGTTTTCTCCGAGTGTATCCGGCGGGAATTTGGCTGCCGCGCCGTGCCGCCCAGGCGTGCCGCGCGGCGGATGTGGACGGATTGGGCGTGATGCAGACGGGGAAGCGGTTTGCTAGACGGAACCCATGATGAATTTTTCCATAGCTAAGTGCTTGTTTTCCATAGGCGGGTGCACGACGATCCTGGGCAATATTTCCGCAGATACGGCCGTATCTTCCGCCGGAGCCATCGGCGGCCTGGGCGTTCTGACGATTGCCGTGAATTATACGCTGAACCTGCTCAAGAAGAAGGATGAGCAGTTGATGGCGAAGGACGCCCGCATTGAAGCCCTGATGGACCGCCTGATTGACAAATGCCCGAATTGCGAGCTGGCGAAAGCGGCCAACAAGTCCCTTCTGGAGGATGAATAGCGGAAGGCGCCGGGATGCTTACCTTCCGGCCGCGTCCGGCGTGCGGGTGTAGGCCTCCCGGTTTCCGTCCGTGTTCAGAATCAGCGTAGTTCTGCTGAGTCTGTCAATGGTGGAGGTTGTGGTGAAGAGGGAGGAGTTCCCGTTGCCTATGCTTTTCCCCGTCAGGGTCAGGCGCTTGCCGTCCAGTTGCCAGCTCCGGTAGAGAAGCGTGCGCATGTTGATGGATCTCGCCCTGCCGTCCGGCAGGAGCTGCATTCCCTGCACGTGCCCCGGCTGTCCGGGGACGGGCTGGGTCCAGGAGCCGGAAAGGCTGGACGGAGTGGGCTGCATGGAGCAGGAGGCCGCCGCCAGGGAGAGGGCCGGAAGAAGGAGGAAAAGGCGCATGGCGGCGGGTGGTCAGCGCTGTTCCCTGATGACTTCCGTACCGATGCCGTCCGGAGTGAAGATTTCCAGCAGCAGGGTGTGGGGCAGGCGTCCGTCAATGAAGTGCACCTTGCGCACGCCCGCGTTCAGGGCGTCAATGGCGGAGTGGATTTTGGGAATCATGCCGCCGGAAACGGTGCCGTCTTCAATGAGGTCCAGGGCTTCCGTGCGCGTGACGGATTTGATGAGGGTGGACGGGTCCGCGGGGTCCTTCATGATGCCGGGAACGTCGGAAATGTAGATAAGCTTGACCGGCTTGAGCTCCTTGGCAAGGGCCGCCGCCGCCAGGTCCGCGTTCACGTTGAGCGGCTTGTGGGTGCCCAGCTCTTTCGCCAGGGGGGAGACGATGGGGGTGATCTGGAGTTCCAGCGCTTCCGTGATGCGGTCTGTCAGGCAGCCGATGACGTTGCCTACTTCCCCGATGTCCACGGGGTTGCCCTGTTCGTCCTTCTCCTGGATGCGTTCCCCCACGAAGATTTCCGTGCCGGGAATGCCTACGCCCTTGCCTCCGTAGTCGCGGAACATCTGGACGAGGCCGGGATTGATGGTTCCGGAGAGGGTGCGTTCCACGATGGAAATGGCTTCCGGCGTCGTGACGCGCAGACCGTTGATGAAGCAGGCCTCCAGCCCGGCTTCCGCCATGGCCTTGGAAATGGCCTTGCCGCCGCCGTGGACGATCACGGGGTTGAAGCCCAGGACTTCCAGCAGAACGATGTCGCGCATGAGCTTCTTGACCAGGCGGGCGTCGTCCATGGCGCTGCCGCCGAATTTGATGAGGAATGTCTTGTCCCGGTAGGCCTGGAGGTAGGGAAGGGCGCCGACAATGACGGAGGCCTGTTCAATCAGGCGGGTGATTTTGGAGTCCATATCAATCATGAAACGGTAGGAGTGGTTGACAAAAAGAGAGGGAGGGAGTCCGCGGCAGGGGCCGTTCAAAGCAGGCGCCTGCTCCTGAAATAAACCAGGGGAAGGATGATGGAAACGAGCATGACGACCAGGGAGATGTAATAGCCGTATTCGTTTTCCAGGCCGGGCATGTGGGAGAAGTTCATTCCGTAGATGCTGGCGATGAGGGTGGGGGGCATGAAGACCACGGCCGCCACGGTGAAGATTTTGACGATTTCGTTCTGCTCGATGTTGATGAGGCCCAGAACGGCGTCCAGCATGAAGTTCACGTTGCTGGAAAGAAAGTTGGCGTATTCCGAGAGGGACGTAACGTCGCGGCTCAGGGGGCGCAGCTTGATGTACAGGGTGGAGTTGGTGTCGTCCAGGGCCTCTTCATTGCTGGCGTACGTGAGCAGGCGCAGAAGGTTGACCAGGCAGTCCCGCTGGCGGGTGAGCAGGTCCCCCACGCGGCCCAGGTCCTGGAGCGTGAGGCGCAGGGCGCTGGAGACGGGCACGCGCTTGCTGGCCTTGCCTTCCGGCTCGTCCCTGCGGAAGATGTTTTTGGAAAGGCGGTCCAGTTCCGCGCCGAAGCGTTCCAGGACGTCCGCCTGGCGGTCCACGATGGTTTCCAGCAGTCCGGTGAAAACCTGGTCCCGGCTGATCTGCTTCTGGCGCAGGAGCTGGTGGGAGAAGACGCGGAAGGAATAGGAGTCCGAATGGCGGATGGTGATGATCTTGGCCCCCATGAGGACGAAGGTGATTTCCGACAGGGAGGGGGATTCCGTATCCACGCGGCTGAGGACCGTGGTGGTCATGAAGCGGGCTCCGTCCTCCGTGTACAGGCGGCTGGTGGCCTCAATTTCCCTCATCTCGTCGTAGGTGGGCATCTCCAGCCCGCAGAGGCGTTCCACAAACTTGATTTCCGCCGGTTCAGGGGTAAGGAGGTCAATCCAGAAGACGGAGTCCAAGTTCTGTTCCGCCGCATCCACCTGGGTGGTGCGCTCAATGCCTTCCGGGGTTTGACGATAGAGTCGAATCATGCCGTTGATTTCGGTGGGGGGATGGAACGATGCCGTGCATGATGTCGAGTGACACCCAACGCGGGCATGATGCCTTGTTTGTACAGGGAAGGGAAGTAAAAAGGGTGACAAAAAGAGGCCCGGTTCCCAAGGTGGGAACCGGGCCTGCCGGAAAAAAGAAAGGGATGCGCGCCGCTTAGGCGTTTTCCTTGACGACCACCTTGAGCGTGGCTTCCACCTGGGGATGCACCTTGATGGCGACTTCGTGTTCGCCTTCGCTCTTGATCGGCTTTTCAAGCTCAATCGCGCGGCGGTCCACTTCCACTCCCTGAGCGGTCAGGGCATCGTGAATGTTCTGGTTGGTGATGGCGCCGAACGCCTTGCCGCCCTGACCCACTTCAAGGGTAAGGTCTACGGTCAATCCGTTGATTTTGGCGGCCACTTCCTGGGCGGCGCTGAGTTCTTCCGCTTCACGCTTGGCGCGGGCGGCCTGAAGATTGGCGATGAAACGGCGGTTGGAGGCCGTTGCTTCGTGGGCGAGACCCTGGGGGATGAGGTAGTTGCGGCCATAGCCAGCCTTAACGGTCACCAGGTCGGCTTCCGCGCCGAGTCCTTCAATTTTTGTTGCGAGAATTACTTCCATCGTTGCCATGGCTAAAAAGAAATGGTTATTTGTGAGCGGTTGAAGTAGTAAGTATTCGCCCGAATGTCAAGACAAGAGCGATAAAAAGGGCGTTTTTTTATGTTTTGGGAGGAAAAAATCCCCCCGGCTGTCATGATAGGTGACATTGCGCTTGCTTCACGGGGCGGTAGTATGTAGGGAAAGGAACCGCATTTGTCGCGTTCGCTCCCGGAGAGGAGGGTTCGCCCGCGGGTACATTACAGATATTTGATCTTATGGCTATTCAGCGCGCATTGATATCCGTTTCCGACAAGACCGGCCTGGAGGAGTTTGCCAAGGGCCTGCACGAGTTTGGAGTAGAGCTTATTTCCACCGGCGGCACCGCCGCTTTCCTGAAAGGCCTGGGCCTTCCGGTGATTGAAATTTCCGACTATACCGGGGAACCGGAATTGTTTGAAGGACGCCTGAAGACGCTTCACCCCATGGTGCACGGGGGCCTGCTGCACCGCCGCGACAATGAAGAGCATGTGCGCCAGGCGAAGGAAAACGGCATCAAGCCCATTGACCTGGTCTGCGTGAACCTGTACCCCTTTGAGGAAACCGTCGCCAAGCCGGACGTCACGCTGGAGGAAGCGATTGAAAAGATCGACATCGGCGGCCCGTCCATGCTCCGTTCCGCCGCCAAGAACTACGCCTCCGTCACCGTCGTGTCCGATCCCGCGGACTACGCGCGCATTCTGGATGAAATGCAGACCCACAAGGGAGACACGACCCTGAAAACCCGCGAAAACCTGGCAGTGAAGGTGTTCATGCGCACCTCCAATTACGACAACGCCATCACCAACTACCTGGGCCACCAGAGCGCGGAAAGCACCAAGGGCAGCTTCTGCATCTGCGCGCCCCTGTACCAGGAACTGCGCTACGGGGACAACCCCCACCAGGAAGCCAGCCTGTACGGCAGCTTCGGGGACATTTTCAACCAGCTCCAGGGCAAGGAGCTTTCCTACACGAACGTGCTGGACATCGAAGGCGCCGCCGAGCTGATCACCCAGTTCCGCCGCCCGACGGTGGGCATCCTGAAGCACACGAACCCCTGCGGCGTGGGCCAGGATGACGAAGACCTGCGCAACGCCTGGCAGAAAGCCTTTGAAACGGACACGCAGGCCCCCTTCGGCGGCGTGATCGTGGTCAACCGTCCGATGACGGAAGGACTGGCCCGCGTGCTGAGCGCCATTTTCACGGACGTCATCATCGCCCCGGAATACGATGCGGAAGCCCGCGCCCTTCTCCAGAAGAAGAAAAACTGCCGCATCATCCGCATGAACACGGAAGCCTGGATGAAGGCGCGCCGCGAACCCATCATCCGCTCCGCTCCCGGCGGCTTCATGACCATGAAGCGGGATACGGACGTGATGGGCCTGGACAATCTGGAAGCCAAGGTTGTGACCAAGCGCCCCCCGACCGAGGAGGAACTGACCGCCATGCGCTTCAACTGGCGCGTCGTGAAGCAGGTGCACTCCAACGCCATCGTCTTCGGCGGCACGGACCGCACGCTCGGCATCGGCGCCGGGCAGATGAGCCGGGTGGATTCCGCCCGCATTGCCGTCTGGAAGGCCGGACAGGCCGGCCTGGACCTGAAGGGCAGCGTGGTGGCTTCCGACGCCATGTTCCCGTTTGCGGACGGCCTCCAGGTAGCCATTGACGCCGGGGCCACCGCCTGCATCCAGCCCGGCGGTTCCATCCGGGACGAGGAAGTGATCGCCGCCGCGGACGCCGCGGGCATCGCCATGGTGTTCACGGGGCACCGCCATTTCCTCCATTAATTTGAATGATCGGCCCCGTCCCCTTGTCTTAAAACCGATATGTTGCTAGGTGTAAATATAGACCACATCGCCACGCTGAGGCAGGCCCGCTATGCGACCATGCTTGATTCCTTCAACGTGGAGCCGAGCGTTTTGGACGCCGCCTACGCGGCGCAAAGGGGCGGGGCGGATTCCATCACCCTCCACGTCCGGGGGGACCGCCGCCACATGCAGGATACGGACGCCCTGAGCGTCCGGGAGAGCGTGGCCCTTCCCCTGAACCTGGAAATGGGGAACACCCCGGAGATGGTGGACTTTGCCCTTCGGCTGAAACCGGACTATGTCTGCATGGTCCCGGAAAAGCGTGAGGAAATTACTACGGAAGGCGGCCTGGACGCCGTCTTTCATGAAAAGGAACTGGCCCCCACCATGGCAAGAATGGCTGACAACGGCATTCAGGTGAGCCTGTTCATTGATCCGGAGCTGGCCCAGGTGGACGCCGCCGCCCGTCTGGGAGCGCCCATGGTGGAGCTTCATACCGGATGCTTTGCCAACCACGCCGGGAAGGAACGCACGGCGGAGCTGGCCCGTTTGAAACGCGCCGCGGAGCTGGCCCACTCCCTGGGCATCCAGGTGAATGCAGGCCATGGCATCAACTACCAGAATCTGGAACAGCTGATGGACGGCGTGCCTTACCTGCATGAGCTGAACATAGGCCATACGATCGTAGCCCGCGCCCTTTTTGTGGGGATGGAGCAGGCCGTGAGGGAAATGCGCCAGGCGATCGACCGCCTGAGCTGATATTCCCGTTTCAACTTTAACCCCCGGTTGCAGGAACATGAGCCGCATTGCAGGATTGGGAATGGATTTGATCGACCTGGACCGCGTGCGCCACGCCCTCCAGAAAAACGGGGAGGCGTTTGCCCTGCGCATCTGCACCCCGGATGAATGGGCCTATTGCCGGAAGCATGCGGACCCCGTGCCGCGCCTGGCGGCCCGTTTTGCGGCCAAGGAGGCCGTGGCGAAGGCCCTGGGAACGGGAATAGGGGAAAAATGCGCTTTTACGGATGTGGAAGTGGTGCGCAATGATGCGGGCGCTCCCTCCATCCTGCTGCACGGCACTGCCGGAGTGACGGCCCGGGAGCAGGGCGTCACGGGCTGGTTCCTGACCATGACCCATTCCCGCCTGAGCGCCGCCGCCGCCGTCATCGCCGTTGCCGAAGTCCCCGAATTTTCCTGATGCGCCAGGAACGCCGCAAGCCTTGGCCGCTCCCGGGACCGTTTTCCCTGAACCAAAGCCGGCTGGAACATACCGGGTCTTGAGCCCAGGAAATTTCTACAGGATGCCTTGCCAGCGGCGCCGATGAATACCGTGTTCCTACAGGTTTTCAAGGTTCTTCTTGATGACTTCCCTATTCAGTTCGCGGAGGGCGGCCAGAGTTTCAAAACTCGGCGCTTCGGAAAAATCGGTTTCCAGTTCTTTTACTTTCTTTTCATAGTCCGCCACATGGCCGCCATCCCCTTTCAGGATGGAGATATTTTTCCGGGTTTCATCCGCAAGCTCTGAAAACGTCTTCCGGTCGGGGACCGGATTCCAATTGATGGACTTCAGGAAGCTTTCCACTTCCGGAACCGTCACGTTGAAGAATTCCGGGCGCACCTCCTCCGGGTTCCGGTCTTTGAAATAACTTATGGCAAAACTGAAGCTGTCCGACTCCGGTTTCAGCTCAAATTTGATATCATCTCCATGAATCCGGATCTGGCGGAGGGATTCTTTTTCAAAAACGATGAACGTGCCGAACTCCTTGTAAGCATAGCGGTTGAAGTTCATTACCCCGTTTCCCCCGGTTGTTTTCGTCAGAATCCAGTCCGGCTTTCCGCATGGTTTTTCCCCGGCTCCTTCTTTCAGGGCGTATTGCGACTCCAGTTCCGGCTTCCCGTAACCGTGAACCGGCGACGCCCATACTTCATACAGTTGTCCGGGATAAGCGACCTTGACGAACAGCCAGTCCGGGCGATCCTTGAACTGCGCTATCCTGACGTCCAGAACACTGTTTTCCGGGCGGAACGTGAATACGGCCATTTCCATCTTGCCGTTTTCTACGGTGTCAATTTTTTCCGCGACTTTCCGGTCCAGCAGTGTTTTGCCGTCCTTGCCGATTGCGGCGAGGAAATTGACGGGACTCCAGCTTCCGGGAGTATTGGGGTTCCTCCAATATTCGATGCCGAATCTGAAATCCCCCCATTCCTGCTGAACCGGCTTGTTGTCATTGGGATTGGTAACGGTGTGGTAATTGATTTTTCCGTTGCCAAGGTTGACGGTATGGCGGGTAACAAGGACGGGAGTTCCCTTGCGGTCAAGTTTCTCTTCTTTCTTTTCAATGGAGGGGGCGGCGTACAGCAGTGTGGTGCACAATCCGGCCAGCAGGGTCACGGCGAGTTTCTGCATGATTATTTTACCTCTATTTCGTGTTGGGTATTCAAGCCTGTAGCCGCGTCTTCAATGGTGATGCGGTATGCGCCGGGAAGATCGTTAAAGGCGAAATCCAGCGGATATTCCGTCTTGCCGTAAATGGTTTTGCTGCGGTGCAGAATTTCCCTGCCGTCCGGGGCCGTTACCGTAATCCGGTACGCGCGTTCCCGGGGATTGGCCGGTCCGGAAATCTTAAGCAGGGCCCGGGCGCCTTTGGCCACCTGGGCCGGAGCGGTTACCACGGGCGGCTGCTGCTCCCGGTCAAACAGGGCAAAGCAGCGGAACGGCGCATTGGAGAATTTAAAGACAAGCTTGTCTGATTTCCCCACCAGTCCTTTGCGGCACTCATAGATGTATTTTTCTTCCGGCAATTCAGCGGTGAATGATTTGCCGAGGTCCTTTTCCTGGCCGAGGGCGCCCAGCAGTTCGAATTCTCCGGCCTTCCGCGGACGGACCATCAGGGTGTCGCTGAAATCGGGGATGACGGCCAGAGGACGGACTCCGGCGTTTTTCACCACCTGGTCAAGGAACGTGTTCAGGGAGGAGCCGGGCAGGGAATTATTTTCCAGAACGGAGAGGGAGGCATTCAGCAGGATGGCGTTTCCTTTGCCGGTCTTGCGGAGTTGCAGGCCCGGATTGCCGTGGACTGCATGGGCCTTTTCTCCCGCCAGGGCCAGGGCTCCGCTTGTGCTTTCATAAGACTGGATTTCGAGCTCTTTCGCCTGGCCGAACGTCAGGTTCCCGAAAAGTTCGCCCAGGGGGTTCACAGTGCGTTTTTTCAGGTTTTCGTTCAGGATGGCGATATTGGCGTCAGCCAGTACGGTGCCGCCGGATTTGACGAAATCCAGAATGGCCGCGCACTCTTTGTCGCTCAGGGAGGAAGCTCCGCAGAGGAAGAGGAGCCGTGCGTTTTTCAGGCGTTCCAGGGTATTGGGCGAGACGAAATTGAAGCCCAGCCCGCGCTGGTAGCAATACCGGAGCAGCGGATTCATGCTGGCGTCCGGCTTGACGCAGCGGCTGTCCGCCTGGGCGGCGGAATTGGAGGTGTGGCTGTAGTAGAACAGGATGCCGGTATCCGGAAACGGGGTTTTGATCAGCAGCTGTGCGAGGCCGTAGTTCAAGTCATCAAGATAGGGCATGTACTGGCGCAGGTATTCCGCCTCGGAGAGATCGCCGGAATGGCTGGTTTCTCCCAGGGCGGGGTTGATCAGGAACCAGGCGTGGCCGTTGATCGCTCCCTGCAGCAGGTGTCCCCAAAGTTTGTATGGATAGGATGAACGCTCCGAGCAATACCCTCCCCACCAGATGGTCCGGACCCGGTCCGCGCCGAATGCGCGCAACACCTCGTTCTCCTGCATGCCGCTGTAAGGGCCCCAGAAGTCCAGCCCCTTAATCATTTCTTCAAGGTTGCCGGGAGGGGAGCCTTCCGCGCCTACCCGGGCTCCGGGATGAACCTTTTTGATTTCCGCCGCCAGGAAATGATGCATGTCCACGTACATTTTTTCAATATATTCCCGGTGGTCATTGTAGGCGACCAGATTCCCCTCTTTTTTGGCCGCGTCCAGCCGGAGGTGGGGCACTTCACCGAATCCGGCATAGGAGGCGCCGTATTCGAGGTTCAGGTTTTCCATGGTCTGGTACTTCCCCCGCAGGAAATCGGCGAACGGCTGTTTATCCGATTCTCCGAACCCGGCGTCGTAGGTGTAAAAATTTTCGTCGCCCAGGTTGTACAGCACAGGGCTCAGGTCTTTCAGGTACTCCGCCTGGCGTCGCAGATCGTCGCTCCAAAGCTTCCGGACCAATGGGTGGTAGAACGATTCGTCGCCGTTCAACGTACCCAGCTGCTCCATGTTTTCTTTCTGTTCGGACCACAGCTTGCGCAATATTCTGGTTTCATTGTTCGGCCCGGCTTCCATCCCGATCCGGCAGATGTACGGACACAGTTTTTCGTTCCGCAGGGCGTTTTCAATATCTCCCTTGGTGAAAAATTGCAGTGATACGTTCCAGCCGAGGCGGTCGATGATCCGTTCTCCGAAGGCCGGGTTAAAAGTACAGCCAACCTGGCCCCAGGTAAGCTGGAGATAATCTTCCAGGGAATAATCCGGGAAAATCACCGGGTTTTCCGCATGTGCCGCGTGTCCCCGGGCATCGTAAACGGTACAGCGCAGATAACCGCCGATGGTCGGCATCCGGTAATTTTCAAGGCCGAATGAAAGCTCTTTCTTTCCGGCTTCCAAAGGAAGGGTCTTGCTGAACCATACATTGCGGTAGGGTGCGTCCATCAGCTCCACTTTGGCGGAATAACCGTCCTGCGCGGGCGAAGCCAGTTTCAACGTGACGGAGAAGGGGCCGCGGTCCTGCACCAGCCTGGGCGTTTCCACCGATACGGCCCCGAAAGCGGATTCCACCGTAAAGGGAAAGGCGCCGAAGTTGACCAGCGCACCATCCCTGCGGACCAATACGTCTGCGGTATATCTTCCCGCCGGAAGGTTCGTGAAATCAAGGCTGTTCCGGATAACGGAATTATCCGCCTGCCGGATACGGCCCTCGGCAACGGTTTTTTCCGGAGAGGTCACGGCAAATTGGCCGTTGTCCTGCCGTACTGAAAATGCCGGCAGTTCTATTCCGCTGGCGTAATAGAGCACCTGGGCCAGAAAAGCCTGGGACGTTTCATAGAGGAAGAACCAGTCCGTGGTGTAGTTGAAATACGGCGTCAGCCCCACTCCTGGCCGGTAGCCCGCGCCGTAATCGACTTCGACGATCCGGCCATTGCCGAATTGCCAGGCGTTGAAAATACGCGATTCAAAGTTTTTAGGCCTGGTTCCGGGAAGGCTGTTGCTTCCGGCAACCCATTCCGGCCGGGGCAACGGCTGGGCGTACGGTTTTTTATAAGGCAGTTTCTTAAGTTCGGACCAGGGTTCGCCGGATTGAATCCGGACCAGGCCGGTTCCGTTCCGCACCATCGACATCAGGCGGAATTTCTGCTCATCCGGCAGGACCGCAAAATCGACGTTTGCCATGACCACCAGATCATAATCCTTTGCCAGTTTGGCATCCAGTTCCTGAAGTTTGTTGGCGGTGCTCAGCCCCGCGATCGGATTGCTGTAAATATCATCCGCTCCGATGCTATGTTCACTGGCTGTGAGAACCACTTCATACTTAAAGCCCGGGAAACGCTGGACCAGCTCAATGATCTCTCGCGAGGCCGTCTGCTGCATGATAAAAAGTATTTTCTTATGGGGAAGCTCTCCTTTTTCATCCCATGCGGCATGGGGCGTTTTCAGGGTCATTCCGGCCTCATTCATGTAAGTGCCGTCCAGTTTGCCGAATACGGGAGCAACAAGGCCCGCCAGCAGGATGCAGAGCAACAGTGGGAATGGTTTCATCAATGGATGGTCTTTCTTTTTTGAGTTAATTCAGGCTTTCTTCCAAGGCAATTTTCCATTTGAGCGCCCGGCAGCGCTCTTTCAGGACGTAAAGGCGCCTTAATCCGCTGATCGTGGTTTTTTCTTTTTCCGGGACGTTGCATTCAGATACCGGACATTTCCGTTTTGGCGGGCAGGGCGCCGGCTATTTATATTGTTATCCGTCATTACTCAAGCCGTCCCAGATAAATCCGGAGTTGATAAGTGAGCGCGGCATCATACCGGGAATGGCTCCTCAACATGTGCCGCGGCCATAAAAACCCATGAAATGCATGGTTGAACCTATTCCTTACTATACCTATTTCCCCATTTCTTTCTTTCAGAAAACCCCTAAATAAAGATAACGTTTCAAGTCCACATAGAGCTGCAAACCCAAAAGATGCTGAATATTATATTCAGGCGGAAAATGATTTTATTTTTTCTGTTCATATAATCTCATTGCAGCTCTTTACGCCTTTCATTGCCACGCGCCTGTAGATGGAAAGACGTGGCTACCCGCCATCTTTTAATGGGAAGCCGATAACTGGCAGAGATTTTTGACCATGCCGTCTGAGCGTGCCTGCCGCGGTCCCCAAGTGCATTTTGAGAAGATGAGGGGGAATAAAAAAGAGGCTGTCCCGTGGACGGGACAGCCTCTGCTGTTGAGCTGACGCTCAGTCAGGGTTTCTCTGCTTAGGAGAAGCTCTTGATGAGGATCTGGCGCTGTTCTTCCAGTTCGGCCGGGAGCTTCTTGCCCACCTTGTCGAACAGTTCGGTCTGGCTTTCCAGTTCAGCCTGCCATTCGCTCGGGTTGAGGGCCATGTTGGCGTTGAACTGTTCTTCGCTGTAGTCGAGACCGGTCTTGTCCAGTTCGGCATAGGTCGGGGAGACGCCCAGCACGGTCTTCTGGCCTTCCGCCTTGCCCTTGGCGCGGCGGAGGATCCAGTCGAGGACGCGCATGTTGTCGCCGAAGCCCGGCCAGATGAAGTTGCCGTCCTTGTCCTTGCGGAACCAGTTCACGTTGAAGATCAGCGGAGGATTGGCAACGGTCTTGCCCATGTCCAGCCAGTGCTGCCAGTAGTCGCCCACGTTGTAGCCGATGAAGGGAAGCATGGCCATCGGGTCGCGGCGGACCTGGCCGATGTTGCCGAAGGCGGCGGCGGTCATTTCGGAACCCATCGTAGCGCCGACGTAAACGCCGTGCGTCCAGTCGCGGGACTGGAAGACGAGGGGCATGGTGGTGGCGCGGCGGCCGCCGAACAGGATCGCGGAGAGGGAAACGCCTTCCGGGTTCTGCCATTCGGGGTCGATCGTCGGGCACTGGGCGGCGGGAGCGGTGAAGCGGGCGTTCGGGTGAGCGCACTTGCGGCCGCAGTCCGGGGTCCAGTCATTGCCCTGCCAGTCGATGGCGTGGGCGGGAGCGGGGCCGTCCATGCCTTCCCACCAGACGTCGCCGTCGTCGGTCAGGCCTACGTTGGTGAAGATGACGTTTTCCTTGATGGTGTCCATGGCGATCGGGTTCGTCTTGTAGGACGTGCCGGGAGCCACGCCGAAGTAGCCGTTTTCCGGGTTGATGGCGTGGAAGGTGCCGTCTTCATGGGGCCAGATCCAGGCGATGTCGTCACCGATGATGGAGGTCTTCCAGCCGGCTTCACGGTAGGAGGCGGGGGGAACGAGCATGGCCAGGTTGGTCTTGCCGCAGGCGGACGGGAATGCGCCGCCGACGTAGGCCTTCGTGCCGTCCGGGGATTCAATGCCCAGGAGGAGCATGTGTTCAGCCATCCACTTGTTCTTGCGGGCGATGGCGGAGGCGATGCGCAGGGCCAGGCACTTCTTGCCAAGCAGGGCGTTGCCGCCGTAACCGGAACCGAAGGACCAGATTTCTTCCGTTTCCGGGAAGTGGCAGATGTATTTTTCTTCGTTGCAGGGCCACGGCACGTCGATCTGGCCGTCTGCAAGCGGGGCGCCCACGGTGTGGAGGCAGGGAACGAAGGTTCCGTAGCCGTCGCGCTTCGGGTTGCCGCCGCCCTTGACTTCGTCTTCCAAGCGCTTGAGAACGGTTTCACCCATCTTGGTCATGATGCGCATGTTGACCACGACGTAGGGGGAGTCCGTGATTTCAATGCCGATCTTGGCCAGGGGGGAGTCCAGGGGACCCATGCAGAAGGGAATCACGTACATGGTACGGCCCTTCATGCAGCCCTTGAAGAAGCCCTTCAGTTTGGCCTTCATTTCAACGGGGTCAGCCCAGTGGTTGGTCGGGCCTGCGTCTTCTTCCTTCTCGCTGCAGATGAACGTGCGGTCTTCCACACGGGCCACATCGGAGGGGGTGGAACGGGCGAGGAAGCATCCAGGGCGCTTCTCGGGGTTCAGTTTGATAAAGGTGCCCTTTTCTACCATCATGTTGCAAAGCTCATCATTTTCTTCCTGAGAGCCGTTGCACCAATAGATGGAGTCGGGTTGGCAAAGCTGGGCGATTTCTTCGACCCACTTCTTAGCTGCTTCGTGAGTGGTACTCATGGTGCAAAGAGTGTATGCACGGAAATGGGCGTTGGCAAGTCTCCCGTGCGGCTTTTTATGGGGCCGTTTTGTTTCTCCGGGAGGGGAAACCCGGTGCAGGGGAAGGCGTTGCCCGGAATACGGGACGCTCCGGGCTGAAGCGTTCCCGGGGCGCTGTTTTTTCCCTGTTGTTGTGTTCCCGTAAGGAGAAAAAAGCCCGTTTTGACTGGAAATCTGCTTGCCAGCTCGCGCGCTATAGTCTAGGGAAGAATCATGAATGTTAGAAAGTTGATGGCAAATGCGGCGTTTCTGGTGCTGCCGGTCCTGCTGGCAGCATGTTCGGATACCTCGCGCCCGCCCGCCGTCAGCTTCAAGATTCAGAACGTTCCCCCCGTGCCGCGCACCATGTCCCAGATGTCCCGGGAAGTGCACATCAGCCGCGATTTCATGTCCCCGCGCTCCCGCGCGCGGCGCGCCTCCCATTCCATGCATCCGCGCTTCATCACCATCCACAGCACGGCCAACCCCACGGGAGACGCCGCGGCGCATGCCCGTGCGCTGAAAAGGGGAGCCATGGGTTCCCTGAACTGGCATTTTACGGTGGACCAGTACCGGGCCATCCAGCATATTCCGCTGAACGAGACGGGGCGCCATGCGGACCGCGGCGGTCCCGGAGACATGTATTCCATCGGGATTGAGATGGGGGAGGTGAGGAGCCACAACCCCATCGTCACCTGGAACCGTTCCGCCAAGCTGACGGCGGTGCTGATGAAGCAGTACAACATTCCCCTCCGCAATGTGGTGCCCCATTATTACTGGACGGGCAAGAACTGCCCGGCCCCGCTGCTGACCAACGGCCGCCCGGGGCATAAATGGAGCTGGTTCGTCTCCCGCGTGGATTATTACAGGCGCTGTCTGGAAACCCGCCCCGCCGCCGCTCTCTGACGGGCGCGCGGGCATGATGCGATCTGTGAGGAATACGCCTGGACCCATGGCCGGAGAGCTGCTTTTAACGTCCCCCCTGGAGGAGTGCGCCTTCATCCGCCCCAGGGAGCTGGCGGCCATGCAGGCGGCGGGAATGGCCTCCGTGCGGGATTTGCTGTTCATGCTGCCGCGCAGGTATGAGGACCGCCGCATGTTTGACCGTTATGATTCCCTGTCATCCGGTGCGCCCGTCTGTCTGAGGGGGCGGGTGGTGGACGTGGGCTGGAAAGGCTGGGGAGGGAAGGGCGGCAAGGGCCGCGGGCGGTATGTGGAAGCCGTGCTGGTGGATGAGCAATCTTTGGGGCAGGCCCGTTTTTCCTGCCTGTGGTTCAGCATGCCGGGCGTAGCTAGGATGCTGTGCGCCGGGCAGGAGATGATCGTGTACGGGCGCGTGAAGCCGTATGGGAAGAAGCTCAGCATCGTCCATCCGGATTTTGAGATCATCCGGGAGGGGGATGACCAGTCCATCCATTTGAACCGCATTGTTCCCGTTTACAGCGGCCGCATGGGGATTGCCGTGCGCAGGCTGCGGGAAATCGTGTGGGAGGCTCTGGCCCGGCTTTCCCCGGCTCCGGAACCGGAGATTTACGAGTTTGTGCCGGACATCCCGTGCAAAACGGCGTTGAGGGACCTCCATTTTCCGGAGACCGCGGAAGTGCGCGACCGGACCAGAAGGCGGTTTGCGCTGGAGGAGTGCCTGGCGCAGCAGTTGAACGTGGCTTACAGGAGAAGGCGGGCGGATGAAGTGCCCGGCATGCAGACGGCAGGCTCCAGCCATCTGGTGAAGGATTTGGCGGATTCTCTGCCGTTTGAGCTGACGGAGGCCCAGAAGCGCTGCGTGAGGGAGATTTACCGGGATATGAAGGCGCCCCGTTCCATGAACCGCCTGCTCCAGGGGGATGTAGGGTCCGGCAAGACGCTGGTGGCCCTGTGCGCGATGCTGCTGGCTGTGGAACACGGGTATTCCGCCGTGATGATGGCCCCCACCCAGATTCTGGCGGAACAGCATTATTTGAAGTTCCGGCAGATGCTGGACAAGCTGGACGTTCCCGTGTCCCTGGTGACGGCGGACAGGAAGGAGGAATCCCACGTATCCTTCGGGAAGCAGGGGGGGATTGTGGTCGGAACGCATGCCCTGCTGTATGGGAAGAACGTGCCGGAACGGGTGGGCCTGGTCGTGATTGACGAGCAGCACAAATTCGGCGTGAACCAGCGGGAAAAGCTGATTGACCGCGAAGAGCGCCCCGACGTGCTGGTGATGACCGCTACCCCCATTCCCCGCACGCTGACGCTGACTTTTTACGGGGAGCTGGACGTTTCCATCCTGGACGGCGTTCCCGGAGGCCGCGGCGCGGTGGTTACGGCCATCCGCACGGAGAAGGACCAGGAAAAGGTATTGAAGTTCGTCCGGAGCCAGTTGGAGGAAGGCAGGCAGGTTTACGTGGTTTCCCCCCTTATTGACGGGGAGGATTCCCGGAAAGGGAAAGCCGTGACAAAGGAGCTGGACGAGTGGAAGGCGCTGCTGCCGCATGTGGATGTGGGACTGCTGCACGGCAGGATGTCCTCCGAGGAAAAGGAGGCGGTCATGAAGGACTTCCGCGCCAACCGCATCAGCGTGCTGGTAGCTACCACGGTGGTGGAGGTGGGGGTGGATGTGCCGAATGCTACGGTCATGATTATCAATAATGCGGAGAGTTTCGGGCTTTCCCAGCTCCACCAGCTCCGCGGGCGCATAGGCCGCGGGGCGCACAAGTCCTACTGCATCCTGATGACGGAGGCCCGGCCGGAGGATGAACAATGGGAAAAGCTGCATATTGTGGAGACCACGGCCAACGGTTTTGACTTGGCGGAACAGGATTTGAAGCTCCGCGGTCCCGGGGATGTGCTGGGCACTTCCCAGAGCGGCCTGAAGGGCGTGCGCTTTGAGGAATGGCTGCTGGACGCGCGCCTGATTCACCGCGGGCGGGAGCTGGCGGAGGCCATTCTGGCGGAGGATCCCAATCTGGAATCCGCCAAGTACCGCCCCCTCCGTTTTCTGCTGGAAAACGGGGAGGAAAAACGTGTGACGGGGTAAGATTGTCTTCCTGCCGTTTGCTGACAGTCAGACGGTAAGGACTGTATGACAGATATGGGGTGCAACGGTTTCTCTCTTGGAATGAATCTAAAGAGGCAAAGAAGATATTTCTTCTTCAACCCGAACACCGATAAAACAATGATTCAAACGTACCAAATACTCCCCGTGGTGGCCATCGTATGCTCCGCCTCCGCTCTTGCTCAGAACGCTGCCGATCCCGTGCAGATGGTTAAGCAGAATGTCGACCTGATTTCGTCCGCCAACAAGGTTCTGGACGACGTGAAGGACAATGCGGCGGTTGAAATCGCCATCAAGCAGCTCAATGCCCTGACCCAGCAGGCCAAGCAATTGGACAAGGCCATGGAAAAAATGAAGCTCACTTCCGAACAGGCCATCCGGATCACCAAACTGAACGGAGATGCCCAGGATACCATCGTGGACATGCTGGAAAATTGCGAACGCATTCAGAAGGACAAGCTCATGACGCCCGCCCTGCTCAAGGCGGTGAACAATTTCGCTGACGCCGCCAACATTGAAGTGGTGGAAACGATTACGACCGTGGAACAAATTGTGGAAGACTAAATGATCAGCTTGTAAAGACCTTTGACTGGTAGGGCCGCTCCCTGAAAGGAGCGGCCTTATTCTTTGGTGGGAAAGGCGTCTTTAACAAGTCTTCCGGCGGGATTTCATGCTTCCATGGCGGGGTTGGGATTCCCGGCCGGGACCAGGTATCCCGTTCCGGGGTCCATGCCCAGGGAGGAAAGAAGGCTCCTGTGGCGCGGCAGGGATTTGGCGCGGGAGACGGCGGCGGCGGGGTCCAGCACGTTGCCGAAGGTGATGGCGCCCATCGGGCAGGCGAGCTGGCAGGCTGTTTGCGCCGCGCCGTCCGGCAGGAGCAGGTCTTTCTCCGTCACGTGGATGGAAGTGGAGGGCTGGCCCGGGTGTTCCTTCATCAGGCGGGATTTGTGCCTGATTTTGGCGCGTTCCACCATCTGGACGCAGTAGGTGCATTTTTCCATGACGCCGCGGGAACGGACGGTCACGTTCGGATTGCGCTGGAGGCGCGTGGCTTCCCCGGAGGCCTTGGCATAATCAAAAAAATTGAAGCGGCGCGCCTTGTACGGGCAGTTGGTGGCGCAGTACCGGGTACCCCAGCACCGGGCATATACCATGGCGTTCAGGCCCTCCGTGGTGTGGACGGTGGCGTTCACGGGGCACACGGACTCGCACGGGGCCTTGCCGCACTGCTGGCAGGCCACGGGAATGGCGGTGAGCGCCCCTGCCTCCGTGAAATACCGGTCAATGCGAATCCAGTCCAGCGCGCGTCCCTTCGCCATCTGGTCACGGCCCACCACGGGAATGTTATTTTCCGCCCGGCAGGCGATCACGCAGGCATTGCAGCCGATGCAGCGGGACGTGTCGATCGCCATTCTCCATTGGTACACGCCCTCCGCGCCGGACGGCGTGAACGGAGCCGGAGAGGCGCCGGACTGAAGGGTGAAGGGGGAGGGCTGCACGACGGGGCTTTGAACAGCTTCCGTACGTTCCGGAAGGGCGCGCAGGGCGGCCTGTTCCGGGGAAATTCCACAGCCTGCCGTTTTTTTCATCTGACTGCGGAATGCATAACCGTCGGAATTCTCCTGCCTCTCCGCTACGTGGTTCATGCCGCCATACCCCAGGGGAAGAACCATCAGGTTCTCCGCCACTCCGGGAATGGGGCACAGGATGGCTTCCATCCGTCCGCCGGGGACGGTCAGAGTGCAGAGCATCGGCCCGGAATCCGCGCCTCCCAGCCGCCGGAAGGTGGCGGGGGAAACCTGTGCGGACGCCGCCCAGCTGACGCCCGTTACGGGGTCCGGGCATTCCTGCATCCAGGCGTTGCGCTTCCAGCGGCCGTCCCCGATGGAATAATCCGGGCAGAATTGCAGTTCCAGCAGGCCGTTTTCCAATCCGCTTCCGCTGTTGCCGGAGGGAGCAACGGGCGCTTGCGCCATGGCGGTTCCGAGGGCCGTTTCTTCCTGCGGGGACAGGGGGGGATAAGCCGTTTCTTCCGAATAGCCGCGCTGGAGCGCCTGTGTCCAGGCCGCAGTCTTGTTTTCCGGATTCACGGCGCGTTCAAAACATTTGCGCGCCCGGTGGTAAACGGGGGAAAGGTGCGTGGGCGAATTGTCCGACGTGATGAGGTGGCCCTTGGTGGAAAGCAGCCCGGAAAGCACTTCTTCCGCAGAAATGCCCCCGTACAGGGGAAGAATGACGGGCTGGCGGTAGCAGAATCTGCCGCGGCAGTCCCGTTCCACTCCCCATGATTCCAGAAAATGGGCCGCCGGCAAATGCCATCGGCAGGCGCGTGAGGTTTCATCCTCATACATCCCCAGATGAATGCTCTCCGTTCCGTTCAGGGCTTCCGCCAGTGCGGAGCCGTGCCCGGAATCCAGCACGGGATTTCCCGAATCCAGCAGGAAGGCGATATCCACCTCTTTCTTCCGGATATCCCGGATGAAATCCTCCAGCGTTCCGTGGGGCGGCGTGGACGGAGCCTTCAACAACTGGACGCACGTTCCGATAGAGCCGAGAAGGAGGTTGAGCTTCCAGACGCTTGCGGACAGTTCCGGATGATTGTCCCCCAGCAGGACCACGCTTTCTCCGGGATGGCTGGATAAATCGTCCGCGCAGTGGCGGAGCCAGGTGAATTCCCTTTCCGTCAGGGAGCGGTCCGTCTGCCGGGGAGGCTCTAGCGTCTGAAGGGAGGTTTTTTTACCGGAGAGATAGCGGAACAATTCCTCCAGAAAGACCGCCAGGCGCGCGGGGGAAACGGGCAGCCTGTGGTCGGCATGGGCTCCGGTCAGGGAAACGCGGCCCTCCACGGCGTAAAGGCGCGTGCGGTTCCGGTTTTCTTCCTTGTAATGGAGGCCCTCCGGGGAACGGGCGGCAATGAAATCACGCGTATTGCCGTAGGGATTCTCATGAAGGAAATCGCAATCCAGGGCAAGGATGCGTTTGGCGCGTGCGAAACGCACGCGGAAGCGGGCCTTCTGCGGCAAGCCTGCCTGCATGCCGGAGCCCGGCGTGGGAACGGGAGAATAGCGGTAAATCCGCACGCCGGGGTTTTTCCTGCCGATTTCCTCCAGCATGGAGTGCATCAGGGGAGAATCCGTGGCGGGAAGAAGGATGCCGATATGGCCGCCGTCCCGCAGGTTGCGGGACCAGGAGGAAAAGGCTCCGCGGAATTCGTCCCCGGAAGCCGGCTTGCCGTTAAAGAGGATATGCTTGCTGCGGCCTGGGTCGTAAAGGTCCAGAATGGAAGCCTGGGCCGTGGCCGGCAAGCCCGGGCCTTCCGGATATTGCAGGGAGGGAAGCAGCTTGACGGGACGCCCTTCATAACAGGCGGCCAGCACGGGCAGCGCGCTCCCGCCCATGGCCAGGCAGGTGGCGTAAGCCGTTTCCACGCCGGGCACGGACCATTCCGGTCCTTCATTATAGGGAACCAGGTATTTTTCCACACGGCGGCAGGCCGGAAGCCCCACCCCCACCAGGACTGCGCCCGCGCCCATCCATTTCATGAAGGAGCGCCGCGTCATTTCCCGCTCTTCTTCCGGAAGAAAAGCGGGGTGGCCCTGGGGAGCTTCATTCTGGTGAAATGGGGGAAGGGGAGTCAAACCGGAGGATGATGTGGATTAACGGGAAATGGGAACGGCTTGTTTTAGGCAATCCGGAAGGTGAAATCAAGCGGTGATTACCGGCTGCACCCATCTTCAGGGCAGCGGAAGTCCGTGGAAAAAGGGCATCCGTCCTTTTTTTGACGGTATTCAATGTAATTCATTACGGCCTCAAGCTGGGGATCGTTCAGCAGGATGGCCCTGGATTCATAATCCCCGCAATTTTCCGGAACGAGGGGAAGGTAGTCCATGGCGTCGCAGGTTTCAAGCTGGCCGCGGAGGTCCAGCGTCAGCCATGCCGGCAGGAGAAAACGGTATCCCTTTGGATCGGTAAAAACCAGGGCGTCCCGGCATGCCCGGATCATGGAAGGGGTGATGCGGCGCCAGTCGGTCCGCTCTTCACAGGGGCCGATGGCGTCACAGGTTTCCCTGGGGGCGTACATGTCGATGAGTTCCGTCGTCATCAGGCCGATGCCGTCTTCCAGAATGACGCCGTCAAAGGCGGAATCTATTTGTTCCAGGAGAAGTTCTTCTTCATGCGAAACAGGTTTGGGGGCGGGGAAGGGGTTGGAAAATTCCTGCTGAAAATAAGCCAGAATATGCGGGACCGCTTCTTCCGGAGGGCAGGAGTAAACAATGCCGAGGTCCAATTCCATAACTTCATCATACAGTAACGGTCCGGCATTCATCTATCGCGAAAATGGAAGGTATGATGACTGGAAAGGCATGTTTGCCGGGAGCCGGCCTGCGCCCGGTGGTCAATGGTGGCAGGCGGTGCAGTCCATTCTTGGCTGAATCTTCCACTGGTGTTTCAGGAAATCTCCCAATTGAAGCGGAGTTTGGATGCGGTTTCCCTCCCCGTCCCGGATGGAATGCGTGCGAAGGTAATCCGCGGCGGAATAATGGGAGCTGGCCGTCTCCTCCAGCGGGCGCAGGTGCGGGGCGGGGTCGCGGTGGCAGTCCAGGCACCACTGCATGCGGGCATCGCGCGGAGCCCTGATGCGTTCCATGCCTGCCACGTCCCCATGGCAGGAAGTGCAGCCGATGCCGCGGTTCAGGTGGGCCATGTGGTTGAAATAGGCATGGCCGGACAGGCGGTTGACCATGATCCAGCGGACCGGTTCCCCCGTATAGCCGGGAAATTGGGGGTCCGCCGCCGCTCGCAGCGGAGCGATGAGCGGGCTGTCCGGGAGAATATGCTGGTGGCAGCCCAGGCAGGACTTCGTATCCGGAATGCCGGCCCTGGGAGAGCGCTGGGCGGCGCTGTGGCAGGCCGTGCAGCTCATCTTCAGGTCTCCGGCGTGGAGCTTGTGGGAAAAACGCACCGGCTGCACGGGTTCATACTCCGGAATCTGGAAATTGACGTAATACACCCCACCCAGCGCCAGCGCGGCGGCAAGCGCAATCAGCGCGACGCCTCCGTAAAAGCGCCTGTTGGTATTGGGTGGAAAGATGTTGGCCATGGTCCGGTAGAGAGAAAAGGCGGGACCCGCCGTCAGGCCGCTCTGCCCGGCCGCGGAATGCGGGCGGGAGGCAGAGGCGTATCCATCGTCAGGTCTTCAGGCACCAGCCGCGTGGCGCTCTTCTTAATCTGTTCCCAGGTGATGCGCTGCCCGGTATGGGCCGCTTCACGCCCCATGATGGCGACCAGCGTTTTATTGGCCGCGCTTTCCAGCGTTTGTTTCCAGGTTCCGGAGCGGAGGAAACGGTAAAAGGCCACGTGCGTGTCCGCGTACATATTGCCCCGTTCCCCGCGGAAACGCCAGCGCTTATCCGCCTGGATATGGGGGCGGTACGGGGTGACCAGCATCCCTTTTTCACAAACCGTCCGGTCCACGATCTCCCCGTGGCAGCCTACCCACTGCCTGCATGAAATGTGGGCGGCCACGTTGTGGTCGTACTCGAAATAAACGTCGTAATGGTCCCACACGTCGCCGTCGTCCCGGCGCTGGGCGCGTCCTCCGGAGCCGAAGGCCGCCAGCGGAAGCTGCTCGTTCATGGACCATACCATGCCGTCGATCGTGTGGACGATCTGTTCCACGAACTGACCGCCGCTCAGCCAGTTCCAGGCGGTCCAGTTGCGGAGGGCCCACGCCACGTCCGTATCCGAGGAAGGGCGGGAATCCAGGGCCAGCGGGGATTTGGGGGGCGTGGTGTAATACAGTCCGTCAAAGGAAAGCACGCGTCCCAGTTCTCCGGAGGAAAGCTTGCGGTGGGCTTCCTCATTCGCCTTGTCATAGCGCCAGCAGAACCCGTCCAGAATTACCAGATTCTTAAGCTTTGCCAGACGCGCGGACTCCAGCACGGAAAGCACGCCGGGAACATCCACCGCCACGGGCTTCTCCGCATAAATGTGCTTGCCGGCGTCAATGGCCGCCGCCAGATGCTCCGGACGGAAGGCGGGAGGCGTGCAGAGCAGCACCACGTCAATATCCGTTTGAAGCAGCTTCTTGTAACCGTCCAGGCCGTCGAACAGGCGGCTCTTGTCCAGCTGGACGCGGCTGCCGTACTGTTCCGTCAGCAAATTGGAGCCGAAATCAATCCGTTCCCGAAACACGTCCGCCAGCGCCCAGACTACCGTTCCGGGGTCGGCGTCCAGCGCGTTCTTCATGGCGCCCAGGCCGCGGCCTCCGCAGCCTACCAGACCCACCTTGAGCGGTCTTGCGTCCGTCAGAGCTTCCGCGGCGTTCAGATAGGGCATGGCTGCCAGGAACCCGGCCGTTCCAGCGGCGGTTCTCAAAAAGCGGCGTCTGTTCCAAATAGGGTAACCCATCTCAGCGGAATTATACGGCGTCAGCCCATGGAATCAAACGCTGTATTGAAATGGTGACGCAAAAAGTAGACGCAACCTCCGTTTCCGGAAATTGCGTCTACTGAGGGAACCAATGAATGCACTATATTCTGGCTATTAGGTTGAACAGGGCTACTCCCCCTGTTCAGGAAGCAAAGCGCACGCTGCGGAATATTTTGTCTGAAAAAACATTTCGTGAGAGTAAAAAACTGATTTGACTCCGGAATCCCCAGTGTTCATGATAAATCCAATGAGGCCTCCGGCTTTCCAACCAATCATCATGATGAAGCAAAATCTCATTCCTTTTACAGCGGTTTTGGCGGCATTTGCCCTTGTTTCCTGTGACGGCGGCAAAAAACAGGATCAATCCCCGGATGCCTCTGCCGCCAGCGAACAGGCCATTCCCAAAACGCCGGGAGAAAAAATCCTGGCCGTTCTCCTTCTTATTCAGGACCAGGCTACGGCAAACGCCCATGCGGCGGAGGTGAAGGAGCTGGCCGTGGCCCTTCCCAAGGACATTCCCCATCAAGAAAGCGTGAACATCATGAATGAACTGCTCCGTCTGGCCAGCCGGGAATGCTATGGTTCCCTGTCTCTGGAAGACGCCTTGAAGGGCATCCAGTTTGACGCCGGGGAATACACGGGCAGCGTGCCTCTGGACGTGGATGGCTTTGAACCTACCCCGGACGAGCCGAAAAAGTAAATTCCCCGTGCCGGGAAACGATGGACCGTTTCTGCGCCTTTCCCGTCCCGTTCTTCCGGGAAGGGAGAGGCGTTGCTTTTCGGGCGCCGGATACGGAAGATAAATGTCCCGGTTTCCAGGCTGTTCCGGAGGGGACGGTTTTCCTGCGGTTCAGGGAAACACTCTGAATCTTTCTCCTGCTGGAAAAACATGCTGGAGGAAAAGGAGCGGAAAGATGTTCCCCTTCCGTTCTCCGGAATTTTTTTGCCCGGCTGATGGGGCAACGCCGTAAAAAGGAAGCTCAGGGCAGGGGGCGGCGCAATTCTTCAATGGCTTCCGCCATATCTTCCCGCGTAATCTTCTTGGAAATGCCTGCTTCCCCCGCCTTGGAAAGCAGAACGAAGCGGATGGTTCCGGCCCGGAACTTCTTGTCGGACGCTGTCTTCTTGAGAACCGTTTCCGTATCAATGTCATCCGGGAGAACCAGGGGAAGTTCCAGAGCCTGGAGGGTGCAAAGAATCTTCTTGGCGTCGGAAGAGCTCAACCCGGCTTTCCGTTCGCTCAGGAACAGGGCGGCGCGCATGCCGAGCGCCACGGCTTCCCCGTGCAGGATGGTGCCGTAGGGAACAGCGGCTTCAATGCCGTGGCCGATGGTATGGCCGAAATTGAGCAGGGCGCGGATATCCAGCGTTTCCAATTCATCATTCTCCACGATGCGGGCCTTGATCGCCACGTTCCGGGCAATCAGATCGGGGAGTTTGGCGATGGTATTCAGGGAAAAGCCGATGGAAAGCTCCGGTCCCAGGCCTTTCAATTCATGGAGCATGGAAGCATCCCGGATGGCCGCGTGCTTGGCGGCTTCCGCCAGGCCTTCCGCCAGCGTGCGGCGGTCCAGGGTCACCAGTGTGGTGGGGTCGATCACGACAACGGCCGGCTGATGGAACGCGCCTGCCAGGTTTTTCCCTTCCGGAATATTGACGGCAGTCTTGCCCCCTACGGAACTGTCCACCTGGGCGACTACCGTCGTAGGAATCTGCATGAAAGGAATGCCGCGGTAATAAATGGAAGCTACGAAGCCGGCCAGGTCTCCCACCACGCCGCCGCCCAGGGCGGCAATGCACCCGGTGCGGTCAATGCCCGCCCGTACCAGCTCGGAACACAGTTCCTGGGCCTGCAGCATATTCTTGGACGCTTCTCCGGCATCCACCACATGCAGGCTGGGCATGAACCCAGCGCTCTCCAGGGACTTCATCACGCGTTCCGCATAAAGCGGGGCTACGCAGGTATCCGTAATAATCGCAATCTTGCCGTCCAGTCCGGCGCGGTAGGCAAACTCACCCACGCGGTCCAGCGCGCCGTTTTCCACGTGGATATCGTAGGAACGTTCCCCGAGAGCAAGAGAAATGGTAGGCATGGGGCCAGTATGAGGCATTCCGGAAGGAAGCTCAAACGGAAAGTGCGAAGGAGGCAAAGAAGATGCAATCCGCCTCTAATGCGTCCTTGTCTTAGGCGCCAGCGGGGAAAGGGTTTCCAGAATAACCTTTAAATGTTCCGCGCGTGCAGGCGTAAAGCCGCCGTCATCCTTCCAGATGATATTGCCGTTGCCGTCCAGCAGTACAATCGCGGTCTCCGCCTTCTTGTGGAGGGAAAGCCTGCGGCGCACGAAAGCCTGGTCGTAATAGGAAATAAGGGAATTGGTCTTCATGTAGAAATCCGGAATATCCCCCAGGGCCTGTGTAAAGGCGGGAACGTCCCCCTCAATGGGAGGCGGCTGCAGGACCAGCAGAATATTGTACTCCACCGGGGTGGGCGTATGCTTGTACTGCTTGCGGAGGTCTTCGCAGAACGGAAGCCACTTCTTCATGCTGTACAGGGTTTCCGGATGAAAAACGGTCAGCATGATATGGAAGCTTTTAGGCACGATGGGTGGAAGGGAAACGTTATCCCCCAGCAAATTCATGCCGTTGATATCCGGAAAACGGTAACGTCCGTTCCCTCCTCCATAAGGATGCTCGGGGTCGGGCGTTGGCAAGTGGATTTCCTGATTCTTCATGCGCGATTAGACAAAATTCAGGCGGGGATTGTTCATGGGAAGGGTTAAGTGAGACAGGTCGCGGAAAAAAGAATCTCCGTCCGTGCGTGGCCTTGGAGAAAAAGAAAGTAAGGGATAGAAATAAAGGTATCGGCAAAGAAGGCGAGCCGTCGGCCCTTGTAAAAGGAAAAAAGAAAACCTCTTCCCCCTTGAGCTGTTGAAACTCCTCGCTCGGCCAGCCCTTCTTCCCTCCTTCTTTTCTCCGGGGCGCCGATATCGTAAAAAGGAAGAACCCCCCCTCTCGTTCTCGCCGGCAAAGGGAAGGGCTCCTGGACCTTTGGGAAGACTGCTGCGCCATCTGAAAAGAAAATGTTCAAAAAAATGGCACGAGGGAGGGGGAGTATGACAAAAGCCTAACT
>ERZ506542.28-NODE-28-length-65963-cov-21.5859_pt1 | contig 65963 bp, 55 predicted proteins | sample MGYA00512769_ERZ506542 | MGnify/ENA metagenome assembly ERZ506542
TAAAATATATGGAGGATGCTGAAATGTATACCGCAGTATACCTGGAATTTATTGCCGAGAAAATGGTTTTAAAAATTATAAATCCATACAAATGAATATGTTATGAGAAAAACGGTCTTACTCAATGAAAGAAAAGAGATATGGAGAGATTTCACCAGTATGCCTGCAGTTTGATTCGTTAAAAGAATTCCCATGGTCAATTGTTTTTGTACGAAGGTGTTTTCAAAAAAATAATTTGGAGCAATTAATCCTGAAATGATTTCTATGGAGATTTTCTAGGATATTAAGGGAAATGCCGATGGAGATTACTGAGAGGTTTCCAGAGAGATTGAGAACAAGAACAGTCAGATATGGATAATCATTCAAAAGAAAAAATCCTGATTGGAACAGATTTTGGGGATACATCCCTCATCCAGAAGAATCACACCATTGGGGAGAATGCATGGAGGATTGGCACGATTACAAATGGAGAAAGGAACAGAGGGAGAAAGAATTGAGAAAGTGGACCGAAAACGATTTGTCAAAGAGGCAAGCCGTACATAAGATCAAATATCTCAAGAATCTCTAATTTACGATGCCTTCAACTTGAGAATACTCCAACCTTAACTTATAATTAGGTGTGTAATTCATAGACGCCTCCATGTTTTATCCACCCACTTGAGATATCCAGTCTCGAATATTTGTCCCAATTCTTTCTATATCCCGACGTCCTAATTCCCCACTATGCATGATAACATTACGAGATCTTTCCAAAGTAGTAAAAATCTGTTTGGCCCAATCCAATGATATAATGTGATCTTGGAAAAGTTCTAAATTTTGAGACATTATTGAAGCTAAATCACCAAATTCGGTATAATTTATAAAGTTATCACCTCGTGGGGAATGCCATTTTATTTTCCCTTCTTCTATTTTCCGTGATTCAGCTTTTGTCCTTATTTTTTCTGAGACAGATTCCATCCACCAATTTTCACCTTTATTTTCGATGAGAATTTTAACTACAAATTGTCTCACCATGTTTTCAAAACATGCTATAGCTGTATAAACAGTAGCCATCTGCTTTGCACAATTTAATAATTCATTCTCGAGAAGATCTAAGGACAAGCTTCGTATATATTCTTGTGTTAATATATCTGAAGATGAATGCTTGCTTATAGCTTCGGAATTAGAAAGAGAGATTTTTGTTAATTCCCCTCTCATTACGAAAGAATATAATTTATCTGGCATTAGATTAAAATAAATGTTTTTTCAGACTTTGGAATATAGCATCATACACTGCCATATTACTTGTTTCAGGAAGATGAATTTGTATATTATAATGCAAATTCATCTTTGTTGATGGTTCAGAAATTTGGTTTATTTTTGGATCCTGTTGAACGGAAATATTACCTTCAATATTAGCTTCGTGTTTTTCTATGTGTTTTTGTTTAGAAGGAATTTTAATTTGAGAAATAGTTGGTGTCCAATCTGCATAACCGCATAATGCTCTAAAAGTTGTTGACATCATTTCAATAACTCTATCTCCCTTTTGGCCTTGCGTTAAAGTTCTTAATTTATTTTTAATTTCATCATTACTCATGGATTGGGCATCCTTCTTTAAATTAAAAAGATCCTCATATGCCTCTTGAATTCCTATTGCTATGATTTTTTTAGATTGCGTTTGATCGAGAAAATCATAATACCGTTGCGTGGGTTGTCCGGATTCGTTGAGCAATCCTAAAGCTTTTAACATTCCTATAATTAATCTGTCAGTACTACTTTTGAATCCTAAATCTTCTAAAAATTTAGTCGTAAATCTTTCTGGAGCTTTTGCTCCAATAATAGAATTGAAAATAGATTCAAGATTTTTAGTGGATGATAGATATGATGTAGTTAAGGCCATAACGTGGTACTAAATACACATTTTTCTTTCCTGAGGCAATATTTTCTCCAAATTATATACATTAATTTCCCCCATTTCTTCCCCATGCCCCTACAAACAAAAAACGCAATATACTCATGACGAATATATTGCGACGGAAAATTGATGGCGGACAGGGAGGGATTCGAACCCTCGGTACTGTTGCCAGTACACACACTTTCCAGGCGTGCTCATTCGACCACTCTGACACCTGCCCGTTGATAGATTGTGTTAGATAGGAAAGCGGGGGTAATGTAACGGCAGAAGAGAAGGTTGGCAATCTTTTTTTCACTTGGGAGGCGTTTTCCTGTTTTTCCCAGGCTCTTCTCGCCTCTTCCCCGTTGCCTGAAAAGGATGGAAAGCACAGAGGTATTGCCTGGGACTCTTCAAAGAGAGTAGGAAAGGAATCATGCATACTATGCAAAAAAACAGGCTTCTGTTATCTACAGAAGCCTGTCATTGAACAAGGTTGAGTTCTTCGTGCCCGATGCCTCTCTTCTCTAAAAAGGCAAAGAACGTTCTTCCTATTTTTTCAACGTTGCGTTTTTCAGGAAGGGACTCTTGCTGTTCGGTCATTATTTCTTTTTCGGGCGTTCGAGGTCGATGCCCCATTTTTCCTGCATGAATTTTTTGTGGAATTCGAGTTTCTCCTTGAAGCGGTTCAGGTTTTTCACCTCCTTGGGGGACCAGGCGGTTTCCACGAGGGCCAGAGCGCGCGGGTAAGCCTGGTAGAAGACGCGTTCAATGTTCGGCAGGCGTTCCGCCCACAGGCAGCAGTCTACGCCGCGCACACGTTCCATTTCCTTGGCGGAGAGGCCATGGTCCGGTTCCAGAGAGTACACGTTTTCCAGCGTGTTGACGGGCATCCAGCCCGTGTCCGGCTGGCCGGAGGGCCAGTCGCCGGGAAGCTGGGGATAGTCAAAGTAGCATTTGCCGTTGGGGGCGCAGATAACGTCCACCTTGTCGCCCGTGGTGTTGGCTACCGTTTTAGGCGTGTGGCCGCCTCTCCACGTGGTTACGATTACTCCGTCCGGATATTTGCCCATGGGCTCGTACCAGAAAACAGCCGTTTTCCCGCGACTTTTCAGCATTTTGGCGCACCTAGTGAAGAATTCCACCATTTCCTTTTGCGCGGCGGCCTTTTTGTTTTCCTCACGGATACCGGCTTTCTCACGGAAGTCCGCGCATTTGGGGCATTTCATCCAGTTGTCTTCCGGCGCTTCGTCTCCGCCCAGATGCACGTATTGGGACGGGAAGATGTCTTTGAGTTCATTGAAGACGGCGTTATAGAATTTCCACACGTCCGGGTTGCCGGGGCATACCAGCGTGTAGGAGATACCCGCATTCGTGCGCACTTCCAGCTTGGGGTTCGGGAAACAGAGGAATTCCGGATAGGCGGTGCAAAGAGCCTGGTTGTGGCCGGGCACGTCTATTTCCGGGATGATTTCAATGTTCCGGGCGGCGGCGTATTTTACCAGGTCCTTAAGCTGTTCCTTGGTGTACATGCCTCCATGGGGAGTTTTGTTGCCAAAGGTTTCCTTACGCCTGGAGGCCACGCTTTCCAGCTTGGGGTATCCGGGCACCGGAAGGCGCCAGCCCTGGTCATCCGTGAGGTGGAAATGGAGTTTGTTGAATTTGTAGAAGGACATCACATCAATGAATTTTTTGACGTCCTCCACCGGCACGAAGTGGCGTGCGGTGTCCATCATCATGCTGCGCCAGCCAAACCGGGGCTTGTCTTCAATGACGCCGCAGGGTATGCCGTCCTCCTTGTATTGGGCCTGGAGCTGTTCCAGCGTGTTTTTGGCATAAAAGAGGCCCGCGCGATCGCCAGCCTGGATTTCCACGCCCTGCGGCTTGATGGTGAGCTTGTATCCCTCCGGCCCCAGGGCCTTATTGGCGGCCTGCTTGAGGATTTTGGGAGATTTACATACTCCGGAGGAAGTGCTGACTTCGACAGGTTCCGGGATGATGTGATAGGGACGGGATTCCACGCCGCCAGCGGCAAAAACGCTGCCGCTCATCACCAGCAGAAGAGGTAGGATACGCCATTTCATTGCGCACGATTCTGACGGAACCGTATTCCATCCGCAATCAAAAAAGACCAGAGGCTTACGGCATGTCCCGGAAAAGGCGCTTCCCGCCTGCACTTCCATCTTGACGGATGCCTCAAAGACAGGTTTGCTAGTCCTGCGCATGGGAGAGTCCTTTTACACACGCACTACGGAGACACCCCCCTCCGCCTTTGATTTGTCCCTCCGACCGCCTGCCTTCAGCGAGTTCCGCGGGCAGGAGAAGATCAAGGATCGCCTGATGCTGATGGTGGAAGCCGCCAAACAGCGCGACGACGTGCTGGACCACATTCTGCTGAGCGGCCCCCCTGGCCTGGGGAAGACGACGCTTGCCAATATTATCGCGAATGCCGTCGGCTGCCGCATCCATACGACGTCCGGCCCCCAGATCGAGAAGGCGGGGGACCTGGCAGGCGTGCTGACCAATCTGGAAAAAGGGGACATCCTGTTTATTGACGAGATCCACCGCCTGCATCCGGCCATTGAGGAGTACCTGTACCCGGCCATGGAGGATTTCCGGCTGGATATTATTATCGACCAGGGCCCGAACGCCCGCTCCATCCAGCTGAATCTTCCCAAGTTCACCCTGGTGGGGGCCACCACCCGCGCCGGGATGCTGACCAGCCCGCTGCGTTCCCGCTTCGGCCTCGTGAACCGGCTGGATTATTACACGCAGGAGGATTTGTGCGCGATCATCGAGCGATCCGCCGGATTGCTGAACGTTCCCGTGGAACCGGCAGGCGCGCTTCAGATCGCCCTGCGCTCCCGAGGCACGCCGCGCGTGGCCAATTCCCTGCTGCGCTGGGTGCGGGATTACGCCCAGGTACGCGGCGACGGCGTGATTACGGAGCAACTGGCGCACGATGCCCTGACCATGATCGAGATTGACGACGACGGCCTGGACGAGATGGACAAGCGCCTGCTGGAAGCCATGATTTACAAGTTTAACGGCGGTCCGGTGGGCCTGTCCTCCCTGGCCGTGGCCGTGGGGGAAGACGCTTCCACGCTGGAGGACGTGCACGAGCCTTTCCTGATCATGCAGGGGTACATCAACCGTACTCCCAGGGGACGCGTGGCAATGCCTTCCGCCTATCTCAAGATGGGGGCCACGCCGCCCGCCAACGGACAGGGATGGCTGTTGTAAGCCATCCGTTTACGGCATGGCAGGAGTCCCGTGTTTTGTGCTGGTCATCAGGCCTCCTTTCTTTTAGACTGTCCCCACATAAAACGTCAGGACGTTTTCTGTTCATCATACGCCCAAAGCTATGGCCGCAAATTCTGATATCGCCTTTAAAAGACTGCCCGTCAAGATCATCGGTACGGGCTCCTATGTTCCGGAACGCCGTCTGACCAATGCGGACCTGGAGAAGATGGTGGACACTTCCCACGAATGGATCATCGAACGCACGGGCATCGTGGAACGCCGCATCGCCGCCCCTGACGAGTACACCTCCCACATGGGGACGAAGGCCGCCCAGCGGGCGCTGGAATCCTGCGGATTGCAGCCGGAGGATATCGACCTGATCATCGTCTCCACCATTACGCCGGATACGTTCACTCCTTCCACCTCCTGCTATATCCAGGACGCCCTGGGCGCCAAGAATGCCGCCGCCTTTGACATTTCCGCCGCCTGCTCCGGCTTCCTGTTCGCCATGAAAACGGCCGTCCAGTTCCTCGGCACGGGCCAGATGAAGACGGCCCTCATCATCGCCGCGGAAAAACTTTCCACCGTCGTCAACTGGGAGGACCGCACCACCTGCGTCCTGTTCGGGGACGGCGCCGGAGCCGCCGTGCTCCAGGCTTCCACGGGAGAGGAAGGGGAAGGCTCCATCCTCGCTACGGACATCGGCACGGACGGCGCCCTGCATGACCTGCTCCAGATTCCGGGCGGCGGCTCCCGCTGCCCCACCACGGTGGAGAACGCCCACGAACGCTTGGCTACCCTCGCCATGCGCGGCAAGGAGACCTTCCGCCAGGCAGTTCCCCGCATGAAGGATTCCGCCGCCAGCGTGATTGAACGCGCCGGCCTGACGTCGGATGACATCAAGCTGATCATTCCCCACCAGGCCAACCTCCGCATCATCAATGCCGTGGCCCAGCGTCTTTCCATCCCGGAGGACAAGGTGTTCATCAATATTGAGAAATACGGCAACACTTCCGCCGCCGCCGTGGCCATCGCCTTTGACGAAGCGCGCCGCACCGGCAGGTTCGGCAAGGGGGACAACGTCGTCCTGGTCACCTTCGGCGCAGGCCTCACATGGGGCGCCGCAGCCATCCGCTGGTAATTTCCGTTATTCCATTCCAGAAACTTACATTACACATGACAACCGAACCGTACGGCAAAAAGAATCCGTTCCCCGCACCCGTCCTTTCCGTCAAGCACCTCACCGGGGAAGGCAGCCCGAAAGAAACGATCCATATTGAATACAGCCTGGACGGCGCCGGAATGGTGTACGTTGCCGGAGACGCCCTGGCCGTCATTCCCTCCAATGATTCTTCCCTGGTGGACGCCCTGATTGAAAAGCTCGGCCTCAGCCCGGATTCCCAGGTTCCCACGCCGGAGGGGGGAGCCGCCAGCCTGCGGGACGCCCTGATCAACTGCTATGACATCACCAATGTCAACAAGGCCCTGCTGACCAAATGGGCAACCGCTTCCGGCAGTCAGGAGCTGGAAACCCTGCTGGCCGGGGACAAGGACGCGCTCAGCGATTTCCTGTGGGGACGCGACGTGCTGGATCTGGCAACGGAGTATCCGGCCTCCTTTGAATCTGCGGAGGCTTTTGTCGGCATCCTGAAAAAAATCATGCCCCGCCTTTACTCCATCGCTTCCAGCCCGAACGCGCACCCGGAAGAAGTGCACCTGTGCGTGGGCGCCGTGCGCTACACGGCCCGGGACCGCAAGCGCGGCGGCGTGTGCTCCACTTACATGGCTGACCGCCTCCAGCCGGGACATACGGCCAGGGTGTTCGTACATACCAACAAGAATTTCCGCCTGCCGGAAGACGGGGATACCCCCATCATCATGGTTGGCCCCGGCACCGGCATCGCCCCCTTCCGGGCATTCTGGGAGGAACGCATCGCCTCCGGGGACAAGGGCGGCAATTGGCTGTTCTTCGGCAACCCATACAAAGCTACCGATTTCTGCTATGAAGACGAGCTGGCCAAATTGACGGCGGACGGCAGATTGAAATTGTCCGTAGCCTGGTCCCGCGACCAGGAGAAGAAGGTATACGTTCAGCATCTCATGGTCCAGGAAGGCGAAGAGCTCTGGAAATGGCTGGAAAACGGCGCCTGCTTCTACGTCTGCGGAGATGCCTCCCGCATGGCCAAGGACGTTGACGCCGCCCTTCATGAAGTTATCCAGACCTGGGGCCACAAGACTCCGGAAGAAGCTGCGGAGTACGTAGCGGACATGAAACAGCACCGCCGCTACCAGCGGGACGTGTATTAATCCGGTTGACGCTTTCTTTCCTTTTACCGCGCCTTTCCACTATCCGTGGGAAGGCGCTTTTTCTTTTTACTACGGAGAAACCGTTACCGGTAAATCCGGTTGACGCAGGGAAGAGCGGCTTGCCTTTTCTCCTCCATCCCTTTTTCCGGGTTTTCCGGACCCCTTGCGGAAAGGGAATTTACTTGCCCTATAGAAACCCCTTATACAACCCATTTACCAGGAGGGACCAGGGACGCATGCACCATCTTTCCGCCCTGTCCGCCCAGACGCACCAGCAGTTTACCCGGGCCTGGAGCTTGTCAAACGCCTTTTCCATCTCAGCCGGCTCCTCCCGCGAGCAGGCCTGCACATAAGCATTAAAACAGGGTCCCTCCAGCCATCCATGCAGCATGGAACCAATCTCTTTGAGGAGCCGGATACGGGCTTCTTTCTCCATCTTCAGCAGTCTGGGCACATGTAATTCCCGCAAAATTAAAAAGTGCACGGCAAACTGCCATTCCCTGTGCGGCATCAGTTTCCATTCCTCCAGCCGATGCGTCAGCAGGTCTTCCACGGAAATATCACGGCAAGCCTGCTCCTGCATGGCAGAGCCGGCACGCTGTACATAGATGGAGCCCACTCTTTTTCCCAAGCCAATCATCGCCGTTCTTCTCATTAACCGCATCCAGTACAGGACATCCTCTCCGTATTTCATGCCTGCTTCCCACAAGGGAAGAGAAGATGCCAGGGAGGAATTCAGAACAACGCTGCTCGTATGGATGGATAAAAGCCCTCTTAACCCCAGTTTCCTGACTACGAAGGAGCACGGTTTTCCCTTCCTGCGGGGAATGCAATCTTCCCTGTTCCATGTATATCTGGCGGCATAAACGTACACGCCGGGATGTTTCCGGAAAAAATCATATGCCATCTTCAAATGATCAGGATACCAGTAGTCATCTCCATCAAGGAACGCCACGTATTTTCCTTTGGCCGCTTTCATTCCCGTGTTTCTGGCATGCGAAGCGCCTCCATTTTCCTGGGAAATGACGTTAATTCTGGAATCCTGAAAAAATTCCACCACTTGAAGGGTGCCATCCGTCGAGCCGTCATCAACGATGATCAATTCAAAATTCTTAAATTCCTGATCCAATACGGATTGAACGGTTTTTCTCAAATAATGCTCCAGATTATAGGCGATTAAAATCACGCTGAATTCTATCCAACCATAGCGGCTATATCGGAGATTCCTGTTCTTTTCTTCCATTTTCCAGATTTAAAACTCGGTGGAGAAATACAGGATTTCTAATCCGGGTTCTTTGTCCGGATACATGAAGGTTTACCAACATGCACATTATGAGCTTTTTATACGGCTTCATGCTGCTGCACGACAGGAAGGACATTTCTTTCCAGGATTGCCTCCCCTCAACTGTCACCATTTATATTAAGTATTTTTTATTGAATCCGGATTAGAAATTCGCGGTTAAGCCATCAGTTCTCATTTTTAGTAACAAAACATAAAATGCTTTTTGCTTTCTTATCCTGATTCCTGTTTTTCCGGACAACCAAAGAAGGATGATTCCATGAAATACGGCACTTCCTTCATTTTTTCCCTACATCCCTCCGATCAATCCCTTCGGTTTGAAAAGAAGCTTCCCGGAGGCTTTCACCTATCGACAAAGATTATGCATCGCCCTTCCCTGCATGCAGTTCATCCCCCTGTGTCCCTATCTGCCAAATGACCGGTATCAAGATTTCCCCTTCTTCTTTTTCGCGCATGAATACGCATTCATCCCCTTTTTCCCATTCCACGCACTCAAACCTGCACACGCTATTCCACATGCAGCAGAGGAAGCAGCCATGCAGAACATGGTTCCATGAACACTTCACGGAGATTTTATCCAAGAGCTTTTTCCCTGCCCTGGCGGTCCCTTTCCATCCGGGGTCTTCAGGCACCCCCTACCGCACTCCACAAACGGCTCTTTTCACTTTCCTGAGCTTGAAAAAGAAGACCATGCAGAACAGATACAGTTTTTGCGGCAAGCAATGGACGATGCCCATCCATCCCGGCTTCCTTAGCGCCCACCTTCGGCGAAAGGAATAGTTCCACCAGTTCTGCTGTTGATCAATGCAACGTATCGCCTTTCTTCTCTCCTCCATTTCGGCAAGCAATTCTTCCCGCGAACGGAAAACCGGAGTGCGGCCCTTCAACAAGTCCTTACACAGTTCCAGGCCGGCTTCCTTGCTTTTCTTCAACTGGCGCCGCATCATCCGATCCCTTTTTTCAAAGGCCGCAGCCGTTTTCATGCTGGCAAACCGCGCTGCACTGTTGACGGCACAAATATTTTTGACGGCAAACCTGTAATAGTACAGGGAGACATCCGGCAATTCATAGATGCTGCCTTGCAGCCACACATGAAATCCCATCAGGTCATCTTCAAAATTGTCCGTCATCGGCAGGGAGCGCCCCCATTGGCAGGCGCTTTTCCTGATCATCATACTGCCTCCGTAATGGGCAGTGGAGGAGAAAGTCCCCTCTTGAAGCCTGATCACCGGGGCCTTTTCCGGAACAGCGGGAAACGCCGGGAATTCGAACATAACGCCGGCTTCCTCATACACGCGGGTCATCTGGCTAACGACAGCCACGGCATCCGGATGCCTTGCCACCGCCCCGGCAAACACCCTGCACCTCCAGGGGAAGGAACAATCATCCCCATCCTGGCGGAGAATCCATTCATGGGAGGCCAGCTCCACCATCTGCCGTATATGCGGCCCGCGCCCCAGAGGGGTTTCATTCCGGTTCAATACCACACGGTGCGGTCCCCGGTACTCCGCCGCCATTTCCTGCATGACTGCAAAGGTACCGTCAGATGAACCGTCATCAGACAGGATGATTTCTACCGGCCCCTCGTAATCCTGCCCGAATACGCTCCGGATGGCATCTCCAATGCAATATTCCTCATTATGCCCGGTCAGAATAATGCTGATGGAGGGGAGTTCCGGAGGATTCATGAAGAAAAGCGGCACGGAAAAGGAAATGTGAATCCCGAGATGGACTATGATCCACAGTACTTATAGATAAGGCGTCACGTTTGTACCGGATTAAGAATCCGGCGTCAACGGAAAAATCTGGGAAAAAGTTTGTTAGGGGTAATGGGGAATATAAGGATGACGGGGATAACGGGGATTAAAAAGATTCTCCTATCATCCTGATGTTCCCTATCATGTGCAACTTTTATGGCGGCGTTGATTAATCACGGATTCTTAATCCGCTATGATTTGGTCCATCAATGCGTTGATTAACAATGAAGGCGTCACGAGGGATTTTTTCCCTCCTCCATTTACCGATTGTTATTACTCCAGAATCAGCGCGAAGTCTTTCCTCCACATCCGGATTCCCGTCCAGCTCCAAAAGCGTTCCATCTCCTTCCTAAATGCAGAAGCCATTTTTCAGCGTTATTATTCCAGCCTATAACCTGGAAAAATATATTGCTGCTACCATTCAGTCGGTACTGGCTCAAATATTTCAGGATTTTGAAATTATTATCGTTGACGATGGTTCTACAGACGGAACCGTTTCTATCATCCAATCTTTTCACGACCAAAGAATTCATCTTATTTCCCAGCGCAACGGCGGCGTTTCGCGAGCACGAAATGCAGGAATGAAGAAAGCCCAAGGCCTTTATATCGCTTTTCTGGACGGGGACGATTACTGGTACCCAGAACATTTGGCGCTGGCGGCTAATTTTTTCCATCTTCATCCTGAGATATTGGTTTATTCCAACCGTCACATCCTGGACGAGTTGGCCAACATAGCGCCACGTCCCCCATCCCATTCTGTATTCATCCGGAAATTGGGGTTAAGGGGATTGCTATTCATGCACCCAAGCAATGTTATCCTGAGTTCATCTCTTGCGTTTCAACTTCCGTCCTGGGAGGAAAATATGTCCTATGGAGAAGACGGCCTGTACTGGACGCGGTGCATGAGGCAGACAGCCCTGATCGGGCTGGGAGGAACCGTCACCTCAATTTACCGGCAAAGGGCATCATCCGCCATGCATGATGTGAATTACCGGCATGTCTCCATTCATACGCTCCTTGCGCCCTTGCTGGATGAACTTGAAGCCATGAAAAAACCCACATGGCAGTTCGCCGTTCATTTCCTGATCATCAGGGAATTGCATTCCAACAGGTTGCTGGCTCTTGACGAAGAGGAAAGGATCTCCTTGCTTGGCAGAATCAGGAAGGTGACGCATCCCTACCTGAACCGGACCTATTTTGACGCCTATGCGAAGGCATGTTTTGCAAAGGAAGGAATGGAACAATCATTTACTGCGCTCATGAATAGAACCGTTTCCTTATGCGTCTGGCTGGACCGCCTGGAAAGAATGGGAAGATCCATGTTGTTTCTCAATAGAAACCAGTAACGCGGATGGGAAACGCAGATCCATTTCTTCACCTGCCATAGTCCATGCCGGACCTTTACCATGAACATCGTATACGCTACAGACGATAAGGGAGCGCTGGGAACGGGGGTAAGCATCGTTTCCCTCATGGAGAATTTACCAGCCGACGTTCATGCCGATATTTACATCATGACAGACGGTTTGAACGAGGATAATACGGCTCGTTTAAATTCTCTGCAACGGTCTTACCGCCTGAGTTTACACTTCATTGAGATGAAGGATAAATACAAGGATTTTCCTGTTGGTTCCAAGTGGTCGGCAGCGACGTATTACCGTCTTGGCCTCGCAGGGGAACTTCCCGCCACGGTGGAACGCGCCCTGTATGTAGATATTGATACCATTTTCAACCGGGATATCAGTTCCATGTATGAAACCGAGTTCGGGGATTGCCTCATCGCCGGCGTTTTCACTACGGAACATTTGACTGAGGAGTTTTTCTCACGCTGGAAACAGGAAATGAATCTGGGCAGGGATTCCATTTACATCAATGCAGGCGTTGTTCTTTATCATATTAAGAAAATTCGTGAAGAACGGTTTGAATCCCAAGTTTTATCTTATGCGAAAAGCAACATCCATCATCTCTCCTGGCAGGATCAGGATATTTTGAACGCATGTTATCAAGAACGTATTTTCTTGCTCCATCCCATGTGGAACATCTGCGACGGCGCCATTTGGTCGATCCGCTGGGAAGGAATAAAAAGCTTCGAGAATAATCCCCTAGAGCCGAAGGATTTGTTGGAAGCCGCCACCAGTCCCGGCATCATCCATTACTGGGGGCATCCCAAGCCCTGGCAACCCAATAGCCTGCGTCAGGATAACGGGCTGTTCTACAAGTATTGGAAAAAATCTCCGTGGAAAGATAAGATCCGGGATTTCCGAAAGCAAAATGATTCTGCCCGAATGTTTGTTTCCCGAATGAGATGCCTCCTGGGGAAGGGCAAACGGCTTTTGCAGGGCAAACACCAGTAGGATTGCGCCAGCTTTTCCTGCCTTTCCCGATGACCAGGAAGCAACCGATTTACAGAGCGCTTTTTTATTAAGGAACGCCAATATCAGCCATTTTTTTTCGGGATACCATCCGTATTCCTTTTTTCCTTGGTATTTCCCCGAGTCAGGAAACTGTCCACTCGGGATTTCCATGGCTGCAAATGCTTCAAATGCACGAAGCTCATGTCTTTTTCATTCCGCGGCTGATGATGATCCGAAGCCACAGCTTCAGAATTTGCCTGTCTTTCCCGCACATAAACGTTATTACGAAAGCAGAATAAGCCCATTTTTTCCTTTTGATTTTTAGCTTTGCGTACAAAGGGTTTTTCATGGAAGCCCTTTTCACGCCCAGATTCCGGTATAGTGATTTTCCGGCTTGTCCAAAAAGATCATTTTACGGATGCCTCCATTAGTTTTCCACGACCGGGTTCCACGGTGACTATTTCCGCCAACCAGTTCTGGCAGTATACGCATTCAAAGCAGACCAGAAAAGCGTGTGCAAGAATGCGTCAACGTTTTATACCTGATGACCGTATCGGCAAGTAGGGAGTATTTTAAAAATTAGTTTATTCATGAAAGTTGACACTATCAAAGGAAGTTCCTATGTAATGACTTGTACAAAAGCTTGTACAGTACATGCCGTTTTAAGTTCCAGCGTGGATCTCATGCTTGTTCTGGAAGCAGGAAAAGCGGGCCAATACGGTTTTGTGGCTCCGACGGATGCGGTAGAAATATCCGATGAAGACGCTTTTGTCATACAGATTTTTAAAACGCCGGTCCCGAGATTGTTTGTCCAGGACGGCGTTCAACCCGGAGAGGATGCCATTTTAAAAAATATGATGGCGGAGTCCGGAACCTTTGCCGGCACCGTCAACGCCAACGGAGGCGTACGCGTGCCGCTGCCTGCCACGGCCCAGGAGGCCCTGTCCTGGGACTCCATGCTCGAAGAGCAGGCCAGACGGGAATGGCTCCTGGTGCGCAGCGCCTCCTATGCCGCCGTTCCGCCATGGGTGGCATTGCTGGCGCGCATGCAATCCCTCAGCATTTACAAGTATTCCAGCGCCAATGCATCCGTCAAGGAAGGCATCATTGAAAATGAACTATATGACCATGTCATTAGAATGACTCCCGCCTCCGGCATTTCCTTGCTGGGGGTGGGCACCAAGCCCTGGAAATTTGCTCATTCACTGGGAACCTACAAAGATTCCAGTTTTGCGGCGGCGGCGGCATGGTGCATTACGGGGGCGGACAAGGCGTCCATCATGCTGGGAAGCACCACACATGGCTATGGATGCACCACAAACCCGTCCTCGCCATGCTATGCGCATCCCATTCACTGGTGCAATTATGACCATGCCGGAACAGGGCAGGATTACAGGTTTCCTCTGCTCAATTCCGTTAATAATTACAACGGTTATGATATGACGCCCGCGTGGCAGGCGACTTTATACGGCAAGTCTTACCTGGGCAGTTCTGCATCCTGCTTGATTCGCGGCACGGATTACGGGCGCGGCAACGGGGAAGCCCGGTATGTGTGGGCGCTGGTCCCAGACGCCACCTATCTTGCCGTAGCAATGGCGCCCCGGCATGCGGCAGACCATCCCTACGTTGAAAACAGGTGGGAGTTGTTCGTCGACGGGCAATACGTCATGCCCATGACAGCGCGGTTCTGCGGCGGCGGCCATACGGCTGTATTGTCAGCAACAGTCAAAGCCCATGAAGTGGCCAGCGCGCAGGAGACAGGGTTGAGAATGGCCGGAATGCGGGTGAACACGGGCAGCCTGCCCGGCAGCACGGCGGCCAGGGATATCCTGGGGAAGGTGGTCATGGACGGAGTGGCGGTCAAGCCCGTGCCGGAGGTGACGGCTTCCGCGCTGGAGGTGGGAGCGGAAGGCGATGAAGTAACGCTGACGGTATCCTCCACGCTGGCGGAGGCTGTGTACGCCATTAACGACACGATGTGCGGGCATGACCCCGCCGCCGTATGGTGCAGCCAATCCGCGGAGCAGATACCAGCCGGCGGCGGCCAAATCACCCTGACGCTTGCCCCCAACACGACCGGGCAACCCCGGCAAGTGTGGGTTTTTGTCGGCCACCACTATGCCCAGACTGCTGTCGTAGAAATCAACCAGTTACCCTGAATATATGAATAAAAAAGAGTTGCACTTATTTTTCCTGCCAAGGAAGTAAAAAATCCTTATAATGCCCCATAGGGAACGCTTACTTTTTCCTCTTCCAGAGCAGCCGCGTCCCCGCTATTGCCAGTCCACGATGTACCATGCCACGCATGCCTTTCGTACAGCAATACATTAAAAGAATCGTTATGACGCCATAGGAAACAACCATCAGGAAGGCGCAGGCAAACCAGTTCAGGAAAGACCCGGAGGGTTGCAAGGGGGAATATTTCCAAATCCAGTTCATCAGCACCATAGGTATCAGAATCAGCGCCAGCTGGTAACCGAATTGGAGCCAGTAATTCATCACGTTCTTTCTGAATCCCCAAGTGTACAGCATGAAGGGTTTCCAAATGCCAACAATAAGCACCAGGCTGGAAATACCCCCCAGAAGAATGCCGGGCAATCCCCATAGGTAACCTCCGATAATTGCTACGGAAATGTTGATCACGCTTTCTACAATGGGCGCCCAGACATCCCAGAACAGGCCGTAGCCGTATAAAAATTGATCCACTGCACCCCGCGTGACAGTGATGAACAGGTTGATGATGATCAGGATCATGATTTCCCGGGGGAGGATGTAGCCCGCTCCCAGCCAAAGCGTGATGAATGGCTCCAGAAGCTGGTAAAGGGTAAAGCAGATTGTCCCGGCTATCAGCATGCGCAGGGAAAATAATTCATTGAACACCTTGCGGATTTTTTCCGCATTCCCCTCCGCGATCAGATTTCCCACGCTGGCTTCCGTGCTCCCCAGCAGGTTGTTGACCAGGAGGAACAGTTTATCCATGATGGTGGAATAGTTGCCATAGTAGGCCACCATCTGCAGGGAAACAAATGCATAAACCAGAAACGGCGTGACCTGGAACTGGAAAAAATAACCCAGCCGATGTACAAAGAGCTGCCTGGTATATTTAATAACCTCAGGGTATTTCCTGAACAGTTCCTTTCCCAGAGCCACATTGCTTTTCAACCAGGGATATACCTGATTAATTTTCCAGTTAAGGATGAAGGAATAAATAATGCCGAACAGCAGTTCTATCATTATCCATAGATAATAGCTGCCCGTATACCACGCAGATAATATCTGGCATAAAATTTTGATTATGGAGGCCGTCTGGAAATAGAAGGCCACCACGTAATTCCTCTGGTCCGCCCCCAGGAGAGTCTGCCTGTAGTTGGCGAAGTACCCAATCAGGGAAGAGGCGAGAAAAGAATAATAAGCAAAATAGATGATTCCATAGGAAAACCCCGTTGAAGGGAAGATCAGCGGCAGAAAACAGGAAAGCAGCAATCCGGCGGCAATAATGATGCGCCCTATCCACCGGTACATGTAACCCAGAACAGAAATAATTTCATTAATTCTGGCCTCATCATGTTCAAAAATAGGTTTATAAAGCACATATCCGATAGCCGTGCTTATGCCAAGCTCCGCCAAATTAAGAAAATTCAGCAGATTCATTAAAGTTCCCGTCAAACCGACGAAATCAGCGCCCAGGCAATTCAGGAAAACTTTTCTTGAAAAAAATGAAATGATGAGAATCAGAACATAAAAAATGAGGTTCACCCGGGCATTCAACAGGCTTTTTTTTACGCGAGACTCCTTCATACCATTTATTCCATGGACTTATCCTCTCTTCACGAGAAAACAAAAAATACAGAAATCATTCATACCCGGTTTCATTTATCCGGCTGGTAAAATACAAACAGGATATTCTGCCAGTCATACGGCCATGAAAAGCGGCATTAATCTAGCACAACATTCCACTGCATCAACATCTTTTTATCCATAAGCCACAACCTGCTCCATACCAGTTATCCAACATTGTTCCATAAAGCATTCTTGTTTTATTTCCCTCTTTCATCTATATTACCGCCCGTGAGCAAAGGAAGGATTCTGATTGCCGCCTATGCCTTCCCTCCCGGAGAAGGAGGCGTGGGTATGGCGGCCTATGAAATGGCGCACAGCCTGGGCTCCAGAGGCTGGGACATTCACGTTCTCACCCGCCAGCAGGATTTGCCGGAGGATCCTTCCCGCACAAGATGCTGCCCCATCACGGCCCTGCCGGATTCCCTGACGGACGACACCAACCGCTTGAAGGAGTACCTGGACGCTTTTTTAAAAGATATCCAGCCGGATTTTATCGTTTACCATTCCTGGTCGGGCTGGTGCCGGAAGGAATTGCTGGCATGCGCACGGGAAAAGCGCCTTCCCTTTTTTCTGCGTTCCCACGGCATGCCCACCAACCTCCGTTCCTATTTCCGCGTGGACTACCCTCCTTTTTTCGGCATGAAAAAATGGCTCTGCTCCTTTTTCCAAATACGCAGGGGCATTCTGAACGTACACCGGGAATCCCCGTTAAACCGCCTTGTTTTCCTTGACTCCTATGGAACGCCCTTCAAAGGGTTCGATTATTACTACTGCTCCAAACTGAATCTTTCCCGTTACGTCTGCATTCCCAACACGTTTCCGGCGCTGAAACAAGCCGTTCCTTTCTTCCGGGAAAAATACGGATTGTCCCACGCTCCCGTTTTCACGTGTCCCGCCAGCGCCTGCAACACGAAGCGGCAGCTTCTGTTTATTCGCCATGTAAAGCAAACCAAGCTGGACAACATCGTTTTCCTTTTCCTTGTTCCGCAACGCAATTCCTACGCTGAGCAAATGGAGCAGGCTATTGGGGACGATCCCAGATTCAGGATTCTTTACAATCTTCCCCGTCCGGAGGTGGAAGCCGCCATTATGGAGAGCGCCGCCGTTTTCCTTTACTCCTATCAGGAGCAGCAGCCGCTTTGCATTCTGGAGGCCATGTCGTGCGGCATCCCATGGTTTGCTCCCGATGTGGGAGCCGTTTCCACCCTGAAGGGAGGCATCATCCTGAAAAAAACATCCTCCGCCACATTGGAAAAAACCGTGGGGGCTCTGACGGACGAAAAATTCCGGGAGCGCCGGGGGCAGGAGGGGCTGCGGCAATGGCAGGAACAGTATGACCCATCAGTCGTATATCAACAATGGGAAGACCTGCTCAGCTCCATTGCCTCCTCCCGTACCCCAAAGCAGAAGGATTGAATTGATTCCATGGGATGAATTCGGCCCCGGCTATTTTCCTCACGAACGTTATCCCACGGTAAAACGCCTTCTCACCATTTTCATCATTGCATTTTCCGGACCAGCCAAGTTTCTCAGTTATGAGAATTTTCGCGTTAAAATTTTTCAATAGGAGATTGCGGAGACCAAGTCTCCCGTTTTAAAGAAAGACCATCATTGTATCAGTTTAAAAAAGGGATTCCAGATAGAAAACAGACACAATCTTTTTTTCATCTTGCTCGCAGCCAAGGCGCTCATCATCATACTTGCGCATTTTCTGGACTTTTCAATTCGTCCGCGTTATTAATAGTCCTTGCTGTTTTTATATGGAAAATCGGTCATCTCTTCCTGTTATCGCCATTTTGGCAAACATGCCTTTGGGACGCTTGCTTCCTGAAGAGTTTCAAGATCAAGACCACACCTTGATTCCATGGATTTATGCTTTTTTCTGCGATCTGGCTCATCAAAAACGCTATGAAATTCATTGGATTACTCTCAAAAAATATGTAAAGGCCCATACCGTCCGGCAACTGAAAGGCCAGACCATTCACATTCTGCCTGATCCAAGTTTGGCTCTGGGACTTTTAAGCGGGCATTTTCTTGCCTCTAAAAGAATACGCCTTCTTCTCCATTCCCTGAAACCAGCCCTGGTCCATGCATGGGGCATTGAATTTCCATATGCCAAGGCATGCATGAACCAGCCGTATTCCCGATTATTATCATACCAGGGGGCCCTGCATGCCTATTGCCGGGAAAGTAAAATGCCCTTTCTGGCGCACCTTCAAGCATTCTGGGAAAAACGAACAACTCCGGCATACCAGCATATTACATGTGAATCACCATGGGCTGCGGAATGTGTCCGGAAACTCAACCCGGCAGCCTCCATCCATCTTATCGACTACGGCATTGAGTCCGAGTTCCAGGAAAAGAAACGCGCTCCCAGTACACGGCCATCCTGCCTGTTCGCAGGATCACTGAACGAACGTAAAGGTCTTCCCTTTCTGATTGAAGCCTTTAAAGATCCCTCCCTGGCGCATGTAGACCTTTATATTGCAGGAAACGGGAAACTACGCACCAAGCTAAATTCCGGATGCCCTCCCAATATCCATTGGCTTGGAGAACTATCCAGGATGCAACTCAGGCAGCAGATGGAAACGGCCTGGTGCCTGTTACTTCCAACTCTGGCCGATACAGGACCCACCATTGTCAAGGAAGCCCGCTGTATGGAATTACCGGTTATCACTACGGTCAATGCCGGGAGCAAACAATACGTCAAAGACGGCAAATCGGGATACATCCTCCCAGTCAAAGACAGCGAAGCCATTCGCCAAGCCGTCCTTGCCGTGACGGAATCCCTGGATAAATCCATTGCCATGGGAAAATACGGAATAGAGGAAATAAAAAGGAAGCTCAGTATTCAAACTACTTCCCAAGACTTTATGGACGTCTATGGCTCGCTGCTGGAGATGAAAGAGAAAAAAGACACGGCTTCCTGACAGGCAGGTTTTTCTTTTACCTCCGGAGCTTCCAAAGAAAACCTGTTTTCGCCTTTCTTCCCATGATAAAAAAGCTCATTATTCAGTTCCTTTCAAAGATAGGCTGCCTGCTGCTCAAGCTCCGGGGAGTGCGTACCGGAACGGGCGTCATCCTGTCCGGCCTGCCCCGGATTAAAAAATTCCCGGGGGCTTGCATCACCATCGGCAACGGCGTCACCATCCACTCCATGGCGCGGATGAATCCGGTCCTTTCCCACCATGCCTGCCTGGCGGCCCTTTCCAATGAAGCCCGCATCAGCGTGGAGGACGGCTGCGGCATCAGCGGAGCCACCCTGGTTTGCGTCAACGGCATCCACATCGGGCGCCATACGCTGATAGGCGCAGACACGCTGATTCTGGACAACGACATGCACTATCCCCGGAGCGGCGCCAGCTGGGGCAGCACATGGGGAAATCCCGGGCACGGCAAGCCCATTCACATCGGAGAAGGCTGTTTCATCGGAGCCAGGGCCATTATCCTGAAAGGCGTCACCATCGGTTCCGGAGCCGTGGTAGCCGCCGGAGCCGTCGTCACCAGGGATGTGCCTTCCGGCTGTCTCGCGATCGGCAATCCCGCAGAAAACAAGCCGCTGCCCGAACGCCTCAGGCATCCGGAAAAATCCTGACTGCGCCATGCTCGGCATTTCTACTACAGGCCTTCCCGCCACGCTGTTCCTTGCCGGCCCCACCGGGTCGGGAAAATCCGCCGTGGCCGTGGAACTGGCGGAAATGCTGGGTGCAGAAATCGTCGGTTCGGACGCCTACCAGGTGTACCGTGAGCTTCCCATTCTAACGGCGGCTCCCTCCCCGGAAGACCGGGCACGCGTTCCCCACCACATGGTATCCATCATTCCGGCCCGGATGCCCTGGGACGCCACGGAACACTACCACCGCGCCATGCGGTGCGTGAAGGATATCCATGCCCGCGGAAAAACGGCCATCGTCACGGGCGGCTCCGGACTGTACTTCAAATTCCTCTCCCACGGCATGTCGGAAGCGCCGCCGGGGGATGCCGCCCTCCGCGCCGCTTTTGCGGACTGTTCCACGGAAGAATTGTACGCCAGGCTGGCTTCCCTGGACCCGGAAGGCGCAGCCCTGACCAACTCTTCCAACCGGCGGTATGTGGAACGCAACCTGGAAATCGTCCTTGCCGGAGGAAAACCCCTTTCCTTCTGGAAGCGGAACTGGCTGAAGCCGCCCCTGGGGCCCGGCTGGGTCATCACCAGGGAAGTTCCGGAACTGGACGGGAGAATCGCCCTCCGCGCCGCACGCATGATGCAGGAGGGGGCCGTGGAGGAAGCAGCCGCCCTGGGCCCCTGCTCCGCCACGGCGGAACGCACCCTAGGCCTGGCGTTGATACGCAGCCTGCTGCGCGGGGAAATCACCCGTGAAACCTGTCAGAGCCAGCTGGCGCTCGCCACCCGGCAATACGCCAAACGCCAGCGTACCTGGTTGAAACGGGAGCAATGGCTCCGGGAACTTCCGGCTGCCCCCTCCGCCTCCCCCCGGGAGCTGGCGAAATGCATCATACGGGAGCTGGAGCATTAGCCCCCTCCTAGGACGGTAAACATCCGGAAAACCGCCCGTTTCTTCCCCCGGCAAACTGTATCTAACATATTTTTGGATGCATTGACATTAAAAGGGGCGGAAGACTATCATGAGCATAACTCTCCTCAGCTCGCACCCTGGCATGAATTTCTCCTCTTTCCGCCTTTCTTCTACCGGCATTTTTCTGCACGCCCTGGCAGCGCTTGCGCATGCGGAAGATATTCCCGCCACGGATGACCGCTCCCTGTACATCGAATCAGAAACGAAGGTTGTTTCTCCTCAATGCCTCATCAACCAGGGAGACCAGGACGAGGACAGGAAACGTACCAAAGTCGGTATTGGAGAAGTGGTCACCTTGGCCCTGAACGGCAAGAGAGTTAGGGACGTAGACCCGGATTCCCTTGAATGGTCCCTGGAGCCGGAGAAGGCGGCCAGCATTGAGAAATCAAATGACGATATTAATCAAGCTACGCTGACCATCAGCAGAAACCTTACCGAGGATACTAACCTGAAGGTTCGAGTTAAAACCAGCCTTGATGAAGAACTGCCGAAAAGAGAACCCTCCGTTTTCAGCATTCTCGTTCCCTCTGACATTAAAGCGGAACATTCCGGGAAACGGGTGGAAAAACATCCCCGGGACAAGGAGAAAGACAGACCGGGAGCTTCCTCCAAGCTTGTCGTGACTTTTCTTCCCTTGGCGGTCAGTTTCAGCAATGTTCCCATCATGGAACGGGCAGAAGACCCGGAAGGATTCAAACCGGTGCATACCCCGGGAAAACAGCTGATGTGGCCCAATGCCCTGAATGCCCACCATCATGACAACATCGGCTGGAGATGGGACAAGGAGAAGGATATTCGCTTGCAGCACTTGCAGGACATGAAACTTCCCGATTCCTTTTCATGGACCTGCGGGTGGTACGTACACGCCGACGGCAAGGACTGCTGCAAGGTTGGCAATGACACGTATTCCCAGGATTTCAGTTTTGAGTACGAAGATGAAAGGGAAACCAATAAAGACTCTCCCACCAGGGGCTTGAAAAACATCAAGGTAAGCATCACCAAATTCGGATGCACCGTCACGCGCAGCACGGCAGGCAACGCCCTGCATGCCGACTCTACCGCCAATCCATAACCTCCTGTTTTTAGCATCATGAATAAATCTTATCCCTTCCTTCTGTTATTCGTCCTTTACTCGCTGTCTTTTCCCTGTTCAGCCTCTCCGGAGCAGGACCAGCTCCCCCTTCCTTCCGCCATCAGGAATCTGAACAAGCAAAACCCGGAACTCCTGCGGCTTAAGAAACTGCTGGACAGTGACCAGATCATTCCGTTCTACCAGGGGGCGGATAAAATATTGAAAGAAGCCAACCGCTACCGGAAAAAGGACGTCACCCCTCAGGAGCTGACGGAGGGGCTTTTCCTGTGCTATCTGATTGCCAAGGCCCCGTTCATTGACCTCAACGATTACGAAAATGTCGAATGGCTTGCTACCTACACTAGCGTAGATCACCACGCAAAAGAGTTTTTCACGAACAGCATCCCTTTCCTTGCGCTAACGGACAAGAATAGCAGCCTCCCAGGCAGGGAAGAGGCCCTTCGATTTTATTTATCCGCAAAAGCTCTGATCATCAAACAATTCCACAGCCAGGTAGATTATGCTTTTGAAGCTACGGAAATTTTCGCCCACATGCTCATCGACCATGCCTCCGGAATGCCAGAAGGAAACGATACCAAGCTGTTCAACAAGACAAGCGCGCTGAGTTCGAGAAGCAACAACGCTCAATTCGCCATCAAAAGCAAAGAACGCGGATTTATCAGGGAACTGATGACCTGCTTCCCGACCAAGGCCCAGGAGGTTAAAAAATACCTGCGTCTGGCCGGATACAGGGACAAGGACATTCCGGCCCTGCTGGACAGAACCGTCGGCCGGGTGCCGAAAGCGGCCTACCTTTACAAGGGATTGCCCAAACAGAAAAATTAAAGCGTCATCTAAATCCGGACAACAAAAGCGTCACTAGTGCAAACCCTTTCCTGCATAAAAAGACTGTAAGGCATCTTCTTGTTTTCCCAGGTTACGTCCGAATAATCGTCTCCCCCGCTTTTTGTCTTGGCTTACGGGGGTATCTTTGATTTACAGGGGCAGGCGGGAAAGACTTCCCAAACGCAGGTTCCCTATCACACCCATATCCTTTTCAACATCGTGGCACGCATTCTTGTAGGCTTATCCGGCGGGGTGGACAGCTCCGTGGCAGCAGCCCTGCTCGTGGAGCAGGGACATGACGTGGTGGGGGCCTACATGAAAAACTGGGTGAATGACGAGGGCATTCCCGGCGAATGCCCGTGGGAGCAGGATATTCAGGACGCGCTGGCCGTCGCTAAAAAAATCGGCATTGAATTCCGGGTCATTGACCTGGTGGACGAATACCGCTCCCGCATCGTAAATTATCTGATTGAAGGCTACCGCGCCGGATACACGCCCAATCCGGACGTGCTGTGCAACCGGGAAATGAAGTTCGGCGTCTTTCTGGATTACGCCCTGGAGCAGGGGTTTGACTCCGTAGCCACCGGCCACTACGCCCGCAGGCTGGATACGCCGCAGGGCTCCTTCATCTTGCGCGGGCGGGACCCTAACAAGGACCAGTCCTACTTCCTGTCTCTGATGCGCCCGGACCAGACAGCCCGTGCCGTGTTCCCTCTCGGGGACCTGCTGAAGCCGGAGGTCCGCGTACTGGCGGACAAATACGGCCTTCCCACGGCGCGCAAGAAGGACAGCCAGGGCATCTGCTTCATCGGCCAGGTGAAAATGAGCGACTTCCTGCGCCACTACCTGCCGGACAAACCCGGTAAAATCGTGGATACGGAGGGGAAGGTGCTCGGCTCCCACAACGGCCTGCACCTGTTCACCATGGGCCAGCGGAAAGGCCACGGCGTAGCCTCCCCCCGGGAGGGAATCGCCTATGTGGTGGTGGGGAAGGACGTCAAGCGCAACCGCCTGATCCTGGGGTATGAGGATGCGTCCACGCAGGGACTGTACGCCGCCCATGCGGTGGTTGGCGGCATTTCCAATACGCTGGCGCCCCTGCCCTCCCGCGTGATGGCGCAGCCCCGCTACCGCGCCAAGGCGGAATGGGCCGCCTGTGAATATCTGGAGGAAGGAAAGGTACGCCTGAGCTTTGACACTCCCCTCCGGGCGCTGGCCGTGGGACAGGTCTGCGCCTTTTACGACGGAGGCAAGCTGCTGGGCGGCGGTTTTTTTGAATCCATAGAACCATGATTGACCCGGAACGCACCATAGCCGCGCAGGCCACCGCCGCAGGACAGGGAGCTATCGCCGTCATCCGCATGAGCGGCCCCGGCTGCATGGCCGTCCTGGAACAATGCACCCCCACGACCTTCACGGACCGCCTCCAGCCGCGCCGGGCAACGCTGGCCCGCATCCTGGACGCGGAGGGAGCCGCCATTGACCAGGCGCTCATCACCTGGTTTCCGGCTCCGGCCAGTTATACGGGGGAAGACACCGTGGAAATCTCCTGCCATGGCGGCATGCTGGTGACGGACCGCCTGCTGAAACGCCTGTACCGGTGCGGAGCCTCCCCGGCGGAACCGGGAGAATTCACGAAGAGAGCCTTCCTGAACGGGCGGATGGACCTGACCCAGGCGGAGGCCGTGATGGACGTGATTTCCGCCGGGAGCGACCTGGCCCTGAAGGCCGCGCAAAGCCAGCTGGACGGGGGCATCGGCTCCCAGGTGGACGAACTGAAGGAAAGCCTGGTTCATGTCCTGGCCCATATTGAAGCCTATATTGATTTTCCGGATGAAGACATTTCCCCGGACACCGCTTCCGGTTTGCTGGAGCGTCTCCGGAGCATGGAAGAAAAACTTTCCGACCTCCTCCGGACTGCCGAGGGAGGGCGCCTGCTGCGGGAAGGAATCCGCACCGCAATCGCAGGCCCGCCCAACGTCGGAAAGTCCAGCCTGCTGAATACCCTGCTGGGGTATGACCGGGCCATTGTCAGCAATATTGCCGGAACCACGCGGGACACGGTGGAGGAATCCATCCAGCTCGCCGGGCTGGCCCTGCGGCTGATTGACACGGCAGGCGTCCGGGAATCATCCGACGTAATTGAACAGGCCGGCATCACCCGCACCAACCGGGCGCTGGAAACCGCCGACCTGGTTCTGGAAGTGGCGGACGCCTCCGCGCCCCGCACAGAGCCCTTCCTGACCGCCGGGCGCACCGCGCCGCGGCTGCTGGTCCTGAACAAGTGCGACCTGGGAATCCATCCGGACTGGAAAACCATTCCCGGCATCAGGTTCTCCTGCGCCGCCGGAGAGGGCAGAGAGGAATTGGAAGAAGCCATCGTCCGCGCCTTTGCCTCCGCCCTGCCCGGTGAAACGGGCAGCTCCCAGGTGGCCATCAACGCCCGACACCAGCATGAACTGGGCCTGTGCCTGGAGCATGTCCGGCTGGCTTCTGAGTCCATCTCCCGGCAGGAAAGCCCGGAATTCGCGGCGCTGGAACTGAGGGAAGCCCTGACGCACCTGGGGGAAATCACCGGAGCGGTGGATACGGAGGACGTCCTGGGCGCTATTTTCTCCTCCTTCTGCCTAGGCAAGTAGGGAATAGTTACCAACGATTAACATATGTTCGGCCTTATAATATTTCGAAATTATTTCCTTTAGTCTTGTCGAAATCGCTCTCTTTGTTTTACCTTTTTTGAATTCTTGATGAACAGCGCCGGTCTTTCATTGTTGCCATCCAAATTCCGTCGATGACTGATAAAAACGGCGTTATAAGATTACCCTATATAATTCCGTAATATTTTATGCGGAATCAGGAAATACCACTTATTAAATTAGAAACGATTCTTCTAAAATTAGAATAATCAATAAGAATCAACATTTCACCATAAATAATTATCGACAGTTAAAGATATTAATTATTTTAAATTAAAATTAAAAATTCTCTAACATCATACGCTGAATAACAATGACAACATCGAATGCTATATCCTAATTTTAGGAAAAGAGAGGAATGGCATTTAATAATTTATTGATTGTTTGATGATATACAAAATGAGGATCGAGAGTTTTGCTCAACATTGATTTCCTTGTTTGTAAAAAATTAACATCGACTTTTAGCAGAAATGTTACATTCATCATAAACATTTAAAGTTTTATTTTCTCCGTCCACTGGTTACACTTCCAAATATTCTTGTACATAGTCAAACATATCAGGATCGAGTCCCATATCACCACGATAATGTATATTAAAATTTATTCTTGTTTTTATGAGGGAGTTATTTACAGAAAAAAGATAGTCGTTCAGGGCAACGAGTTCCGGAATGAGCCACTCATGTTTCTTCATCATCCATCGGCAGAGAACACTGCACGCGTCCTGGTGGCATTTCTCTCTCGGCTTACTGCCACTTTTTATTTCTATGCTGATGCTACCGTCTTTCATATTGCATTGGCAACTTTCACACTTATTATTTTTAGTTGCAGAAGTAAGTTGTTTGACATTCAGATATAAATTAAGGTTTATATCCTCTGAAATTGGTTTTTCGTCCAACTTCTTCTCCTCGTCTTCATCTGCTTTGTAAACGGTCTTCAACTCGATCCTATCTGTCACGAGATGCGAAATCCAATGGAATTTCGATGTTAAAGACAAGTGTTGGAGATTCTGTTGTAGCAGATGATAATTCACTCTGTCGTTTGCCACATCAAGTAAATCTGCTAATCGGACGAGTATCATCAAATATTTCAAGCTAACCGTATCATCTTTTGCTCTCGATTTCAAACCATATACATCATATACGTCATAGCCATGACTTTCGGATACTTTTGCCACAAATGAAAGTAACGCAGGTTCAAGGTAGCTGAGCAATGTATTAGACCTGTTGCGAATAAATCGCGCACTATCTGTAGCATGATGGTCTCTTATTTCACTCTCAAAATAACTATATACCTCATTGAAAATAGATATCAAGAACTTACCCGCATTTTTCAACCGAGAATTCTTGCGGTCTTCAGGCTTTATGGAATTGAAAGCTTTCAATTCATCCTGCATCTTCACCATCAAATCGGATATGATAGCTATATTCTTACCTTCGGCAGAACTCATTCTGCCAAGGTCGGGATGAATCACCATGCTAATGTCATGTAGATAACAGGCTAAGAATAAGATATAATAATCAATATCTTTCAAGACAAAATAGTCGATTCTATTAGTCAACTCCAACGACTTGTCAATTAGAGTCACTGCGTGTTCCTCATTGTGAAGTGTGTATGTATTAAGAAACTTAGAACCGTTATACCACAGACCTTTTGTCAGTCGATGAGTGAGAATCAATGAATCAACCCATTCTGGCTTACGCACATGACTGATGAATTTGTTCAACACGCCAAGTAGTCCCATATCAATACCCATACAGTTTGATATATCCTTGTCTTTTATATGTTCAACAAACTCTTCAAACTGCTCTAACTTAAAATCTTTGTTCCTCAGGTATGCTAGTATTCGAAGTTCGGTATAGCGGAACTTGCGGGAATTGGTTTTCATAAATGTCAAGGCATCTGACGGAACAACGCCCATAATTTCTGAAAAATAAACATTCAGAATTCTTCTTTGGTATTCCGAAGATGATTTCATCACAAACACCGTAAAACCTTTCCCTCCGTATCCCTTATCCCTCATTCCATACATTTCCATTAAAGATTTTCCGGTCATGAATGCGCGGAATTTTTCCATCTGCTTTTCAGAATTAATGCTTTTGAGTCCGCTAAAGTTCTCTTTAGACCAACGAATGAGGGATGCGTATACGTCCTGAGAAAATGATTTCATCATAACGGCACTACTGGCATCTTTAGCAAAAAAAAGATACTTGTATCTTTTTTCATCATCTTTGTTTCCAAGTTTTAATGCCTTTTTTTCGAATTCACTAATGTGTAAACTTAACTTTTGAGCTTCCTCTTTCGACTCTTTTTGTATAAGTAATCTATATTCAGACTGGAATATGTCCTCATCGTTCTGCTCAAACCAGTCTGTGAGATTGTTCACCTTTTTTAAAAACCGTTCTTCAAAGCTCTTGAGCAAGGCTACATTGGGACCTCCTTCTTCTCTTATTTTTAATAATCGATTACGATAAAGGAAAAATTTCTTAAATCTGCGCAGGAGTTTCAATTTCGAAGACACTTTGTTTTTATGCTCAGCACCAACATTCTCTTCCGTCTTTTTTTTCTGCTCTTTTATTTCTCGAGAAATTACCTTATCAAAAGCTTCCAGTTTTCCAAGAGACACTTGATCGTCTATTTCATCCAAACTCCAAGAGAATTTGGATGAAATAGATATTTCTCTAGTTAAATTCAGAATCGAGCCAAATTGATTGTCAATTGTATCTATTGGGGTGAACACACTTTTCCCATCCTCATGAAACTTAATTTGATATTTCAACTCTGTATGGAAATCCAAATATCTTTGTGAAACGAAATCTTCTATATCACTTTTATCCAGCGCTATCTTGTTGCACCATTTAGAAAGATCTGCATTAATCTTATTTATTCTTTCTTTGAATGAATTTTCATTCAATTCTGCTTGAACATAAATCACCGAATCATCAACATAGAAATAGGCATCACCGCGGAAACATTCATCTTTCATAAGGCAATTCTTGACTTCTATCATACAGAGATTGCCGAAGAAATAAGACTGAGGCAAACCTTGCGGAATACCGCAATTCATGAACAAATCACCACGCTTTATTTCAAAATCATCTGGATAGTAACAATCTTTCCAAGGCTCAATATTATCTTCCTCTAACTTGAAGAATAGCAATTTTGCAACAGCCATCTTCAAAGCCGGCAAGTCATCTTTATATGTTGAAGAAAGCTTTTCAATAATATAATTATAAAGCAATTTTGGTGAAATAGACGGGAAGAAATTCTTAATATCCAGACACACTTCCGTCAGATAATTATGATTATTCTGATATGATCGGCAATGTTCAATCACATTTTCAGTATATTCCTTGTACTTCGTCTGCCATTTATGGAACAAGTACTGAACATTCGTGCTTGGTATATTACCATAAAAATTATGTGGTACAAGTTTTGACAAGTCCGACAAATTTCTCTTGCCTTCTTTGTAGTTGTCTTCATACATCAAACTATTCAAGATGCTAACCATACAAATTAAGTCAATCAAACGAGCTATATGCAACGGGCGAAATTTCAGCACCTCGTCATCATAATTCTTTAGTTTGAAATAGACTTTAGCTTCAAACAAATTTTCTTCGCTTGAAAAAATCCACTGAAGCTTCTGTTTACAAACTATTATGACCTTTTCTATCAGCTCAACATTATGTTTATCTGCGAGAGCATAATATAACTCCAAATCATTTTTTGCTATTACATCACTCACCTCTCCAGATTTGTCAAAAAAATTAATTGGATCATCAGTATTCAACAAACCTTTATCAAATATATACGATTCCATGCAGAATATCGCATTGAAAATATTCTGATTATCAAGAATCTTTTCATATAATTTATATTGAGTTATATTCAGTATCATAGCCTAAGTTTTGTCCTCTATTTCCGTCTGTTCTTTCCATGCGGCTAACACTTGCCTCACTCCATTGATAAATAAATCTAGATTATTACTATATTTGCGGTAACATGTTAGCAAAGTAGTTTTGCCGATTTTGGCGGATATATAGTAACCACTCTTAACCTTATTGATTTGATTGAAATTTTCCCAATTAAGAGTCGTTTTTACAAACGGCTTGTCATCAATAAATTTTACATTAAATAATCCATTTAACACAATATGCAAATCTTTATTACCGCTAAATTCTGTTTTCATCTCATCTATGTCTGCAAGAAGATAACTAATAAACTTGTGTACGTCGGAAAAGAAGTCTACATATTTGTCCATTTGCTTGCGCAAGTAGTTCCATGAGTAATCGAAGTCAGTATTTGATGATAAAAAAAATGTGTAACCAAACAAAAGTCCATTTCCTTCTATATTGAGTTCAATTGCTTCTTTTATTTTTTCCATGTTATCTTTCTTAAAGATGTACGTCGGAAGTTTCATGTCAAAGATAGCTTGGAGAACCTTCAGCTTATGCCTAAAGTCTCGACGAGCTTTCTCTCCTTCAGGAGTATCCTTTACACACTTTTCCGGAATTGTCTGTATGTCCTCAAACAATTCAACTTTTGTATATAACATAATAGTTTGTACTTTTATTATTCAACCTTCTTGTATTCCATGCGTCGTTATATAATATTCACTGTAATCCTTTACTTCTTCGGGCAGCTGTTCCTCTTTGAACATCGCATAGTGATTGATAAAAAATCTTCTAAGATTAACACACGCTTCCCTTCCTGCCTTATCTCGGTCTGGATACATGTGCAGTTTATAAGTTTTCAACTTGATCAAATCAAATTGTGGCAATATCCTTGCACCCGGTATTGCCACAGCTTTTTTCCCAGTTGAAAGCAATGCCAAGCAGTCGGTTACGCCCTCACTGATGTACAAATCCTCGCCAGACTTCATCGTATTCAAGACAGGCAAATTAAATAACCTTGTCTTCTGTGCTGATATAAACTGAAAACGCGGAGCGTCCTTCTGTGTACCTAAGTATCGTGACTGCATTCCTATTAAGTCAGTTCTTTCATCGTAGTAAGGGAATATCAAGCAAGGTGTGAACAAACAGAAGTATAACTTTCCGTTGGTGGCAGTTATGAAGCCACTATCTTGCAAGGTATTTGAATCGAAAACCTTGACCATCTTCTTAACTAACAATTTGGAATCGTCGATTGATACGATATTCAATTGTTTTATTACCTCATTATTGAGGAACCGCTTCCCAAACAGAAACTCCTTTCCTTTCTCAGTGAGTGAATTATTATCCAGGATCCATTGAGCTACATTCTTTGAAAATGGTTTCTCTGTCTTTTCTGACTTTAATTTCTTTTTGATACAGACTTCCTTTATGCTGTTCTTAGCATGATAATAATTTTCAATAGGAATTCCGAACTTTTTACATAGCCACTGACACGCTTCTACAAAGTTAGATTCCATGCGTTCAGTCACAAAATCTATGGCACTACCACCTTTGTTGCAGACAAAACAATTCCACCTCTCCCTATTGTTACCAAAAAACGATAAACTTGGGTGATGGTCTTCGTGCATAAAGCATAAGGCCTTATGTTTTCTCACTTCAATTCCTAACTGCTCTGCCACACTCTCGCAAGAGAGCATACGCAAACGGGATATAGTTTCTTGTGATATTCTTGCCATATAAAAACTGAAATTTTACATGATTATCTATTTACATTCAATCCAGTAAATATCTCAAATGGTGAATAAATTCTTGGCTGACAAAATTTCCTGATAGCTTCAGTGATTCACACGGATTTCCTAGAATCGTCCTACCAATGATTCTGACAATTCCTTTTCCAATAGTACGCGACTACTACCAAGAAGCAAGACTTTGATATTAAGGTCGTGCAATGTATCTTCATTCCACTCTTTTTTACGACTTTGCTCCAGTTGATTATCTTCTGTATCTCATCAATAACGGAAATAGTACTTTCCAACCATTACTACCTTTCAAACTAGAACTGCCGCTCTATAATTGGAAATCTGAGCACTTCTGGCAACCGGAACTATTATTCAGCACTTTGTATTTGATAGTAAACATTCCACAAAACGGCTAAAAGAAAGCAGTACATTATGTACAGAAAAACAATGATCACCTAAAATTTGCATTTTCCCCATATTGTATATTTACAATTTTTATACTGATTAAACGAATTGTTACTGATTATCAGTGATTTAAATATATTGCTTGGGAAGTAGAGGGATGCGTCCATCAACAGGTTTCTCCCGGCTCCGGATCTTTCTTCTCACCATCTTATGAAAAGAAGACAATCACTCAAAAACTTTTTGCAGATATTTTGAAATGATTCCATATTTCTAATCTGGATATTAGTTTAATGTTATTACAATAAGAACTTTTTATTTTTTCTTCTCACGCTAACTTAGGTCAAGGCCACCATTTATTTTTACTCACAAGGTTCCAGAGATTCGGGGCTCGTAAACACCGAGAATACTGAAAAGGAAATTCCAACTTATGTTGGGCCCACGACAGAATGAAAGCACAAGAATGGAGATTACGATGTATCTGCAACAATTTGCCAATACTGAAAAAGCATGGAAACAACTTGCAGTGGTATCTGCATGGGAAAGCCCTCAATCTTAACAATTATCTCTATGATTTCAAAGATACCGCTACCAATCCGAAAACACAGAACGCTGCTGGGAGGGATATATGCCTCTGGGGCTCTCCTCTTCCAGCTAAGAAGGCAACTCTCTCTTCATCAGCAGTAAGCATTTTACGCAACACGATTTTTCCCTGCAGTTCGGCACAGACCTCGTTCATTTTTAAAGAACGGCGGCGTGGAGGACCTTTTCATTGCTCCTACATCAGGCCCCCGGCTAATGCCTTGCCTCTGCCCTTTTACAATATCCCAGTGCCCTCCGTGACAAGTCTTAGCGCCATTGGTCTTTTGCCGCAGATGCCGCACTCCTAACGACTCATGGAAACATTCCCACCTGTCAGGCTTCCGGTTCTTCAGGCGGAGAGTCGGCATCCGAAGTGAATAATGGAATATAGGAAGGCAGGTTCCAGTTCCAGCGGATGGCCGCCAAGCGCACGGAGAGCGTGACGATGAATCCCGTCACAAAGCAGGTGGAAGAGTCGACTCCGAAGTAGTAAAGTACCGCGTACGCTACGCCGCCCAGCAGAGCCGCGGTGGCATACAGTTCCCCGGGACGGAACACGTAGGGAACGTTTCCGGTGAGCACGTCGCGCAGCAGGCCGCCCGCCACGCCGGTGCAGATGCCCATCATCACGGAAACGGTAGACGTATAGCCGTGTAGGTAGGATTTTTCCGTGCCGATCATGCCGAAGAGGGCCAGAACGATGGCGTCCGCCACGCGGATGGTGCCCATGGGCGGCGGGTATTTCTGGGCCACGTAAAAGGTTCCCAGGCTGGTGACGACGGCGGCCAGGACAAAGATTTCCCCGGAGGGCAGCGTCCAGTACACCGGAATGTCCAGCAGAAGGTCGCGCACGGTCCCTCCGCCCAGGGCCGCCAGGGTGCCGCAGACAATCACGCCGAACAGGTCCATTTTCACGCGCGAAGAAGCAATGGATCCCGCCAGGGCTCCAATGATCGTGCTCATGATTTCACAGATGGAGAGGAACATGGCGGCAGGAGGAAGGAAAGAGGCGGATTCAGCAGACCCGTATCCACGGCAGGCAGGAGTCCTGGCTGGCGCAGAACAGGGAGGTGGAAGCCAGTCCCATGTCATGCAAGGTAGCACGCATCAGGCTTTCTGCCAATTCCGGAGAATTGCTTTCTGCGCTCAGGTGGGCCAGCACTACGTTTTTCAGGGCGTCATGGGCGATGCGCCTCAGCAGGTCGCAGGCCTGTTCATTGGAAAGGTGCCCGTGCGTGGAGGCGATGCGCTGCTTCAACGGCCAGGGCCGCTTGGGGGTGGCCGCCAGCATGTCCGGATCATAGTTTGATTCCACCACCAGGCTGTCCACCATGGAGAGGTGTTCCGCCACGCAGCCAGGGGCCTGCCCCGTATCGGAAATGAAGCCCAGGCTGGACCGTTCCGTTTCAAACTTGAATCCCACCGGGTCCACGGCGTCATGGTAGGTGGCAAAGGGGGTGATGACGATATCCCCTATTTTAAAGGACTGCCCTTTTTCAAAGTAGGCCCAGGGAGCTTCCGGCGCCTTTTCCTGAACGCACATGGCCGTATGGCGGGTGGCATAGACGCGCACGGTGTATTTCCTGGTGAACTGATGCACGCCCTTCATGTGGTCCGTGTGTTCATGGGTGAGCAGAATGGCGTCCAGCTCCTCCGGTTCCACGCCGGCGGATTTCATTTTATCCCGCAGCCTGGCGGCGCTGAACCCGGCATCCACCAGCAGGACGGTTTCCCCCGCCTTGACGATGGTGGCATTTCCTCCGCTGCCGCTGCCCAACACGCAAAACTGCATCATGCGCGGAATATAATACCGGTCCCGGAGCGGCGCAAGAGCGGATCAATGCTTTTTTTCACGACATGAACACAAGAAAAAATACTTTTTTCCAGTACGGGGTTGACATTTCAGGTGCATTAAAGTGTATTGAAGTCACTACGTAGTGTACTTGCATGCGATGAGCAGTGTATCAGACAACCTTTTTGGTGCATACACGCACAAGCTGGACCCCAAAAACCGGATTGCGATTCCGGCTGAATGGAGGCCTACCGAAGGCTGCGCCCTGCTCCTGCTATCCGGCCGGCGCCTTGAATTGCCGACCGTTAAAGCCTATACGCGGGAAAAATTCCAGCAACTCATTGACAAGATAGAAGCCACGCCCGGCTACACGGAAGCGCAGATCGACCTGTTCATCGGCAGATTATATGCCAACTGCGTGGAGGCCATCATCAACGCCCAGGGCAAACTACTGATACCCAAACAAATGTGCGAACACGCACAGCTCAGTTCCTCCGTCCGGCTCGCCGCTCGGAGAGGATATTTCGAATTATGGGAACCTTCTCTCTATGAAGAAGTCTCCCGGCGTGAAAACGCCAATATTTCCGATATCAACCAATCCTACGGCATTCTCTGATCTCCCTCCATGCCCCCAGACCCTACCATTCCGCCCACGCATCAGGCCCATCCCTACGCAACGCTTGCGCTGCGCCCGGGCTGGCTTGTTTCCGGCCTGGGCGTCGGCGCCAGAACCGGGCTGAATGCGGAGGTTACGGCTTATTCCATTGTTTTCTGGGGGCATGACGCCCTTCCGGCGCAGGACATGATCGCCTGGCAGCAGGAGAAGGCACGCATCACCGCGGAAATGTCCCTGGCGGGACAGAAGGGCGCTTATGGCAAATTGGGCGCATTGTCCTCCAGCCTGAACCGGGCTTTTGACGGCCATGTTGAGCTTTCTTTACGCGCGGGCGCGGGTACGCATGTCCGCACGGAGGAGGCGCAGGCCCTGGCAAATGCCATTGCGGCGGAAACGTCCTGCCGCGTGCTGGCATGGAGCATCTGCCGCAACCATGTGCACGTGATTGCGGAGTTGACGGAGGAGAAGGGGGTGGACGAGCTGGTCTGTTCCTGGAAGGCGCTTGCCCCCTCCATGAACTGGGAAGGCGTGTACCACACGGAAGCCCTGAAAGCTCCGGAAGCCGGAGCCAAAGTGGACGCCCTGGTTTCCGAACTGGGGGATGACGCCGTTTCCGCCTCCGCTGACGCGGAAACGGACGGAGCCGTTTCCGGCAACGGTTTCAACCATGTTACGGTTCTGCTGCATGAGACGGTGGACATGCTGGCGGCAGGCCCCGGCAAACTGATCGTGGACTGTACGCTCGGCGGCGGCGGCCATACGGAATTTCTTCTGGAACAGGGCGCTACCGTCTGGGGCATTGACCGCGATCCGGACGCCCGCCGCGCCGCCGCGCTGAAACTGGCCCGCTTCGGCTCCCGTTTCAAGGTGCTCGCCGGCAATTTCCAGGATGTGGAAAGCATCCTCGCCCAGCAGGGCGTTTCCCAGGTGGACGGCCTGCTGGCGGACCTCGGCGTTTCCTCCCACCAGCTTGATACCGCCTCCCGCGGCTTTTCCTTCCGGGAAGACGGCCCGCTGGACATGCGCATGGACACCCGCGCCGCCTTTTCCGCCCGCAACCTGGTGAACGAGGCCCCGGAAGAAGAGATCGCGGACATCCTCTGGCAGTTCGGAGAGGAACGGGCTTCCCGCGCCATTGCCCGCGCCATCGTAAAGGCGCGTTCCCTGGCTCCCATCACCACCACCGCCCAGCTCGCCCGCGTGGTGGAATCCGTCCTTCCGCGCAAGGGGCGGCAGCATCCCGGCACCCGTACGTTCCAGGCTTTGAGAATCGCCGTCAACGGGGAGCTGGACGCGCTGGACGCGCTGCTGAATTCCTCCGTGCGCCTGCTGGGCAAGGGGGGCCGCATGGCCGTTATTACCTTCCACAGCCTGGAAGACCGCAGGGTCAAGCAGTTCTTCGACCTCCGGAGCCGTCCGGAAATCGACCGTCCGGAATGGCCGGCTCCGCGCCCCAACCCGGATTACTGCTTCCGCCTGCTTTCCCGCAAGCCCGTCACTGCGGGAGAAGAAGAACTTTCAACCAACCCCCGTTCCCGCAGCGCCAAGTTGCGCGGCGTGGAAAAAATCATCTGACCCATCTCTCCTTCGCCACCGCCATGAAAAGATTCAAACAGCGTTTCACCGGCCACCAGATCAGCGTGAGCATGATCATGTGGCTCATTGCCTTCGCCTCCCTCACCTGCGGGGCGGGCATCACTTATGCCGTGCTGAAAAACGACCAGATCCAGGTCGCGCGCGACATCAAGCAAATGAACGAGGAGATCGCTTCCTGCGAACTCACGAAGGAATATTACCGTTCCAAGACTTCCTCCCTGACCAGCCGCTGGGCCATCCGCGACAGGCTGGCCCAGGACAAGTCCAACCTTCAGCCTATCGAGCCCTCAGCCGTAGAATACATTTCTTCCGAAAACGCCTCCCGCATTGCCGCGGCAGGCAATTAAATGCGCCGAGCCGTTCATGACCACGATCACGAAGTCCAGATTTGCCAGAAGAAGCCTCGTCCTGTGCGGCGTGGCGGGCGCTGCGGTCATCTGGCTGATGCTGACGCTGGTCAACCTCCAACTGGTTTCCCCCCGGAAAACGGGCGGAGTCCCCAGCGGCGGCATTATTGAACGGGAGGTTCTCCTGCCCCAGCGCGGCCGCATCATGGACGCCAATGAGGAGATCCTCACCAACAACATGCAGAGTTCCGAGCTGATTGCGGACGGCTACCACCTGAACGATCCCAAGACCATCAGCTGGGCGCTTGCCTATTCCAAGGCCGTCCACTCCGCCTTCTGGGGGGAAGCCGCCACGGACAAGGAGAAAGAGAAGCTCGTTTCCGGTTTCCGTAGCAAAATCCTGGGACAGGCGGCCAGCAAGAAGGACGGCAGCAAGGAGCACAATCTGGCGAAAATCCTGCTGGAAGAGCCTGAGGACGGCCCGGAAGGGGTGGACATGGCCAGGAAGAAGCTGGAAGAGCTTTATGAGCCGGAGATGGTGAGAAAATACGTGCAGGCCCATCTGGAATACGCCGCCAGCGTGATCGCCCCCTTCCTGCCGGACATGAGCGTGCAGGACATCATCAACACGGTGGAAAAGGACGGGGAGATTCCCAAGAAGCGCATCGTCATCGCCAAGAACCTGTCCGAGGAAAAAGCGGAACTGCTGCGCCAGGCCATCCAGAACGCCCGCGTCCAGGGGTTCCGGTTTGAGACTTCTTCCAAGCGCGTTTATTCCGTGCCGGAATGCATGGTGCACATTCTGGGCTACATCGCCCAGACGAAGGACAGCGGTCCGCGGCCCGTGGCCCTTTCCGGCCTTGAAAAGCAGCTGGACGACCAGCTTCTGGGCCACAACGGCATCAGGGAGTACCGGAAGGACAGCCGGGGCCGCATCATCCCCTCCGCGGATTCCCGTTTCAAGGACGCCGTGGACGGCCTGAACGTTCGCCTGACCGTGAACATGGAGTACCAGACGATCGTGGAGGAGGAATTGGACGCCGCCATTTCGTTTTACACGGACCAGACCCACAAGCCCCGCGGCTGCATTATCGTCGTGGAGCCCAAGACCGGCAGCATTCTGGCGATGGCCAGCCGTCCCCACTATAATTTAAATACGCGCGAGGGCCTGCAGGAAGGCGCCTACCACTTCGCCGTGCAGTCCCTGTACGAACCGGGTTCCACCTTCAAGATCGTTTCCGTCACGTCCGCCGTGGACAGCGGAAAGGCCACATTCGATACCATGATCAACTGCACGCCCTACATGGTGCCCGGCTCCCGCCCCGTCACGGACGCCCCCCGTTTCTACAGCGGCCTGACCGTGGCGGGCGTGCTGAAAAAGTCCAGCAACCCGGGCGCCTTCCGCATTGCGCTGAAATCGGGCTGGCCCACGTATAAAAAGTATTTTGACCTGTACGGTTTTTCCTCCAAGACGGGCATCGACCTGCCGGGGGAAACCAACAGCCAGTGCCAGGACGGCAGCAACTTCGTCAACTTCTCCCGCATCAGCTTCGGCTATTCCCTGATGGTCTCCCCCTTGCAGGTCGCCATGGCCTACGCCGCCATCGCGAATGACGGCGTGCGCATGCGCCCCCGGCTGGTGGACGGCATTTACGTGGACGACAAGAATTTCCAGCCCTCCCCCCCCGTGGAAGTATGCCGGGTCATGAGCGTTAAAACAGCCCGGAACCTCCGGAACGCCCTGTTCCACGTCACGGACCTGGACGGAACCGCCAAAAGGGCGCGGATTGAAGGCTACAACGTGGGGGGCAAGACCGGCACCGCCCACAAGGTGAAGCCCACGGGCGGCTATTTTGACAACCGCTATACCGTCTCCTTTGTAGGGATGCTTCCGGTGGAGGACCCGGCCTTCGTCTGCCTCATCGTCATTGACGATCCCACCTCCAAGCACTGCCACCCCGGCGGCGGCACCGTATGCGCTCCGGTCTTCCAGAAACTGGCCACCCGCCTGGCGGCGGCCATGAACATTCCCAAGAATACCCCTTCCGCGGAGGCAGACAAAAAAGCCTCCCGCGCCCAAGCCTCTTCCTCCCCGTCCAAACCGCCGCGCAGATAATCCTATCATGAAGCTACTTACCTTGCTCAAAGACCTTCCCGCCCATACGCTCACCGGCTCCCCCCAGGTGAAAATCTCCCATCTGGAATGCGACAGCCGCCGCGTTCTGCCCGGCTCCTGCTATATTGCCCTGAAGGGAACCCAGGCGGACGGCCACGAGTTCATTCCGGAAGCCATCCGCCGCGGAGCCTGCGCCGTCGTCGCGGAAATGCCCTGCACGAAGGAAGCCAGGGACGCCGGAGTCAGCTGGGTGGAGGTGAACGATTCCCGCCTGGCCGTCAGCCTGATGGGCGCGGCCTGGAACGGCCATCCCTCCCGCCACATGACCATGATAGGCGTGACGGGGACGAACGGAAAAACTACGACGGCCTACATCGCCCATTCCCTGCTGAAGCAGTCCTGGCTGCGCGCCGGGCTGATCGGCACCATCGCCTATGACAACGGGGAGGAAATCACCCCCTCCACCCACACCACGCCCGGCCCGCTGGAGCTGGAACACCTGCTGAAGGAGATGTTTGAAAACGGCTGCCGCGGCGTTTCCATGGAGGTATCCTCCCATGCGCTGGACCAGGAACGCGTGGCCGGCATTAATTTTAACGTGGGCATTTTCACCAACCTGACCCAGGACCACCTGGATTACCACCACACCATGGAGAATTATTTCCAGGCCAAGGCGAAGTTGTTCGAGCAGATGGCGCAGGACACCAGGGCCCGCCGCAAGCCCGTGGCCGTCATCAACATTGACGACGCCTACGGCCGCCGCCTGGCGGAAATGTTCTCCGGCCGCATGGCCGTCAAGACCTACGGTTCCGCCCTGGGCGCGGATTTCCGCATGCTGGTGCACCACGCCACGGCCAAGGGCAGCGAATACGAACTGGAATACAAGGGAAAAAGCTACCTGGTGCGCGTGCCCCTGATCGGCAAATTCAATATGTACAACAGCCTGGCCGCGCTGGCGGCCGTCATCTGCGCCGGCATCCCGGTACGGGACGCCATCGCGAACCTCCAGAACATTCCGCAGGTTCCCGGCAGACTGCAATTGTTCACCCACCCCGGAGGCGCCCAGATCTTCATTGATTACGCCCACACGCCGGACGCCCTGGAAAACGTCTGCAGGACGCTCAAGGAAATCTGCTCCCGCCGCCTGATTACCGTGTTCGGCTGCGGCGGTGACCGGGACAAGGGCAAGCGCCCGCTGATGGGCGCCGTGGCCGCGCGCCTGTCTAACGCCTGTATCGTCACTTCCGACAACCCCAGGAGCGAGGAGCCCCTCTCCATCATCAGCCAGATTACGGCGGGCATGCCGGAAGGCAGGTACGCCATCATTCCGGACCGCGCCCGGGCCATCGCCACGGCCATCGAACAGGCCCGGCTGGGGGACGTCGTCCTGATTGCGGGCAAGGGCCATGAAAATTACCAGGAGCTTTCCACCGGACGCATCGATTTCAGCGACGCCAAGGAAGTGCGGCGCAACATGTTCATCAAGGAGAGGGAAGAGTTCCCGCAGGCATAACACATCATTTCATCTTTCATGACCTCCCTCACGGCACACGGCATCTGCAACGCCATCGGCGGAAAACTGGTCAGCGGCCCCTTTGACAGGGTCGCTTCCGGAGGCGTGTGCACAGACAGCCGCGCCCTGCCGCCCCATGCCGTTTTCTTCGCGCTGGGAGGAGAAAAGTTTGACGGCAACCTGTTTGCCCCGGAGGCTTCCCGCACCGCGGCGGCAGTCGTCGTCAGCCGCGTGGAGGAAGGGATGGACCCCTCCTGCGCCGTCATCCTGGTGGAGGATACGCTGAAAGCCCTCCAGCAGCTGGCCTCCTGGTGGCGTGCCGGACTGACCCTCACCGCCATCGGCCTGACCGGCTCCAACGGGAAGACCTCCACCAAGGACCTGACCGCCTCCGTTCTTTCCCAGGGACTCCGGACCATCGCCACGCAGGGAAACCTGAACAACCACATCGGCGTTCCCCTCAGCATCCTCCGGGCCTCCCCGGCGGACGAGGCCGCCGTGTGGGAAATGGGCATGAACCATCCGGGAGAACTGGCCCCCCTGTGTGAAATGACGCGCCCGAAGATCGGCATCATCACCAGCATCGGCACCTCCCATATTGAATACCTGGGCTCCCGGGAAAACATTGCCCGGGAAAAATGCACGGTAGCCCGCTGCCTGCCGGAAGACGGCTTCATGATTTTCCCGGCGGACTGCGATTATGCGGACATGATCCGCCGGTCCACCCGCGCCGCGTGCATTGAGTGCGGCATTGACTCCGGAACCGTCCGCGCGGAAAACCCGGTCTCCACGGAGAATGGGACGCGTTTCACCCTTTCCATTCCTGATTTCTGCCGGGAGGTGGTGGAACTGCCCGTCCACGGCCGCCACATGGTGGCCAATGCGCTTCTGGCCGCCGCCGCCGGCTGGGTGGCAGGTCTTGCGAAGGAGCAAATCGTCTCCGGCCTCAACCGGGCGCAGCTCACGGGCGGCAGGCTCCACTGCACCCGGTCCAACGGCATTCTGGTAGTGGACGATACGTATAACGCCAATCCGGATTCCATGCAGGCCGCCCTGCACACCGCAGCGGAGCTTTCCTGCACCGGCAGGCGCTTTGCGGTGCTGGGCAGAATGGGGGAACTGGGAACGTTTTCCGAAGAAGGGCACGCGCTGGTGGGACGCACGGCGGAAAAGCTCCGCTTTGACTGCGTGGTCAGCGTGGGAACGGACGCCGCCCGGATTACGGACGCCATTTCTCCGAACTCATCTACCAAAGGACTGAACTTCGGCTCCGCAGAGGAAGCCGCCGAATGGCTCCGCAGCCACACGGCGCCGGGAGACATCGTCCTTTTCAAGGGCAGCCGCCTTGCCCGGATGGAGCAAGTCATGAACCTCACCTTTCCGCCCCAGTAAATTTTATGCATTCCTTCATTGAACAGCTCAGCCCCGCGGGGGCGCTTGCAGAACCGGCAGGGAGAGCCCTGCTGGCCTGCCTCATCTCCTTTGTCCTGACGATGATGTTCGCCCCGCGGGTAATCCGCGCGCTGATTTCCCTGAAAATCGGCCAGCCCATCAGGACCGCGGAGGAAGTGCACAAGCTGGCGGAACTCCACGGAGCCAAGGCGGGAACTCCCACCATGGGCGGCGTGCTGATCGTAGGCTCCATGACGGCGGCTACCCTGCTGTGCGCCAGAATGAACAATCCCTTCATCATCTCCTGCCTGTTCGTCACCCTGGCGCTGGGACTGCTGGGCTTCCGGGACGACTACCTGAAGGTGGCCAAGAAAACCTCGGACGGCATTTCCGCGCGTAAAAAACTCTTCATCCAGTTCCTGGCCGGGCTGGCGGGCGTCACGTTCCTGTACCTGTACCCGGAAGGCAGCCCCCGCGTGGAACTGCATGACTACGTCTCCTCCCTGTTCATTCCGTTCTACGGCCAGGTGAACCTGCCGTGGTACGTTTACATTCCCTTCGGCGTCGTGGTGGTCATGTCCGCCTCCAATGCGGTGAACCTGACGGACGGACTGGACGGCCTCGCCTCCGGCTGCTCCGTCACCACGGGCATCTCCTACGCCATCATTGCCGCCATTTGCGGGAACTGGCTGATGGCGGATTCCCTGGACATCCCCTTCCACCCCGGCGCAGGGGAAATCAGCGTTTTCATGATGGCCCTGGTGGGCGCCTGCCTGGGTTTCCTGTGGCACAACTGCTACCCGGCCAGGGTCTTCATGGGGGATACCGGCTCCCTGGCCCTGGGCGGAGCATTCGGCATGGCCGCCGTCTGCACGGCGCAGGAGCTTCTTTTCATCGTCATCGGTGGCGTTTTCGTCATGGAGGCCACATCCGTCGTTCTCCAGGTAGGCAGCTTCAAGCTGCGCCACGGCAAACGCATCTTCGCCATGGCTCCCATCCACCACCATTTTGAACTCAAGGGATGGAAGGAAACCCAGGTAATTGCCCGCTTCTGGATGATCAGCCTCCTGCTGGCGTTCCTGGGCCTTTTCCTGATCACCACCGCCTGACAACCACGAACATGCAGCTCAACAACCTCAACATCGCCATCCTGGGAGCGGGAAGAAGCGGACGCGCCGCGGCGCGCCTCGCCATGAAGCATGGCGCCCGGGTGCGCGTGTTTGATACCTCCGCCTCCGTCGGCGGCTGGCCGGAAGACATTCCCCTGCACGCCGCCGCCACGGAGGAAGACGGGCGGGCCTTCCGCGCGGACCTGGTGGTCATCTCCCCCGGCATTGAGACGGACAGCCCCTTTGTCAGGGCCTTCGGGCGGGAAGGCGTGGAAACCATCGGTGAAATGGAGCTGGCCTGCCGCTTCTACCATGGCCGCATCATCGCCATCACCGGCACCAACGGAAAAACCACTACCACGTCCCTGGTGGAAAAAATCCTGCTTCGCGCCGGAAAGGCGGCCGTCGCCTGCGGCAATTACGGCGTCCCGATGGCGGAAATCCTGCTCCGGGATTCCGTGCCGGACGTGCTGGCGCTGGAGGTCAGCTCCTTCCAATTGGAAACCATCCGCGATTTCCACCCGGACGTGGCCGTATGGCTCAATTTTGCGCCGGACCACATGGACCGCTACAAGTCCGTGGAGGATTACTACCACGCCAAGCTGCACATCTTCGACAACCAGACGGAAAACGACCTGGCCGTGGTACGCTCCGAAGAGCGGCTTCCGCACCTGGATGTACCCGTCCGCACCTTCAGTTCGGAAGATCCGGCGGCGGACCTTTATTACCGGGAACCGCAGGTCATGGAGGGAGACAAGCCCCTGCTGAACCTGGCGGATACCACCCTGAACCAGCGCCACAACGCGGAAAACGTCATGGCCGCCCTCCTGGCCTGCCGCCACCTGGGCATTCCAGCGGAAACCGCCGCGGAAGTATTGAAGGAGTTCACTCCCCCCGGCCACCGCTGCGAGACCGTCCGCACGCTGGACGGCGTGCTGTGGCTGAACGATTCCAAGGCCACGAACCTGCACGCGCTGGAAGCGGCACTGAAATCCCAGAATTCCCCGGTCATCCTGATTGCCGGAGGCAAGGACAAGGGACTGGATTACCTGCCCCTGCGGCCCATGCTGAAGGAAAAGGTGCGCGCGTGCGTCGTCTTCGGCCAGATTGCGGACCAGCTCCAGGACGCCTTTTCCCCCGTGGTTCCCACGGAAAAAGCAGCGGACGTGGCGGACTGCGTGGCCAAGGCCCGCGCCCGCGCCAGGACGGGAGACACCGTCCTGTTCTCCCCCGGCACCTCCTCCTTTGACATGTTCACCGGCTACGTCCAGCGCGGCCAGGCCTTCCGGGACGCGGTGAACGCCCTCTCCCCCCTTTCCTGACAACCCACCAGAAACCCACCATCATGAAAACGACCAAGACCCCCGATCACAATCCGACCGGACGCACCCGTCCGAAACGCAAAATGGGCACCGTGCTCCGTGCCAAGCTCAGCAGATACCGCGCACGCGTCTCCGAATTTGAAGATGACGCTCCCAGCAGCACCGTCGTGCGCTGGCTCGTCGTCCTCCTTCTTCTCCATCTTCTTGTTATCGGCGGCGTCTATGTCCGCAGCACCTGGTTCAGGAATACGACGGAGACCGTGGAAATGGCAACCGCCCTTCCCGCGCCGCCCACCGTTTCCCAGACGCCCGTTCCTGCGGCTCCCCCGGCGGTTCTGCCCCAGGCTCCCCAGGCCGCTCCCGCAGCTCCGGTCACCATCACCCAGCCGGAACAGGTGGTGGACGCGCGCCCGAACAGGCAGCCGGCTCCCGCCGTGCAAGAACACATTCCGGACGCCGCTCCGGTGGCAGGTCCTGCGCGCCACATCGTGCGCACGGGGGATACGTGGGAACGGATCGCCCGTGACAACCAGGTGGCCGTCAATGACCTGAAAGCCGTCAATCCCAGGGTGCAGCGCCTTGTCAGCGGAAGCACGCTCGTCATTCCGGCACGCCCCGGCGACAAGATGGCGCCGGAAAAAACCGCCGCCGCGGAAACGGAACCGGACGGCGTGGCGCATATCGTGAAGAAGGGTGAGACCCTCTCCGTAATCGCCCGCAAGTACAAGATGAACTGGCGCTCCCTCCAGAAATTCAACAAGATGAACGACCGGGACGTAGCACGCCTCAAGATCGGTCAAAAGATCATGATTCCCAAGAAGTAAGTTCTTTCTCTTGCCGCCCCTGCCGCCATGTCTTCCAAAGTCTGCATGATTCTGGTCTGGTTTTTCGTCATCTGCCTTCTGGTCGTGGGCCTGGTGATGGTATCCAGCACGGCGGCCTGGGCGGAAGAAACCAAGCACCCGTACGAGCCCCTGTTCAAGCAGACCGCCTTTGCCTGCGCGGGGCTGGTGGGGGCCATGATCCTCTCCCGGATAGATTACCGGATATGGCGGAAGTATATCTGGTGGATTCTGGGGTTCGCCTGCTTCCTGCTGGTGCTGTGCTACGTGCCGGGCATCGGGAAGGAGATCAACGGGGAACGCCGCTGGATCACCATCGGCATGCAGTTCCAGCCCAGTGAATGCGCCAAGCTCTGCATGATGATGGCGCTGGCCAACTGGCTGGCCCTGTACCGGGACCGCACTACCTCCTTCTGGTGGGGGTTCGTGATGCCCGGCGTCATCTTCGGCATTCCGCTGGCGCTGATTCTTTTTGAAAAGGACATGGGCACCTCCGTAGCGCTGGCCCTGGCCGCGTTCTGCGTGATGTTCGTGGCCGGCACGCGCAAGATTTACCTGGGCGGCGCCCTAGCGCTCGCCGGAGCGGCCCTGTACGTTCTGGTGCAGAGCAACGCCAACCGCCTGGAACGCTTCCTGGCCTGGAAGGACCTGGACGCCCACCGCCTGGGCGCGGGGCTCCAGCAGTACCGCGCCTCCATCGCCCTGTCCCGCGGCGGCCTGGACGGGGTGGGCCTGGGCAACAGCGCGGAAAAGCACGGCACGCTTCCCTTCGCCCATACGGACTTCATCTTCGCCCCGCTTGGGGAGGAGTTCGGCTTTTACGGAACCATGTTCGTCCTGCTCTGCTATTTCCTGATGACCTATGCGGGCATCGGCGTAGCCATGCAGTGCCGGGACGCCTACGGCCGGTTCCTGGCCGTGGGGATCGTCGCCATCATCTTCTGCCCCGCCATCCTGAACATTGCCGTGGTGACCAACGCCGTGCCCAACTCCGGGCTGCCGCTGCCCTTCATCAGCTTCGGGGGCACCAACCTGGTCTTCACGCTGGCCGCCCTGGGCATGCTCACCAGCATTCAGAGATTTTCCACCGGTGCACAGCCCAACTGTGAAATCACCCGCAAAGACGAACGCTCCATTGACGTAAGATTATGACTGAACCCTCTCCCTCGCGTCCCACCCTGAACATCGTGATTGCCTGCGGCGGCACGGGGGGACACCTTTTCCCCGGCATAGCCGTAGCCCAGGAACTTAAAAAGCGCGGCCACAACGTCACCCTCCTCATTTCCCAGAAGAAGGTGGATGCGCAGGCCAGCAAGAATTACGGCGATCTCAATTTCCGCACCATTGAGGCCATCGCGATGCCCAAAATCCCGTCCATGTCCCTGCTGGGCTTCGGGCTCAGGCTGTACAAGGCCATCCGTTTCAGCCGCAGCCTTCTGGACGAGGTGAATGCGGACGTCGTCATCGGCATGGGCGGCTTTACTTCCTTCCCCCCCGTTTACGCCGCCCACCGCAAGGGCATCCGCACCTACGTGCACGATTCCAACGCCCTGCCCGGAAAGGCCAACCGCATGACCGCCAAATGCTGCACGAACGTGCTGCTGGGCATTGAGGAAGCCAGGCATTACTTCAACCCCGCCAAATGCATTGTCACCGGCACCCCGGTGCGCCAGGAAATGGTGGCCAGGAAGGACAGGAATGAATCCAGGGCGGAGCTCCACCTGCCCCGGGACCGCCGCGTGGCCCTGGTGATGGGCGGCTCCCAGGGCGCCAGGAACCTGAATTCACTGGTCATTGAAGCGGCCCGGCAATGCGCGGACTTGTGCGATTTTCTCATCATCACGGGCTCTGCTGACTTCGCGCGCGTCAGCCAGCTGACGGCGGACATGCCCCATGTGCACGTCATTGAATTCTGTTCCGCCATGGCGACTGCGTACGCCGCGGCGGACGTGGTCATTTCCCGCTCCGGGGCGTCCAGCCTGACGGAGCTGGCCCACATGGGGAAGGCCGCCCTGCTGGTTCCCTACCCCTTCGCCGCGGACGACCACCAGGCGCACAACGCGCGCGTCTTCGCGGCCCACGGCGCGGCGCGCATGATGCGTGAAAACACCCTTACGCCGGACGATATTGCGGCTTTTCTGAATGAAGTCTTCAAGGATTCCTCCCTGCTGGCCTCCATGAATGAATGTGCTTTACGTCTGGATACGCCTGATGCAGTATCCCGCATCGCCAATGTCATTGAAAACACGGACCATGCAGCCATCCATGATTGAGACTTTACGCAAACGCCTGATGGACAGGGAACATCCGGCACGTCTCCACCTCATCGGGGTGGCCGGGTCCGGCATGTCCGGCCTGGCGCTCATGCTGATGGAAATGGGGCACCGGGTGAGCGGCTGCGACCGGGTGACCAGCACGGAAACCGAACGGCTCCAGAGCCTGGGGCTTTCTTTTTCCTGCCCGCATTCAGCGGACGCCGTCTCCGACGCGGAAATCGTCATTTATTCCAGCGCCATCCGGGAGGACAATCCGGCCCTTTCCGCCGCGCGCAAACTGAACATTCCCTGCATGCGCCGCGCGGAATGCCTGGCGGCCATCCTGAACGGGAAGAAGGGCGTCGTGGTCTCCGGCACGCACGGCAAAACCACCACCTCGGCCCTCTGCGCTCACCTGATGCGGGAAGGCCGCATGCGCCCGTGCCACTATGTAGGGGCGGAAATCCCCGTGCTGGGCACCAACGCCCACTGGAACGAGGACAGCGAATACCTGGTGGCGGAAGGGGACGAGAGCGACGGCACGCTGGTGAACTACATCCCGGAGCACAGCATCGTCCTCAACATTGAGCCGGAACACCTGGACCATTACAAGGACCTGGATGAAATCAAGGCCGTGTTTGACCAGCTTTGCTCCCAGACGCGGGGCATGATCATTTACTGCCGCGCCCATGCCGGCGCAGCGGACGTATGCGCCGGCTATCCCAATTCCGTTTCCTACGGCTGGTCTGGTGCGGATTACACCGCCACGGACATCCTGGAACGCCGCGGCCGCACTCTGTTCACCGTCCTGAAAGGGGAAGAGGAACTGGGCCGCGTGGAGCTGGGCATTCCCGGACGCCACAACGTGCTGAATTCCCTGGCGGCCATTGCGCTGGCAACGGAACTGGGCGTGGACTTCCCGGCGATAACGCGCGGCCTGGCTTCCTTTGCCGGGGCCAAGCGCCGCTTTGAGACCAAATACCTTTCCCCCACCATCCGGATTGTGGACGATTACGGCCACCATCCCACGGAGATAGCCGCCACGCTCCAGACCGCCCGCTCCCTCCAGCCGAACCGCCTGGTGGTTTACTTCCAGCCGCACCGCTACACGCGCACCCAGATGCTGGCGGACGACTTCGGCAAGGTGCTCCAGGCGGCGGACCTCGTCTTTGTGGCGGACGTTTACCCCGCCAGCGAACTGCCCATTGAAGGAGTGAGCGGCCAGACCATCATCGACGCCATGCACAGGCACGGCCCGGTGGAAACCCATTATCTTCCCGACCTGGGCACGGCCCACCACGCCATCGGCAACGCGTTGAAACCCGGAGACCTGTTCCTGACGCTGGGGGCCGGAAACGTCCACGAATGCGGCATGCGCATCGCGCGCGACCTGGCTCTGCTGGAGGATCTGGAACGCACCGCGGGCGAATCCCTGGAAGGCAAGCTGTACGAACCCATGTCACGCCACACCACCATGAGGGTGGGAGGCTGCGCCCAGTACTGGCTGGAGCCCTCCACCTTCTCCGGCATGCAGACGGCCGTCAATTATTGCAGGGACAGGAACATTCCCGTGCACGTCATTGGCCGCGGCTCCAACATCATCGTCAGGGACGGCGGCCTGCGCGGCGCCGTCATCCACCCCTCCGGAGGCGAATTCGACGTCCTGGAAATTCAGGGGAACCGCCTTTCCGCCGGCGCGGGAGTGCGGCTGAAAAAGCTGGTTTCCACCGCCGTCCAGAACGGCCTGGGCGGCCTGGAATGGATGGACGGCATTCCAGGCAATGTGGGAGGAAGCCTCCGCATGAACGCCGGGGCCATGGGCATGGACATGATTAAAAACCTCGTCTCCGTCGTCTGCCTGGATGAAGACGGGGAAATCCGCAGTCACACAAAGGAGGAACTGAACGCCCAGTACCGCTCCATCCCGGACCTGGCCCATAATTTTGTGCTTCAGGCCGTGTTTGAAGCGCAGCCCGCCCCGGCGGAGGAAATGGAACGGCTCCTGGCGGCGGCCAGGGCCAAGCGCAAGCTTTCCCAGCCCGTAGGAGCCAGCGCAGGCTGCATCTTCAAGAACCCGGAGGAAATCCCGGCGGGCAGGCTCATTGACGAGCTGGGCCTGAAAAACGCCTGCGTGGGGGATGCCTGCGTGTCAGACGTGCACGCCAATTTCATCATCAACCGCGGCCATGCCAGGGCGCGGGACATCACCATCCTGATTGACATGATCCGGAAGGAAGCCATGGAAAACCGCGGCATTGACCTGAAATCGGAAGCTCAGGTCATCGGAGACCGGGAACCCCAGTTTTAACCCATTCATTATTTTATTTCAACATGAGCACTCTCAAGCGCGACCTCAAGATTGCCCTTCTCCTTGGCGGCCCCGGAGCGGAACGGGAAGTATCTCTCGTCTCCGGAAAGTCCGTTTACGGCGCCCTGCGCCAGGCCGGGTTTACCGACGTAACGGAGGTGGACGTACATGGTCCGGACTTCCGGCTGCCGGAAGGCACGGAACTGGCCTACAACATCATTCACGGCACCTTCGGCGAGGACGGGGCCCTTCAAGCCATTCTGGAGGAACGCGGCGTTCCGTATACGGGAGCCGGTTCCCGTTCCAGCGCCCTGTGCTTTGACAAGTCCGAATCCAAGAAGGTATTTCTGGAAGCCGGGGTTCCCACCCCCCGCGCGGAAATCCTGGACTGCTCCGGCGGCATCGTGATGCCGTCCCTTCCCCTTCCCTTCGTCATCAAGCCTCCCTGCGAGGGCTCCAGCGTGGGCGTCCACATCGTCCACAAGCAGGAAGACGTGCTCCCCGCCATGGAGGAAGCCGTTACCCACGGCACCACCGTGCTGGTGGAGGAATTCATTCAAGGCCGTGAACTTACGGTGGGCGTTCTGGACGGGGAAGCCCTCCCGGTCATCCACATCTGCCCCCGCTCCGGCTTCTATGACCTGAGCAACAAGTACCCGTGGATGAACATGGGCGGAGGCACGGATTACATCTGCCCGGCGGACCTTCCGGAAGAAACCGCCGCCAAGGTGCAGGAGGCCGCCCTGAAGGCCTACCGCGCCGCCGGCGTGGAGGTGTACGGCCGCGTGGACGTGCTGCTGCGCGAGGTAGACGACTCCCCCTTCGTGCTGGAAATTAACACCATTCCCGGCATGACCCCCTCCAGCCTGCTCCCCAAGGCGGCGGCTGCCGCCGGCTGGTCCTACGAGGCCCTTTGCGAAAAAATAGCGGAATTATCGCTAGCCACCCCCCGGAAATAGCGTAATATTTGACAGAGGGCGGGGAGTCGCCCATCCCACACCCCCCGATGTCGCACAAAGCCACAACGCCAGTCCCCCGCTCCGCCAAAAGGCCGGAAATGCTCCTGCTGGAACGGGAGGCCAGAAAAGAAACCATTGAGCGCAAGGGCAGGAACTACCGTTTCTGGCTCTTCCGGCGCAAGCTGTACCACATCGTCACCGTTTACACGCTCATCTTCGGCCTTATCGGGGCCATCGTCTTCCTCTGGACGGATTACATCCTCAAGTACGACTGGCTCTCCATCGACACCGTCACGTTGAAAAGCAACGGCATTTTCAACTCCGAGCAGGCTTTCGCCGTCATGGGGATAGGCCCGAAGGACAACATCTTTTCCATGGATGCTGCGGAACTGGAACAGCGGCTGGAAAAATGCCCGGCCATCCGCCGGGCGGCCGTCAAGCGCCAGATATCCTCCAATCCCACGCTGCTGGTGGACATTGACGCGCGCATCCCCGTGGCATGGATTGACTGCCCGGAACTGGGCGTCCACCCGGGAGACGCCAAATACGGCGTTCTGGCGGACAAAGAGGGCGTCATCTTCCCCTGTATGGAGCAGGTCCACCTGCCCTACATCCAGGGCAGGCACATGCCCTCCGTCACGCTCAGGCCGCCCAGCTCCGGCCAGCTCAGCTACGGAGTCGGCATCCGGGAGCTGGAAGCGCCCATGAAGCTGATTGAGCTGCTCTCCGGCACGGTGACGGAATACCTGCCCAGCATCGTCTCCATCACCACGCCCAACGACTGGTCCTTCTGCGTGCGCTTCTCCAACGACTGCCAGGCCACCTTCAGCCATTACGGCCTGGAGCACCAGGTGGAAAAACTGTCCCGCGCTCTCCGGCACGCACGCCAGACGCACCGGAAAATCAGCGCCATCAACCTGATTCCGGAGCACAATATCCCCGTCATTTTCGACGATTCCTACGAGGACATCCCCCTTGCGGAACCAATTGAGGAATGACGCCGTGCCGGCGTCCCCTGCCGGAAGCGGTTTTTCCCCGTTCCCAGCCTTCTCCCGGGAACGTTCTCCCATATTTTCCTCAATTCCTCCCGAGCGAAACACCCGGTTTTCACAGGTTTTCCCCCATGTCAGAATTCTATTCTTTCTCAACGGGAAATGAGGCCGCGAAGACCTATTGAACACTTGCCAATAACGCCGCGCAAGCTATACTTTCCACGATATTATGAGCAACGAAACACCTTTATCACCCGAAGCGGAAAAACTGGCAGCGGCCCGCAAGCGCAACCTTGACCTGGCCCTCTCCCAAATCCAGAAAGACTTCGGAGAAAACGCCATCATGCGCCTTGGAGACAACGTCAAGATGGAAGTGGACGTCATCCCCACCGGCAATCTTCTCATTGACCGCGCGCTGGGCGTGGGCGGCTTCGCCCGCGGCCGCATCGTGGAAATCTACGGGCCGGAATCCTCCGGTAAAACCACCCTGACCCTGACGGCCATCGCCCAGGCCCAGAAAGCCGGGGGCCTGGCCGCGTTCATTGACGTGGAACACGCCCTGGACCCGCAGTACGCCGCCCGCCTGGGCGTCAACCTGGACGACCTGCTGGTCTCCCAGCCGAGCTCCGGGGAAGAAGCCCTGCAAATCTGCGAAGCCCTGGTGCGTTCCAATTCCATTGACGTCATCGTGGTGGACTCCGTGGCCGCGCTGGTCACCAAGCAGGAGCTGGAAGGCGAAATAGGAGACTCCACGGTGGGCGCCCAGGCGCGCCTGATGTCCGCCGCCCTCCGCAAGCTCACCAGCTTCATCTCCAAGGCCCGCACCGTCTGCGTCTTCACCAACCAGATCCGTGAAAAAATCGGCGTCATGTTCGGCAACCCGGAAACCACTCCCGGAGGACGCGCCCTGAAATTCTACGCTTCCGTGCGCGTGGACATCCGCCGCATCGGCCAGATCAAGGCCAGCGACGGCTCCGTAGCCGGGAACCGCACCAAGATCAAGGTGGTCAAGAACAAGGTGGCGCCCCCCTTCACGGAATGCGAGTTCGACATCATGTACAATGAAGGCATCTCCTCCGTGGGAAGCCTGCTGGACCTGGCGATGGAGTATGACATCATCCAGAAGCGCGGCTCCTGGATCAGCTATAACGGCAGCCAGATCGCCCAGGGCAGGGACGCCGCGAAGGAAGCCCTCAAGTCCAATCCTGACCTGTACAAGGAAATCGAAGAACTGGTCAAGGCCAAGATGGACGAGAAGGCGGCCAAATAATCCGGCTCCTTCCCTGTTCCCACTCATTCAAGGCGGCTCCCCCTTTTGGGAGCCGCCTTTTCTCTTTCCGGAGACGGGCGCAAAAGAATCTTTCACGGAAACTTTTCTCTTGTGCGTCATGAAAAATCCGTTAGTCTGAACGCGATATCGTCCTATGTATCCGACCTCTCGCACATCATTTGCAGCCGTGCTCGGCGTTTTGGGCATGTTTCTGCTGACGCTGTCCACGGCCTTCGGATGGAACCCGGAAACCATCAACGGCGTGCAGTACATTCCGATGTCCGAGGTGCGCACCCATTACAAACTGACACGGGAACGCACGGAAGGACGGCAGAAAGTTTATGAAGTGCCGGAAAAGATCCAGATACGCATGCAGGCGCACAGCCAGGACATGTTCATGAACAACATGAAGTTCGTGCTTTCCTATCCCGTGGCGGACCATCCGTCCAAGGGGCTGATGGTCTCCAACATGGACCTGCACAAAATCATTGACCCGGTCCTGCGCCCCACTTACATCGCCAACCGCCGCAGCTTCAATACGGTAGTCATTGACCCCGGCCACGGCGGCCATGACAGCGGCACGCGCAACCGCATCAGCAGGGAGGCGGACATCAACCTCTCCGTCGCCAAAAAACTGCGGGACCGCCTCAAGGGCATGGGCTACCAGGTGGTGATGACCCGTGACACGGACAACTTCATTACCCTCCAGGACCGCGTCCGCATCGCCAACAGGCACAGCAACGCCATCTTCATCAGCATCCACTTCAATGACGGCGGCCCCTCCGCCCGCGGGGTGGAAACCTTCACGCTGGCCCCTGCGGGCACTTCCTCCTCCATGTCCCGCAACATCCGCCAGGACGCCCTCCAGGGCAACTCCCAGGACAGCATGAACATCGCCCTGGCTACAGCCGTGCAGGGGCACATGCTGAAAGGGCCGCTCGCCATCAAGGAAGGCATCTCCATGGTTGACCGGGGCATCAAGCGCGCCCGCTATTCCGTGCTGTGCACCATCAAGCACCCGGCCATTCTGGTGGAAGGCGGATTCATGTCCAACCCGCAGGAAGCCCTGCTCATCTCCACGGAGCGCTACCAGAACTTCATGGCCTCCTCCCTGGCCGCCGCCGTGCGCCAGTACCGCACCGCCCTGGGCCAGCAGGTGCGCAGAACGCGTTAAGCCCCGCACTTACCGGGGGTTGCCCCTCCGCAGCATGAACATCATCCGCATTCCCGGCCTGGCAGACTATCAGGAAACCCTGGAACTTCAGGAACAACTGGTCCGGGCCCATCAGGAAGACCCGGAACGGGAAGATGACCTGCTTCTGCTGGAACATGCCGGGGTTTATACCATCGGGCGCACGCGCGACCACGCCAGCCTGCACCCCGGTTCCGCGCTCCCCTTCCCCGTTCATGAAATCAACCGCGGCGGGCAGGCCACCTACCACGGCCCCGGCCAGCTCGTAGGGTACCCCATCACGGACTTGAACCGCTGCGGCAGGGACCTGCACAACTACGTCACCACCCTGGAAAACGCCTTGATTGAAGCTTGCGCCAAATTCGGCGTACAGGCCCGCATCCGGGAAGGGCTGGTGGGCGTATGGGTGGAGGACCGCAAAATAGCCTCCATCGGCGTAGGGGTGAAAAAATGGATTGCCATGCACGGCTTCGCCTTCAACGTGACCCGCGAATCCCTGCCCCCCTTCCAGGCAATCACTCCGTGCGGCATCCAGGGCGTGCAGATGACCTGCCTGGAACAGGAAATGCCGGAATCCGGGCAGAAGGACGACCTGCTGGATCGGTTCGGAGACGCTTTTGCAACACTGTGGAAGGAAAAATTCCACCGGAATTCAGAAGGTGCAGAGTGTGCCGGGGAGCATGAAAAATCCTTCTTCCCTTGAAGACGGAAATGCGCCAAAGGCTGGGAAGCGGCCATTTCAGACCATGAATGCAGGGGAAATGTTCAAAAAAACACTTCCTGTAAGACACAGACCGTGTCAGCAATACGTCCTTGCATCTTGACGCGGTTCCCGAACGGACGGATGCTTATACCAGTTATGGGGAAAACACTTTTCCAAAAAATCTGGGACGCTCATTCCGTCGGCATCCTACCGGACGGAAGAACGCAAATGTTCATCGCTACACATCTGCTGCATGAAGTCACCTCTCCGCAGGCTTTCGGAATGGTCCGGGACCTGGGCCTAACCGTGCGTCACCCGGAACGCACCTTTGCCACCGTGGACCACATCATCCCCACGGACAACCAGGCGGAACCGTTCGCGGACACCACGGCTGACGCCATGATCAAGGAACTGCGCCGGAACTGCGCGGAAAACGGCATCCGCTTTTTCGACCTCCCCACCGGCCTCCAGGGCATCGTGCACATGGTAGGCCCGGAACTCGGCATCACCCAGCCGGGCATGACCATCGTGTGCGGGGACTCCCACACGGCTACGCACGGCGCGTTCGGCTCCATTGCCATGGGCATCGGCACCACGCAGGTGCGCGACGTGCTGGCTACGCAGACCATGGCCCTCAGCCCGCTCAAGGTGCGCCGCATCAACGTGAACGGGAAACTGGCCCCCGGCGTGCGCGCCAAGGACGTGGCCCTGCACATCATCGGCCTTCTGGGCGCCAAGGGCGGCCTGGGCTTCGCCTATGAATACGGCGGCAACGTAATAGACGCCATGAGCATGGACGAACGCATGACCCTCTGCAACATGTCCATTGAAGGCGCGGCCCGCTGCGGCTACGTGAACCCCGACCAGACCACGGTGGAATACATCAAGGGCCGTCTGTTCGCCCCCACCGGCGCGGACTGGGACAAGGCCGTGGAACGCTGGTTGAGCTTCGCTTCCGATGCGGACGCGGAGTACGACGAGATCGTGGAGATTGACGGAGCCGCCATTGAACCGACGCTGACATGGGGCATTTCCCCGGACCAGAACACGGGCATCAGCGGCAGCACGCCCAACCCCTCCTCCGCCAGGAACGACGACGAACGGAAGATGATCAATGAGGCGCTGGAATACATGAAATTCCCCGCGGACATGCCCCTCAAGGGACTGCCGGTGCAGGTGTGCTTCGTAGGCTCCTGCACCAATGGCCGCATCTCGGATTTCCGGGAAGTAGCCGCCCTTATCAAGGGGCGCCATGTGGCTCCCGGCATCCGGGCCCTGGCCGTTCCCGGCTCCCAGATGACTGCCAGGCAGTGTGAAGAGGAAGGCATCGCGGACATTTTCCGTGAAGCCGGCTTTGAATGGCGCCTGGCGGGCTGCTCCATGTGCCTGGCCATGAATCCGGACAAGCTCCAGGGGGACCAGCTCTGCGCCAGTTCCTCCAACCGGAACTTCAAGGGCCGCCAGGGAAGCCCCACCGGGCGCACCCTGCTGATGAGCCCCGCCATGGTGGCCGCCGCCGCCCTGACCGGGAAGGTCTCCGACGCGCGCGACGTGTTTTCCCTGAATTAACTTTCCAACTTTTTCCTTTATGTCTCTGACCAAATTCACCTCCATCACCGGCACCTGCGTTCCCGTTCCCGGACCGGACATGGACACGGACCGCATCATCCCCTCCCGCTTCCTCAAGTGCATCACGTTTGACGAGCTGGCGGGAGTCATGTTCTGGGACGAACGCTTTGACGAAAACGGACAGTCCAAATCCCATCCGGTGGACGATCCCCGCTTCAAGGGGGCTTCCATCATCCTGGGCGGCTCCAACTTCGGCTGCGGTTCCTCCCGCGAACACGCTCCGCAAACCATCAAACGCTCCGGCATCAAAGCCGTCATCGCGGAATCCTTTGCGGAAATCTTCTTCGGCAACAGCACCGGCATCGGCCTCCCTTGCGTGTGCGCGTCCGCGGATGACATTGCCGCACTGACCCGGTACATTTCCGATCATCCGGAAACGGAAGTGACGATCGACCTCCTGAACATGACAGCCTCCTGGAAGGAAGGTTCCTTCCCCATCCGGATGCCGGCGGAAGCCCGTGAAGCCCTGAGCCGGGGCCGCTGGGATTCCATTGCGGAACTGCTTGTCAACATGGATGCCGTGGAAAAGAAAAATGCGGAACTGCCCCAGGTAACAGCCTCCTGCTGATTCAACATTGACCTCTCCCTACCCCCCCTCTATCCCCCACCTCCCCATATGATTTTCAGAATTACAGACTACGTCCACTACGGCACGCTGGACAACCGTGAACGCGGAACCGTCAAGCTTGCGCTACAGCTTATGGGGATGCCCCATCCGGTGAATATCACCCTGCAGGGGGACTGCCTCCAGGACCTGGCCGGATGCCTGGTCGATTTCAGGAACCCCTCCCCCCAGATGCTCCCTGCGGAACTTACCCAGCTCCCGGAAAACATCCGGGGCGTGGCGGGGGACATGACGGCCAGCCGCCGCATGCCCGTCAAGGGGAAGAAAACCATGGAAAACTCCCTGTACCTGGAATGGTTCACCAGCCACCACGACATGGTGCTGCTGGAAAGCACGGCCTTTTCCATCAAGGTCTCCCTCCCCGAATGGATCATGGATTCCTGCGAGGAACAGGTTCAGATCATGGCGAACCAGCAGATGCTGCGCACCCAGGTGAAGGAATGGTCCAAAACCTATGCCAACACCCAGGAAGACGGCAACCTGCCCGACCACCACTGGGACAAGCGCCTGCGGGAGGCGGAAGCCATCGCCATCGCCTACCAGGAAGTGTTCCAGAAATACAGGCTGAACCCCACCGGAGACATCCGCCTGGCCTTTGTGATGGGCTGGGACGACGTGCTTGACAACATCGCCCAGTCGGAGGAAACGGGCACTCCGTGTTCCTGCAAAAGCACCGGCATGCTCAGCCTCTTTGACATCCTCAACGAACAGGAGGCCCAGGAAGTGCAGTCCTGCATGTTCCACCCCCTCTTCCAGCAGGTCATGGAGCTGACGGACCTGTGCCAGCGCCAGTTCAGCCGGGAGATCAACAAATCCCAGAGGAACCGGACGGAACCGCCGGAACCCCTGAACCAGATTTTTTACTGCATCCGCTACATCACCCCGCGCATTCTCTCCTGCCTGCTCCAGGAGAAGGAAAACGCTGCGGACTACTGCACCATGGCTGCCCGCATGGCCCTGTGCGTGGAACAGACGCGCCAGACGGTAGCCGCGCTGGACATCCGCCGCAGCCAGGTGGACGACGAGGTGACGGAACGTTTTTCCTCCTTGCTGGAGGAAGTCAACTCCTTCCAGGAAAGCCTGGCAACCCAAAGCCGGAAAAGCAATCTATAACCAACTTACTTTCATAACATTACCTCTTCACTACAGACCACCATGCACTTCCATACCTGCCTCCAAGGACTGTGTGCAGTCCTGGCCGCCGCCGCTTTTTCCTACGCGGATGAACCGGCCGTTTCCATTTCAGACTTCGGGGTGGACAAGGTCATGTCCGGCCCCGTCGTTTCCATCAATGACCAATACAAGGGAGTCGTGAAAATCGAAGTGGATTCCCTGACGCCGGACTACGCCACTCCATGGGATACGGGCCGCTACCAGGGCGGCATCGGCACCGGCTTCCTGATCGGGGAAAACGCCTTCATGACGAACGCCCATGTAGTCAGCAACGCGGAACGCATTTACATCTCCATGTACGGGGATTCCCGCAAAATTCCCGCCAGGGTCAAATTCATCGCCCATGACGCGGACCTGGCCCTGCTGGAAGCGGACGACCCCAAGCCCTTCAAGGGCATCCGGCCTTTTGAATTCAGCAAGAACCTGCCCCACCTGGAAGACGAGGTGAGGGTGATCGGCTACCCCATCGGCGGCAACAGGCTTTCCGTCACGCGCGGCGTAGTCTCCCGCATTGACTTCACCACATATGCCCACCCCCGCAACACGGAACACCTGACCATCCAGGTGGACGCCGCCATCAATCCGGGCAACAGCGGAGGCCCCGCCCTGATGGGGGACAAAGTCATCGGCGTAGCCTTCCAGGGCCTGAACAACGCCAACAACACGGGCTACGTGATTCCCACGCCCGTCATCCGCCACTTTCTGGAGGACATCAAGGACGGCGTCTATGACGGCTACGTGGACATGGGCATCCAGGCCGCGCCCATCCTGAATCCCGCCATGCGCAAGGCATTCGGCTTGCCGGACGACGAGAAGGGCGTCCTGATCGGCAAAGTGCTCAAGGGCTCCTCCGCCGATGGAGTACTCCGCAACGGGGACCTGCTGATGAAGGTGGACGGCTACGACGTGGACAGCTCCGCCATGATTGAGCTGGACGGCCAGAAAATCAGCATGAAAGAGCTCATTGAACGCTGCTTCAAGGATGACCGGCTCCCGCTGGATATCATCCGCGACGGCAAGCCCATGAAGGTGGAGATGGTGATGAAACCCTCTCTCTCCAAGGATCTGCTGATGGCGGAATACGACAAGATGCCCCGCTATATCGTCTTCGGCGGCCTGGTGTTCCAGCCCATCCAGCGCAATGTGCTTGCGGCGGCGGACATCTCCATGCTGGACGTCGCCCTGGATATCCGGGATTACCAGGAAGACGGCGGCTGTGTGGACCATGAAGACATGGTAATCATCACCAAGGTGCTGGACGATGAAGTGAACGCGCGCCTGTCCGGCTCCATCTCCAACGCCATCGTGGAAAAAATCAACGGCGTGAAGGTCAAGGGCCTCACCCACGCCTACGAACTCCTTTATCCGAAGAATATGCCGGAATACGTGATTATTGAACTGAAAAACGGGGAACGCCCCCTGATCTTTGAAGGCAAGGCCATGGAGGCGGCCAACAAGCGCATCTCCAAAACCTACAACATCCCGAAAAACGCCCGTCTGGACAGCGCCATTCCCGGCCGCCAGCCTGACCGGAACACCAACCCCGCCCGTTAACCGCCATGAAAATTCTTTCCCTTTTCGCCCTCGGTTCCCTGATTCTGCTCGGCGGCTGCCAGCCGCGCGAAGCCGGACGAACCGCTCCCGAACCCCAGCCCGGGCAGCAGCCGGAAACACCGCCTGAACAGGTGGAGGAAACGGCCGCTCCGGCGCAGCTCCCTTCTCCCACCAACTCCATGGTAGGCATTAACGCCACCAACCAGGGCTATGCCATGGTCCAGCCGTGGAGCAAGGAAAACCCGGCGTACAGCCAGGGCTTCGGCATTTACCTGGGGGACGGCAATATTCTGACGGCGGCCAACATCGTTTATTCCGCCAGCTTCGTGGAAGTGACCTCCGCGGACGGCTCCCAAACGGTTCCCGTGATCGTGACCGCCTTTGACCCGGAAGCCAATCTTGCCCTGCTGCGCCTGAAAAACGAGACAGACGCCGCCTTCCTGGACAAGCTGGTGCCCGTCACGCTGGGGAACGCACCCCGCCTGGGCGACAAGGTGACCTTCTGGCAGTTCAATGACGACGGCCTCCCCATCACTACGTCCGGAACCCTTCTGGCAACGGAAAGCTCCAGCCCTTTCACCAACAGCGAACCTTTTGTCCTGTACAATGTCAAATCCTCCGTCACGCCTCTGAAAGGCGGCGCAGGCAACCCCATCATGAGGGATAATAAACTGGTGGCTCTCAGCGCCAGCTGCGATCCTTCCGCCCAGAAGGCGCTGGCCGTGACCCATACCATGATTTCCCGGTTCCTCCAACAGGCCCGGTCCGGCAATTACACCGGCTTCCCGGCGGACGGCACCCAGGTCACGGAGCTGACGGACCCCGTTTTCCGCAAGTTCCTGGGCCTTCCGGAAACCGGCGGCGGCTTTTACGTGGTGAAACTGCCTGTCTACGGTTCCTTTTACAAGGCAGGCGTGCGTCCCGGAGACGTGGTGGAAAGCGTCAACGGCATTCCGCTGGACAGCAAAGGCCTGATCAGGGACCCCGCGCTGGGCCCCGTTTCCGCCAACGTCCTGTTCCGTGACTCCGCCATGCCGGGGGACACCATCACGCTGGGCATCCGCCGCAAGGATAAGGACGGCGTCAGCCAGCCCATGACGCTGGATGTCAAGCTTGACCGGAGCGCGCTGGAGGGGGATCTGATCAATCCGGCCCCCTTTATTTCCAATCCCCCCTACCGCATTTACGGAGGTCTGGTGTTCGTCCCCCTGACGGGAGCCCTGATGAGGGAAATCAATAAGCTCAGCAAGAACCGCCCCCCTCTCAACCTGCTGGAAGCTATTCAGAAAAAGGAAGACATCCGGAAAAAAGGCGTGGATGAAATCGTGGTCTTCCTGATGGCGCTGCCCACCCAGGCCACGCTGGGCTATGCCCAGATGAACTCCTCCATTGTGGAAAAAGTGAACGGCGTCCAGGTAAAGAGCCTCAAGCACCTCAACCAGCTTCTGGACCTGCCCGCTCCCGGCGGCACGCACCGCATTGAGGTGGCCCAGCAGCCGTACACCATGTACATGTCCCAGAAAGAGGCCGCCAAGGCGGACCGCTTCATCCAGATGAGGGCTGTTCCCGTGCTCCGCAGGGATTAGGAAAGCCGCGAGCCATTCCATTGCATTCCTTCTGAAATGTCCCTTCATACGCTGAATATCCGGCTGGATTTTCCCTATAGAACGGGCTTTACCCACGGAGCCTTCCGTCCGGAAAACGATGCGCTGGCCAGCCTGATGGAGCAGAGGCCCGGAGGCCGCGTCCTCGTCCTCATGGAGGAAGGGCTGGAACGGTTTTATCCGCAGCTCCCGGCGGACATCGACCGTTATTTTGAAAAGAACGCCGGAGAACTGGCCTATGCCGGCTGCCGTTCCGTTCCGGGCGGGGAAGCGGCCAAAACCGGCTTTGCCGCGTGGGAAAAGGCCCTCCGCCACATTGTGGAAGCGGGCATCGACCGCCATTCCTACATCATTGCCGTGGGAGGCGGGGCGTTTCTGGACGTAGCGGGCTTTGCCGCCGCCACCGCCCACCGCGGCATCCGGCTGCTGCGCGTGCCCACCACCACCCTTTCCCAGGCGGATTCCGGCGTAGGCGTCAAAAACGGAATTAACTTCATGGGGCAGAAGAACTACCTGGGCACCTTCGCCGTAGCCTGGGCCACGCTTAACGACTTCCTGTTCCTTCATTCCCAGCCCCTCTCCCTTAAAAGGGCCGGCTTGGCGGAAGTGGTGAAGGTGGCCGTGGTAAAAGACGCCTCCTTCTTTGACTGGCTGGAAACGAACGCCGACGCGCTGGCCGCCTGCGAGCGGGACGCGCTGGAATATGCCGTGGAGCGTTCCGCGCTGCTGCACGCCGCTCACATCGCCGGAGGTGGAGACGCCTTTGAACTGGGTTCCAGCCGCCCCCTGGACTTCGGACACTGGGCCGCCCATTACATGGAAACCATGTCCGGCTACACGCTGGGCCATGCGGAAGCCGTTTCCGTGGGCATGTGCCTGGATATCCTTTATTCCGTCAGGAAGGGATGGCTGCCTGCTGCGGAGGCGGAAAGAATCGTCTCCGTACTGAAAGCCCTGGGACTGCCCGTGTTCCACCCTCTGCTCTCCCGCAGGACGGAGGATGGCGCATGCGAAGTGCTGAAGGGCCTGGAAGCCTTCCGTGAGCACCTTGGCGGCCATTTGACGGTATTGATGCTTACCGGGATAGGCCGGGGAAAGGACGTCCATGAAATAGACGCCGCGCTAATGGAGGAATGCATCCGGGAAATGCAGGAGGTCGCCCGCTGCTCCAGCCAGGAATAGGGGCCTTTCCCTTGTTGCCTTCCTCCTTTTATTTGGAGTTCAGGTAATCCAGGATAATCCGGACCTCCGCCTTGATTCCGTTGAGAATCGCTCCGTCGTCCGCCTTGAATCCGGGATTGTGATTCGCAGGGCCGTCCCCGGAACCGATGGTCATGAAATAAGTGGGCGCTACCTGCGCATAATAGGAGAAATCCTCACTGGCCGGTATTCTGGGAGAATCAAAAACGTTCTTCTCACCCACGGCTTCAACGGCCGCCTTCTTCGCCAGTTCCCGCAGGGCAGCATTATTCTGGATGGACGGATAGCCCAGAACGTAATCCAGCTTGTACTGCGCTCCATTGGCCTTGCATACATGGTCGATGACGGACCGGGTGCGTTCTTCCAGCAGTTTGCGGGTTTCCGGCGTTACGGAACGGATGGAGGCTCCCAGCACCGCTTTGTCCGGAATGACGTTGGGAGCGTTGCCGGACTGGAATTTTCCCACGGTGATCACGGCCATGTCCCCGGGCGTCGCATTGCGGGAGACGACCGTTTGCAGCACCATCACGATTTCAGAGCCCGTGACGATGGGGTCCACGCCCAGCTGTGGCATGGAGCCATGGGAACCCTTCCCCTGAATGGTGAGGAAAAAACCGTCCGACGAGGAAGAGGCGGCCCCCGCCGGCAGAATGCCGATGGACCCGGCAGGTTCATTGGGCATCACATGCGCACCGAAGATGGCGTCTACGCCTTTGAGAACTCCACTCTTGATGATCGGAAGGGCGCCCCCGGGCGATTTTTCCTCCCCGGGCTGGAAAATGAAATACACCGTGCCGGGCAATTCCTTCTGCATGGAGGCAAGAACCTTGGCTGTTCCCAGCAGCATGGCCGTGTGCATGTCATGCCCGCAGGCATGGCTTACGCCCGGTGTTTTGCTGGCAAAGGAAAATCCTGTCTCCTCCTGCACGGGAAGCGCGTCCATGTCCGCCCGGAAGCCGACGGTTTTCCCGGGCTTTCCGCCGCGCAGAATGCCGACCACGGAGGTCTTCGTAGGCCGCAGGATTTCAATGTGGCCGAAGGAGGCAAGCAGGTCCGCCACATAATTGCTCGTCTTGTATTCTTCAAAAGACAATTCCGGATTCTCATGGATATGGTGCCGCCACTCCACGGCGTCCCTGGCGGCGCTCTGCACCTCCGGTTGCTGCGCCATGGCCGAAAAAGTCTGGAGAAGAAGGACCAGCAAGGTCAACAATGATATTTGCATGTTTTTAAAACGGGAAGGACTGTTTTTAGTCAGACAACGCGCAACGACTTTCATTCCATAAAACTGTGCCATCATTTCAGAATTTTCAAAGATCAAACATAAACCCTGCCAATAACCTCCGTAAAATCGAGCCAATCACTCCTTGCAGGTTCTCCACCTTTGAGCTTTCATGAAATTAAATATAAATTATTGAATTTATTTATATGATGATTTCAAAAGAGATAAGAAAAAGTATGGGAGAGTTGAAAATAAAAAACTTTGTCTTCCTGCCCTCAGTAACAAGAAATAACTTCAAATCCATATTATTCGAATTCTAGAGTGTACTTTTAACAACAAAAAATCGGCAAAAGAAACCATCACCGTTTTCGTCCAATCTAACAATACCTCAAAAGTTGAAATCATGTTCACTCTAAACACGGATTCCATCTATACCCTATTCAAGATTTCTGGAAATTAATCAGAAGCGGTCTGGTATTAATCAAGCTCGGGACGGCGGCTCTGGAAGATTTCCCTTATATGACTGTACCCAGTAATTATAGAAATAAATCAAAGGAAACAACTGTTCCATGAAGCTTTTCATCTTTTTTCCATAACGTAACAGGCGTATTTCACCGGTAGGAAATGTTCCCCATTCTGGCTGTGTTTGTTTGGCAACTTCAATTTCAAGATCATGAACAACACTTTCAACATCGGCGCCATGGACACCGTCTACCCCTTCATTCCCATGTACCCCAACGGCCAGCCCCAGGGCAACTTCCTGGTCAACGGCCTCTCCGCTCCCGTTCTCGTTCCCAAACGGATCGCTTCCTCCCCCACCCGCCACGAATGGTTCGGATACCTCAAGGTCATGGCTCCCGCCACCTGTTTTCTCCACCTTCACGCCCACTCCTCCATCTCCCTTTCCATCCCCGCCAAGGATATGGAACTCTCCACGGAGGCCGGATCTTCCGCTCCTCTCTGTCGCCAGATCCAGTTCGAACAGGGATACTACTGGTGCCATATCGTCCATCAACACCAGCCCGACCAGGGGTCGGAAGCCGAGTTCTGCATTGCCCTGATATGCGACAAGGAAGGCGAGCCCGACCTGGATTATTACCTGCTGGCGGAAAACACGCCTGCCGGCAAGGAGGGAGAAACCGTGCTAACCCTGGTCAACCTGTACCAGGAAGAGGAGGAAGGGAACTCGTCTAGCAGTTCCTCGGCAGGGGGAGGAGATTCGTTTGAGTTTGACCCCAAGCCCAGCAGCAGTTCGAGCTCTTCCTCCTCGAGCAGTTCGTCTTCCAGCTCCTGGCAGAGTTCTTCGGCTCCCGAGCCTCCGGATTCTTCCAGCAGCGCTCCATCGTCTTCCAGTTCGTCGTCTTCCAGCAGTTCGAGTTCTTCCTCGTCCAGTTCCTCGAGCAGCTGGTCGTCTTCCAGTTTCCACAGCAGTTCCTTGGTGCCTGAAACACCAACTTCCTCCAGCAGCGCTCCGTCTTCCAGCTCTTCCTCGAGCAGTTCCAGCAGTTCGAGTTCTTCGTCCTCAAGTTCCTTGAGTAGCTCCAGCTCTTCCTCGTCAAGCAGTTCTTCCTGGTCCTCGTCAAGTTCATCGAGTTCTTCCAGCTCTAGTTCCTCTTCCAGCAGTAGTTCCAGCTCCCTCTCTTCTTCCTCCAGCGAGCCGGAGGAAGGCGGTTGCCCGTGCCCCTGTTCCTGTGATTGCGACGAAGACATCGAACAGTCCGATTGCAGCAAGAACACCTCCCATTTCTTCGGCGGCTATCCGGACGGGGCCGACGACTGCGAAGGATTGCTTGAAGTAGGAACCGGAGACTCAGGAGGGGGAGGGGGGAATAATTCCCCCGTTCCCCGCACTCTTGCCGAACCTTCCTCCCCATGTCCCATCACCCTGCGCTACAAGCATCCCCTCGAATGGACCGCCTCCTGCAATCCCGAAACAGGGCAGATCTCCGTCAAACGACCCACGGGCAGTTCCATCTCCTTCCAGAGTTCTGACGGCCATGCCGAAGCCTCCGTCTCCGGAAGTTCGCGCAAGTTGAACTACAAGGTTCAGAAGCTGAATGCCGACAAGTCTCCCTGCACCAGCGGCTCTCCCGCCTATCTGGACATGGTCCAGAGCAATGGGCGCACCCTGCGCTTCTCGGCAGCCACCGGAAAGGT
>ERZ506542.38-NODE-38-length-40696-cov-5.86841_pt1 | contig 40696 bp, 35 predicted proteins | sample MGYA00512769_ERZ506542 | MGnify/ENA metagenome assembly ERZ506542
TAGGCCACATCTCTTATCAGAGCTATATGGGAGAGACCCACTGGCTGCTGTGGTTGCTGGGCCCGGCGACCATCGCCTTTGCCGTTCCGGTGTATGAAAATGTCACGGTGATTAAACGCCACTGGATGTCGCTCAGCGCCGGGGTGATAACGGCGGTGGTAGTGGCTGTCACCAGTTCCGTATGGCTGGCGCGCGGGTTTATGTTGTCTGATGAAATCCAGCGTAGTCTGGCGGTGCGCTCGGTGACCACGCCCTTTGCGCTGGCGGCGGCGAAACCGCTCGGCGGTCAACCCGATCTGGTGGCGCTGTTTGTGGTGATCACCGGCGTGTTTGGCATGGCGGTGGGGGATATGCTGTTTTTACGCCTTGCTATCCGGGAAGGGATGGCGAAAGGCGCTGGTTTCGGTGCGGCTTCCCATGGCGCGGGGACGGCGCGCTCCTATGAGCTTGGCCAGCAAGAGGGCGTGGTGGCCAGCCTGGTCATGATGCTGTCAGGTGTAGTGGTCGTGCTGGCGGCACCGGTAGTGCGCTGGCTGCTGTTTTAACATTATCGCCAGAGTAAATGTTAAGAGATATTGAGGAGGGGAATAACTATCGGCTATTCCCTTTTTTTGTTATTGATGCATTTAACGGTTCATCATAAAGGATTAAGCCAATTCTTAAATCAGCATTGAGTTTGTAACTAAATGTTTCTCTGTGTGGTTGAATTTAATTATGAGGTAAATATCATATAAATATCCAATTATCTTTGCGAATTTTATAGATTTTTATCTGATTGATTTTTATTGGTTTTCATATAACCATCCGTACGTGGTGATGCTATCTCGTAAAAAATCAATTTTTACATTAATAATTGAGTTCTTACCGCATGCTAGTTATTATTTTTACGCGAGCTTGTATTATTGAATGGATTCAAATGCTGGTCGTTTATTTATGAATAATATTAATTGTCATAAACCATATGTCATGTAAATACATGCATGACGCCGCGCTGCTTGAATTTCATTCTCTAATATCGCTGCATAAAGCAATTGACGGACTGATTGTCGTTTATAATGGATATGGGAATAAATATGAAGATGAGTAAAAAATTTCTGGCGGGTGCCCTGATTTTCTCTGCCTGCAGCGTGCTGTCTACCGTTGCTCAGGCTGATAACACCATTACCTTTAATGGTGTTGTTTCCGATACGACCTGTACGGCGACCATTGATGGCGGCGTAACGGCTATTGATATGGGCACCACCTCAGTGGCCGATCTGAAAGCGTATACCTTCGGCGCTGCCAAGAACTTCTCCTTTAGCTTAGCTGATTGCCCGACCGCGGAAGAAGGTGGCAACAGTATCGCACGTGTCACTTTTGGCGGTGTTTCTGATACCGCGAACAGCGATTATTTTAAAAACCAGGCGACTGATGAGCCAGCAACCGGCGTCGCTGTGGCCCTTTTCGACGAAGCGGGCAATGTGATGAAGAATAACGAAGAGGGTTCGGATGTTGATATCTCTTCGGGTGCCGCTACCATTCCGTTCACCGTTAAAATGGTGAAATCGGGTGACGCCGATCCGACGAAAGGTACCGTTCAGACAACCGTAACTTATAACGTGACCTATCATTAATTCGGCTTTTTGTTGAATGGAGAAAGGGGAATCGCCTGCTATTCCCCTTTAATTAAACATATGAGATATCCTTTTTTTGCGATCGGTTTATTGCTGTCTTCTTCCCTCGCGCAGGCCAGCGTGGTCGTTGGCGGTACGCGTCTGGTGTTTGATGGTACGAAAAATAACGCTGTAATAACGGTTGAGAATAAAGATCATAACAGCAATATCGTCCAGTCCTGGCTCTCGGTGGTCGATGCCGCCTCACCCGCCAAAGACGCATTTATTATTACGCCGCCGCTGTTTCGTCTCAAAGCCGGGGAGAAAGGATTTGTCCGTGTAGTTCGATCAGGCAAGAAATTACCCGACGATCGCGAATCGATGTTTTGGCTCAATATTAAAGGGATCCCGGCAACAGAATATGTTCCTGATAAAAATGTCGTGCAGTTTGCGATTAATTCGAAAATAAAATTGATTTATCGACCCGCCACATTAAAAGGTAATACACCGGACGCCTATGCCGACAAATTACAGTGGGGAAAAGACGGGACGTCCGTAACGGTAAAAAATAGTTCGCCGCTGTATATGAATTTCTCGCAGGTCAGTTTTAACGGTAAAAATATTTCTGGCGCATGGTTTGTTGCCCCGTTTTCTACTTTAAAGATACCCGTGCAGAGTAACTTGTCCGCCACAGGAAAAAAAGAGATCACATGGAGCGTGATTAATGATTATGGTATGTCAGGGAAAAAATATACCGCTATCATTCAGTAGCGTAGAGCTGCTTTTTTCAGCCAAAAGTATTTGCGTCGTTATTGTTTTATGTCTGAGTACCCTGTCTTCTCGCGCTGAGGCCGGCGAATATTTCAACCCGAATTTACTCGAAGTCGCTGAGGATCCTGCGACTTCGGTGGACTTGTCCTATTTTTCGCAAGATGGCGTCCCGCCGGGAACCTACCATCTGGATGTGTACATCAATGATAAATATGTCGGCTCCGAAGCGCTGACGTTTCAGAAAAATGAAAATGACGCCAGCGCGGCCGTTTCTCCCTGTCTTTCCGGGGAACTGCTAAATTCATGGCTCGTCAATACCGCTGCCTATCCGCAATTGTTCAATGAAAGGGAAACCTGCGCGCGATTGTCGGCGATCCCAGGGATAATGTTTACGGTGACGCTCGCTCAGCAGCGGATAGATTTTACCGTCCCCCAGGCCGCCATGCTGAATCGCCCCAGAGACTATATTCCCGAGAGCCAGTGGCAGCAGGGGATCAACGCCGGTCTGCTCAACTATAGTGTCACCGGGCAGCGCAATGCGCCACGGCATAACGGCACCACTATCGACAGTCAGTTTGTCAGCCTACAGCCTGGAGTAAATCTGGGTCCATGGCGCCTGCGTAACTACAGCACCTATAGCCACAGCGACAATAATAGCCGCTGGGAGTCGGTTTACTCCTATCTCGCCCGCGATATTCATACTCTGCGCAGCCAGCTGGTGGTCGGTAATACGTATACCTCTTCCGGCATCTTCGACAGTTTGAGCTTTACCGGTCTGCAGCTTAGTTCGGATAAAGAGATGCTGCCTGATAGCCAGCATGGCTTCGCTCCCACGATCAGAGGTATCGCGCGCACGACTGCCGAAGTTTCGGTTTATCAGAACGGTTACAGCATCTATAAAACCACCGTGGCGCCAGGCGCCTTTGAAATTAACGATCTGTACGCCACCGGTAGCGCCGGCGATCTGTACGTCACCGTTAAAGAATCGGACGGCAGCGAGCAAAACTTTGTGGTGCCTTTCGCCTCGCTGGCGATCCTGCAGCGCGAGGGGCAACTGGACTATGCGCTGAGCAGCGGCAGGACGCGATCGGGCAGCTCTGACGATAAAGAATATAACTTTATTCAGTCTTCCCTGGCCTATGGGGTAACCAGCAACGTTACCCTCTATACCGGTTTTCAGCAGGCGGAAGATAAATACACCAATGTACTTTTCGGCGCTGGCTTTAACCTCGGTACTATCGGTGCGCTGTCGTTTGATGGCTCTCAGTCATGGGCTGATGTTAAAGCGAGCGAAACGGCTACCTCGACAAATAAAGAACAGGGGCAATCGTATCGCGTCCGCTTCAGTAAAAGTTTTCTCGAGACGGGGACCAGCTTTTCCGTGGCCGGCTACCGCTACTCCACCTCGGGATACTATTCGTTTCAGGATTTTGTCGATAACTCCTCCACGCAGGGCGACTGCTGTATGCAGAGCGGCAGAACGAAGGGCCGGTTTGACGCTTCGTTGTCGCAGACGTTATTCGGCTATGGCTCGCTCTCACTTTCGTTGGTCAATGAGACCTTCTGGGACAGCTCGCGCATGGAATCGGTGGGCGTGGGATATAGCGGGTCGATCGGTAAAGCGTCTTACTTTATTAACTATTCCTATAACCGCAATGTGCAAAGCACCGATGACAGCAGCAATAACCGGCCATCCAGCGATACGGTCGTCTCTCTAACGTTAAGCATCCCGCTCGGAGATACGCTCTCCGCAAATTACATCATGAACCATGGCCGCCATAATGACACGACACATAGCGTGGGACTCAACGGCTCGGCGTTCGAGGATCGTTCCCTGAACTGGAGCGTACTGGAAGGGTACAACACGCAGGATAAAAGCACCTCCGGCAACCTCAACGTCAACTACCAGGGCTCAAAAGGCGACGTAGCTGGCGGCTATGGCTACGACCGCTACAGCAATCACTACAACTATTCGCTGCGCGGGGGCATGGTCGCCCATGCGGGCGGACTCACGTTATCACGCTTTCTTGGCGAGAGTTCTGCGCTGGTCGAAACGCCTGGCGTCAGCGATGTGACAGTGCGCGGTCAGACAAACGTGACGACGGATGCCGCCGGATATGCAGTGGTGCCTTACGTCCGTCCGTATCATCGTAACAGCCTGGCACTGGATGAACAGGAAGTACCCGGCGCAGAAGTGGATAACGTCGCCAGAACGGTGGTTCCGACGCGCAATGCGATCGTCAAAGTGAAGTACGACACGCGAATTGGCTATAAGGCGATGCTCACCCTGCGCACTCGCGGCGGCGTGGTGCCTTTCGGCGCGCTGGTGACCCTCGATAATGATCACGGTAGCGCGTCGCGCAGCAATATCGTTGGTGATGAGGGGCAGGTATATCTGACGGGGCTGCAGAAAAAAGGCCAGCTGTTAGCGCGTTGGGGAGAAAAAAGCAGTGAGCAATGCATCGTTCATTATGACTTTTCCAGCATCGCCCTCAGCGGCGATATTCTGTTTTATCAGGCCAAATGTCGGTGATGGATGCACGTGTTCAACAGGGAAAGAAGAGGGCTGATATGAATACGAGAGAATATGGCACAGGGGGCATTATACTGGCCAGCCTTTTGCTGCTCTCCCTTCCGGCGCGGGCTTATGAGGGCAGCAGCACGATCAATTTTAACGTCACGGGCACCATCGAGGCGCCTTCCTGCGAGGTGGCCGTGGAGCCGTCGAACAGTATCGATTTAGGCACCGTCTCCTCGCAGACGTTCTCCGGACATGCCGGGGCGAGCGGAGCCAGCGTGCCGGTTAAGCTGGTTTTTACCCGCTGTTCCGCCGATGCGTCGGCGGTGACGATCGCATTTAGCGGTACCAGCTTCGATAGCACCCACGCTTCAATTTATAAAAACGTCCAGACTGGCAGCAATGGTGCCAGTGGCGTCGGTTTGCAGTTGCTCAGCATGAGCGACCAGCAGCCGCTGGGCCCCGGCGATCAGTATCTCTATACCTTGGTTAACGAGACGGATGTACATACGTTTGACATGGTGGCACGCATGTATGCGCCCTACGGTCAGGTGAGCCCCGGTATCGTCGGCTTTACCGCCACGTTTGATGTGGCATACAAATAATGTTTTCGACAGGGAAGGGTATGAAAAAACTAATCTTGCTATTCATGATGATACTGGTTCCCTCCTACAGCTGGGCGATATGTGGCGGGGTGAATTATGGTGATGTCTCAATGACTAACCTGCCGGAAAAAATTTTGGTTAACGCCGGAAGTTACACCGCAGGCACGATACTGTACGATTCAGGGAAAATTACCCGCTCGCAAACAGAAATGACCAACTGTGAGGGGAGTATTTACGCGGTATTTGCCTGGTCTTCAAACAATGCAGGGGCGCTAGTCGGGGATAATATCTATGCCACCTCGGTGCAGGGGATCGGTATTCGGGTCAAAGTGTGGCTGAATATTAGTGGTGAATATGACGGTGATACCGATGATTTCAGCCCCGACTCGCAGGTGCATTATATTGGGGATGTGAATTATTATCTGGGTAAGCCCTCAGGCTTTATCGATTATTACGCTTCCACACATTACACTCCGGCGTACCAGCTGCAGCTGGTGGCTACTGGCGGGGTCATTGCCAGCAATAGCACATTATCATTTAGCGATCCGGTGGCGACAGTATCGGCAAAGGACAGACAGAGCACGGTATCGATTTCCCGACTCCACATCAGCGGTACCACCAGCATTCAGCTAATCCCAATGGGATGTATTACCAACAGTAGTGGCCTCAACTTTGCCATGGGCTCGGTCAACGCGAGCGAATTTAATACCGCGACAAAAGTGGGCAGCGCGCGGGAGTACCTGACTCTCTCCTGCGAGCCGGGAACCAATGTTTCAATGCGGGTAGTGGCCGCGCAAGCCAGTGGGGATAATCCCGATAACACGGTCATGGCCTTAACGGCGGAGACAAATGCGGCGACCGGTGTGGGGGTCCAGTTAAATTTAAAAGGTGAAGCGCTGCCGCTGAATACTGATATCAGCCTTTATACCTCAAACCGAACGACGGTGACCAACAGTGGTGCAGATGCCAGTTATAGTTATTTCACCAACCCCGACAGCCCCGGCGGGGCAGCGGCCATGCAAACGCTCGCCTTTTCCACTAACTATTACAAGACGGGGAGTACGGTGACCCCGGGGACAGCCAACGCCACCGGGGTAATCACCTTCACTTATAACTGAGGATCCTGGCCCTTCCCCTGACAACGCCGGGGAAGGGCCAGGACGATTAATGCGCCTGGCCGCGTTCGATACCAATCCCGGTTTGGGAACGGATAAACTGGGCGCGGAACTGCTCGCGCTCGCGCATCCCTTCCGGTGAGTTATCGGTCACGGAGAAGACCCATATGCCGATGAACGCGATGGCGATGGAGAACAGCGCCGGATATTCATACGGGAACAGCGCTTTCTCATGGCCGAGGATCTGCACCCAAATGGTGGGGCCGAGGATCATCAGGATTACTGCGGTCAGCAGGCCCAGCCAGCCGCCGACCATCGCGCCGCGGGTGGTCAGCTTCGACCAGTACATCGACAGCAGAATAATCGGGAAGTTACAGCTGGCGGCAATGGAGAAAGCCAGGCCGACCATGAAAGCAATGTTCTGATTTTCAAACAGAATACCCAGCAGGATCGCCACGACCCCAAGGATCAGCACGGTGATCTTGGAGACCTTCAGCTCCTGACGCTCGGTCGCGCCCTTGCGGAAGACGTTGGCGTACAGGTCGTGCGACACCGCTGACGCGCCGGCGAGGGTCAGGCCCGCCACCACCGCCAGGATAGTGGCGAAGGCCACCGCAGAGATAAAGCCGAGGAACAGATTGCCCCCCACCGCATCCGCCAGATGCACTGCCGCCATGTTATTACCGCCGATAAGCTGTCCGGCCGCGTCTTTAAACGCCGGGTTCGCGCCGACCAGCATGATGGCGCCGAAGCCGATGATAAAGGTCAGGATATAGAAATAGCCCATAAAACCGGTGGCGTAGAAGACGCTTTTACGCGCTTCTTTGGCGTCGCTCACGGTAAAGAAACGCATCAGAATATGCGGCAGGCCAGCGGTACCGAACATTAGGCCAAGACCAAGAGAGAGCGCGGATATCGGATCTTTCACCAGTCCGCCGGGACTCATAATCGCCGCCCCTTTCGGGTGGACGGCCATCGCTTCGGTAAACAGATTATTGAAGCTGAAGCCGACGTGCTTCATTACCATAAAGGCCATAAAGCTGGCGCCGCACAGCAGCAGAACCGCTTTAATAATCTGCACCCAGGTGGTCGCCAGCATGCCGCCGAACAGGACATAGAGCACCATCAGCACGCCAACCAGCACCACAGCGACATGGTAATTGAGGCCGAACAGCAGCTGGATCAGTTTACCTGCGCCCACCATCTGGGCAATCAGATACAGGGCCACCACCACCAGCGAACCGCAGGCGGAGAGGGTGCGGATCGGCCCCTGCTTCAGGCGGTATGAAGCGACGTCAGCAAAGGTATAGCGACCAAGGTTGCGCAGACGTTCAGCGATCAGGAACAGGATAATCGGCCAGCCGACGAGAAAGCCCAGCGAGTAGATCAGCCCGTCGTAGCCGGAGGTATACACCAGCGCGGAGATACCGAGGAACGACGCTGCCGACATAAAGTCGCCGGCAATCGCCAGCCCGTTCTGGAAGCCGGTAATATTGCCGCCGGCGGTGTAGTAATCGCTGCGCGAACGCACCCGTTTTGACGCCCAGTAAGTAATGTACAGCGTCAGGGCGACGAAAATCAGGAACATGACAATCGCCTGCCAGTTGGTCGGCTGGCGCTGTACCGCGCCGGTAATGGCGTCTGCGGCGTGAGCGCCAAGGGGCAGCAGCGTGGCGGCGAGCGCCGTCAGGACTCTCTTGATCATGCTTTTACCTCGTTGAGAACGCTCTTGGTCAAACGGTCGAATTCACCATTGGCCCGCCAGACATAAATACCGGTCAGGATAAACGAAATGACGATCACGCCAATGCCCAGAGGGATCCCGCGGGTGACGCTGGTTCCGGCGTGCAGCGGGGTGCCGAGCCAGCCGGGTGCAAAGGCGATAAGCAAAATAAAGCCCACGTAGATCACTAACATAATCACTGACAGAATGGCGGCAAACCGTTGCCGTGATGCAACTAACTCCCTGAAATGCGCACTATTTTCTATCCGCTGACAAAGTTGTTCATTCATCTTAGCGTCTCCAGAGGTCTCCCTTTCGTCATCCACTCGGTAGACGCTGGCGACAGCAACCCCTCCGGCGTCGGAGCCGGGACAGGTTTTGCTGACGGCGTTCCTGCGAGTGAAATCCTGGGGGAGGGACTTATTTTTATCCTCTCCCCGGCGGGGGAGAGGGTGTAGGGAATCGGTCCTTGCTTACGATGGCATGGTAATGGCCTGCTTCTCTTCGAGCAGTTTTTCCACGACGCCAGGATCGGCGAGGGTCGAGGTATCGCCGAGGTTGCTGGTGTCACCCGCGGCGATCTTGCGCAGAATGCGGCGCATGATTTTGCCCGAGCGGGTTTTCGGCAGCGAATCGGTCCAGTGCAGCACATCCGGCGTTGCCAGTGGGCCGATCTCTTTGCGTACCCAGTTCCGCACTTCGGCATACAGCTCCGGCGTCGGTTCTTCGCCGTGATTGAGCGTCACGTAGGCGTAGATGGCCTGGCCTTTGATATTATGTGGGATCCCCACCACCGCTGCTTCGGCGATTTTCGGGTGCGAGACCAGCGCCGATTCGATCTCGGCGGTACCCAGACGGTGTCCGGAGACGTTCAGGACGTCATCCACCCGGCCGGTGATCCAGTAATAGCCATCTTCATCACGACGCGCGCCGTCGCCGCTAAAGTACATATTTTTGAAGGTGGAGAAGTAGGTTTGCTCGAAGCGCTCGTGGTCGCCGAACAGGGTACGCGCCTGACCAGGCCAGGAGTCGGCGATGGCAAGGTTGCCCTCGGTGGCGCCATCCAGCGGCAGGCCTTCGTTATCCACCAGCACCGGCTGGACGCCAAAGAACGGACGCGTCGCGGAGCCGGCCTTCAGCTCAATCGCGCCCGGCAGCGGGGTGATCATAAAGCCGCCGGTTTCGGTCTGCCACCAGGTGTCCATCACCGGGCACTTCTCGTTACCGATCTTCTTCCAGTACCACTCCCAGGCTTCCGGGTTAATCGGTTCGCCGACCGAGCCGAGAATGCGCAGCGAGGAGCGGTCTGTGCCTTCGATAGCTTTGTCGCCTTCCGCCATCAGGGCGCGAATAGCCGTCGGGGCGGTATAGAGAATGCTGACCTTGTGCTTATCGACGACCTGGCACATGCGCGCCGGCGTAGGCCAGTTCGGTACCCCCTCGAACATCAGGGTGGTGGCGCCGCAGGCCAGCGGGCCGTACAGCAGATAGCTATGGCCGGTGACCCAGCCGACATCGGCGGTGCACCAGTAAATATCGCCCGGATGGTAGTCGAAAACGTATTTGAAGGTGGTGGCCGCGTAGACCAGATAGCCGCCGGTAGTGTGCAACACCCCTTTTGGTTTACCGGTGGAGCCGGAGGTATAGAGGATGAACAGCGGATCTTCGGCGTTCATTTCGACGGGCCGGTGTTCGGCGCTGGCGTTCGCCATCAGGTCGCTCCACCACAGGTCACGGCCTTCCTGCCAGTCGATGTTGCCGCCGGTGCGTTTCAGGACCACCACGTGTTCAATGCTTTTCACGTTCGGGTTTTTCAGCGCGTCATCGACGTTTTTCTTCAGCGGGATGGCGCGACCGGCGCGCAGCCCTTCGTCAGCGGTGATCACCAGGCGTGAGCTGGAGTCGATAATGCGTCCGGCCACCGCCTCCGGCGAGAAGCCGCCGAAAATGACCGAGTGGATCGCCCCGATGCGCGCGCAGGCCAGCATCGCCACCGCGGCTTCCGGCACCATCGGCATATAGATAGCGACCACGTCGCCTTTTTTAATCCCGAGGTCGAGCAGCACATTGGCGAAACGGCACACGTCCGCATGCAGTTCACGGTAGGTGATGTGCTTGCTTTGGCTGGCGTCGTCACCTTCCCAGATGATGGCGGTTTGATCGCCGCGTTCGGCGAGGTGGCGGTCGAGACAGTTAGCGGCGAGGTTCAGGGTGCCATCTTCATACCATTTGATGGAAATATTACCCGGTGCGAAGGAGGTGTTCTTTACACGGGTATAGGGCCGCATCCAGTCAAGGATCTTGCCCTGCTCGCCCCAAAATGTATCAGGGTCGGTTATGGATTGTTGGTACTGCGCCTTGTACTGATCCGGGTTAATCAGGCAACGTTCCGCAATATTAGCGGGAATAGGGTGTTTGTGAATTTGGCTCATGGCTTTTTTTCTCCTTTGAACTTGTTAAATATATGTCAAACAAACGTTAAGAGTAGGGGTTTTGACAGCTTTGTTTGTTAATTGGGGGGCAGATCACGCAATGATTAGACTGAGTGAAATTTCATCAAATGAAACTTTGAAGTGAAATAATTACGTAAATGAATTTATAGAAACTGATGGTGTGAAATATTTTTTATTACAAATACTTATGCAATGTAATTGGGGGAAATTCGCTGCTTTATGCATAAAAGTAGAGGAAAGCCCTGTTCTTAAAGGCTTGCACAGCATGCCGTGCAAATGATACTGATATTGCGCGTTAAATAACCCTACAAAGCAACGCAACACAATTCATACCCCCTGCAGTGGGTACCATGACGAAAAGGAATGGTGCCTTTCATTGAGGAAGTCAGTAGTGAAGAAAACAAAAAAAGTCAGTCTGGCCTGGCAAATTTTGCTAGCCCTGGTGCTGGGTATCCTTCTGGGCAGTTATCTGCATTACCACGCCGAAAGTCGCGATTGGTTAATTAGCAATTTGCTGACGCCGGCGGGCGATATCTTTATCCATCTGATTAAAATGATCGTGGTCCCGATTGTCATTTCGACCCTGGTGGTCGGGATTGCCGGCGTGGGCGATGCCAAGCAGTTAGGCCGGATCGGCGCCAAAACCATTATCTATTTCGAAGTGATCACCACGGTGGCGATTGTGCTGGGTATCACCCTGGCCAACGTTTTCCAGCCGGGAACGGGCATTGATATGTCGCAGCTGGCGGCGGTTGATATTTCGAAATACCAAAGCACTACTGCCGAAGTGCAGAGCCATGCGCACGGCCTGATGGGCACCATCCTGTCGCTGGTGCCGACCAATATCGTGGCGTCGATGGCGAAAGGCGATATGCTGCCGATTATCTTTTTCTCGGTGCTGTTTGGTCTGGGGCTCTCCTCGCTGCCGGCGACCCACCGTGAGCCGCTGGTGACGGTCTTTCGCTCCATCTCCGAAACCATGTTTAAAGTCACCCACATGGTGATGCGCTATGCGCCGATCGGGGTATTCGCCTTGATTTCGGTGACCGTCGCTACCTTTGGTTTCGCCTCGCTGTGGCCGCTGGCCAAGCTGGTGCTGCTGGTTTACTTCGCGATCCTGTTCTTCGCGCTGGTGGTGCTGGGGATTGTCGCGCGCCTGTGCGGTCTGAGCATCTGGATCCTGATCCGCATCCTGAAAGATGAGCTGATTCTGGCTTACTCCACCGCCAGTTCAGAGAGCGTGCTGCCGCGTATTATCGAGAAGATGGAAGCCTACGGCGCACCGGCGTCGATCACCAGCTTTGTGGTGCCGACCGGTTACTCCTTTAACCTCGATGGCTCAACGCTGTATCAGAGCATCGCGGCGATCTTTATCGCCCAGCTGTATGGTATCGACCTCTCCATCTGGCAGGAGATCACCCTGGTGCTGACCCTGATGGTGACCTCTAAAGGGATCGCCGGCGTGCCGGGCGTCTCCTTCGTGGTGCTGCTGGCAACCCTGGGTAGCGTAGGGATCCCGCTGGAAGGCCTCGCCTTTATTGCCGGCGTCGACCGTATTCTCGACATGGCGCGTACTGCGCTGAACGTGGTGGGCAATGCGCTGGCGGTGCTGGTTATCGCCAAGTGGGAGCATAAGTTCGACCGCAAAAAAGCGCTGGCGTATGAACGCGAAGTGCTGGGCAAGTTTGATAAAACCGCCCAATAAAACACAAAGCCCGGCGCGAGCGCCGGGCTTTTTCTTATCCTTTACTGATCCGGTCAAACTCTTCGCAGCCGGTATCAAACCCCTCCAGGCAACTGACGTTGAGCCAGTGCAGCGCCTTCTGCTTATTCGGTTCGATAAAGCCTTTCTCTCCCTGCTGGAACATCATGCCGGCCCAGTATTCGGCATAGCCGGTGCGGGAAAGTGATGAACTGCCTTTGAAGTATTCGCTTGCTTTCACATCATCTTCCGGGCCGTGCACGCCGCTGGCGTAGATCAGCCCCAGCAGCATCTGGGCGTCCACCGCCGCATCGCTTTCGCTATCCCGGGCGGCATCCTGCAGCAGCGTGATGGCGTGCGCTACGTCGGTGGCGCCAGCCTGACGGTTGACCAGCACCCGCGCCAGAACGATCTCCCCGGATTTACTGCCGGCCTTGACGGCTTTTTCCGCCAGCTGGCGGGCCTGTGGGTAGTCCGCCTGTTGGGGATTACGGATTTTGAGCTGCGCCAGCAGCGCCAGCGCATCGCCATCGCCCTGGGCGGCCGCTTTCTGCGCCCAGTATTCGGCTTTTTGATAATCGCCGGAGCTGACCCAGGTGTCGGCAAGGTAATATTGCGCGCGTCGATCGCCGGCTTCCGCCTGCTGTTGATACTGACTGCCGGGTTCGGTGGCCACCGCTGCGCCGCTGGTGAAAACCAGTAGAAATAAATAGAGGTATTTCATTTGTATTTATTATCAGTAAGGAACATAGCGCGCAGTATAAAGGGAGGCGAAAAAGAAGAAAATGGTGGGTATCGGTAGGTAGGGCCGATTTGCGCTACCTGACCGTAGGCCCGCGCAAGCGCAGCGCCGCCGGGCGACAGACTGCGAACACGGAGCCGTTTATGTGCCGAATGGCGGCTGCGCCTGACCCGGCCTACGGATGGAGAGGCTCCTGCCAACCGTAGGCCCGCGCAAGCGCAGCGCCGCCGGGCGACAGACTGCGAACACGGAGCCGTTTATGTGCCGAATGGCGGCTGCGCCTGACCCGGCCTACGGATGGAGAGGCTCCTGCCAACCGTAGGCCCGCGCAAGCGCAGCGCCGCCGGGCGACAGACTGCGAACACGGAGCCGTTTATGTGCCGGGTGGCGGCTGCGCCTGACCCGGCCTACGCATCGCGCGAGCCGGGTCAGACCGCCGAACCTTAACCCATCGCGCTTTCGCGCAGGCGAGCTTTCAGCTTGTTGTACTCATCGATCACGTACTGTTCTGCCGCGCGCTGATCGGCAATCCGTTCAACGTTGACTGCGCAGTACTTGTACTCCGGCGTTTTGGTTATCGGACTCAGGTTCTCTGAGACCAGCTCGTTACAGGCGCCGATCCACCACTGGTAAGTCATGTACACCGCGCCTTTATTCGGCCGATCGCTGACCTGCGCACGGGTAATGATGCGCCCCTTACGCGAATTGACCCACACCAGCGCTTCATCTTCGATGCCTAACCGTTCGGCGTCGGCGGTGTTGATTTGCGCATAGCCTGGTTCATCTGCCAGCGCCGCCAGCGCCGCGCAGTTACCGGTCATTGAACGGCACGAGTAGTGGCCGACTTCGCGCACCGTCGACAGCACCATCGGGTACTCGTCGGTAAGCTTATCGATCGGCGCGACCCAGTCGCAGGTGAAGAACTGCGCCAGCCCGTTCGGGGTATCGAACTTCTCTTTAAACAGATACGACGTCCCCTGATCGGCGTCGGACTCATCGCGACACGGCCACATGACATAGCCGAGCTCACCCATTTTCTCGTAGGTGGCGCCGTAGAAGTCCGGACACAGATGCCGCAACTCATCCCAGATCTCCTGGGTGTTGTTGTAGTGCATCGGATAGCCCATCCGGGTGGCGATTTCGCTGATGATCTGCCAGTCGGTTTTCAGGTCCCACTTCGGCTCCACCGCTTTAAAGAAGCGCTGGAAGCCGCGGTCCGCTGCGGTATACACGCCTTCGTGCTCGCCCCACGAGGTGGACGGCAGGATGACGTCGGCCGCGGAGGCGGTTTTGGTCATGAAAATGTCCTGGACGATAACCAGTTCCAGATCGTCGAACGCTTTGCGGACCGCCGAGAGTTCGGCGTCGGTCTGCAGCGGATCTTCACCCATAATGTACGCCGCCCGCACTTCACCGTGCGCCGCGCGATGCGGCAATTCGCTGATGCGATAGCCGGTATGCGCCGGCAGGCTTTCCACGCCCCAGGCTTTAGCGAATTTCTCGCGGTTCTCCGGGAACTTGACGTACTGATAGCCCGGATAGGTATCCGGCAGCGCGCCCATATCACAGGCGCCCTGAACGTTGTTCTGGCCGCGTACCGGGTTGACGCCGACGCTCGGCTTGCCGAGGTTGCCGGTGAGGATCGCGAGGCTGGTCAGCGACCGTACCGTCTCCACGCCCTGATAGAACTGGGTCACACCCATGCCCCACAGGATGGCGGCGGATTTGGCGCTGGCGTACATCCGGGCGCAGGCGCGGATCTCCTGGGCGCTGACCCCGGTGATCTCCTCCACCGACTCCGGCGTGTAGCCTTCGACGATTTTGCGATACTCCTCGAAGCCTTCGGAACGGCTGGCGACGAAGGCTTTATCGTACAGATCCTCTTCAATAATCACGTGGCCAATGGCGTTGAGCAGCGCGATGTTCGAGCCGTTCTTCAGTGCAATGTGCATATCGGCGATGCGCGCGGTTTCAATTTTGCGCGGGTCGCAGACGATAATTTTCGCCCCGTTGCGTTTAGCGTTAATGACGTGATTCGCCACGATAGGGTGGGAATCCGCCGGGTTGTAACCGAAGATAAACACCAGATCGGTGTTATCAATCTCCGTGATGGCATTACTCATAGCGCCGTTACCGACCGACTGGTGCAGACCTGCAACCGAAGGGCCGTGTCAGACGCGAGCGCAGCAGTCGACGTTATTGGTACCAATAACGGCGCGCGCGAATTTTTGCATCACATAGTTGGTTTCATTACCGGTGCCGCGGGAGGAGCCGGTAGTTTGGATCGCATCCGGGCCATATTTGGCTTTAATGGCGCTGAGGCGGGTGGCGACGTAATCCAGCGCCTCGTCCCAGGAGACAGCTTCCAGCTTGCCGCCGCGTTCACGACGGATCATAGGGGTTTTCAGGCGCGGCGTCAGGATCTGGGTATCATTAATGAAGTCCCAGCCATAATAGCCCTTCAGGCACAGGGTTCCCTGGTTGGTTTTCCCCTGCGCCGCTTCAGCCCGAACGATTTTGCCGTTATCGACCACCAGGTTGATTTTGCAACCTGATGCGCAATACGGGCAAACCGTGACGACTTTTTTCATCGGTCTTGCTCCAGTTATTCAATGGGCGCGTTTGCGCTATCGCGCCGACACTATGCATCTTCTATGCCATATTTTCACTGTGGGTATTCCTTGATGATACGTGGCTTTTTTGGGCGAAATGCTGACGAAAAACAGCCTGTCGACAGATTTGACGTGTCGATACGCTGGAGATGTGACGGCGCTTGAAAAAATGTCACCGGGAGAGGAATTTGTCGGCGCGGCCTTGCAGAATCGATCAGACTGACACTAATTCCCGGCGGGCAGAGGCAAAAATGAAACCAGTCATTTTAGTGGTGGATGATGACAGGGAGATGGGCGAACTGCTCAGCGATGTGCTCGGCACGCACGCGTTTGACGTGCTGGTCAGCCAGACCGGCAACGACGCGCTGGCGACGGTGACGCAGCGGGTGGATATCGCGCTGATCTTACTGGATATGATCCTGCCGGATACCCATGGCCTGCAGGTGCTCCAGCAGCTGCAGCGCACGCGGCCGGAGCTGCCGGTGGTGATGCTCTCCGGTCTGGGCAGTGAGTCTGATGTGGTGGTGGGCCTGGAGATGGGCGCTGATGATTACATCGCCAAACCGTTCAGCTCGCGGGTGGTGGTCGCCCGGGTGAAAGCGGTACTGCGACGCAGCGGGGCGCTGGCCAGCGAGGCGCCGGGCGCTGGTGCTGGCCTGACATTCAACGGCTGGCGGCTGGATACCACCCGCTGTGAACTGTATAACCCGCAGCAGCAGGCGATCCCGCTGACCCAGGGAGAATACGGCCTGCTGCTGGCGCTGGCGCAGAACGCGCGCCGGGTATTGAATCGCGAACAGTTGCTGGCGCTGACCCATAACGAAAGCACCGAGGTATTCGACCGGACCATCGATGTGCTGATCATGCGCCTGCGGCGCAAAATCGAGTTAAACCCGCATCAGCCGACACTGATTAAAACCCTGCGTGGTCTGGGCTATGTGTTTTCCGCCGACGTGACCCACAGCGAGAAAGCGGCATAAGGTGGGTTTGCTGCCAACCCGCTGTTGACTTTATTTGGCGCAGGGAGTTTACTTTTTTTATTAAAGTGACACTCTGGGTTAATCTATGCCAACAAAATTAAACTGGCTGCTGCAAAACAGCGCTCCCGGAGATGTGATCCTTCAGTCCTGGTTAAGCCAGCATGCCATCTCGCCCTCTCTGGCCTTTAAATACACGCAAAGTGGCTGGTTAAAAAAACGAGGTAACGGCGTATACGCGCGTGCGGGACGTGAGCCGGAGTGGAACGATGCATTAGCATGTTTGCAAAATCAGCTTGCCGCTCCGGTGTATGTTGCGGGGCTCAGTAGCTTAGTCTGGCAGGGCCGTTCACACTATCTACAGCTAAAACAAAACCAGTGCTGGCTTAGTGTGGAAAATAAAGCGCTGCTGCCGAAATGGTTCAGGGAATTTCCGGGTGTGGAGTGGATAGTCATATCGGGGAAAAAACTGCCGGTGCTGGATGATAGATACCGTGTAACGCTTGATGTAAAAGGGAAAATACTCATCGGCAGTGCGCCAGAACTGGCTGCTTACGAGTTGCTGAGCGCGGTACCGGGGACCCTCTCATTTAACCACGCTGCAGAGCTTTTCCAGGGGCTGGTTAATCTTAATCCTCGTAAAGTAGAGTATCTGCTTTCTGTCAGCCAGTCTGTGCAGGCCAAGCGTTTGTATCTCTTCTTCGCCAGTTTTTACGAGCATGGCTGGTTCAAACGAATCGATAGCCAAAAAATCGATCTGGGAGCGGGCAAACGGCAAATCGTGGTAAATGGCAAGTTCAATGCTCAATACCAAATCACAGTGCCTGAACGCTTTCAAAAGGAATAAAAAATATGGATATACAGGCGCCCTATTATCGGCAGGTTGCTCTGCTAATGCAGGTTTTACCCTATGTTGCTGTCGAACGGGAATTTGCGCTGAAAGGTGGCACGGCCATCAATCTTTTTATCCGCGATTTCCCTCGATTATCGGTGGATATCGACCTCGCCTGGGTGCCCCTGGAAAGCAGAGCGATCGCTTTACCTCATATACGGGATGCGCTTGCACGTATTGCCGACAATCTGCAACAACAGGCAGGTATGAGCGCTGTATTACAAGCCAATCGTTCCGATGAGATGCGTGTTATTGTTACTACCGATAGCGCACAAATAAAGATAGAGGTCTCACCGGTCGCCCGGGGGACATTATATCCACCGCAGGAGCGAGAAGTGGTGGGGGCGGTAGAAGACGTTTTTGGCTATGCCAGCCTTGCAGTGGTTTCGTTGCCTGACCTCTACGGTGGAAAATTATGCGCGGCGCTGGATCGCCAGCATCCCAGAGATTTTTATGATGTGAAATTACTTCTTGATGCGCGGGAGCTTGACCGTCCCATTTTCAATGGGTTTATCGCGTATCTACTGAGCCATAATCGGCCTCTGGCTGAAGTGCTGAGTCCTCGCTGGAAAGATATTGCTGAACCCTTTTACCGTGAGTTCAGTGGGATGACATTTGAGACGATAGGCCTGGAGGAACTGACAGCAGTCCCCAACAGGATGATTGCTGCGTTAAAATCCTGTTTCACGCAACAGGATGTTGATTTTTTGCTGTCATTTAAACGAGGCGAACCAGACTGGCGTTTAGCGCCGGAAATGCGTATTCAGGATTTACCTGCCGTGCAGTGGAAATTGCGCAATATTCATCAGATGCCAGCGATAAAACGCGCTGAGTCATTAGCAAAACTGGAAAAGGTGCTGGCCGAGTGGCGCAGTTAGTTATTTGGTTCGCCGTTGTTGAACTCAGCGTAAAACAGACGTGATTTGAATAAACCGTATCCCTTTTCTCGCCATGATACGTCGTTCTCCTGTGGCATCGCCCTGATAGCGGGATCTACTCGATCTAACCATTCTGCAACTGAATAAACGCCTGCAGCTCAGGGAGCGTTTTGGCGCCGTCGATCGCATTGGCGGCCTGCAGACTGGCGCGGGCGCAGGCGTGGGCCAGCTGCAGACTGTCGGTTAACGGCCAGCGTTCGTGGCTGCCGTACAGCAGGCCGGCGCAGAAGGCGTCCCCGGCGCCGACGCTGCCGATAATCTCTTCCGGCGGCAGCCGCCATGACGGTACCCAGCGCCCGTCTTCGGTACGGGACACGCCCCATGCCCCCTCCGGACAGTGGATCACTACCCGCTGGCGTACGCCGGCGTCAAGCAATGCGCTGGCGGCGCGGGCGATATTGGCGACGTGCGGCTCGCCGTTGGGTAAACGGATCTCCAGCCCGCTAAACTCGCTGGCTTCCAGCTCATTGATGGTCAGATAGTCAAGATGCTTCAGCGCTGGCAGGACCAGCGGCCGGTAACGCGGGTCGCCCTTGCGCGACACCAGATCGAGGGACACCTCATAGCCTCGCTCGCGCATCTGCGCCAGCAGTCGTGCGCTGCGGGTGCCGTACACTTCATCGGAGCGATCGAGACTCTCAAGCAGCAGCAGATAGCCGAGATGGAAAATTTTCAGCGGCGCATCCAGCGGCTCAAAGGCCGGGAGGTCAAGCAGTCGGTTGGCGCCGGGAGAGTGAAAGAAGGTACGCTGACCGTCGGCGTCGGTCATCACCTGAGTCATCGAGGTGGGGGCGGAGCTGGTGCGCTGTACGAGCTGGCGATTGATATGGTACTGATCGAGCATGGCGGTAATGTAGTCGCCATCGTTATCCTCGCCAATCAGGCCAACCGCCTGCAGCGGCAGTCCGGCATGCATTTTAGCCAGGGTCAGCAGGACATTCAGCGGCGCGCCGCCGGTGGCACGTTCGCTATGTATAATTTCCACCAGCCAGCCGCGCTCCGGCCACTGCCTGATCTGGTGGACATGATCGACCAGCATGTTGCCTGCGGCAATAATGCCTTTCCGTTCCATGATCGCTACTCCGCGCCGTCATACTCGTTAAGCGTAGCGCACAATCGGCGGAACGATTGTGCGCCGGGTTGCGCTTATTTCACGGTCCAGCCTTTGTAAGAGCTGACGTTATTTTTGTCGATCATCGTCACCGGGATCAGTACCGGTGCGGTCGGTGCCGGTTTGCCCTGCAGGATGTCGTAGCCAATTTCCACCGCCTTCGCCGCCATCACCTGTGGATCCTGCGCTGGGGTGGCGACGAACAGCGAGTTCTTACGCTTCAGCGCCTCTTCGCCGTCCGGGCTGCCGTCGACGCCCACGATGAAGAACTCGCTGCGCTGCGCCTGTTTCGCCGCCAGATCGGCGCCAATCGCCGTCGGATCGTTGATCGCGAACACGCCGTCAATCTTCGGATTGGCCGCCAGCAGGGAAGTCATCACCTCCAGGCCGCCTTCCCGGCTGCCTTTGGCGTTCTGGTTGGCGGAGAGGATTTTAATATCCGGGTGTTTTTTGAACTCCGTTTCGCAGCCTTCAACGCGGTTTTGTACGGCGGAGACCGGCGGCCCGTTGATGATCACCACGTTGCCTTTGTTGTTCAGGCGGTCGCTAATGTATTTACAGGCCAGCTCGCCCGCCTGGGTGTTATCGGAGGTGATGGTGGCGTCGGCCCCTTCGGCGGCGACGTCAACCGCCACCACCACGATCCCGGCCTCTTTGGCCCGCTTCACCGCCGGGCCAATGCCTTTCGAATCAGCGGCGTTGAGGATGATCATATCGACTTTGGCGGCGATAAAGTTATCGATCTGCGCCACCTGCTGGCCCAGATCGTAGCCGCTGGAAACCAGCGTCACTTTGACGTTATCCCCCGCCAGCTTGCGGGCCTCCAGCTCCGCCCCTTTGGTGATCTGCACAAAGAACGGGTTGGCAAGGTCGCCCACCGTCACGCCAATCGCTTTTAGCTCTTTGGCCGATGCAAAAGGGGAGGCGGCCAGCAGCGCGCCAGCACACAGCGCGGTCACTATCGGTTTTAAACGCATTCGCTTTTCCTCGCAGGTAAGATGGTGTTGTTATGCACTTTGATGATGTCGGGTACGGTATTTGTCGATCAGCACCGCAATGATGATCACCGCCCCTTTGATCACCAGTTGCCAGAAGTAGGAGACCCCCATCAGGGTCATGCCGTTGTTGAGGGTGGCGATAATTAGCGCCCCCACCAGCGTACCGGTGATGGTGCCGATGCCGCCGACGAAGCTGGTGCCGCCGAGAATGACTGCGGCGATGGCGTCCAGCTCGTAACCGACGCCGAGGTTGCCGTTGGCGCTGTACAGCCGCGAGGCGCTCATTACCCCGCCAAGGCCGGAGAGCAGGCCGCTCATGCCATAAACAAACAGCAGCACCAGCCAGACTTTGATGCCGGTCAGCCGCGCCGCCTGCATATTGCCGCCCACCGCGTAGATATGTACCCCAAGGGTGGTGCGGCGCAGGATAAACCAGCACACCGCGATAACCGCCAGGGCGATGACCACCAGCCACGGCACCGGGCCGAGGTAGTCATTGCCGATCCACTCAAAGCTGATATCGGAGTTGATCACCGTGGTGCCGTCGGCCAGCAGATAGGCGGCGCCGCGCAGCGCCGTGTAGGTGCCGAGGGTGACGATAAATGGCGGTAGCCCGGCGAAGGCGACCAGCGCGCCGTTGAACAGGCCGAGCAGCAGGCCGAGCATCAGCGCCGCCGGAATCGACAGCAACGCAAACGCCGGGATCAGCGACACCACCATCGCGGCCACCGCGGTGGTGCCAAGGATGGAGCCAACGGAGAGGTCAATACCGCCGGTGAGGATGATGAAGGTCATTCCCGCCGCCAGCACAATGTTGATCGAGGCCTGGCGGGTGATATTCAGCAGATTGCTTTCCGTGAAAAAGTTGGGGGCGATAAAGCCGAAAACGGCGACGATCAGGATGAGGATCGGCAGAATGCCGACGGTCTGCATCAGGTCGCCCATCAACATTTTTTTCGCCGAAGCGGATTTCGCGACCGGCGCGGAGGTCTCTTTCGGTATGCTCATAGTTGCCCTGCCTTAAGGTGAGAGTCGTTCACGCCGGTGGCCAGCGTCATGATACTTTCCTGGCTGATATCGCCGGCCTGTAGCTCGCCAGCGATAGTGCCCTCGCGCATTACATAGACCCGGTCGCTCATGCCCACCACTTCGGGCAGCTCGCTGGAGATCATCAGAATGGCGACGCCCTGGCGCGCCATGTCGTTCATGATGCGGTAAATCTCGCTTTTCGCGCCGACGTCGACGCCGCGGGTGGGTTCATCGAGGATCAGAATGCGCGGGCCAATCGCCACCCAGCGTGAAATCAATAATTTCTGCTGGTTGCCGCCGGACAGCCCGCCGGCGCGCACCTGGGCGTGCGGCACGCGGATGTTAAGCAACTGGATGGCGTCATCGGAGATGGTTTGCGCCTTCCGGCGGTTGAGCATCCCCCAGTTCGCGTCGCGCTCCAGCGTCGCCATAGTAATGTTCTCCTGGGCGGCCAGTTCGAGAAACAACCCCTGTTCTTTGCGGTTTTCGGTCAGAAAGCCGATCCCGAGGTCGATGGCTTCGCGCGGCGAGTGGATCACCACCGGCTCGCCGTCGATCTCAATCACCCCGGCGGTGGCTTTGCGCACGCCGAAGATCAGCTGCGCCAGTTCGGACCGTCCGGCGCCGACCAGCCCGGCGAGGCCGACGATTTCGCCGGCATGCACCACCAGGCTGCTGGGCTTAATCTTGCCGCCATCGGTCAGATCTTCGACCCGCAGGCGCGGCTGGCCGCGGGGAATGTCACGTTCTTTATTGAACAGATCGCTGAGCGGGCGGCCGACCATCATGCGCACCAGCTCCGGCGCGTTGAGCTTGTCGCGCACCAGGCTGCCGACATACTGCCCATCGCGCAGGACGCTGACCCGGTCGGAAAGCTCATACACTTCCGCCATGCGGTGGCTGATATAGATAATCGCCATCCCCTCATCGCGCAGACGCAGGATGAGATCGAACAGGCGCTGGGTTTCCCGCGAGGAGAGGGCGGCGGTAGGTTCATCCATCACCAGAATGCGGCTGTTACGGTGCAGCGCGCGGGCAATCTCCACCTGCTGCTGTTCGGCGATGGTCAGGGTCATCACCCGGTCGCTGGCTTTGAACTGGGCGCCGAGACGGTCGATCACTGCCTGCGCCTGGCTGAGCATCGCTTTACGCTGCACCAGACCACCGCGCGCCAGCTCGCTGCCGAGGAAAATGTTTTCCGCGACGGTCAGGTTCGGCGCCAGCTGCATCTCCTGGTAGATCAACGTGATCCCGGCGGCCAGCGCGTCCTTGGGGCCGCGGATGGTTTGCGGTTTTCCGTCGATCAGGATCTCGCCGCTGGTGGCGGTATAGGCGCCGGCGAGGATCTTCATCAGCGTGCTTTTTCCGGCGCCGTTCTCCCCCATCAGGGCATGGATCTCGCCGGGCCAGACCGTCAGGTCGACGCCCTTCAGCGCGTAGAATTTGCCAAAAGCTTTGGCGATATGGCGCATTTCCAGTACCGGGGTGGCGGTCATCGCGGCGCTCCTGTCTATGAGAACAATAGCTGCAGTCCACCACCGGAAAATAAATGCAGAATGTCAGAATCCATTCATATTTGTCATAGTGATAAATAGTTAACCGCGATCACAGTTACGCGGCGTCATTTTCTGCACCGTCACGCCTATCTGCCGACCGATCCTTCACCGGAGTTGCTATGACCGCTCGCCGACACCCGTTTTTCACCAGCGCCCGTGGCCGCCTGCTCTCCTTTAATCTGCTGATGGGCGTGGTCACCCTGCTGGTCAGCGGCGTGGCGGTGTTTGGCTTTCACCACGCCAGCCAGCTGCAGGAGCAGGTGCAGCGCCAGACTCTTAACGACATGCGCGGCAGTATGGATCTGGCGCGGGACACGGCGAATGTCGCCACGGCGGCGGTGCGCCTGTCGCAGGTGGTGGGGGCGCTGGAGTACAAAAGCGAAGCGGAACGGCTGCTGGCGACGCAGCAGGCGCTGAAGCACTCGCTGGCCCAGCTGGCGGCGGCCCCGCTGGCGCAGCAGGAGCAGGCGCGGGTGGCTAATATTATTCGCCGCAGCAACGCGCTGCAGCAGAGCGTAGCGGAGATGCTGGAGCGCGGCCAGCGCCGCCATCTGCAGCGCAATGCGCTGCTGAGTTCGCTTTATCAGAATCAGAGCAACCTGCGCCATCTCGTCGATCTTAACGATCGCGGCGGGGATAAGGCGATCGATCCACGCCGGCTGGCCGAGATGGACCGGCTGATCGTGGCCGCGATCCATACCGTTACGCCGCGGTCGATCGTTCTGCAGCTCGACCAGCTGCGCGAAGACCTGCCGACCTATAGCGCCGATCCCGCGCTGGCGTTTTTCCTGCCTGACGTCACCCGGGAGCTGGCGACGCTGGCCCCGCTGTCGGCCCAGCTGGAGGAGAGCGACCTGACGATCAGCTGGTACATGTACCACATCAAAGCGCTGGTCGCGTTGCTTAACGAGGACATCAATCAGTACGTGACCCGGGTGGCGGAAGCCTCAGAGCAGCGGGCGGCGCAGAGCCATCGGGAGCTGCGCTCCATCAGCATGTTTATTTTGCTTTCCGCGCTGCTGGCGCTGGCGATCACCGGCTGCGCCGGGTGGTATATCTACCGTAATCTCGGCTCTAACCTGACCGCTATCTCGCGGGCGATGTCGCGGCTGGCTCAGGGGGAGCCGAACGTCTCGGTGCCGGCCCTGCAGCGGCGCGATGAGCTGGGCGAGCTGGCGCGGGCCTTTAACGTCTTCGCCCGCAATACGGCGTCGCTGGAGCACACCACCCGGCTGCTGAAAGAGAAGACCACCCAGATGGAGATCGATCGGATTAAGCGCCAGGAGCTGGAGGAGGCGCTACTGCACAGCCAGAAGATGAAGGCCGTCGGCCAGCTGACCGGAGGTCTGGCGCATGACTTTAACAACCTGCTGGCGGTGATCATCGGCAGCCTCGAGCTGGTGGAGCCGGATGCGCGCGATGCCCCGCGACTCTCCAGGGCGCTGAAGGCGGCGGAGCGTGGGGCGCTTCTGACCCAGCGGCTACTGGCCTTCTCGCGCAAACAGGCGCTGCATCCCCAGGCGGTGGCGATGGCGCCGTTGCTGGAGAACCTCAGCGAGCTGATGCGTCACTCCCTGCCGGCGAACCTAAGCCTGGAGATTGAGGCGCAGTCGCCGGCGTGGCCGGCATGGATAGACGTCGGCCAGCTGGAAAACGCCCTGATCAATCTGGTGATGAATGCCCGCGACGCCATGGCCGGGCGCGACGGAATCATCAAAATACGCACCTGGAATCAGCGGGTCACCCGCAGCAGCGGTCAGCGGCAGGATATGGTGGCCCTGGAGGTGATCGATCATGGCAGTGGGATGTCGCAGGCGGTGAAAGCCCGGGTGTTTGAACCGTTCTTCACCACCAAAGCCACCGGCAGCGGCAGCGGCCTGGGGCTGTCGATGGTGTATGGCTTTGTGCGCCAGTCGGGCGGCCGGGTGGCGCTGGAGAGCGCGCCGGGGCAGGGGACGACGGTGCGGCTGCAGCTGCCGCGGGCGATGACCGAGGTTGAGACGACGGTGGCGTCAGCGGAGGACGAGCCGCTCCCGGCGGGGGAACGGCTGGCGCTGGTGCTGGAAGATGAAGAGGATGTCCGCCAGACGCTGTGTGAACAGCTGCATCAGTTGGGCTGGCTGACGCTGGAAACCGCCAGCGGTGAAGAGGCGCTGCAGCTGCTGGAGGCCTCGCCGGATATTGCCCTGTTGATTAGCGATCTGATGCTGCCCGGCGCGCTGAGCGGCGCCGACGTGATCCATACCGCCCGACGCCGCTTTCCGGCGTTGCCGGTGCTGCTGATCAGCGGCCAGGATTTGCGTCCGGCGCAGAATCCGGCCCTGCCGGAAGTGGAGTGGCTGCGTAAGCCGTTTACCCGCGCCCAGCTGGCGCAGGCGCTGAGCGCGGCGTACGCGAGGATTTGAGATTCCTCCGCTACTCGGGGGTTGTACGCTTGATTAAGGTAGCGGCAGGACTCTGACGAGATTGGCCCCGATGAAACGTTACGCAACCGCACTGCTCTTTTGCACCCTGTCGCTGACCAGCCTGGCCGCTCGCGCCGATATTATCGACGACGCGATCGGCAATATTCAGCAAGCCATTAACGACGCCTATAATCCGGGTAGCAACCGCTCCGATGACGACGACAGATATGATGATGATGGCCGGTATGATGACGGCAGCTATCAGGGCAGCCGTCAGCAGCGTAGGGATAATCAGCAGCAATATAACGATCGCCAGCGCCAGCTTGACGACCGCCGCCGCCAGCTGGATGAACGCCAGCGTCAGCTCGATCAGGATCGTCGTCAGTTAGAAAGCGACCAGCGTCGTCTGGATGATAGCTACTGATCGCCCCGCAACGGACCAGCACTTAATCCAGCACGATTTCCATCCCGTCATAGCCCGCTTCGAAACCTGTCGGCAGCGGGTTATCCATCATCCAGACGTCAAACTGGTGGCTGATATGGGTGAGGATCACGCGCGGACAGCCAATCACCTGGTTAAGGCTGCGGATGGTGTTTAGATCGTTATGGTTACGCGGGGTCTGCGCGCGCGGCTCATGACTGCAATCGATGATCATCGCCTGCGGGCGGTTGTTGAGTAAAAACTTCAGCGTTTTGTCCGGCAGCCCGGCGGTATCCGAGAGCCAGGCCACCCGGCTGTGGGCCGACTCCAGCAGATAACCAAAGGTGAGCTTCAAGTGATTAAGGGGTAGGGGTGTCACCCGCAGCCCCTGCAGGTTAAACATCACAAACGGCGTGACGGTATGGCTAAAGTCAAGCAGACCGGGGTGTTTGAGCAGATCGTCGCAGCCGGCGTCATCCGGCGGGCCATAGACCGGGATCGACGCGCCGACTCCCCAGCGCAGCGGAAACAGCCCCTGCACATGATCCAGATGGTAGTGGGTCAGCAGCACCTGCTGAAAACTACCGGCGGGATGATGTTCCATCAAATCCGGTCGTCCGGCATCGAGCAGCGTCACGACGCTGTTGAACATGACCACTCCGCTACAGGGGCGGCGGCGGTGATTTTCCTCGCGGCGGGCGCGGCGGCAGGCCGCGCAGTCGCAACCGAAGACCGGCACCAGCTGGGCGCCGCCGGTGCCGGTTAAACGGATTGTCAGGCTCATCGTGTCACCTTTCACTCATACCGGCTGATCCTCTTCGCGTACCACGTGGCTGCGCAGCAGGCGGAAGAAATCGTCAACCGATTGTCGGAGACTGCCGTCATTATTCAACGTCAGGCAGTTGTCCGGCTTATAGCGCGCGGCGCGATCCAGACGCTGGGCGATTTCCAGCGCATTTTCCCGGCCGCGCTGCTCCAGCCGCTGGCGCAGTACCGGCGGCGAGACGGCGAGACAGATCGGCACCAACACCTCACCGTAGCGTTCCCGGGCCAGCGCCAGATGGGCGCGGGAGCCGTTGGCCACTACGTTAAAGCCGGCATGTAGCCAGAGGTCGATCTCCACGCCAATGCCATAGTAAGTATTGTTGGCGTGCCAGCTGAGAGCAAAAAGATGCTGCTCGGCGCGGGTAAAAAATTCATGTTCGCTGAGGGCGATATGATTCTCGCTGCCCGCGTTAAACGGGCGGGTAATGTAACGATGGGCCACCAGCAGCTGCGGGTGCTCGCGCTGGCGCAGCGCCGCCAGCAGGCTGTCTTTACCGGAGCCGGAAGGGCCCACCAGCCAAATCAGTTTTCCCGGCATTAAAAGACCCTCGTTCCCTGGCGCCAGACATGGTCGATGTGTACATGCTCGCCGCGACGGTGGGCCAGCACCAGGTCGGCGCGTTTCCCCTCGGCGATGACGCCGCGATCGTCAAGGCCCAGCGCCTGCGCCGGATGCTTGCTGACCAGACGGATCGCCTGTGGCAGGGTGAAGGCATTGTCCTCGGCGTCGGCGATGCGGAAAGCGGCATCCAGCAGGCTGGCGGGGTAATAGTCAGATGAGAGGATGTCCAGCAAACCGTGGCTCGCCAGCTGGTGGGCGGCGACGTTGCCGGAGTGGGAACCGCCGCGCACGATATTCGGCGCCCCCATCAGGACGTGCATCCCGTGCTGACGTGAAGCCTGCGCCGCGGCCAGCGTGGTGGGAAACTCGGCGATCACGCTCCCAAGCTGATGGGATTCGGCCACATGCGCCTCGGTGGCGTCGTCGTGGCTGGCGAGAGCGATACGGCGGGCGCGGCACATGGCGGCGATGGTCTGGCGATTGGGCTGCGACCAGGTGGCGGCCAGAGCCATCTGCTCGGCTTCAAAACGGTCCATTTCGTCATGCGTCAGATGATATTTGCCCTGATAGTAATCGCGGTACTTGCTGCGATCGGCGTACTGACGCTGGCCTGGCGAGTGGTCCATCAGAGAGACCATGCTCACTGACTCGCGATCGATCAGCTTTTCAAACAGCGGCAGCGTGGTGTGATGCGGCAGCTCACAGCGCAGGTGCAGGCGGTGCTCGGCGCGGTTGAGGCCGCGCTTTTGTGTCTCCTCCACGGCATTGACCATCTTCTCGAGATTCTCAAGACGATCGCCACCATCGCGCACGTCGCCAATCGCCACGGCGTCGAGCACGGTGGTAATGCCGCTGGCGGCCATCATGGCGTCATGGCTGCTCATTGCCGAGTGGGCTGGCCAGTCCACCTTCGGCCGTGGGGTAAAGAATTTATCCAGATTATCGGTATGCAGTTCGATTAGGCCCGGCAGCAGCCAGCCGCCTTCCCCATCCAGCGCCTGCGGCAGCCGGCTCTGGCTTTCGGCGAAGGCGAGGATGCGACCATGCTGGACTTCCAGTGAACCGTGGACCACGTCGTCGTCGAGAACCAGTTTTACATTATTGATAATCATGCTGTCATTCCCATGGGGTGCAGTCGGTCGGCGACCTGACGGCGTACCCCTTCGTCATGGAAAATCCCCACGATGGCCGCGCCGCGCGCTTTGGCATCGTGGATCAGGTTGACCACGGCAGCACTGTTTTTGCCATCCAGTGAGGCGGTGGGTTCATCAAGGAGCAGAATCGGATAGTCGACCGCAAAACCGCGGGCGATGTTGACCCGCTGCTGCTCGCCGCCGGAAAAGGTCGACGGCGCAAGGTGCCACAGGCGTTCCGGAACATTGAGACGGGTGAGCAACTGGGCGGCTTTGGCGGCGCTCGCTTCACGCGGCATCCCGAGGTCGAGCAGTGGCTGCATCACCACCTCCAGCGCCGAAATGCGCGGGATCACCCGCAGAAACTGGCTGACCCAGCCGATGGTGGTTTTGCGCACCTCCAGTACCTTGCGCGGCGTGGCGGTGACCAGGTCCACCCATTCGTCGCCGTGGCGGATATGGATATGCCCGCTGTCCGGCAGATAATTGGCGTAAAGCGAACGCAGCAGGGTCGATTTGCCGCTGCCGGAGTGGCCGTGGAGCACCACGCACTCCCCGGCGTTTACGGTCAGCGAGGCGTCGGCCAGCACCGGCAGGCGGACGCCGTGCTGCTGGTGCAGAACAAAGGTTTTATGGATGTTTTCAACGCGGATCATGTTAGCCCTCGCGGGGTTGGGTTGCCGGGTGGCGCTTCGCTTACCCGGCCTACGAATAACGCACCTGTAGAATTTGTAGCCCGGCCAAGCGCAGCGCCGCCGGGAATGGCACCGAGGGTTAATTCTGCAACACCGACGACACCAGCAGCTGGGTGTAAGGATGGTGCGGATCGTCGAGCACCCGATCGGTTAAGCCACTCTCCACCACCTGGCCCTGCTTCATCACCAGCAGACGGTTCGCCAGCAGGCGGGCGACGCCGAGATCGTGGGTAACAATCACCACCGCCAGATTCAGCTCCACCGCCAGGCTGCGCAGCAGGTCAAGCAGCCGCGCCTGTACGGACACATCCAGCCCGCCGGTGGGTTCATCCATAAACACCAGCTTCGGCTGGGTAACCAGATTGCGGGCGATCTGCAGACGCTGCTGCATGCCGCCGGAGAAGGTGGTGGGCAGGTCGTCGATGCGCGAGGGTGGGATCTCCACCTCCTGCAGCCACTTTTCAGCGGTGGCGCGAATGTTGCCGTAGTGGCGGGCGCCGGTGGCCATCAGCCGTTCGCCGATGTTGCCTCCGGCGGAGACCTGGCGACGCAGGCCGTCCATCGGGTGCTGATGCACCACGCCCCATTCGGTGCGCAGCAGGCGTCGGCGTTCGGCTTCGCTCATGGCGTACAGTGAGCGCTGCTGGTACAGCACCTCGCCCTGCTGCGGCGTCAGGCGGGCGGAGATCGCCTTCAGCAGGGTGGTTTTACCGGAGCCGGACTCCCCGACGATGCCGAGCACTTCTCCCGGCCACAGTTCGAAGGAGACGTCGCGAAAACCTTTGTCCGGAGCGTAGAGATGGGTCAGGTTATTCACGGCAAGTAATGGCTGGCTCATTTTTTCTGCCCCTCGCTCTGCTGGCGGCAATAGTCGGTATCGGAGCAGACAAACATCCGCTGGCCGCTGTCATCCAGCACCACTTCGTCGAGGTAGCTGTGGCGCGAGCCGCAGATGGCGCAGGGCTCAACCCACTCCTGCACGGTAAAGGGATGGTCGTCGAAATCGAGGCTTTCGACTGTGGTATAGGGCGGCACCGCGTAGATCCGCTTTTCGCGCCCGGCGCCGAACAGCTGCAGCGCTGGCATCATGTGCATTTTCGGGTTATCGAATTTCGGAATCGGCGAAGGGTCCATCACGTAGCGGCCATTGACCTTTACCGGATAGGCGTAGGTGGTGGCGATATGGCCGAAGCGGGCGATATCTTCATACAGTTTCACCTGCATGACGCCGTACTCTTCCAGGGCGTGCATGGTGCGGGTTTCGGTTTCACGCGGCTCGATAAAGCGCAGCGGCTCCGGGATCGGCACCTGGTAGATCAGGATCTGATCCTCCACCAGCGGTGTCTCCGGGATGCGGTGGCGGGTCTGGATCAGGGTGGCGTCTTCGGTACGCTCGGTGGTGACGACGCCGGTGACGCGCTTGAAAAACTCGCGAATCGACACCGCGTTGGTGGTGTCATCCGCGCCCTGGTCAATCACTTTCAGCACGTCGTTCTCGCCGATGACGCTGGCGGTCAACTGGATGCCGCCGGTGCCCCAGCCGTAGGGCATCGGCATTTCGCGCCCGCCGAACGGCACCTGGTAGCCGGGAATAGCCACTGCTTTCAGTATCGCCCGGCGAATCATGCGCTTGGTTTGCTCGTCGAGATAAGCAAAGTTATAGCCAGTCAGTGGATTAGCCACGTTCGTTCTCCCGTTGCAGGCGTTTCAGCAGCGCCAGTTCGGCCTGGAAATCGACATAGTGCGGCAGCTTCAGATGCGAGACGAAGCCGGCGGCTTCAACGTTATCGGCGTGGGCCAGCACAAACTCTTCATCCTGGGCGGGACCGGTAATCTCTTCGTCATAGTCCGGCGCCTGCAGCGCGCGGTCGATAAGAGCCATCGCCATCGCTTTGCGCTCGCTCATGCCGAAGGTCAGGCCGTAGCCGCGGGTGAAGTGCGGCGGCTCCGCCTGCGGGGCGACGAAGCCGTTGACCATCTCGCATTCGGTCAGCAGCAGCTCGCCAATATTGACGCTAAAGCCCAGCTCTTCCGGGACGATTTCCACCTGCACGTAGCCGCTGCGGATCTCGCCGGCAAACGGATGGTTGCGGCCATAGCCGCGCTGAGTCGAATAGGCCAGCGCCAGCAGGTAGCCTTCATCGCCGCGCATCAGTTGCTGCAGGCGCGAGGAACGCGAGCAGGGGTAGACCGGCGGGGTGCGGGTGATATCGTCGGGCGGCGTGCCGTGGTCCTGCTCCGCTTTTGCCAGCCCCTGCTGCGCCAGCAGGTGAAAGACGTGCGGCGTCGGCTGGGTGTCGCACTCGGTTGGCTGCACAGACGGCGCTTCGCCGTTGGCCAGCAGGGTAAAATCGAGCAGGCGATGAGTGTAGTCGTAAGTGGGACCCAGCAGCTGGCCGCCGGGGATATCTTTGTACACTGCGGAGATGCGGCGTTCGAGGCGCATCTCTGCGGTATTAATCGGTTCGCTGACCGCCAGCCGCGCCAGGGTGGTGCGGTAGGCGCGCAGCAGGAAGATCGCTTCGACGTTATCGCCGCTGGCCTGCTTTAGCGCCAGCGCCGCCAGTTCGCGGTCGGCGATGCCACCCTCGGTCATCACCCGGGCCACCGCCAGATTGAGCTGGTCGCCTATCTGGTCAACGCTCAGTTCGGGAAGCCGTCCATCGCCCCGTCGCTTCTGTTCCTGTAAGGCGTGAGCGGCGTGGATCGCCTTCTCGCCGCCCTTGACGGCAACGTACATTTAGCACACCTCCACATGGGTGGTGCGCGGGATCGCCAGCAGGCGCTCGCCGCAGGTGAGGATCAGGTCGATGCCCAGCGGGAACGGGTGCGGGCGTTCGGTTAATTCGTCGATGATGCAGTCCGGCAGCTGCGGCGCGATCATTCGCTCTTCAGCAATGCCAGCCCCGGTCAGGCGCAGCATGCGTCCGCCGCTGAGGCTGGCAAGCTGAACAATCAGTGTGACGCCGGTTTCCGGCGCGGTGACGGTGCCAGCGGAAAGTACGTTGAGCTGCTCGGCGCTAATGCCGTCATTGGCGACGGCAAAGACCGCCTGCTGCGGCTGGTCCACCAGCGGCGCACCAGTATGAAAGCGCAGATTCTGTCCCACCAGATCGTTACGCAGGGCGCTGGCAAGCCAGACCGGCGTTTCGCGATCGGCAAGGGTCAACAGCAGGCTGGTGGACGCCACGTTCAATGGCTGCCAGCCGTGCTGAAGCTGCTGCAGGGAGACAATCACCCCCGGCTCGCTCATCGCTTTCAACAGGCGACGAAAACTGTGTTGGGCATCCTGCACAGCCAGGGTAAAAGCGGGTTGTAAGGTCATGCGTTATCTCCGCGAACCAGGGTAAAGAAGTCGACCCGGCTGGCATTGACTTCGGCGCGTCGGGCTTCAATGCGCGCGCTGCGTAGCGCTTCCAGCGGGGTTATCAGGGTTTCCATTAACGTGTGAAAATGGTGGGGCGACTGCAGCAGAGCGTCGATCGCCGCGCAGCGTTCGGCATGCGGGCGGTCACGGCCTAAAATCCAGCTGTAGCCGAGCGTACCGTCGGCCAGACGTACCGCCGCGCGGGTAAGCGTGGCATCGCCGGCAAAGAAACGGTCGCCGATACCGCCCATGCGTGCCTGGAGCTGTACCAGCCCGGTTTCCGGGGTGCGAATCAATTCATATTCCGGCGCCAGCTGCAGAGACTGCATGCGTGCCAGAAGATCTTGCGGTTCACTGTGGGCCAGTACGGACATCCAGCGCTGGCGGGTGGCGGTATCGAAGTGCATTCAGTGCTCCATGGTAAATTCAATCATGTCGGCGCGGGTCAGGCTGACGGAGTACTCCGTCGTGACCGACTCGCCCTCACGGCTATTGAGCGTGCGGACGCAGAGCAGCGGCGCCATGTTGGGGATTTCCAGCAGCTTGCTCTCTTTTGCCTGTGCGCGGCGGGCGCTGATTTTGGTGCGTACGCGGGTCAGTTCGACGTCGAGCCGATCGCGTAGCAGATCGTGCAGCGAGCCGTGGCTGAAGGTCTGTAGCACCGGCCAGAAGCGCAGGTCGGCGAAGTAGTGGTCGATCAGGCACAGGGCGACGCCATTGACCCGGCGCAGGGTACGCAGGTGGATCACGTTCTCGCCCTCATTGATGCCAAAGGCCTCGGCGACATGGGCGCTGGCGGGGCGCAGCACCGACAGCAGCTTTTCGCTGGTGGGATCGCTGCCTTGTTCCAGCAGGTTTTGGCTGAAGCGCGCCTGGGCATTGAGCGGGTAGTCGATCGGCCGCATCAGCACCAGCACGCCCACGCCCTGACGGCGCTGGACCCAGCCGCGCTCAACCAACTGGTCGATAGCCCGGCGCAGGGTATGGCGGTTAACGTCAAAGCGCGTCGCCAGCTGCTGCTCGGCGGGCAGATAGTCGCCGCAGCGATAGTGGTGGCGCAGCTCTTGCTCAAGTCGGGCGGCGATTTCCTGATAGCGCGTGGGGTAACTGGTCGGATGTCTGGACAGGTGCATGGTCATCAAGCCTCACACAGCATAGGCGAGGAGGTCCCTCGCGTTGTGGGCCGATCCTGACCGGTTTATGTTGCATTTCGGTTAAGTGACGATGACCAAAGGATGAAGAGTTGATGCCAGGCGGATGACAGGGCGGCCGGGCCGCCCTGGGGCGTCAGCCTTGTTTGACCACGTTGATCATCCAGGGGACGCCAAAGCGGTCGACGACTTTGCCGAAGCCATGGGCCCAGAACGTTTCCTGCCAGGCCATCTCAATGCGCCCGCCGACGGCCAGCGCGTCGAACCAGCGCTGGCCTTCATTGACATCGCCGGGGTCGAGCACGAGGGTAAAGCCGGCGTAGTGCACATCGGGCCCGAAGGCGCTGTCGCTCAGCATCAGCTCGCCATTATTGATGCGCAGGCTGGCGTGGGCGATGGCATCATCTGCCATCTTCTGGCCAGACGGACAGCCGTCTGACGCTTCCTGCGCCGAGGGCGGCATTTCGCCAAAGGTCATTTTAAACATCAGCTCTGCGCCCAGCGTCTGCTGGTAGAAGGCGATCGCCTCGGCGCAGTTGCCTGCAAAGGCAAGGTAGGGACTTAAGGACATGGTGAATACCTCCGTGACCGTAACCCGTAAAGCGTAGTCGCCCGGCAGGCGATTGAGCCAGACGGCAGAGCGAAAAGGGGCGCTGGAATATGGCGGCGGGCGACAGCGTAAATAGCGGTTACTGGCGAGGGAAATAACAGGATGCGCAGCGGGACGAACGGCTAGCAGGATATCGGGAGCGGCGACGGCGACGGGGAAAAATAATCGCGCCGCCACCCCGAAAATAAATCAGTTCTTTTTGACGAATTCCGATTTGAGCTTCATTGGGCCAAAACCGTCAATTTTGCAGTCAATATTGTGATCGCCTTCGACCAGACGGATATTCTTCACTTTGGTGCCGATTTTCAGCATCGAAGAGCTGCCTTTAACCTTCAGATCTTTCACAACAGTGACGCTGTCGCCATCGGCCAGTAAATTGCCATTGGCATCTTTCACGATCAGAACGTCGCTCTCTTCTGTCGCCTCAGCAGGGTTCCATTCATAGGCGCACTCCGGGCAGATATACATGCCGCTATCTTCATAAGTGTAAGTCGAATCGCATTTGGGGCAGTGTGGCAGTTGCATGACGTTCCTCGTGATGTCGTCGAAAAACAGGACGTTGGTCCTTTAAACAGCGGCTGAGAGCCGAAAGTGGGTGTGATTATAGCGCAATCACCCACTTTTGTCGGGTGTTTTTTTGCTGAAAATCACCTCTGGCGCTATTGCGTTGAAAACAGAATAACCGCGAAAATTAACCTCTCGTAGAGGCTAAAAATCGACGAAATAATTTCCGGGCGATCGCCAGAGAATGAACTTATTTATTTTCCGACACTCTGTAATGAGGCGGTAAATTTCTGTGAAGTTGATCGCAGATATAAACACTGTTAGGGTAAAAAAGGGGAGCAGGTCAATTTCATCAATTATCACGATGAGCCGCTCTATTTATTCACCAGTAGCCAGAGCAGGCGTCAACAGGTTCGGTTGTACATTCTGTCAGCAGACAGTGCAGGCAAACCTGCTACGCTTGAAATGAGGAGCACAGCAATTCACCGCTCCTGACGCACGATGCGAATGGCCTTGCCATTCGGCGAAGAGGCGTGCACTCAAGGCGGAGTAGCAGAGGAAAAATATGCTTAAAAGGAAAAAAATAAAGCCCATCACCCTTAAGGATGTGACCATCATCGATGATGGTAAACTGAAAAAGGCGATCACCGCGGCCTCCCTGGGCAACGCGATGGAGTGGTTCGATTTCGGCGTCTACGGCTTTGTGGCCTACGCCTTAGGTAAAGTCTTCTTCCCCGATGCCAACCCAAGCGTGCAGATGATTGCCGCACTGGGGACCTTCTCCGTACCATTTTTAATTCGTCCGTTAGGCGGCCTGTTCTTCGGGATGCTGGGCGATAAATATGGTCGGCAGAAAATTCTCGCGATAACCATCGTGATCATGTCGATAAGTACTTTCTGTATCGGCCTTATTCCGTCGTATGCCACGATAGGTATCTGGGCGCCGATCTTGCTGCTGCTGTGTAAAATGGCGCAAGGCTTCTCGGTCGGTGGTGAATATACCGGGGCGTCGATCTTCGTCGCGGAATACTCCCCTGACCGTAAACGCGGGTTTATGGGTAGCTGGCTGGACTTTGGCTCCATCGCCGGATTTGTGATGGGGGCCGGCGTGGTGGTTCTCATCTCCAGCGTGGTGGGTGAACAGAACTTCCTCGACTGGGGTTGGCGTATCCCGTTCTTCCTGGCGCTACCGTTAGGCATCATTGGTCTCTATCTGCGCCATGCGCTGGAAGAGACGCCAGCGTTCCAGCAGCATGTTGACACCATGGAGCAGGGCGACCGTGAAGGACTGCAGGACGGGCCGAAGGTCTCTTTTAAAGAGATTGCCACCAAACACTGGCGTAGCCTGCTGACCTGTATCGGTCTGGTGATTTCCACCAACGTGACCTACTACATGCTGCTGACCTACATGCCGAGCTATCTGTCACATAACCTGCACTACTCGGAAGATCATGGGGTGCTGATCATCATCGCTATCATGGTCGGGATGCTGTTTGTACAGCCGGTTATCGGTATGCTTAGCGACCGTTTCGGCCGTCGCCCGTTTATCCTGATTGGTAGCGTAGCGCTGTTTGCCCTGTCGATCCCGGCCTTCATTATGATCAACAGCAACGTGACTAGCCTGATCTTCGCCGGTCTGCTGCTGCTGGCGGTGGTGCTGAACTGCTTTATCGGGGTGATGGCTTCCTCGCTGCCGGCGATGTTCCCGACGCACATCCGCTTCAGCGCCCTGGCCAGCGCCTTTAACATCTCGGTGCTGATTGCTGGTCTGACGCCAACCCTGGCGGCGTGGCTGGTGGAGACCACCCAGAACCTGATGATGCCGGCATACTACCTGATGGTTATCGCGGTGGTGGGTATGGCGACAGGCCTGTCGATGAAAGAGACGGCTAACCGTCCGCTGAAAGGGGCGACCCCGGCGGCGTCGGATATTCAGGAAGCGAAAGAAATCCTTGGCGAGCACTACGATAATATCGAGCAAAAAATCGAAGATATCGATCAGGAGATCGCCGATCTTCAGGCAAAACGGTCGCGTCTGGTGCAGCAGCATCCGCGTATCAACGACTAACTGTTTTCACTGGTAATCATGCCGCCTGGGGAAACCCCGGCGGCATTTTTTATGCCTCCGGCAAGGCCAGGCCGTGACGTCGCTGCTGGCTGAGTTTACGGTACTGCTGCGGCGGCATGCCCACGTAGCGGGTAAAGGTGCTGTAGAAGCGGCTGCTGGAGCGAAAACCGGCGGTAAGGGCAATATCGAGGATGGTCTTGTCGGTATCGCTCAGCAGCGCCCGCACATGATTGATACGCATGGCGGTAATGTACTGCTTCATGGTCTGCTGCATCACCCGCTGAAAAATCCCCATCGCGTAATTTGGGTTGAGCTTCACGTGCTCGGCAACGGCATTGACGGTCAGCGCCTGGTCATAGTGGGCGGCGATAAACTCCAGCATCTGGCTGACATAAAACTGCGCGTGGCGCGAGACGCTGTTCTTGTGGGTGCGCGAGGTTTTATTGACCAGAATCGGCTGCCAGCCGGCGAGGCTCAGCCGCTTCAGCATCAGGGCGATTTCATCGATCGCCAGCTGGCGAATCTGTTCATTCTCGTGACTCAGCTCCTGCTGCCAGCGGCGCACTTCGAAGGCACTCAACTGCTGCGCAGCGAGGGATTTAATCACCATCCCATGGGTGACGTGGTTGATAAGCTCCCGGTCCAGCGGCCATGAGAGAAACAGATGCATCGGCAGGTTGAATATCGCCATCTGCTGGCAATCGCCGGGACGGGTCAGCTGATGCGGCGTACAGGCCCAGAACAGAGTGATATAGCCTTTCTCAATACGCACCACTTCGTTATTAATCAAATACTCCACGTCGCCATCGAACGGCACGTTGACCTCCACCTGGCCGTGCCAGTGGCTGGTGGGCATGGCGTGCGGCGGGCGCAGCTCGATATCCATACGCTGATACTCGGAGTAGAGCGCCAGCGGGCTACGGCTCTGCTTTTCGTCGCTGCTGCACATAAAGGGATCGGGGGGCAGGGAAGTAAAGCGGTGTTCCATCATTAACGTATTCCTGGATTATCAGAGTGGCTGTATTTTTCGCCAGAACTGACGACAGCTTAGCGGAAGAATCGGCCCATTTTCTCTCCTTTTTGCTCAATCTGTTCCCGGAATCTCAGATTTTGTGGCGCTTAATGGCCGATCTGAGTTTTCGGGAATGCTCCGGCGGGAACAGGGCAGCGCAGCGGGGAGCGGCGTGCCACTCTGCAAGTGTTCAATGACCTGATGGAGAGTGCGTGATGTCTGCCCCAAAAATTACTTTTATCGGCGCCGGTTCGACGGTGTTCGTCAAAAATATTCTCGGTGATGTTTTCCAGCGCCCGGCGCTGAAATCGGCGCATATCGCGCTGATGGATATTGATGAAACCCGGCTGGAAGAGTCCCATATCGTGGTGCGCAAGCTGATGGATTCGGTGGGAGCCAACGGCGAAATCAGCTGCCACCGCGACCGGAAAACCGCCCTGCAGGGCGCCAATTTTGTCGTCGTTGCTTTTCAGATTGGCGGCTATGAGCCCTGCACTGTCACCGATTTTGAAGTCTGTAAGCGCCACGGCCTGGAGCAAACCATCGCCGATACGCTGGGGCCGGGGGGCATTATGCGCGCCCTGCGCACTATTCCCCATCTGTGGGCTATCTGCGACGACATGACCGAGGTCTGCCCGGACGCCACCCTGCTTAACTACGTCAACCCGATGGCGATGAACACCTGGGCAATGTACGCCCGCTACCCGCATATTAAGCAGGTTGGCCTGTGCCATTCGGTACAGGGGACGGCGGAAGAGCTGGCGCGCGACCTCGATCTCGATCCGGCGGATTTACGCTACCGCTGCGCGGGAATTAACCATATGGCGTTCTATCTCTCGCTGGAGAAAAAGCTCGCGGACGGCAGCTACGTCAGTCTCTATCCCGACCTGCTGCAGGCCTACGCCGAGGGACGGGCGCCGAAACCGAACCTGCACGGCAACCCGCGCTGCGAAAACATTGTTCGCTATGAAATGTTCAAAAAACTGGGCTACTTCGTCACCGAGTCCTCGGAGCATTTCGCGGAATACACGCCATGGTTTATCAAGCCGGGCCGTGATGACCTTATCGCGCGCTATAAAGTGCCGCTGGATGAGTACCCTAAACGCTGTGTCGAGCAACTGGCCAACTGGCATCAGGAGCTGGAGAGCTATAAGCGCGGGGAGCGCATTGAGGTGAAACCATCCCGCGAATATGCCAGCACCATCATGAACGCCATCTGGACCGGCGAGTCAAGCGTGGTGTACGGCAACGTGCGCAACGATAATCTTATCGACAATTTGCCACAGGGCTGCTGTGTGGAAGTGGCTTGCCTGGTGGACGCCAACGGTATTCAGCCGACCAAAGTGGGCGCGCTGCCAGCGCATCTGGCGGCGCTGATGCAGACCAATATCAACGTGCAGACGCTGCTCACGGAGGCGATCCTCACCGAAAATCGCGATTACGTCTATTACGCCACAATGATGGATCCGCACACCGCCGCGGTGTTGGGGATCGACGAGATCTACGCGCTGGTGGACGATCTGATCGCCAGCCACGGCGACTGGCTGCCGGCCTGGCTACACCGTTAATCCTCTCATGCCGCCGGGGGCAATGAACCCGGCGGTGCCTGTCACGCTCTATCAAACGCTGAAGGAGGCGCTGGCGACAGCGGCCTGTACCCTATGAGTATTTCAATGACAACAAAGCTCAGCTACGGATTTGGTGCCTTTGGTAAAGATTTCGCTATCGGTATCGTCTACATGTACCTGATGTATTACTACACCGATATTGTCGGGTTATCGGTTGGAGTGGTTGGCACCTTGTTCCTGGTGGCAAGGATCCTCGATGCGATAGCCGATCCGATTATGGGATGGATCGTTAACTGTACGCGATCGCGATGGGGGAAGTTCAAACCGTGGATCCTGATCGGCACGATAACCAACTCGGTGGTGCTGTATATGCTGTTCAGCGCCCACCACTTCAGCGGCGGGGCGCTGCTGGCGTGGGTGTGGCTGACTTACCTGCTGTGGGGCTTCACCTACACCATCATGGATGTGCCGTTCTGGTCGTTGGTGCCGACCATTACCCTCGATAAACGCGAACGCGAGCAGCTGGTACCGTATCCGCGTTTTTTCGCCAGCCTTGCTGGGTTTGTTACGGCCGGCGTCACGCTGCCGTTTGTCAGCGCCGTGGGCGGCGCCGATCGCGGTTTCGGTTTCCAGATGTTCACCCTGGTGCTGATTGCCTTCTTCGTGGTTTCCACCCTCGTTACCTTGCGCAATGTCCATGAGGTTTATTCCTCGGATAGCGGCGTAAGCGAGGATGCCAGCCATCTTTCACTGCGCCAGATGGTGGCGCTGATCTATAAAAACGATCAGCTGGCCTGCCTGTTAGGCATGGCGCTGGCCTATAACACGGCGGCGAACATTATCGCTGGCTTTGCGATTTACTACTTTACCTACGTCATTGGCAGCGCGGAGATGTTCCCGTATTACATGTCCTACGCGGGGGCGGCGAATTTGCTGACGCTGATCCTGTTCCCACGACTGGTGAAAGGGCTATCGCGGCGCATTCTGTGGGCGGGAGCATCGATCATGCCGGTGCTGGGTTGCGGGGTAATGTTGCTGATG